>WNGL01006947.1_pt1 | contig 17626 bp, 11 predicted proteins | sample 5400591 | NCBI WGS metagenome assembly WNGL01 (sample SAMN13153377, study PRJNA577476) | soil metagenome | isolation source: 80 cm soil or saprolite under Garry oak tree replicate 1 | place: USA:California | collected 2016-06-15 | reverse complement strand
CGGCTGGTCGCGGCGGGGATATCGCGGTTCGTGCTGCTCGACCCGATGCACGACATGGACGCGGTGCGGCGCAGCGCGCGGATGATCAAGCGGGCGGGCGGGACCGAGACCATCCTGGCCCTGACGTACACCATCTCGGCGGTGCACGACGACGATTTCTACGCCGGGATCGCTGCGGCTGCGGCCGAGTCGCCGTACATCGACCGCGCCTACATCAAGGACCCGGCCGGCCTGCTGACGCCGGAGCGGGCCCGGACGCTGATCCCGGCGGTGTGTTCCCGGCTCGGGGGCAAGCCGCTGGAACTGCACGCGCACTGCACGATCGGGCTGTCGCCGCTGGTCTACCTGGTCGCACCCGGCCTGGGCGTTTCCGTGCTCCAGACGGGTTGCGGCGCGCTGGCCGACGGATCCTCACTGCCCGACGCGCAGCGGGTGGCGGCGAACCTGCGCGCGCTCGGGCACACCGTGGATGTGGACGACCGGCTGCTGGCTGTCGCCGCGCGGTACTTCAGCCGGCTGGCCGCGGCCGAAGGGCTGCCGTCCGGCCGGCCGCAGCCGTACGACGAGGCGTTCACCCAGCACCAGCTGGCCGGCGGGGTGCTGACCACGCTGCGGCGCCAGCTGTCCGAACTCGGGTTGGAAGGCCGGTTCGAGGCTGTGATCGAGGAGGTGAGCCGGGTCCGGGCCGAGCTCGGCTACCCGATCATGGTCACCCCGTTCCCGCAGATGGTGATGGGGCAGGCGCTGTCTAACGTGCTGTCCGGTGCCCGGTACTCGGTGGTCCCCGATCAGGTGATCAGGTACGTGCTGGGCAGCTTCGGCAAGCCGACAGCACCGGTCGAGCCGGGAGTGCTCGACCGGATCCTGGACCGGCCGCGGGCCAGGGAGCTGGCCGCCGAGCCGCCGCCGCTGTCAGTGGCCGAGCTGCGCCAGCGGCTGCCCCGCGGGATCTCGGACGAGGAACTGCTGCTGCGGTTCGGCATGCCCGCGGAGGAAGTGGACGCGATGCTGGCCGCCGCCCCGGCGGCGCGGCATTACACGCCGGAGGTGCAGCCGGTGCTGCGGCTGCTGCGCGAGCTCGGCTCGCGGCCGCCGGTCGCGCGGCTGGTGGTGGACAAGCCGGGGTTCCGGCTCTCGCTCAGCTCGTCTGGCCCGTCTGGCTCGTCTGGGTCGTCTGGGGAGGCCTCTGGTGACTAACGTCGTGGTCCGGGAGCGGCTGGCGGCGGCGCGCGGGTTCGTTTTCGACATGGACGGCACGCTGGTGCTCGGCGACCGGACCAGCAACGGGCTGCGGCCGCTGCCCGGCGCGCTGGAGATCACGCGGTGGGCGGCGCGGTGCGGGCGGCCGTACGTGGTGTTCACCAACGGGACCAACCGGACGCCCGCCGCCTACGCGCGGATCATGCGGGAACTCGGGTTCCCGCTGGCGGACGAGGCGATGCTGACGCCGGCCAGCAGCGCAGTCCGGGTCCTGCTCGGGGCCGGCCATCAGCGGGTCATGCTGCTGGGCGGGCCCGCGCTGGCAGAACCGCTGCGGGAGGCCGGGCTTGACGTCGTGGCGCCGGTGGCTGGCGAGTCGGCTGATGCGGTGCTGGCCGGCTGGTTTCCCGAGTTCACCATGCCCGCGCTGGAGGCGGCGTGCGAGGCGGTCTGGGACGGGGCCGAGCTGTACAGCTGCTCGCAGACGCCGTTCTTCGCGGTGGCCGGAGGCCGGGCGCTCGGCACCTCCCGGGCGATCTCGGCGATGATCCGGTCGCTCACCGGCTGCGGGCTGCGGGTGGTGGGCAAGCCGTCGCTCGACGCGCTGCGCACCGCGGCGGACCAGATCGGTTTCCCCGCCCCGCGGCTGGCCGTGGTCGGCGACGACCCCCACCTCGAGGTGCCGATGGCGCACCGCGGTCGCGCGCTGGCCATCGCGGTCGGCACCGGCCTGGGGGGTTCGGCTTCCTATGACGGGCTGCCCCTGTCGCGCCGTCCGCACCTGCAGGTGCGGGGCGTGGACGAGCTGCTGGAGATGCTGGGAGGGGCATGAGCGAGATGCAGGCGGTGGGGTCCAGCGTTCGGTGGGCCGGAGGTTCGGCCCGCCGTCAGTGCCAGCCGCGGACGACGATGTTGAAGATCTCCGCCTGGAACTTGCCCGGCCCGGCCGGCGGCAGCCTGGTGAACCAGATCAGCACATAGCGGCCCCGGGCCGACCTGGCCGACCTGGCCAGCCGGAAGGCGTGGCTGCCACCGACACCACGGGCGGTGGCGACGGTCCTGAAGGCGGCCAGGGCGGAGGGAGCACCGCTGTCGTCGTTGCCGACCTTGATCGCCACGGTGGCGCCTGGCTCGGGGCCGAAGGTGACCCTGACCGAGCGGAGGCGGACCGGCGTGCCCATGTCCAGGATCAGGCCGCTGCCCGCCTTGAGGCCTGGACGCCGAGGGACTGGGCGAACGTCCTGGCCATGCCGGGAGCGTTGACGATGACGAGGGTGAGCTGGATGGTGAGCAGGGGGATGACGAGCAGGACCCACGCGGTCAGGGTCACCCGGGCGGCCCGCCTGAGATTCCCGACTCGGGGGTCGGCCGGCTGGCCGGGGATCACACTGCGCAGCACGGGCACGATCCGCTGGAACAGGTCAGCCAGGATGAAGTACCCATCGAGCCGGAGCGACGGCAGCAGCTGCTGGACCATCTCCACGTGGACGATCATGTCGGCGGCCAGCAGCGGCAGGTAACCCGTACCCAGGTAGGCCGTTGCCAGCGCGAGCACGAAGATCGCGTTGAAGTAGACACCCCCCAGGTCGGTGCGGATCCGGCCGGCCCGGCTCAGCTGGTAGGCGTCGGTAACGTTGGTGTAGAAAGCCGGCCACACGAGATAGACGCCCGCGCCGATCACGCCCGGACGGGCGCCGCCGTAACGGCAGGCGGCAGCGTGGCCGCACTAGCAGCAGCAGCAGCGGGTGCAGCAGCACGTAACGCAGGGCCGGATAAAGCTGTCCGCCGCGCAACAGCCAGCAGTCCGAGGCGATTAGCGCGGCCAACGCCGCCACCACGACGGGCGAGCGGAACAGCGGCTGGAACACGCGGGCGAGGTGCTGGACCCCGGCCGCCGGAACCAGGGTCCGGCGCAGCCTCAGTCCCAGGATCGGCTGGTCGCGGTCGGCCGACCCGGCCTGCGCTCCCCCGCCGGGAACCAGGCCACGCGGGGCGAGCTTGTTCACCAGCAGGTACCCGAGGTTGTCCGCGCTCACCGTGCGGCCGAAGGCGGCGCTGACCCGCATGGTGATCTCGCTGACGGGACGGCTGCCGTCGATCTCGCTCAGCACTAGGTACAGCAGCCGGGACAGCTGCACGACCCGGCCGCCGGGCGTGCGCGCCAGGTAGGTGGCTTCGGTCAGGCCCGACCCCCGGTACTCGCCGAGGAGTTCCGCCCCCGGGCTCAGCCGCAGCACGGGAGCCGCCGGTATCCCCGGGGCAGGCGCTGGTTGCGAGTTAAGCTCGACGTCTATGGCGGTCTTCGTCCTGGTGCATGGCGCGTGGGGTGGCGCGCACGGGTTCCGCAAGGTGCGCGGCCCGCTCCGGGAAGCGGGTCATGAGGTCTTCACGCCTAGCCTGACCGGCATCGGCGAGCGGGCGCACCTGACCAGCCCGCAGGTGAACCTGACCACGCACATCGCCGACGTGGTCAACGCCGTCTGGTACGAGGATCTCAGCGACATCGTGCTGCTCGGCTACTCCTACGGCGGGGCCGTGGTCACCGGGGCGCTCGAGCACATCGGCGACCGGGTGCGGCACCTGGTCTACCTGGACGCCTTCGTGCCCGGCGACGGTGACTCGGTGGCCGGCCTGGGCGGAGCGGGGGGCGGTCACGGCGTGCCGGCCCTGGGCCGCGAGTGGCTGGTGCCGCCGCTCCCCCGCGAGTACGACGACCCGGCCGAGGCGGCGTGGGCCGCCCCGCGGCGCACGCCGCACCCGGCCGGCTGCTTTCACCGAGCCGGTCCGGCTGGCGCGCCCGCTCGAGGACTACCCGTTCACCCGCACCTACATCAAGGCCACCGGCGAGCCGCGGCCCGATGACGGCGGCCCGTTCTGGGCCGCCGCGGACCGGGCCATGGCCTCGCCGGCCTGGCGTTACCGGGAGATCGCCACCAACCACATGATCGCCAGCAACCGGCCTGGGGATCTCGTCCGGCTGCTGCTCGAGCTGACCTGAGCGGCCTCCACATGATCTACACCGGGCCTGCAAGCGGATTGGGTGGCTATGGCGTGGTCTGGGGCCAATCTCAGAGGAGGACGCGATGAGCGACCAGATTCAGCCGTGGCCGCTGGCGAAGCGGGGCAGCCGGGGGCATCCCGTGCCGGCCCTGCAGTACCTGCTGCGGGACCGCGGCCACCACGTGACCGTGGACGGGATCTTCGGGCCGAAGACCGAGGCGGCGGTGGAGCAGTTCCAGACCGCGGACCAGTTGCACGTCGACGGGATCGTCGGCCCGCAGACGTGGGGCGCCCTGGTCATCGTGCTGGCCCGCGGCAGCACCGGCGACGCGGTGCGCGGTCTGCAGGAGGAGTTCCGGTTCCGTGGCCAGTCTGGCAACCCGGGCCGCGGCCTCGCGGTCGACGGGATCTTCGGGCCCAGAACAGCGACGGCGGTGCGCAGCTTCCAGCAGGCGCTCGGGATCACCGTCGACGGGATCGTCGGCCCGCTAACCTGGCGGGCCCTGGTCAGCGGCATGCTCTCGTTCTGATCTGCCCCCGGCGGGGGCAACCAGGTCCGCTGGGCCGCGGGGGCGCGGAGCGGGCCGGGACGAGGACGGGTGCGCCAGGGCGGGACCGCACCCCGTTCGGGCGACGTGACCAGCGCGGACGCTGCACCCTGGTCTCCTGTCGACAGTCGACCAGCTCGATGGGAGACGTGTTACTCGAGTTAACAAAAGAGGCCTTTGGTGCATGGTGCGCGTAGCTTAGCAGACTGCGACCGATTTAGTCCATTTTGAGAAATTAAGTCCCAAGTGGCCGTTAAGCTGCCCGGATGTCAGGCGCTCCGAAGGCAGCATGCACCTTGTGGTGCCTTCCCGGTGAGCGCGTACTGCTCGGGAAGGAGCCCTTTGGGCTGCCACAGGAAACCATCACGCAACCGACTCAAGCAACTTGTTGTACCCGCGGCCGCCGTGCCCGCCCTGGCTGGCATGGCGGCCGCTGTCTGCCTCGCGCCGCAGGCGCTGGCCGACCCGGCGCCGGCCCACGCGGCCGCGCAGCCCGCCGCGGCCACGCGGACCGCCACGATCGCGGACGCGCTCAGCAGCTCGGGCATGTCCCCGGCCGAACTGTTCGCGGCCGTGCAGGCCAGCACGCCGACGGCCAAGACCGCTAACTACACCGTCCGGTCGGGTGACTCCCTCTCTTCGATCGCCGGGAAGGTCTATCACAAGCAGAACGCGTGGCCGGTCCTGTACTGGGCCAACCGCGGCAAGATCCACTGGGCGAACATGCTCAGCGAGGGGCAGGTGCTGAAGGTCCCGGCCATGCCCGCCAAGATCCCCGGCGCGCCCTCCCAGTTCGGCCCGGCACCGGTGGCCGCGCCGGCCGCGTCGTCCGCGTCCGCCTCCGCGCCTATCCAGGCCACGGCCTCGGGCAGCTACTCCGGCGCCAGCGGGTCGTTCGCCGCCTGCGTGATCGCCCGCGAGTCCGGCGGCAACTCGCAGGTCATGAACTCGAGCGGGCACTACGGCCTGTACCAGTTCAGCGAGTCGACCTGGGTCGCGTACGGCGGTTCGGCCGGCGACTTCGGGCACGCCAGCGTCTCCGAGCAGAACCGGGTGTTCTCCAACGCGATGGCGCGGGGCGGTCAGTCCAACTGGTCCCCCTACGACGGCTGCTGACCGGCTGGATCTCATCGGGCGGGGTCTCGCGGTGGTCGCACCGCGAGACCCGCTCCCGCACCTCGGGTCAGGCCTCCCGGGCACGAGGATGCACCCGGAGAGGCTCCGCCGACCGCTATATCGCGAAGCGAAGATACCGATATCGCGCCGCGAAGAGCGCGCATGGCGTCGAATGACGATGCGCCGCCTGCTCCGTCGTGAGCCGCGGACGGCCGTTATCATCTGGCCCGGTGAACGTGCCCGGCGCCGCCGCCTCGCCGACGGCTGGTACCGGAATCCGCCGGTTCTCACGCAGCGGCGCGCTAACCCTGATCATTCACGCGGGTAGCTGGCTGCCGCTGACGGCAAGGCCGGCCGTGCAGATGGCCGGGATTTTACTGTGCGGGTATGACGGTCTTCCGGCTGGCGGGCCGGTGCCGCGGGGTTCCACAGGCCCCGGATAGGTCTCCACAGGTCGCAGGGACAGGTTCGCGCAGGTCAGCCGGAGTCGGGGAGGACGGTGATCCGCCGCCAGGCCCGGATGATCGCCTCGGCCCATGGCCAGTTCGCGGCGATCTTCCAGCGTCTGCGGCGTCCGCCGCGGACCAGGCGGGCGGCGGCGTTCAGGACGCGGTAACGCAGCGTCTTCGGCTCAGCTCTGGCCAGATCGCCGTCCAGGGCGATCAGCTTGAGCCAGGAGAGCAAGATCTGCGCCGTCATCGCGGCGGTCATCCAGGCCTGGTTGATCTCGAACTCGTGCGACGGGAAGCGGCCGATCCCGGTGTCTTTCCCGGTGCGAAGGATGGCGTCTTCGACCCTGGCATGGACCCGGTGGGCGGCGTCAATGTAGGCGTTCTTCCCCCCGCCAGCCTTTCGTCGTCTCCGGCAGGTTGGTCACCCACAGCTGATAGCGGTAGCCGTCCTCGTTCTCGAACAGGGACAGTTTCGCGCCGGGGTGGGGCCGCTCGCGGCGGGCGAAGATACCCATCGTGGCGGGCCAGCCGCTGAGCCGATCACCGGACGGGCCCTTACGCAGCAGCCCGGTCAGCTCGGTGACGTGCGCTTCCTCGATCCAGCACGCCCGGTGCCCGCAGCCGGTGTCCTCGCAGGCGCCATCGGCGCGCCGCTCGCGGACCTCGCCGCGGTGATCGAGCGCGATCTCCCACGCGCCCCCGGGGACCAGACGCAGCGCGGCTTTCTCCCGCTCGCCCAGTTCCCACCCGCATGAATAGATGAGCGTGTGCCCGCGGCGGGCGGCCAGGGTGTCCAGGTGCTCCAGGAACTTGTGACTGAACCCGGCGCCGTCGACGGTGACCATGAGGTTCCGGCGGTACGCCGGCGGCAGTGCGGCAATCGCCGCGTCCGTGACCTTGATGTGGTCAGCAGCCGTATTGCTGCCCGCCGAGCCCTTGCGCAGCAGCCACGCCAGCGGCTCCCCGCCGGTGTTATCGCAGTACGCGTTCAGCGGATGGTGCCCGTACCCTTTGAAATTCGCTTCGGCGAGTTCCTTGTCCGAGTGCGCGAAGGTCACGGTCGCATCCAGCCGGATGCAGGTCACGCCCGCCAGCACCTTGTCCGCGACCCGCACTCCGGGCAGCTTCCCGTGCCGCGCCACCGCCTGCGCCCAGGCGTACCGGCGCGCCGCGTTCACCGCGGCAGTCAGCTTCCGCGCCGTCCGCGTGCCGCCCTCCGCGATCTCCTCCAGCGTCCGGTACGCCGTCGGTACCGACGCGACCTGCCCGAACGCCTCCTTCTGATCAGCCAGCACCCGGCCCCGGTCATGCCCCAGGACCCGGCCCGACCACAGCGCCCGCGACAGGCCCCCGGTCAGGCCCGTCTTATCCGCCAGCCGGCGCACCAAGCCGAGCCCCGCATGCGACACGACCCCGGTTCCGCCGCCCGTGACTTCCAGGCCGTTCGACCACGCGGTAACGTTCACTTCCAGAGTGCTCCTCGAACTGGAACCGGTAGAGACCTGAACACCCCTACTGTCCCAGCTCAGGAGCACTTTTCTGCGTCAGGCGCGCCACACCCGCCCTACCCATGTGAATTAACAGGGCTAACGGCCGATAGGCACAATCATCCGAATCCGCATCAAGGCACCCTGTGGTAATCTATTGCCACAGTAATACCTGTTCTCGGTTGACAACGTATCAAACCGGCGTTAGGGTCCCTCAGTTCTCATGAGGGATTGGGGGGAAAGTGGCTATCCGTCTTCCTAACAGTCATGCCGATACGCCGGAAAAGCATGGGTCCGGCGGGTTTGCGAGCCGGCCCTGGCGCCCGGCGGTCCGTAGCCTCGACTGGCGCTGGGCACGGCCACCGAGATGAGTGGGGATCTTCTCCGGCAGGTCCGGATCGAACAGTCCTGCCGACGGCTCGACCGGCTCATGACGGCGGCTGACGAATGGATCGTGCAACAGCACGGGGAAGACGCAAATGGACAACACAAAACGCAACTCGATGTCCTGCGCACGGCCATTGTGGGTCCGCTGGCCGAGTTGCGGGAAATCGCCAATGGCCTGAGCGCCAGCCAGGACACCGGACGGGTTTACGCGGCCTGCCGGACCAGCGACATGCGCGCTGAACTGGTCAGGCGGGTATTCATGTATTACCAGGGCAAGCTGGATCAGCGTCGCGACAAGGCGCTCGGGCCGGTGCTTCGGGCCGCGGACGAAGTGGTCTGGAGTTGCTGGGCCGAGCCTTTCCGTAGCGTCATTCGCCGGGATCCGGCGATGACGATGCAGCCCGCGCCATTGCCTTATATCGAGTCCCAGTACTCTCCCGCCGCCGTACCGCGGGACGATCCGCCCGCCGGCCTCACGGCCGAGCGAGACGACTCGGTTCTCATCGCCTACCTGGAGCGCCTGCCCATTCCGCTCGTCGCCCTTCCGGAGGTGTGCGCCGACGATCCATGGTGGCTGGCGTATGTCGGCCACGAGGTCGGTCATCATCTCCAGCACGACCTGGCGGGCGACTGGGGCCTGGTCAAGGCGTTCCGCGGCCTCGCGCAAGAGGCCGGGCAGGCGGCAGGCGAAGCGAACCCCGCGCGGTGGGGAACGTGGAGCGCCGAGATCTTTGCCGATATCTGCTCGGTGTACACCATGGGCCCACCCGCGGTGTACGGCATCGTGCAGCTCGAGCTGGACGACACGGACAAGATGCTGCAGGGCAAGACGAAGTACCCGCCGCCGCTGGTCCGGCTCGGGATCATGGTCACGGTGGCGGGCCGGCTCGGCCTCGATGTGACCGCCGGGCTTGAGCCGACCGGGCTGGACTTCGCGAACCTGCCGCAGGCCGCCGTCATCGCCGCGCTGACCGAAAAGGCGCTGACCGATCCGCTGTGCGGCCGCGGGCCGTTCGGAACCCTGCTCGGCTGGGACGCCGGCGCCTTCGCGGTACGCGGCACGATCGCGAGCATGCGGGATGGGCTGAGGCACCGGGCCCCTCTCCGGGTCCGGCCGGGGGTCAGGACGGCCAGGCAGCTGACGTCGGCCGCGGTCGCGGCCTGGGAAGAGATCGCCCGCATGCCCGATCCGCGGCAGCGAGAAGACAGCCGCAGCGAGCTGGCCGATCGGTTCCTCCTGGCCGTGATGGCGGGCCGGGAGGAAGGCACCAGGGCCGCGGCGGGCCAGGCCGCGCCGGGCGCCGCGAAGCTGCCCGGAGACCTGACCCGCCTGCTGATCGAGTCGATTCCCGAGGAAGCGGAGGCCTGATGACCGTGCAGCCGCTGCGTTTCCTGGTGTCCGTCGACGAGCATTGGCGGGTTACGTTCTCCTGCCCAGCGCTGGAGCTACCCGGCCCCAGCCGGATGATGCGCCAGCTGCCCGACGTGGAAGGCGGCATATTCCCGCTCGCTCCCGCAGCCGAGCTGGCCGGACCCGAGGATAACCGGCCCGCGTGCTGCGTCCTGTACTGCTGCGCCCAGGATGCCGCGGTGCTGACGGAAGGGCGGCAGCGCATCGTCGACCGGAACCTGGACCCCGCCATCGGGACCAGCAAGTTCGGCGGATACCTCTATCACACGCTGATCGGCGCGGCCGCCTGGAATTGGATGCGCGACGTGGCCAGCGCCAACCACGCCCGGTGCATCGAACTGGCCCTGTCCTGGGCCAACGGGGACGCGAACCTGAACCGGCTGAACTGGGAGATGATGCACGACGGGAAGGGCTTCCTGGCCGCCGGACTGCCGGGAGTAACGGTCGCCATCACGCGGCTCGTGGCCGACACCAAGGGAGGTAAATGGGAACCCAGGCAGGTCGAGTTCCCGCCGCGTGTCTTGTTCGTGGTGGGGACCACGCTGAACGATCCGAGCATCCGGCCGGCGGCCGAGTTCCTCGGCCTGCTACGGGAGCTGCGGAACAGCGGCCGGCGGATCCGGGCCCGCGTGCTCGAGAAAACCCGGTCCGAAGACCTGGAGCGAGTAATCCGCAGCTTCCGCCCCGACGTCGTCCACTTCATCTGTCACGGCGACTGGGATCGGGTCAGCGGCCGCGGCTACCTCGAGTTCACCCCCGATGAGCAGGACGGCGACCGCGCCAGGTATGCCGACCAGCTCTACGCGGCCATGACGGTCGACGCGCTGCCGCCGCCGCTCGTGGTCCTCAGCGCCTGCCGGACTGGGGCGGCGGAGGCGGCCTCGCCGGCTGTGCTGGAAGGAGCTCACGACCTCGCCCCGCTGGCCACCGAGCTGGTCAGCCTGGGGGTTCCCCTCGCCCTCGGCATGGCCGGCCGGGTCTCTGACACTGCCTGCCGACTGTTCACGCGGCAGTTCGGCGATGCCCTCGTCCGGGGTGAGAGCCTGGTGGCGGCCACGGCCGAGGCACGCCGCGCGACCGTATCTCAGGGCCAATCGGCCGACGAGAGCGTGGACTGGGCCTTTCCCGCCCTGTTCGCGGCCGAGCAGGTCGACCCGGGCTTCGCGCCGGTACCGGCGGGGGCCGCCGACTCCCCCACCCCGGAGGAGAACTGGATCCAGGACTACGATCTGGGCCGGGAACCGGTGTTCTGCGGCCGGCACGACTTCTTCAAGGCCTACTACGGCTTCTTCAACCCGACTCCACGGCGGGTTCTGGCGATCGTGGCGGACGGGCAGCGCGGCGTGGGCCGGACGCGGCTGCTGCTCGAACTGGCCACCCAGATGCTGCGCGACGGGCATATCCCGATCATCCTGGCGTCGGATGAACCGGGCTGGAAGCCGCCACAGTCCCTGCAGATGTTCGGGGAGATGCTCGGGCGTGCCATCCGGAAGGTCCGCCGCACCCTTGATCTCGGCTCGCCAGAGAGCCACCTGGCGATACTGCTGAGTGGCCATAACAAGCCTGACGCGGGCCAACTCCCGCTTCGCCGGGACATCGAACTGGAACTGGGACCCGAAGGGGAGCTGACAGCCGAGGCCCTGCGCCTGGCGATGCAGGCCGACCTGCGCCGGCTGGTCAAGGACGCCAGGAAGAAGCACGAATCGGTCCAGCGCGCCGAAGGGCGCGCAGTGGTACTGCTCGACCTGGTCGAGCAGTACGAGGAACTGCTGCCCGAGGTGGTCTACCGGATGCTGGACGGGTCCGGTTTCGGCACTAGCGAGGAGCCTGTTCCCGCAGTGCTCGCCCTGGCCATGGGCCAGCCGGCCAACACGATCATCAAGGACACCCTGGAGCGGGCCGCGTCACGGAGCTGGCTGCTTCAGGAGCCGCTCAGGCCTTTCGATTTCAAGACCGAGGAGGATCTCCTGGCCTACAGCTGGATCCTGCTGAACCCGCCGCAGAATTTCCGCATCGACCGTCATGTCCTGAACCACCGGGCCAGCAAGGAGGTCGTGCAGATCGTGCATGGCCTGATGCGAAATACGTTCGGGGGACTGCCCGCGAACTTTGCCAACTCGGCCATATTCAAGGGCTTCACCATGGCCGACGGGATGGAGCATTTCATCCTGGCGCTTCCCCCCGACGAGGAGGACCTGAAGACCCTGGCCCAGGTCCAGAACGATCCGGGCGGGCTGCCATGACCGGGGCCCCGGGCAGCCGCGAGGCGTTCGAGCTGGCCCTTCAGAGCTACCTGGCCGAATCACACCGGGAGCGGACCACCCAGTTCAACCCGGAAACCCTGGCCTGGCTCGCTTTGCCGCCCCAGTGGACGGGACGGCTCGCGGAGCGGGCGGGCTTCCCCGACTGGAGTGCAGCGTTCCTTGACAAGGCGGCGAAGGAGGGCCTATGTGTCAAGACCCCTGTGTCATTCGCCGATCGGCCGCCCTGGTACGCCGCCGAGGTTGGGGCGCGCCTGGCCCCCTATCTTCCGGCCGCGTCGCAGGCCGAGGTGCTTGATGAGGTGGCCGCCATCGGCGATCAGCATGCCCGTGCGCGGACCCTGGCCACGATGGCGAGCTCGCTGCCGCCGTCTCTGCTTTCCCGGGCCGCCGAGATCGCGAATGGGCTGGACGATCCGGCGGCCCGGGCCCGAGCGCTGCTCGGCGTCTCGGCCGCTGAGCAGCCCGCCACGGCGACGGCGACGACCAGGCGCGCGCTCAGCGTCGCTGAGGAGCTCGAGGATCCGGGAGATCGCGCGGAGACGCTGCTGCTGGTCGCCAGCCAGGGCCGGCTCGACGACGAGGCACGGCAGGAACTCGGGCGGGCCATCCTCGCAGCGCTGCCCGAACTGGCCTACGAGTCGGAGCGCGGCAGCGTCCTTGTCCGCGTCGCTCCGTACCTGACGCCGGCACAGGTGCGGCAGGCCCTGGACACGGCGCTGGCCCTGCAGGCGGCCGAGTGGCGGATCGAGGCGCTGAGCGGAATCACCGAGCAACTGCCGGCCGCGGAGGCCGTACCGCTGCTGACGAATGAGATCGCCGCCATCCCCGGCATCGATACCGAGATCGGGCGAGGCCGGGCCGCTAAGACGCTGGCCCGCAGGCTTGCTGATTGCGGAGCCGGCGAACTGGCCGCAAAGGCCGCACGGGAGGCGGCGGGCGAGGACATACGGGAAACAGCGTTGCAGGTCGTGGCCGGATCCCTGGCCTCGGCCGGCGAGCCGGACCAGGCCACCGAGGTAACGGCCACGGTCATGGCCCACGGCGAGCCCGGCCCGGACCAGGTCATCTCGCTCAGCACGCTGGCTTGCCGCCTGGCCAGCGGCGATCGGTCGCTAGCGGTCCAGGTCGCCGAGCGCGCCCGTCAGGTCGCGGCGGAGCTCGTCCCGACCCCGGCGAACGCCCGAGCACTGGTCAGCCTGACCACGGCACTGGAGCGGACGGGCCTGGAGGACATCACCGTCGCCGACCGGGCGGTACGGTCGATCGCAAGGATCAGCGAGGCTGACGATCGCCACCAGCTGTACCGCAGGCTGCTCACGGCACTGCCCGAGTCGCTCATAAGCTGGACGCTGGAGCAGGCGCTCGAGGCCGCGCAGAGCATCGCCAGCCCGCCCGACCGGGTCAACGCCCTGGTGGATCTCGCGCCGTATCTTCCTCCGGAGCAGCTTGAGACGGCAGTCCGGGACGCTCGGTCGCTGGCCGCCAGGGAAACAGACTTCTCCTTCTGGATGCCCGAGCCGACCAGGACGGAGGTTCTCGACGAGCTGGCCCGGCGCCATGGCCCGACGTTCCTGCACGTGCAGGCACGCCGGGTCACTGAGGGCATGCACCGCGCGGACCGGCCTGACGATCCGGTGCCGGCCGCCATGGCCAGGTGGGCGGAACTGGCCGACCAGGGTGTCTACGATCCGGCCCAGGCCGCGACCTGGCTCGACCAGCGACTGGCCGATCTCGCTAAGAACGGCGAGAGCGGTCAGGCGCGGGCCTGGGTCGAGACGGGAAAGCTGCTGGTGCCGGTGCTCGGCCAGGAGCTTGACTCGGTGGTCTCGGTGGGCATGCGCCGCATCGAGCTGCTGTACCGGCGATCGCTCGACCTGGATCATCTCCGGCGGTTCCTGCCGCGACAGGAGCAGATCGAGGATTTCTGGCGGATGCTGGACGACGACGCTAGCTGGGCACTGCACTACCTGGGTGCGGGAGGCCTAGGCAAGACCATGCTGCTGCGGCAGGTGACGGCCAGGCTGGCACCCGAGCGGGGCATTCCGACGGCACGCGTCGACTTCGACCACCTCAGTCCCGACTATCCGGTGACCAAACCCGGGCAGCTCCTGCTTGAGCTGCTCGACGAACTGCAGTCGTTCTCGGCGTCATCCCATGCCGACTCGTTCGCGTACTCGTTCCGCGCCCGGGTGGCCCAGCTGCACGCCCCGGTCACCAAGGCGAGCAACGACCCGCTGGCCCGGATCCACGATGACCAGTTCGATGAGGTACTGGGGACATTCCGCGATTTCGTCCTGGCCCTCCCGCAGCCCGTCGTCCTCATCCTGGACACCTGCGAGGAACTGGCCAGGCGCCGGCCGGGAGGATCGACCCTGCCGCGGGTGGAGGCGAGCTTCGAGATCCTGGAGCGCCTGCGCCAGGAGATCCCGACGCTGCGCGTGATATTCGCCGGGCGCCGCCTGCTGGCCCGCTCAGGCCGCAGCTGGGCCGTCAGCGCGGCGCCCGACGCCGAAGGACACGCGTTGCTGCCCGAGCGCAAGGACTTCCTGCGGCTGCACGCGATGCGCGGCTTCAGCCGCGACGAGGCGCTGCGCTACCTGGACTCGGCGGCACCCGGTCTGTCCGCCGAGATGACCGAGGCCATCATGACCCGCAGCCCAGCCCCGGGGAACGCGGCGCCCATCGTCTGGGAGTCACCGCGTGCGCACGACGAGCATCTGTACAACCCCTTTGACCTGAACGTGTACGCCAGCTGGGCGCGTGAGGATCCATCGCTGCGCGCGGAGACCATCGCCCAGGGAACGACCGATCCCTACATCGCCAGACGCATCGTCGGGCGGCTCGGCGGTACCGACCTCGAGCGTCTGCTGCCCTCCGTCGCCCTGCTCGGCCGCTTCGACCGGTCCATGCTGCGAGGCGAGCTCCCGGGCAGCGACGAGGAGTTCGAGAACGCCTACTACGAGCTGTCCAGCCAGGAGTGGATCGACTACCAGCCGGACTCGTCCCTGGACACGACCTTCCTCGAGGTCGACAGGAACCTCCGGCCGCGGCTGCTGTCCTACTATCACGGCGATCAGGACCGGGAATACCTGCTGAGCGAAGCGCGAAACCGGCTCGGTCCCGCCCTGGCCGACCTGGTCGAAGACCGGCCCCTGGATGCAATCGGCGTCGACCTGGCCGACGCGGCCATGCGGCTGCTGCCCCCGGTCGACGCGGCCCGGCTGTGGGACAAGGTGGCCGACAAGATCCGGGCGCAGTGCGACTGGCCGTGGGCCGATCAGCGCACCAGCTGGCTCCTGGGTGAGGACGGCGCGGTGGCCGACCCCGGCCATCCGGCCCGGGCCGCCGTCGTCGCCTCGCACATCAGCGCGCTGATCCACACGCGGTCCGAATACAACCCGGCCCCGGACTGGCGTGAGGTCACCGAGCGGGCCGACGCGAGCCCGGACCCGGTCACCCGGGAATGGCTGCTGAGCCGGGCCATCGCGGGCAAGGTCGCCGCCTACCGGCTGCCCGGGGTGGACCTGCCCTCCGATGACCTGGCCGCGTTCTGGGAGCTCGTGGACCAGTTCCCCGCGGTCGCGGCACGATTGCCGGCGCACCTGGCCGAGCAGCTCGCGGCGTCGTGCTGCTCGGCCCTTGAAGCCCTCGTGGAGGTCGCGGAAATGCGCGGCGACCCCTCGCTGGTGTCCGACATCGGGCTGATCGAGCGCTGGCTCGGTCACATCGAGGGACAGGCACCGGCGGACATGCTGGCACTGGGCACGATGATCGCGGCCCGGGGCCAGGCGCTGCACGGCCGGTTCTGGGCTGCCCTGGAGCTCGCGGCGCGGGCAGAGAGGTCATCGGCGGACATGCCGGCCAGCCGCCCTGGTCGCTGGGCGGACTTCGACGCGCCCGCGATGACCTGTCACCGGATCCGGCTGGAGCTGATCCGGATGGCCGCGGCGCTTCCGGTGGCGGACGATCCGCTTCGCTACGCGCCGCTCGACGCGTGGCAGCGGTCAGCCGAGGCGGACCTGGGCACGATCGACGCCGACCGGCTGCTGGCGGCCATCCTGCTGCGGCGCCTGTCGGCCGGGATCATGCCGCGCGACGAGGTCACCCGGCTCGCCGCCTTGGAGGAGGCGGCCACCGAGCGGATCAGACGATCCCCGCGCAGCGCGCTATGGTGTCACCTCGCCGTACCGCCGCTGTTCGCGGCCGTGGCCTTCGGCTGGGGCGCCCTCGGCCAGAGCGACCGGAAGAACTCGGCCAAGTCCGCGGACCCCGGAGAGCGGGCCGCGGCGTGGGCACTCGCGGCGCTGACCGAGCAGCCAGATGTCCGGGCCACACCGCCGGTCGGCGAGCTCCCGGATGCCTGCCTGCACGACTGGTGGCGCTGCCGACCGGCGCTGCCCCCGCCCGGCTCCGAGGATGCCCGGCTGTTCCGGCGCCGGGCCAGGCAGCTGGCCTCTTCCCGGGGAAGCCTGACCCGGTTCGGCGCCGTCTCCCTCGCCCTGGATCTGGCCGAGGCGGAAATCGCGGACGCGAAACCGCCTGCCTGGCTGCCCATTGACGTCGACGGACTCGAGCGGAGCGCCCGGTGCACCGCCGAGCAGCTTGTCCGGGTGACGCTGCGGATGCTGGCGCTGGGCCATCCTGGTTCCCCCGGTGCCGACGACTCCGCCGCGGACCGGACCCGGCAAGTGGACCGGTGGGAAGGGGTTGGCCGGCGCCGGAGGGCGGAGCTGGCCATGGACGAGGGCGAGCTGCTCGCACTGCGCCTCCCCCGCCAGGCGATCCCGCTCCTGGACCTGGCCGCTTCCTGGTTCGGGGAGGCCGACGACCCGGCTGGCGCGCTGTTCGCGGCCGTCGCGGCCACGCTCGCGCGGCAGCGGGCCGGAGTCCGCGTCCCGCCTGACAGCGGACAGTCTTTCTCCACCGCGTACGAGGCGATAGCCAGGCGTGCCGTGGTGCCGGTGCCCGCGTGGGCTGATCTCACCGGATGGTTTTCGCGGCGGCCGCCCCGGCAGCTGGAGAAGCCGGCCGATGCCGTCCTGGGCGGATGGCTGTCCCGCCTGGCCGCCTGTCTGGCCCGGGGGGGAGCCGGGGCCAGCGGCGTGACCCTCAAGCCTGCCAGCCCGGCCCAGCTCAAGACGATGCTAGAGACCGCGGTGGGATCCGTCCCCGCCGAGCTGAATCTGTCCGGACCTCCCAGGCGGCGCCGCGCCGGGCCGCTGGCCCGCGCCATGCGCCGGTGGCTGCGGATCATCGTCAAGATCTTCGTCATTCTCGTGGCCGTGGTGTTCGGCATCACGGCGATCCTGTCGGTCGTGTTTACGTTCATCGATACGACGCAGACCAACGGAGGCGTGTACGTCGCCTCCGACGTGTTCGTAGCGATCACGGCGGCCCTGATAGCCACGACAGCCGTAATCCTGGGGACGAGCCTGAGGCGCCGGCTCCCGGCCCGGGCTCGTTCCTGGTGGTGGGCGAAGGCCCAGGTCTGGCTCCGGATCGCGCCGACGCCCGGCGCAGGCGCGCCAGACGGCGATATCAGGGTCGCCATCGATAAATGGCAGACGGAGCGCTTCGACCCACGTGGGTGGACGCGGCACCAGGACCACATGGCCGAGATCGCGGTCCTTCGCCCGCTGCGCGCCTACCAGCTCGGCGCGGCGGCCATGCCGGTCAGCCTGCAAGATGACCTGCGCAAGCTGGCCAGCCGGCTCGGGTCGCGGTCATTGCGCGTCTCGCTCGACGTCGACCCCGCTCTCGA
>WNGL01004056.1_pt1 | contig 17629 bp, 11 predicted proteins | sample 5400591 | NCBI WGS metagenome assembly WNGL01 (sample SAMN13153377, study PRJNA577476) | soil metagenome | isolation source: 80 cm soil or saprolite under Garry oak tree replicate 1 | place: USA:California | collected 2016-06-15 | reverse complement strand
ACGGCTTCTGGCTGGACGAGGAAGCCCCTTTTGACGAGTGGCACGAGCAGCAGCAGCAACAGTGGCAAGTGCGCCTGCAGCTGCTCTTTGAGCGGCTCTCTTCCTGGCAAGAGGCCGCAGGGGAGCTGGAGCAGGCCAGGGCCACACTCATGCACTGGCTGGCGCTCGAGCCGCTGCAGGAGGAGGCGTATCAGCGCCTCATGCGCGTACACCTGGCGCGAGGCGAGCCCAGTGCCGCCTTGCAGGTCTATGCCACCTGCCGGGCCCGCCTGGCCGAGGCCTTGCAGGTCGAGCCCTCCTCGCCAACCGTGGCCCTGGCTGAGCACATTCGCACCACCCAGGCTCGCCGCCGAGGGAGCCCCCCTGCTCGACCTTCCATGGCGCAGAACCCGCCGCCCAGCGAGCTGGTCGCCCCGCTCGTCGGACGAGCGGCGGCCTTCCACCAGCTGGTGGGGCGCTTTCAGCAGGCGCGGGGTGGGCAGGCGCAGGCCGTGCTGGTGGTGGGCGAGGTCGGCATCGGCAAAACGCGGCTGGCCAGCGAGTGGATAGCCTGGGCCCGGGCCCAGGGAGCTGAGGTGCTGAGTGGGCACGCCTTCCAGATGGGTGGGCGACTGCCCTATCAGCCGTTGGTCGAGGCCCTGCGGGAGCGGCTGGAGGAGGAAAACGCCCCGGAGGATCTGCTCGACGACCTCTGGCTGGCTGAACTGGCACGCCTGCTGCCCGAGTTGCGGGTACGCTACCCCGATCTGCCAGCCCCCATCGAGGATGAGCTGGCTGCCAGGGTGCATCTCTTTGAAGCGGTGGCACGCCTGCTGGACGCTCTGGCCAAGCCTGCGTCGCTGGTGCTGCTGCTGGAGGACCTGCACTGGGTAGATGGGGCCTCCCTCGACCTGCTACGCTACCTGGCCCGGTATTGGAAGGGGCATGGCACGCCCGTGCTGCTGCTGGGCACAGTACGTCGTGAAGAACTGGAGCTGGACCCCAAGCTTTCCGCAGAGCTCTCCGACCTGGGAAGGGACCTGCCACTCACACAGGTGCCCTTGCAGACGCTGAGCCTGGCTCAGACCCTCCAGCTCGTTCAGGCGGTGGTCGGGGGAGGGGAGAGGCGTGAGCACGGTACGGCTGGGCCCTCCAAAGCTGTGGCCGCGCTTTCGCCGGAGGCGGACACGCCACTGGTCGGGCTAGGCGACTTCCTGTTTGCGCACACCGGGGGGCAGCCGTTGTACCTGCTGGAGACGCTCAAGCTGTTACGCGAGCGAGGGTGGCTTGTGCCACGGCTGGCGGCTGATGGCACCTGGCAGATGGAGGTGGATGTGGACCTGGCCGCGCTCCTCGCCCAGGAGCCGTCCCGGCGCGACCTGTTACCGGCCTCAGTGCGCACGATGATCCTGGCACGCCTGGCCAAGCTATCCCCTGCCGCACGCCACCTGGTGATGGCTGGGGCCGTGCTGGGCACCCAGGCGACGGCGCAGCTTCTGTGGCAGGTGGCCGAGGTGGGGGTGCAGGAAGGATTAGCAGCCCTGGAGGAGGCCGTCGGCAGTGGGATGCTGCGCGAGGAGCCAGCCGTGGTGGGCCACCTGGGCAGCTATCGCTTCGCGTATGACTTGATCCGCGAAGTGGTCTACACCGAACTGGGCGAGGCGCGGCGGCTCGTCTTGCACCAGCGTGCCTTTGCGAGGCTTTCTACCCAGGGAGCGAGGGCCTGCGAGCTGGCCTATCATGCCAAGGCTTCGGGACAGGTCGAGGCCGCTTATCGTTACAGCGTGCAGGCCGGGGATGAGGCGGTGGCCGTCTTTGCCGTCGAAGACGCCATCGTGTACTACGAACAGGCCCGCTCCTTGCTCCGGGAGCACAAGCCTCTGCAGAGCGTGCTGCCGACCGCGGAGGTCGAGCACCTCTACGCCTCCCTGGGGCGGGCCTATGCCTTCCTGAAGGCCTGGCAGAAGGCTCAGCAGGCCTATGAAGAGCTGTTGGCCTATGCACAGCAGCAACAGCTACCCACACTGGTCAGCCTGACCCTCAACTGCCTGGCGATCCTGGCCGCCCAACAGTCGCATGACAAGACAAGCACGCACACGCTGCTGGAGGAAGCCCGGTGCATGGCGCAGGACAGTCACGATCAGCGGGCGCTGGCGGAAACGGAGTGGAACCAGGCCCAGATCACAGTCCTCGTGTGGGCGGACCCAACGAGTGCCTTACCTTATGGAGAGCATGCGCTCTCCCTGGCGCGAGCAAGCCTCGACAAGGAACTAGAAGCCAGAAGTCTCTGTTTGCTTGGATACATCCATCTGCTTAGGGCAGACTTTGAGGAGGCCATGGACTGTGCGAAAGCGTCCCTGGCGCTGTATGAGCTCCTTGGCCACGAGCAGAGCGCTTCTTGGGAGCTTTCAGCGGCACACTTTGTGATTGCTTCTCCTCTCACTCAATCCTTGACGAATCGCACGTCAGAAGCCTTTTGCTGGGCACTGCTGGCTCTGGCGCAAGTGAATAGTGGGCAGGTGCAGAGCAGCATTGACAGTGGCCGCAGGGGGCTTGAGCTCTCGCAAGAGATCAAGAACTTCTGGGCACACATCTTCAGTACGCACTGCCTCACGCAGGGATTGCTGGAAGCGGGGGCCTATGAAGAGGCGCTCGAGCTCACGCAACACGCCATGGAGGTGGCGCGGGCCCTTCCTCCGATGATCAACTTCCAGTGCTTACTCACGGCCCTGGGCAGTACCTATCACGCCTTGCAGCAGGGGGAAGAGGCGCAGGCAGCCCTTGAAGAGGCCGTAGCCGTGGCCGAGACGTTAGACCTGCGACCCTCTCGCGTGCCCACCCTTTCGCGGCTGTGCATGAACTATGCCGTGGCAGGGGAGTGGGAAGACGCCTACCGCTCTGCCTTGCAGGCCGTCGCCGTACGCAAGAGCTATGATGTGGCATTGATCTCGCTGGATTTCTTCCGCCATTATGAAACGGAGGCCTTACTGCGTGGGGGGGATGAGCGCCTGGCCAGAGAAGAAGTGCATCGATGGGGGCAACGACTGGGCTCTTCTCCGCGCTTCCGCATTTCCTACTTGCGGTCGCTGGCCGTGCTGGCCGCGTGGGATGGACAGAGTGAGCAGGTTCTCGCCCACTTGCACGAGGCGGCCCAGTTGGCCGCAGACCTCGGCTTGCCAGCAGAACAGTGGCAGATCCAGGCGGCGTTGGGCAGGGTGTCTGAGGCCAGTGGGCAGCAAGCACAAGCACGTCGCGCCTTTGGGGAGGCGGCGAGGATCATCCAGGAGCTGGCAGAGGGCATCGGGGATGAGGCGTTGCGGACGAAGTTTCTGGCTGCGCCGCCGATTCAACAGGTGGTGCAGCAAGCGCAAAGCGAGGCCTCCCAGGTCCCCAAATCCCTGGTCGTGTTGCAAAAATGATGGTGATATAGTAAGCTCTGCTTCTCTTCGAGAACCGCAAAAAAGGACGTCCTCTTAAGGACGTCCTCTTGAGACTCTTCGCCTTGTCCTTGTTAAGCTCTTTCGAAAAGCCCTGACCAACCACCTTTTTCCCTTGCAGTGTTCTTACCCAACAGGTATACTAGAGCCAATGGAGAACTGTTGGGTAAGAACTTGTTGGGGTGCATACCGTGGCTCATCTCACGAGAGGGGTCTGATGCCGAAAATCCCTGCCTTATACGCTGGCCTGGTCGTCGGCGACAGAGGCCTACGAACTCTACGAAACCCGTGAGCGAGGCGTGCTGCCGATTGTCCCTGAGAGTCCTGCCTGGTTTATCTGGCTGGAGCAGGTGTCTTCCTTTGCCTTCTCAGGCAGGAGCGGGCACTTTACGGCACGTAAGGAAGCCAAACAGCGTGGTGACCGCTACTGGTCTGCCTATCTTGCAACGGGCGAGCACCTCACCAAAAAGTATCTGGGCAAGACCGCTGACCTCACCCTGGCACGGCTTGAGCACATGGCAGGTCTGCTGCGTGCTCAGGGCGAGGCCCAGCTGCCCCCTCCCGTCTCTCCGGCAGCAACAGGTACGGATGGTGAGGTGGACGCGACCCGCCGTCCCATGCTTGCCCAGCGGGACAATCCGCTCCATCCCCTGCTCTCGACCAAGCTCCATGTGCCGCGCCCACGGGCACAGCTGGTATCCCGCTCTCATCTGACCAAGCGACTCCAGCAGGAAGCGGAACGTGCGCTCACCCTCCTCTCAGCTCCCGCCGGGTTCGGCAAAACGACGTTGCTTGCCCAGTGGTTTGCCGAAAGCGGCACGCCTGTCGCCTGGCTCTCATTGGAAGCGGAGGACAACGACCCCACGCGCTTTCTCTCCTACCTGATTGCTGCCCTGCAAACCCTTGATTCCCAGATTGGGACGACTGCGCTGGCACTGCTGCGCACCCCGCAGCCCCCGTCCCCAGAGACCGTGCTGGCCGTGCTCACGAATGACCTCGTGGAACGTGATGGAGATGATTTTGCGCTCGTACTGGATGACTACCATGTCATCACTGCCGACCCTCTTCATCGTGGGATGACCTTCCTGCTGGAGCATCTGCCCCCGCAGCTGCACCTCATCCTGGCCACCCGTGCTGACCCGCCACTCTCACTGACACGGCTGCGGGCAGGTGGGCAGCTTGCCGAATTACGCGCCGCCGACTTACGCTTTGGAGCCACCGAAGTGAGCGCGTTTCTGCAGGGCGTGATGGGACTGGACCTGCCCCACGAGGCCATTACCACCCTCGAGCGCCGCACGGAAGGCTGGATTGTTGGGCTGCAACTGGCGGCGCTCTCGCTGCAAGGCAGAACGGATGTCTCTGCGTTTCTGGCGACCTTCACTGGCAGCCATCGCTATGTGCTCGACTACTTCTCCGACGAGGTACTCGTGCGGCAGCCAGCTCCAGTGCAGCAGTTTCTGTTGCACACCTGTATCCTGGAGCGCCTGAGCGGGCCACTCTGCGATGCCGTGACGGGTCAGGAGGGCAGCCAGGCCATGCTGGAAGCGCTCGAGCGGGCGAACCTGTTTGTGGTCGCCCTCGACGAGGAGCGGGGCTGGTACCGCTACCACCACCTGTTTGCTGAGATGCTGCGCCGCCACCTGCAGCAGAGAGAACCCCCGCTACTGCCCGTGTTGCATCGGCGTGCCAGCGCCTGGTACGAGCAACACAGTCTGCCTGCCGAAGCGGTGCAGCACGCGTTGGCCGTTCCCGATTTCGAACTCGCTGCCCGCTTGATCGAACCGATTGTGGTCCCCGTTGCGTTCCAGGGTCAGATCTCCACGGTGCTCGGGTGGATGAACGCCCTACCTGAGGCACTGGTACGCACACGCCCCTTCCTGTGTATATACCACGCAAGATTGCTGGTGTACACCAATCAGTTGGAGGCGGCTGAGGCTCGCCTGCGGGAGGCCGAACGGGGTGTCCAGACGGGGCTGCCTGCCGAGCAGGCACGGACCATCCTGGGCTGGGTGCTCTCCACCCGTGCGAGCATTGCCGGTTTGTCTGGCGATCTGCCGCACGCAATCCCCCTCGCCCACAGGGCGCTCGAGCTGCTGCCGCAAGCGGAGGTCATCCCTCCTGTGGGTGTCCCTCGTGTGGGTGCCATCATAACCGCGGCCCGCGCCTACGAGCTAAGTGGGGATGTGACACCTGCCATCGAACACGAGGTCGCAACAGCAGTGGCGTCGATACGTGTCTCCGACAACCTGTTTGCCATTGTGGGCAGCATAACGCTGCTGGCACATCTGCACGTCCTGCAAGGCAGGCTCCGCCAGGCCGCCGCCACCTATGCACAGGTGGTGCAGGCGGTTCCACGACCAGAAGTGTTGCACACCTTGTTCACCAGCCTCTACTACTATTTCGAGCTGGGCGACCTGCTGCGCGAGTGGAACGAGCTGGATGCGGCTGAGCGGCACCTGGCACAAGGCATGGCGCTGGTCAACGAGACGCTGACGGTTGAGCCTTTTGTGGCGATACGGGGCCACATCGCCCTGGCCCGCCTCGAGCAGGCGCATGGGAACACCCGTGAAGCACTCGCGACCCTGGACGCCCTGGCGCACCTGGCCCAGCAGCGTCACTTCCCTCCTCACCTGGTGGCCCAAGGGGCCGCCGTACGGGCGCAGCTCGAGCTGGCGCAGGGCAACGTGGCGGCAGCCATCCGCTGGGCCAACAGCAGTGGCCTGTCCAGCGAGGATGAGGACCTGCCGTATCCTCGCGAGGGCGAGTACCTGGCCCTGGCGCGGGTGCGCATCGCCCAGGCACGCAACGATCCGGCAAGTCCTTTCCTCCAGGAGGTCCTGCGCCTGCTGGATCGGTTGCTCCAAGATGCCGAGACGAAAGCACGCATGGGTAGTGTGCTGGAAATCCTCGTGCTACGGGCGCTGGCCCTGGAGGCACAAGGGAATCGAACGGGTGCCCTCTCCACCCTGGAACGGGTGCTCGTGCTCGCCGAACCCGAGGGCTACATCCGGCTCTTCGTCGATGAGGGCACGCCGATGCGGGCCTTGCTGCGCCACGCGTATGCACGTAGCATCGTACCCGGGTACGTCTCTACCCTCTTGAAAGCCTTTGGTGAGCAGAACGTCTCGAATCTCCCTCTCACCTCTCCTCGCCCCAGTCCGCTTGCGGAACCGCTCACCGAGCGCGAACGCGAGGTGCTGCAATTGCTGCTTGAGGGAGCCTCCAACCGCGAGATCGCTCGTTGCCTCGTCCTGAGCGTGAACACGGTCAAGCGCCACGTCTATAACCTCTGTGGCAAACTCGGGGTGCAGAGCCGCACACAAGCCATCATCCGTGCCAGGGCTCTCAACCTCTTGTAGCTCACCGCTCCCTACCCATGTCCCCTGCCAAAATCCCGGTGTATGCAATCGTCCCTACAACACAACTGTTTCATACACCCGCCTGACGAAACCTCTTCCTGTGGCAGAAAGGTGGACTGATATGGAGGCCCTTCCCGTTCATGACGATGCTCATGACGTTTTCGTGACGCGCCCCCGTCATACTAGCAGGAGAGAGGACGAGGTGCAGCCGGTTGTGGAAGCAGCGATGAGATTGCCTGTCCCCCAGACAGGGTTCCCAACCCATGTGTGGGGTCTGGTAGCGTGCGTTTGATGGCTGGCTGCGAGAGCAGCTCCAGGTTTTGCTTGGATGGAACGTGCAGAATGCACTGCCAGGTCCACAAGGTGAGCTGATCTTCGCCTGGTGTCGATCTCACCAGAGGGGTGAGACGACGACATTCTCTGAGCAGATTTGAGGACGAACAAGGGAATCACGAGAAAGGTCGAACCATGTCACACAACACTTCTTTAGAACGTTCGCGGAACCATTCCCAGTCTACGATCTTGCAAGTTCTGCGCTTCCCGATCGTGTGGCTAGGTCTGGCGGCCGTGCTGGCAACGGCCACCCTCATTGGGGGAACCCAGTGGGCTGTCCAGGCCAACGCTCCTACTCCCGCCGATGAGTTCATGCAATCGGTGGTCAAACGTGATGGGGCCTTGGGCTGGCACCAGCTCTGTCCGGCGCTGCAGGCACAGGAAACCCTCTCGGCGCTCGCCAGCCAGGTCGAGCAGCAGCGCATCGCTGAGTCCAGGCAGGGTCTGACGCTCACGGTGGACTATATCGGGGACCACTCGCGACCGCAGGGAGGTCAGATCCGCCTCTACGTGGTCACGGCCCGTCGACCCGATGGCTGGGTCGGGCTACGCACGTACATCGTGTATACCCAGGCCAGCGGCTGTGTCGAGGATGTCGACAACACCTAGCTCCTGACAAGCTGACATAATTACATCATGACATACAAATGAACGGATGACAGTAAGAGAGACATATAAAGCGATGGCACACGTAGACTACGACAACAACATCATCACGCATGCATCAGGCAGAGCAGATTCCTTGGCAGAACCAGGCCAGTATGACCAGAGGATGCCCGTCACAGGCCGTTCTTCTGCGCTGCCAGGCTGCGTGCGGCGGCCCGGACAGCGCCAACGCGCCGACCTTCGCAGGTTGAGCAAATTTCTGGTGGTAGGAGGGACAGGGGTGCTGGTGAACAGCCTTGCTCTGCTGATCCTCTTCCAGTGGGCGCATCTGCCCCTGGTGGTTGCCTCGGCCCTGTCGGCAGAGCTGGGCATCGTCAACAACTTCTGGTGGAATGACCGCTGGACCTTCAGGCGCACACAGCTCTCGCTTCTCCGCTTCGCCCAGTTCAACCTGGTATCGCTGGCTGGCCTGGTCATCACCACATGCGCCCTGTGGGTCCTGGTGCGTCACCTGGGTCTCTACTACTTGGCAGCCAATCTGGTGAGCATCGCCTTGGCGACCGTCTGGAACTTCACGGCGAACTCGTTGTGGACCTGGGGAGGTGCGCAATGAACCTGGGCCTTGCCGTACTCGCTGTTGGTCAGGTGTTGCTGGCGTTCCTGCTCTCCGGTGCGGTGGCGCTGTCCATCCTGCTGACGATCCAGTCTGTCTATACCCTCTACATCATGCTGTATACGTGGGATCGGCCAGAGGCCTCGCGGAGGGCGAAGGCCCCCTCACGCTTTCTGCCGTCGCGCAAGTCCTTCACCGTGATGCTGCCTGCCCGCCACGAAGAGGACGTCATCCAGACGACCATCGAGCGGGTGGTGCGAGCCAACTACCCCCTGTCCCTGCTGGAGGTGGTGGTGATCTGCTCGGTCGACGATACCGGCACGATCGCCAGGGCCCAGCAGAAGATCGCGCAACTGCGGAGCCAGGGAGTCGAGAATGTGCGCGTGCTCGCCTACAAGAACAAGCCCATCAACAAGCCTCACGGTCTGAACGTGGGCTTGCGCAACACCCACAACGAGGTGGTGACTATCTTCGACGCCGAGGACGACATCCACCCGGACATCTTCAATGTGGTCAACACCGTGCTCTTGAACGAGCAGGTCGCTGTTGTCCAGTGCGGAGTGCAGCTCATGAACTACCAATCCAACTGGTACTCGGCCCTCAACGTGCTGGAATACTTCTTCTGGTTCAAGAGTCGCCTGCACTACCATGCCCGGCTGGGCATGACCCCCCTGGGAGGCAACACCGTGTTCTTCAGGCGTGACGTGCTCCAGCGCGTGGGTGGCTGGGATGAGCGGGATCTGACGGAAGACGCCGATATTGGCATCCGCATCAGTCTCCTGGGCGAGCCGATCCGCGTCGTCTACGACGACCGCTACGTCACGCGGGAGGAGACGCCGCCCACCCTGGGTCAGTTCATCAAGCAGCGCACGCGCTGGAGCCAGGGGTTCTTGCAGACGCTGCTCAAAGGAGAGTGGAAGCGACTCCCCACGCTTCCACAGCGGCTGCTGGCTCTCTACACGCTGGGGTATCCCGTCGCCCAGGCCGTGCTGGGGCTCTACACGCTGGCCTCGCTACTCATGATGTTCATGGTGAAGGCCCAGGTGCTCGCCGCCATCATCCTGGACCTGCCGTTCTACCTGCTGGCGGCCCACTTCACCCTCAACGTCATCGGGCTCTACGAGTTCACCAACGCACACAGGCTCAAGCCGACCTGGAAGACGCTGCTGCTGATGGCCCTGGGCTATCTGCCTTATCAGTGGGTCCTTTCCTATGCCTCCTTGCGTGCGACGCTCCGCCAGTTGCAAGGCATCAATAACTGGGAGAAGACCCAGCATATCGGCGCTCATCGCCAGGTGGAGGCTCTCAGGAGTGGTGAGCAACGTCACTAGGGGCGGCATTATTGCCCCCAATTGAGGAGGATTCGATGCAGATCAGACAAGACGAGGCAAGATATGTCCAAGAAGCTGTCGATATGGACCAGGACGGGCTCCATATAATAGACCAGTCGGCAATTGTCGAAGAGATAATAGAAGGGCCGACAATTGTAGAATCGGCGATAAAGCGACCGAAGGGCCGTCGGATCCACCGCAAGCTGCTGTGGATCGTGCTGGGGGGGATCGTGACCATCTCGGTGGTGCTCGGGCTTCTCAACCAATCACCTGGCTCAGGGGCCGTAGACACGACGGGCACCGACCTCCACCAGACCACGCCCATCCCGGCCAGCACGCCTCTGCCGACCAGTAGACCCACCTCAAAGCGTGCTAGCCCCACACCGAAAGCGAGTACAACGCAGGGGGTGCCGACGAGCCTGACGCCGGGCCCGCTCCTCTTGCTCAACCCCGGCATCGTGCGTCAGGGCTCCAGTCTCAGCGTGACGGGCAGCGGCTTTGGTGCCAAAGCCACCATCGACCTGGTGCTCAAACGGCAGGCTTCGGGCACCAGCCTGGCCTCCACCTTTGTGCAAACAGACAAGAGTGGCACCTTCGACGGGGTCAGTCTCACGTTGCCCACGGAGCTTCGTTCCGGCACCTTCATTGTGGAAGCTCACCAGCGCAATAGCGACAAGGTCGCCCATGTGGTGGGCACCGTCGTGGAGGACATGCCCCAGGTGAAGCTGGGCACCCAGGTGGGCACACCGGGGGATGTGATCGCGTTCTCCGTCCATGGCTTTCGCCCAGGCGAACCCATCAACATTTATTGGAATAGCATGAGCGGCCAACCCATCGCTACCCTGCATGCCGATGGCAGTGGCGCGGTGGCTCAGGCCACAGTAGAGGTGCCCTTCGGGACTGTGGGGACCAACACGTTCCTGTTCGTGGGTAGCAAGAGCCAGGCGCTGGCCGTCGCCTCCATCCTCTTGCTCTCCCTGTATCCGACCGTGACCCTCTCCAGCTATGCCATTCAGGCAGACAATCTCCTGAGCTTCACAGGAAGTGGCTTCGGACCAGGGGAGCGTGTGCTCGTCTACCTGAACAATCCCAACGATCAGCCCATCGCGACCATCCAGACCAACGCCGATGGGTCCTTCAGCAAGGCGGGCGGCTTCGTCATTCCCTTCGTCTTGAAAGGGCAGCAAACGCTCATCTTCACGGGGGAACAGAGCCGAGCCTCCAGCGTCGTCAGCTTTACGATTCTCCCCTACACGCCAAGCGTCCAACCCAGCACCTACGGGGGGTTCCCCGGGACGACCGTGACCTTCTACGCGACCGGCTTTGCTCGCAACGAGGTCGTGCATGTGTACGTGGGACGAACGCAGAACAGCGCAGGCACCATGGTGAGCTGCTTCCGCACCAATGACCAGGGCAATGCTGGGGCCGCCGGTTCCTACGTCATTCCGGGCAACGCCCAGGTGGGTCCGCTTGTGTTCGTGCTGATCGGAAGCAAGAGTGGGGGCACCGCCACCGCAGCAATGCAGGTCTCAGCCGCGCCGACCCCGGTCCAGGTACCTCCACAGCCCCCGTTCACCTGCCCCCTGGACACAACGCCATAAGGCAGTGGAGCTGAAAACAGGTGTCAGCAATGTGGCCTCGTGTATAGACATTTGGAGATAATGCCTGTCATCCTGAGCGAAGCGAAGGATCTCTCCGTCCGGCAAGCCAGATCCTTCGCTTCGCTCAGGATGACAGGCAGGACAGCTCTCACGTCCGCTCACGGGAAGTCTTCTCTCCAAATGTCTGCTCGTGTATAGGCCCTTCCCGTTCATGACGATACTCATGACGTTTTCATGACGCGCCCCCGTCATACTAGCATCAACGATGTGCAGCCGATCGTGGAAGGAGCGATGAGGTTACCTGTCCCCAGACAGGGTTCCCAACAGAGGGGTGGGGCAGGGCAAGCCGATGGCTGGGTCGGGCTGCGCACGTACATCGTGTCTACGCAGACCAGCAGCTGGGTCCAGGACGTCAACAACTCCTGGCTTCTGGCAACTAGACACAGTGATGTTAGGACATAAAGATGAACGGATGACAGTGAGAGAGATATGGCACAACATGCATAGCAAATTGCCGTCGAAGCTCGCGACATCGTCACCCACCTAAGGAGAAATAGATGCAAGTCATTCAAGAGGAAATGATACGAGTTCCACAACCGAGAGGCCAGAAAGAACGCCTCAAGCAGGATTACGATGAACCGCATCTCCAGCAGTCGCCAGCACAAAGGGGTGACCGCCTGACCGTGTTCGGCCGCGTCCTGCTGCTGTTCTCGCTGATAACAGCTGCGATCTCGCATGGCTACCACCTGTTCCTCTACCCGCTCTACATCACGGATGAGGGCATCTATATGCAGCAGGCGTGGTCGGTGCTGCGCCAGGGTCGGCTCTCCCCCTACACCTACTCCTATGACCATGCACCTGCCGGATGGCTCGTCATTGCCGGCTGGGTGAGCATCCTGCCCCACCAGTTCGAGGCCTTTGGCAACGCCATCAACACGGGGCGTGTCCTGATGCTCCTGGTGCATGTGGCGAGCGTCTTCTTGCTCTTCCAGAGTACGCGTCGTCTCTCTGGCAGTCTCATCGCGGCCGTGATGGCCAGCTTCCTCTTCAACCTGTCGCCGCTGGCTGTCTACTACCAGCGGCAGGTGCTGTTGGACAACCTGATGGTCTTCACGGTGAACCTGGCTCCCAGCTGGGTCTCGCCTCTGCTCCGAGGAGCACCGGAGCCAGCGGCCTCCCGGAGCCCTGCCCGTCCTGCCCCACCTGTCAGGAGGCGGCTGACGACCGCTCCGGGAGCGGCGCGGGTCGCGACGAACACCCGGACCACGTCCCTCCAGCTCCAGGGAACCGACCTGACGCCCAAGGTGCCGCTGCGCTTCGTGGGCTCCGGCTTCCTGCCAGGGGAAGCGCTGGTAGTGACCATCCAGGATCACGCGGGGCAACCGGAGGCGCAGCTTGCGCCCTTGAGTGCAGACCAGGCCGGGCAGATCAGCACAGCCACGGAAGCGATCCCCATAAATCTTTCGCCTGGTACTCATATGCTGCTCGTGCAAGGGGAGAGCAGTCACCGCTCGGCACAAGCCAGCTTCCACCTCCATTGGATCCCGCCCACGGTGCAATTGGACACGTACACCGTCAAGCCTGAACAGGACGTCGGCTTCGCTGGCTCTGGTTTCCTGCCGAACGAGACGGTGGAGGTGCGCCTGGGCACAACGGGTCAGGGACTGGCTCAAGTACTGGCCACAGTCAGTGCCAACGCTGGGGGCAACGTAGCGGGGCGCTTCACGGTTCCATTGATGCCAGAGGGCGACTATGCCCTCTTCTTCGTGGGACAGCAGAGCCAGGCCCCGACGTCGGTTGGCTTGAACGTTCAGGGCTTCCATCCCTGGGTCGTCCTGGACACGTACGCGCCGTCCCCCATGCTCGCCTGGGGTTTGAGGGGGAGGGCTTCGCTCCCAACGAAATTGTGCTGGTGTATCTGAACCAGCGAAAAGGGGAGCCTGTGGTGCGCATCCAGGCTGATGCCAGCGGCCGGTTTGCGGCACCAGCGGCCTGGGAGGTAGGGGAACTGAGCGGGGAACAGACGCTGATCTTCGTGGGTCAGCAAAGTGGAGCCGTGGTCACCACTACCTTCACCGTGTTGCCCTCAGCTGTAAGGAGTTCGTCTCCGACCGCAACCGAAGCCACTGAATTGCTCACTACCCAACATGGACTTCAATTCACTTTTTCAGATGTAGAGGTCGCTCGTTTTACCATTCCTTCTCTCGTCCTCTCTCTAGAATTGTGTATGACTGGGCTGCTTGCCATTCTAGGAGGAGTGGTGCTGGTGCGCCTGAAATTCAGAGGTGCGCGAACGAAATATCGACGAGGGCAGCTCCAAGAACGTGCTCGCTTCGTGCGTGACCGAGAAGAGGCGCAACACAGGGCTGAGGAGAGAGAACCTCAGCAGAGACAGCAGCAGCAAGCATGCTCTCTTCCACAAGCGGCTCCGGCCGTGAAGAAGAGCGCCACTCCCGCTGGTCAGCGTGCAGCCTCCCTGCGCTGTCCACATTGCGGTCAACTCATGCCAGCGAGAGCGACCTTCTGCTCCCACTGCGGGGTGGTGCTTGTCGCTTGGGAGTCGGGGCAGCATGGGCGTCTCAAGCTCCCTCCATCGTCTCCTCCTGAAACATGCGCGTCCTTTCAAGGCGCTCCCTCCTCGGCACTGCCCGAAGGCTTGAGCTCCTGGAACGCATCCTTCCAGAGCCTGTTCAAGGCAGCAATAGACACCAGTTGCAACTGAAGTGCCTTCCACAGAAAAGGAGGAACAGATGGGACACAACTTCTTTCCACTGAGCCGAGAGCGAGAAGCCCCGAGCGAACTCACGCGTTCAAGAGAAAGCCCCCAAAGGGTGACCAGGGAGAGCGCGATGGATGGACTTGCCCACACCCAGCCCAAACGTCTCACCCGCCGCGCCCTACTGTTCTTAACCAGGCGTGATGGAGCAGAAGCGCAAACAAGCCGTCACATCAAAGCGGCTGAGAGCGCAACACCCGATCATGTCCTGCTCAGCCGTAGAAGCCTGCTCGCTGGCTTGGCCCTGGCAGGTGCATTCGGGCTCGGGATTCTTCGAGATGTGGCACCAGGTCGACCCATCGCACAGGGCGCACCTCCCGTCGGGGTCGCGCCGTGGGCCAACGCCTCGACGATGATCATCACTCCCATCTGGCAGGGCGAGCCGAGCGAATACCAGAACCGACAGGAGTGGCAGCGTGAGCACGAGCACACGTGCAGCCCCACCGCCATCGCCACCGTCCTCAACGCCTGGCAGAACCTGCTGGACGGGACCGGCCGCCCCGCCGTCCACATCCGGGATGTGCTGCACGAGGCCATGCGTCAGCGGGCCTATCTCTCGGGGGCGGGCACCTACTGGATCGGCAGCATTGCCCCCATTGGCGCCCGCTTCGGCTTCCGCACGATCTGGGGCTACGATGCCACCAGTTATCTGGCCTATGGGGCGGCCGTCTTCGACACGATGGCGGGGCACACCCTCTTCCAGGTGCTGGAAGACCTCATCTTCGGTCCCAGTGCGCCCTGGCTCATGTGCATGCTCAAAGAGCAGGCACGGACCCTCTTTCTGTCGGAGACGCAGAACAAAGCGAGGCGGCAAGTCCCTCTGGAGCTGGTCCAGCACATCGCCACCCGCGGCTTCCCCGTCCTCGTCGACCTCTGGTCGCCCCAGATGCCGCAGGGCCACATGGTGACCGTCTATGGCGGGGAACAAGGCCGCGTCTTCTACGTCGACCCTGGCAGTGGCAGCTACGAGGAGGTTCAGACCGAGACATTCCGCAAGGTGTGGGTGCGCGACTTCGCCATCCTCTACCCGCGCCAGGTGCCGTTTCCCAGGGATCTCTGGCAGACCCTGCAAGGCTACCGGAGCGTCTATGCAGACTGAACCGAGCGTACATGCTCCCTGGCGGGAACCCGGTCTGGGAGAGAGGTCATCAGGCGGGAGGGGAGCGGTGGGGGAGCAACAGCGCAGAGGAGTGAGGCATGTCAACACCACAATTCCGAGTCTTTCCCTTACCAGGAGTGTTGCCAGAAGGGCATGTGCTCGTGCTGAATACCCATGCGTATAGTCTGTCCACCTTCGTCCTCACCCAGCTGTCCGCAGAGGTGCATGGCCTGGTGGCGCAAGAAGTGTTGACGGAACTGGAGATGTATGTGCTGCTCGCCCTGCTGGAGGCCTATCCCCAGTATTGCCCCTATGAGGTGTTGCGTGCTGCCATCACCGATGAGGCGCTCAGTCACGCACGAACCACCGTGCATCGAGCGGTCGAACACAAGACGCTGGACCACTCGATGAAGCCCATCCGAAATATCCTTTCGCGTTGCCGGGCCAAGCTGCATGCCTTCGGCATTGATATTCGCTCGCTCCATGCCGAGGGATATCTTCTCACCGTCTTGAGATGCTCGCCTTGAGACCAGAAGGCGTTTTCCAGGCAAGCTAGGCGTAAAACAGTGTATACTGGTGACAAGCAATACAACGTGTTCTGTTCCTTCACAATCCACGGAACTCAGTCGATTCGGGATATGGCAACAGTTCCAACCCGAAGGTCAACATTGCTGCCTGCATTCTTGATCCCCTTTCCAAGAGTATAATACTCTACTTTATCATGCCACAAGTGTATTTCCAATGAAACGACATAACTTAATCCATTTTCTGGATCCTATGGAAAGGAAGAGTGAGATGAGACGTTCCTGCATAGTAGGTTTTTGGGCAAAGAGCATGTTCGCTTTCTCTGTTGTGATTTTGGGGATACTGATCCTCTCTGCCTGTACACCTGCTCCTTTTCCTATTTCGGAGCAAGCCTCCGCGCAATGCCAACCTGGTCATCAAGTCGGTTTCCTCAGGGCCTTTCAGGGCGAGTTGGTGGATACATCAGGATGCGAGGTGCATCTGACAGGCGTCAACTGGTTTGGATTTGAGACGAGTACCTTTGCCCCCCATGGACTTTGGGTTCGCAACTGGCAAGACATGCTCACCCAGATCGCACAGACAGGCTTCAACGCCATTCGCCTGCCTTTCTGCAATCAGCTCTTCGACCCTGCGAGCAAGCCGCAGGGGATCAACTACCGACTGAATCCTGACCTCAAGGGGCTAAGCGGTCTGGCACTTATGGATCGGATCATTCAAGGTGCGCATAGCCATGGCTTGAAGGTCATCCTTGACCGTCATAGTCCCACTGCCGACCTCCGGCCCGAATTGTGGTACACCGATCAGGTCCCCCAGACGCGTTGGATCCAGGATTGGGTCATGCTGGCCCACCACTACCGGGGGAATGATACAGTCATCGGAGCTGATCTGGCCAACGAGCCGCATGGTCCAGCGACCTGGGGCGATGGCAACCCAAGCACGGATTGGCGCCTGGCTGCCCAGCAGGCGGGCAATGCCATTCTGGCCGCCAACCCGGATTGGCTGATACTCGTCGAGGGGATCGAGCAGTACCATGGCGACTCCTACTGGTGGGGCGGGAACCTCGCAGGGGCCAAGCAGTTTCCCGTGCAGCTCTCGCGACCGGACAAGCTGGTGTACTCAGCCCATGACTACGGGCCGGAGGTCTACGAGCAGCAGTGGTTTCAGGTCCCCAACTCCTCTGACCTTGCTCACACCCTCCCCGCCGTCTGGCAGAAGCATTGGGCCTATCTGCAAAAGATCGGGACTGCCCCGGTGTTCCTCGGGGAGTTCGGAGGGCGCTCGATGGGTCAGGATGCTGAGGGCGTGTGGCAACGCACCCTGGTGACCTTCCTGAAAACGAACAACATCAGCTATACCTACTGGGCGTGGAATCCAGACTCGGGGGATACTGGCGGCATCTTGAATGACGACTGGACGACGGTCAACCAGAGCAAGCTCGACGTGTTGAGCGCCTATCAATGGCCCATGCTGGGGCAGCCTGCATCTGGCACAAACAATCACTCTGGCAACGCTGGTGCTATCGCCAATGCCTATCACTGGCCACGAAAGTGAGATTATGAAGGCACTTCATCATCGCCTTCTTGCGATCATCTGCCTGTCTCTTGCAACGGTCTTACCCAACAGGTATACTAGAACCAGTAGAGAACTGTTGGGTAAAAAACATGTTGGGCGATAACCCGGTGGATCATCTCAAGAGGGAAAGCTGATGCCAAAAGTCCCCATGTATACGCTGGCCTGGTCATCTGCAACACAGGCCTACGAACTCTCTCAGACGCGTGACTGGGGCACACTCAGGATTGTCCCTGACAGCCCAGAATGGTTTACCTGGCTCGATCAGGTGTCCTCCTTTGCCTTCTCTGGCAAGCGTGGCCACTATACAGCACGCAAGGAAGCCAAACAGCGTGGTGATCGGTACTGGTCTGCCTACCTAGCAGCGGGCGAGCAGCTCATCAAAAAGTATCTGGGCAAGA
>WNGL01004055.1_pt1 | contig 17630 bp, 13 predicted proteins | sample 5400591 | NCBI WGS metagenome assembly WNGL01 (sample SAMN13153377, study PRJNA577476) | soil metagenome | isolation source: 80 cm soil or saprolite under Garry oak tree replicate 1 | place: USA:California | collected 2016-06-15 | reverse complement strand
TAGGCCTGGCCCTGGCTTTTTGGGCGGACAGGGCCCTCATGAACATTTACTTGCCGTCCGACTCTACTGACCTGAGTATTTCCACGCTTCCCGATCTTCGGATTTTGGCTTTCACGTTGGGCGTAACAATTCTAACGGGAGTCTTGTTTGGACTTGTGCCGGCTTTGCAGACCACCCGGCCGGATGTAGGACGCGTTCTAAAGGATGAAGCAGGGGCAGTGGTGGGCGGCGGCCATGCAGGATTGAGGAAAACGCTGGTCGTTGCCCAAGTGGCTATTTCGCTGTTGTTGCTCATTGGGGCGGGCTTGTTTTTGCGGAGTCTGAAAAACTTGAACAACCTCGGCCCAGGATTTCCCGCAGAGCGGCTGGTGGGGTTCAATATCGATCCCTCGCTGGGCGGGTACACTCCGGAAAGAGCGAAGATTTATTACCAGCAGTTGACCAACGCGCTTAGCTCGATTCCCGGAATGCAATCCGCGGGCTTAGCGAGTATGCGGATTCTCGAAAACAACGAGTGGGACAGCAGCATGACGGTGGAAGGGTACACGCCGGCGAAACCTGAGGACCGGGCGCAACCTTACATGAATCAAATCAGTCCGGGATATTTCGCCACGCTGGGCGTGCCGATTGTTGCGGGACGCGACTTCCGCCTCACCGATGACCACGAAGTCAAAAAGGGCCCGGAGGATGATGACTGGACGCCCACGACGGTGATGATCAACGAGAAGTTTGCGAAGAAATTCTTCTCGGGAAGAAACCCTATCGGCATGCACATTGGCTTCGGAAGCGATCCGGGGACGCGCACCGACATGGAAATTATCGGCATTGTGAAGGACATCAAATACACCAGCTTACGGGACGAGATTCCGGAGCAGGCGTACATCCCCTATATGGGAAGCCGGTTCCTGGGGGGCATGACGGTGTACCTGCGGACGGGCGTGGATCCCAGCTTGCTCATGCCGACGGTGCGGGGGAAAGTTCGCGAACTGGACCCCAATCTTCCGATTTATGCGCTGCGAACCACCGAAACGCAAATCAGCAATTCGCTGACGACAGAGCGCATGATTGCGAGCCTTTCAACAGTGTTTGGTTTTCTGGCCACACTGCTGGCGGTGATTGGGCTGTACGGTGTGATGTCGTACACCGTGGCGCAGCGGACGCGCGAGATTGGAATCCGCATGGCGCTGGGAGCGAAGCAGGGAAACGTGGTGTGGATGGTGATGCGCGAAGTGCTGCGGCTGATTGGTATCGGCGTGGTGGCGGGGATACCGGCGGCGCTGGCGCTCACGCAAGTGGTGCAGAGCCAGCTTTTCGGCTTAACGGGGCATGATCCACGAACGCTGATGATTGCGACGGTGGCGCTCACGGTGGTGGCGTGCGCTGCGGGATACATTCCGGCGCTGCGGGCGAGCCGGCTGGATCCGATGAAGGCGTTGCGGTACGAGTGATTTGGCTTCGCAAGATCACTCTTCACAAGCGCGAAAGGTGATCTGTCATAAAAGGAAAAGACGCCCGGGAGGAACTTGAGGAGGGCGTCTTTCGGTACGTTGCAAGCGAATCGTTAAATAATTTGGTGAAAACCGGCCAGCGCGAATTAGTCCGCGGCGGATTGGTTCGCGGCTTTGGTTGGGTCGATTTCGATGCGGCCCTTGAAATAGGCGCCGTCCTCGATGCTGATGCGCGCGGAAGAAATGTCTCCGGTGATGGAGCCGTCCTTTTTAATGTCCACACGGCCACGCGCGTGGACGTTGCCCGTGATTTTGCCGAAGGCCACCACGTCGCCGGCATGAATCTCGGAATTGAGCTGGGCGGCGGGACCAATGGTGAGTTCGTGACCCTTGAGGCGGATGGGGCCGTCGACGACGCCGTCAATCTGCAAGTCTTCGGTACCGGTGACCTCCCCTTTGATCTGTATGCTGGCGCCGAGGCGTGCACCACCGCGGGCCGGGACGCTGCCAAGTTTTCCTGACGAAGGTTGACTAAACGGAACGACTGGAGCGGCTGGAGCTGGAGAAGGTGAAACCGCGGGTGGCTCCGCCACCGCTTGTTGCTTGGACCACATTAGGGACCTCCCTTTATCGGAATCCGAAAATAAAATTTGCTCCGGGTGGGAAGGAGCAGTGTGGAACCCATGTTGTGCCGCACAGAGCGTGGAGGCAACCAAGAAACAAAGCAGATTTGCGCAGTTGGGAACTGACCGAAGGGACAGGTGAGCAGAACCCATAGAAAAGGTGAGATGAAATCGGTCCGACGCTCCAGGTCTTTTACCTAGCCTAGCGCCCGGTGTATGCTATTGCGGTTCGCAGGTCTCCCCGCAAACGAGTGGAGTTGGCCATGTTCCAGCGTGCCGCCAAGTATCTTCTTTACGCCGGAGTCTTTTTTCTCTCTGCATTCCTCTCGAATGCTGTTTTCGCGCAGCGTCCGACGCCGGGTTCCGGAACAACGAACCGAACCGGCAGCAATTCGTCCCCGCTCGAGGGCGGCGATCCCAGGATTGACATCGATGTTTATGTACGAGGCGCGGACGGGGCGCCGATTGACGTGACGGCGGTGGTTAGCTTGATTGCGCCAATGGGCCAGGTCCTCAGTCAAGGAACAACGCTGGGCGGAAACATACAGTTCAGGGGAGTTGCTGCAAGCCAATACACCATCCAAGTGGTCGCGGCCGGCTATGAAAATGCGGTGAAGGATTTTGACGGCTACAATGCAGGCGCGTCGAGGGTCATCATTGATATGCGGCCGTCGTCAGACGGCAACGCGGGTGCGGGCTCTCCACAAATTTTGCTTGCCCCGAAGGCGCAGAAAGAGCTGGCGAAGGCCCTGGAGGCGTTGCGCGCGAACAAGCCGGGAGACGCGCGGAGTCACCTGGAAGCGGCTTACCGCCTGGCGCCGAATCATCCGGCGGTGAATTATCTGTATGGCGTTTATTTTTTGCAGATGAAGGATCAGGAGAAAGCGAAGTCTTATTGGACAAAGACGCTGGAGTTCAGCCCAAAGCACGTTTCCGCGCTGCTCTCGATGAGCGAGGCGCTGCTCCGGGAGCAGAAAATCCCCGATGCGGAATCATACATAAAGAAAGCCGTGGAAGCCGATCCTAATTCGTGGCGTGCGCATGCAATTCTGGCGGATGTTCTTTTGAAGGAAAGCCAGGCGGGCGAAGCCGTGAAGGAGGCGGATCGCGCAGTGGAGTTAGGCAAAGGGCAGGCGGCGACGGTGCAGGCGTTGCTGGCGCGGGCGTTGATGGAAAGCGGGAACAAGGAACGCGCCGAAAAAGTTTTGCGAGAGTACGTTCAGGTTCACCCTGACGACGCCTCGGCTCACAAACTGCTCGAAAGATGGAACTCTGCGGAGGCGCAGGTTTCCGGTGGGAAGGAAGAGTCCGGGGCCGGGATCAAGGCGGCGGAGTCGGGATCGGCAATGGCGCTGCCCCTTTCGCCAAATCTGTCGCGGGCGGCGATAGAGGGACGAAATTCGAACATGGAGGAAGGCCCCTCTCCGTTTGACCCAAAGGCGCAAGAGGCTCTGGATAAAGCGCTCAAGCTGCTGGGTCCTACGATGACGACGCAACAAGCGGATGCGGCGAAGAAACATCTGGAGACGGCTTACAAGATTGCCCCGACGAGCGCGGACGTGAACTACCTTTTTGGCGCTTATACGTGGCAGACGAATGATCGCGAGCAGGCCATCGCTTATTGGAGAAAAGCCATTGAGTTTTATCCGAAACATTATCGGGCACTGCTTTCTCTAGGCCAGGCGCTGGTAGACGAGAACAAACCCGATGAAGCCTTGGCTTTTCTCGAACGCAGTCTTCAAATCGAACCGTTTTCGTGGCGGGCGTATGCGCTTTCCGCGCACGTGTTGTTGCGCCGGGGATCTGCAGACGAGGCGGCCAAGCAAGCCGAACGAGCGATGGAACTGGGCCACGAAGAGGCGGCCATCGCGCAAAGGTATCTGGCGGCGGCTTTGGCAAAAAGCGGTGAAAAGGAAAAAGCGGCCAGCCTTCTACAAAGCTACCTGAAAAAACACCGTGACGACAGGGAGGCGAAGGAGCAACTCAAGAAACTCCTGGCGAATGACGCGCACCATACGCAGAGTGCGGCGGAAGAATCGAGCCAAGTGTTGTTGCAATCGGCCGCTATTGCCGAGGTCACGCCGCTTCCTCTTCCGATGGATTGGCTGCCGCCGGATGTGGACGAAAATGTTCCCCCCGTGGAGTCCGGGGCCGCATGCGGGCTTGACACGGTAGTGCAAAAAGCGGGGAAGCGCGTCGAGGAGTTTGTGAAGAATGTGGACCGTTTCACGGCCACGGAGTTCCTGGATCATGAATCCATCAATAAATGGGGATTTGCGGACTCGGAAGAAACGGTCAAGTTTAATTATGTGGTCAGCATCGAACAATACAGGCCGGGGTATTTCAGCGTGACGGAATACCGGGGTACCCGGTTCACTCCAGCGCAATTCCCAGGCGGCATAGAGACGCACGGGCTGCCGACGCTATCGCTGATTTTTCATCCCGCGAACGCGGGAAATTTTGCAATGAGTTGCGAAGGGCTGGCCCAGTGGAATGGAAAGCCGGCGTGGCAAATCCATTTCCGCCAGAGACCAGAGAAACCGAACACCATCCGGGCGTACAAGTTCGGAGAGAATGGCCCGTCTTACGCGGTTGCGCTGCGCGGCCGCGCATGGATTGCCGCGGACAGTTATCAAATTGTGCGGATGGAAACCGACCTGGTGGCCAAGCTGCCGGAAATCAAGCTTCTGGCCGACCACACGCTGGTGGAGTACGGGCCGGTGCGTTTCAAAAACCGCAACGTGGAAATGTGGCTGCCCCAAAGCGCGGAAGTGTATTTCGATTGGCGAGGACAGCGGGTGCACCGGCGGCATAGCTTCGACAATTACATGCTTTTTTCCGTGGATGAAAAGCAGAAAATCGCCGAACCAAAGCAGGAAACGCAAAGCCAGCCGGACAATTGAGTCCGCGCGATCCGGATAAAGAAGCGAAAGCCGGGCCTGGCAGACGCTCTTCAGGCAAGGTCGAGAACGCGGTTAAGGAATCCCACAAGATATTTCCACGCGAAGTAGTAGACGATCAGTGCGACCGGTGCCAAGACCGGGAAGGCGTGCGCGGCGAAGCCCGGGATTGAAAACTTCAAAAGAGCCGAGGCGACCAGACCCAGCGGCCCGAGCAGAATCGGCAGGAGCGCACCGTGCAGGCCGAGAGACAGCGGGACGCGGCGGCGCCAAGCGACAAAAAGAATGTTCCACAAACCCCAGAGATTAGGCACCACAGCCATGGGGAAAACGATGAAGCGCTCCACGGGAACGGGATAATTGTAAACGTAGCGAAACACAGTGTAGGCGGTCATGACGACCAGAAGAACAGCCGTGGGCACCGCAATGCCCGCCATGTAGGCCCGAAGATAAGGGTGCTGATTCATAAAAGCCTCCCGCTCACAATTGATACAGCAAAGCCGGAATCGCGTTGGGGAAAAGCAAGAGAGCGGCGGCAACGGCCGCGGCAAGAAGCCAGTCGAACCAGGGAACGCGAAGCGGCTGGGCGTCGAGGCGGCGGAGCATCTGCGGCCAGAGATCGCGCTGCGGCTCGGCGTTTTGCAGCGGAGGGAACTCGCGCTTGAGAAGCGCTTGGAGTTCCTTTTCGTTTTCCTCGTTTGTCATTTTACGGTGGCCTCCACTCCCAGATAATTAAGCTTTTTGCGCAGCATGCGAACGGCGCGAAAGACGCGCACCTTGACGAGGGCGGCAGATATGCCAGCGGCCTGGGCGATTTCGCCATAAGGTTCCTCTTCGATGAGCGCAAGGGTGGCCACGAGCCGGTATTTTGCCGGAAGCTCGAGGAACGCCCGCCTGAGGTGGCCGCGCAACTCGCTGTGAACCGCGGGATCGCCCCGGGTTGCGGCGGGGTAGTCCTCAGAAAGCTCGGTTTCCCGGCGCGCGTGCCGGAGGTAGTCTAAAGCCGCGTTGGTAGCGATACGGCGGGCCCACGCACGGAAATTTCCAGCGGCAGGGTCGAACCGCACGCGAGCCCGGTAAATGCGCCAAAACGTCTCCACGGTCAAATCCTCGGCGGCGCCGGTGTCGCGAACGATGCGAACCGTCCAGCGGTAGACTTCGCTTTGGTGCTGGCGAAAGAGAGCCTCGAAGGCTTCCAGGTCGCCCGCCGCAAATCGTTCGAGCAGCTCCATGCACCACTCTCTATGCCTGCTTACTGGATTTTAGAGGGATTGGTTACAGAAATCTTGTAGAGTTACGCAATGAAGAAAAGAAGGAAAAAGCGAGAGGCCAAAGACGAGTTGCGCCGAGAGTACGACCTTTCCAAGCTAAAAGGAGTCGTCCGAAGCAAGAACTCCGCGCGCCAGAGGGCGAAGGCGCGAAAACCGGGACGAGCAAAGCCAAGGATTATCAAGGACCCGATCACCGGCCTGGCAGTTCTCAGCTTCGGGAAAAATGCGCCGAAACTAGCGAGCGAGCAGGTTCATGCCCTGCTCGCAGACTTTCCGTGAACTATCTGTTGGATGTGAAAAAGCGCCCGGGCGGATGACGTGCCCGGGCGCTTCGCTTCAAGGTGACGGAATACCGTGTCAGTAGATGTCGTACTGCTCCCAGTGGAGGGTGGCGTCGGACTGGATGATGACGTGTTTGTGCGAGTTTTGCTCGAGTTCGTCAATGAGCATGGACTCGCGGGTTTTGAGCGCCTTGGCGATTTCCGGATGCACGCGCAGCGTGAGGCTGGGGCTTTCGGGATCGGCGGCGGCCATCTTGCGAGCTTCCGCCTGGATTTCGTAGCAGAGCGTGGGCGTGGATTTGACCATGCCGGAGCCGGTGCAATACGGGCATGGCTGACAGAGGACGCGCTCGAGCGCCTGCTTGGTGCGCTTGCGGGTGATGCAGACCAGGCCAAATTCGTTGAAGGAGAGCGCCTTTGACGGAGCTTTGTCCTGCTCCAGCGCCTGCTGCAACGCGGACAAAACTCTTTCGCGGTTGCGACGCTCTTCCATGTCAATGAAGTCGACCACGATGATGCCGCCGAGATCGCGCAAGCGAATCTGGCGGACGATTTCCTTCACCGCTTCGAGGTTGGTTTTGACGATGGTGTCCTCGAGGCGCGTGGAACCCTTGCCGACGAACTTGCCGGTGTTGACGTCAATGGCCACAAGCGCTTCCGTGTGGTTGATGACGATGTAGCCGCCGGATTTGAGCCACACTTTGGCGCGGAGAGCCTTGTCGAGTTCGTGCTGGATGCCGAACTCCTCGAAGATGGGCGTTTCCTTGGTGTAAAGCTTGACCTTGCTGACGAGCTTGGGTTGGAAGCGGCTGACAAAATCAACAACCTTGCCGTATTCCTCTTCGCTGTCAATCCAAATGGCGGTGAAATCGTCGCTGACATAATCGCGAAGCATGCGCTCGACGAGATCGAGATCGCGATGAAGCAGAGACGGGGCCTTGCGTTCTTCGCTACGCTGCTTGATTTCGAGCCAGGTCTTGCCGAGGAAGTCGATGTCCGTGCGAATTTCGTCGTCCGTGGCGCCACCAGCTGCGGTTCGAACGATGAAGCCTCCGGGATAACTGGCGCTGGCCTCGCTGACCAAGCGCCGCAGGCGCGAGCGATTCTCCGCGGAGATGATTTTGCGCGAGACGCCGGTGTGGTGAACCGTGGGCATGTAAACCAGGAAACGTCCCGGCAGAGCGACGTGACTGGTAATGCGCGCGCCCTTCTTGCCGAGAGGCTCCTTGGCAATCTGGATGACGATTTCCTCGCCGGGCTTCAGCATTTCGGAGATGAGCTGCGGGCGACGCGGCGCGGAATGTCCGCGGTCGTGATGACGTCCGCCGGGTCCGCGGCGTTCGAATCGCCCGCGCCCACGATCGCCGCCACCGCGGTCCGGGCGCCCGCCACGATCGCGTCCGCGGAAAGGCCGCTGGAAGCGCGAGCGAGGGTTGCCGCCGATGCGCGCGGAATCACGTGGATAATCTTCGCGAGGACCCGAAGGGCCCCGGCCCGAGCGGGGCGCGCGAGTTTCGCCGGGGAGCAGAGTTTCGGAGTCTTCCGAAACGGCAGCTTCGGCGACGCCTTCGCCAGAAGACGCTGCAATCACTTCGGCTGCGGAATGAGCCTGCTCGACTTCGAAATGTTCTTCATGTTCTTCGGAAGATTGCGTTTCAGGCGCGTGCTCTTCCTCTTCTGATTCGGCGTGATCGAGTTCGGCTTCGTGTCTTTCTTCCGGCAGCTCTTGCAGTTCGTGATGCTCGCCAAGGGCAGCAATATGCTCGGCGCTCTCCTGCGCGACGTCCGCAGCAAATTCCGCGCGATCGGCAGCGCGGTGTGCCTCGACCTCAGCGACATCTTCGGGGCTGAGACCTGAACCGGCTTCCGGGTGAGCTTCTTCCGCAGATTCGGTTTCTTCTTCTGCTTCGTCTTCTTCCTCGAAAACTGCACCACCGACGACAGCGTCAGCTTCGGCTTCCGCAGTGGCTTCTTCGTGCTTAGCTTCCGCGAGGTCGGAGGCCAATGCGGCGACCTGGTCGTCGTTTAGCTCGGCACCATTGCTCACTGGCTCGGATTCCTGTGCGGCGGGAGCAGGCGAGGACTCGGTTTCCGCAGGAGATGCTTCTGAAGCGGGTTCCGTGCCACCTTCGGCCGTACCTTCAGCGAGAAGCCAGCTCGGGAGGCCGCCGGAGAAGCGGCGAGGTACCCCGGCAGATCCAGAAGTAGCGACGGGGAGCGTGTTCGCAGCCCTGGGCCCACCTTCTTCCTTCGCAGGAGAGTCGCTGCGGAGCTCCTTCTCGACCACGGGAGCCGGCGCCGGAGAGGCTACGGCTTTTTCGCGGTACTTTGCGAGCGATTCGCCGGGGAGAAGTATCGTTTCCTCAGAGACATCGGCAGGTGACGGGCCCGAACCGCGCGGACCTTCCTGGCGACGGTTGTCGTGACCGCGCTGCTGGCCGCGATCGCGATTGTCGTAGCCGCGAAATTCGCCGCCCTGCGGCGAGGCATATTTGGACGGCGGGAGATTTCGCCCGCCGGGAGCGCCCTGTTGACGGCCACCGTGATGACGTCCGCCACGACGGCCCCAACGCCCGCCGCGGCCGCGATCCCCTCCGCGTCCGTAATGCTGCTGGCCCTGGCGGTCATTGCCTCGTTCATTGGCGCGATCATTCCCGGAACGGCGGGAATAATTCTGAGTCGGGTTGAAATGTGGCGAGAAGTTCTGCGGCGCCGAAGCGTTGGATTCCGGCTGGCGCTCTTCTCCTGAATCTGCATGCGTGCTTCCCGCGGCAGCGAGATGTTCGCTGGCGGGTTGTTCTTCGGCCTGGGAAACTTCCTGGCTCACGAGAGCAGAAGATTCTTCGGAAGATGCAGCTTCCGGTTCCGCCGAAGGCTGAGGATGAAGCTCCTCGGAGCGCGGCTCCTCGCGCCGTTCGGAGGCGCGGGCGAGAGATTCCCCCGGAAGCACCTGGACAGTGGAGCCGTTCCCCGCCGGAATGGCGGGCGCGGGAGCATGCAGCGCGGGAGCATGCGGCGCGTGATGTTCGTGGGGCTCATAGTCCTCGAGGTTTTCAAAAACGTCGCTGACGTAGAGAAATGCGTCGCCATCCAACCCAATGTCCACGAAAGCAGACTGCATGCCGGGGAGGACGCGTGTAACTTTTCCTTTGTAGATGCTGCCGACGAGAGCGAATTCTTTTTCCCGCTCGATGTAAATTTCGACTAGCTGACCTTCTTCCAAGATCGCGACCCGCCGTTCGTGGGAGGACGCGGAGATAACCAATTCTTTTGACATGAAAACTCCTTGTAGCGGACACCGGCATTGCCGGAGGCCGCTGTAGGACGCATCGCCGCAAGCTGCTGCCCGTCGCGGGCCCAGAAAAGCGGAACCGTTCCCGGCACGGCCGGGAAGGGCGCTGGGCACACATATAGGGAGATGGCTTGGCGTTCGAAGCCAGAGGGAAAAGATGTCCTCAGTCTGTCGAGGTTAATCCGTTGCCGAAAACTGGCTGGGCGAACGGCGGACGATGCTGTCCTCACTCTAAAAATCCTTTTATGCGTGGCCCCAGCCTGACCGGGGCCAACAAATCCTTTACTTCCTAACTTCAAATGACCTGCTTACTTCGAGTTACTTCCTCCGGTGCATTCCGACGAAGTGGGAATGCTACGCGGGACTGGCAGCGGGTTCAGTTGACGAAGCGGCGTAGCCGAACGTTCATGACCAGACCAATCGCCAGAAAAACAAACAGCGTGGCGGAGCCTCCGTAGCTCATCAACGGCAACGGAATGCCGGTGACGGGCATCGCGCCTATCACCATCGCCACGTTCACCAACACATGGAAACCAAGCGCCGCTGCAACGCCCATTACGAGAAACATTCCCGCGCGATCTTTCGCGCGTTGAGCATTCTGCACTAAACGAAGCAGAAGCGCCATATACAACCCGAGAGCCAGCAGCACGCCCTTGAATCCCTGCTCTTCCGCCCAGGCCGACATGATGAAATCCGAATAGCGGACCGGGATGTAGCCCAGTTGATTCTGCGTGCCATTGCCGAATCCCTTGCCCCAGAAACCGCCGGAGCCCACGGCAATCTTGGACTGCAAAAGCTGATAGCCGGAACCTTTGGCGTCATCTTCCGGGTGCAGGAAAGAGGTGATTCTCTCCCGCTGATACGGCTTGAGGATGCGCCTGCTGACGGGCGGATAAAAAACCGCCCCCACCAGGAGAATCCCCGCCAAGGAAAAAACCGCTGCGTGTTGCCACTTCAAGCCCGCCAAAAAAGCGCCTACTGCCACCATGGGCATCAGCACCAAGGCTGTGCCCAGATCGGGCTGCTTGAGAATCAAGACCAGCGGAACCCCCACCAACAGTCCTGCCTTGATGAGGTCCCGAAGATCAAGCTCATCCGAGCGCACTTCCGCAAAGAAGCGTGCTAATACAATGATTATAACCAATTTGACTAATTCTGACACCTGAATCAGTTCCCCCACGGCGGGGATCTGGATCCAGCGTTTGGCGCCAAAATGGGTGTGCCCCACAAGGAGCACGGCCACCAGGGCGGCCAGGCTCAGCAAGTAAAGGATGTGGGCTTGGTCCAGAATCAAGTGATAGTCGAGGCGTGACAATGCAAACATCAAGACGACGCCGATGGCGATCCAACGCACTTGCTTCCAGTGCATGCCCGCGAGCGAGCTGCCGTGGGTGGCGGAATAAATTTCAATCACGCCGAGTGCGCAGATAGTGGCGAGAATGGCGAGCAGCCACCAGTCGTAATCGCGTGTTCCGGGTGCGTCTTTCATTGGAGAAGTCCACAGCCGACAGCTGACGGTCGACAGCTAAGAAAAAAGATGGATAAGAGAACGGCCCGTTGCCAACTAGCTTTGCGGATTGTCAAGTGGCGCGACATGGATTTCAGTTAACGCTCCCGTTCTGCTAGGGGCCGAGTGGTTGCAGCTGAGTCCGCGTCCTCTGGTTTGAGGGCTGCGCGGGGCACGGTCACCTTCGCGGAAATGGGTTTGGTCTGAGGCGCGGGTGGCTTGGTCTCGGCCGTGTACTGTCCCTGCGTCTTCTTGTTCTTCTTGTCGTAGTACGCCTTGATGACGTCGCGCACCACGGGGCCAGCCGCCTCGCCCCCGTGCTTTCCGCTTTCCTGCACCAGCACGGAGACCACGATCTCCGGGTTGCGGCGCGGGGCGTAGCCCACGAACCACGCGTTGTCTTCGAACTTTTTCTGCTTGCCTACGCGCGCGCGGGTGTCGTAGCCAATCACCTGCGCTGTGCCGGATTTCCCGCTGAATTCGATGCCCGTGAGCCTGAGGCTGTCGCCCGTGCCGTGGGGTTCGTTGATGACACCATACATGGCGTCGGTGACTTCTTCGATGGTGTGCTCGGAGATGGGGAAGCGTTCTTCCTTCACATTGGGGGCATCCTTCAGCATGTGCGGCTGCATGAAGACGCCGCCAGAGGCGATGCCTCCGATCATGCGCGCCAGTTGCAGGGGAGTCGTGGTGACGGCGCCTTGGCCCGTGGCTACGGAGATCACCTCTCCTTGATACCACTTGCGGTGCTGCACGCGCTCGACCCATTGAGGAGAAGGCATCAGGCCCGTTTCTTCGGAAGGGAGATCAATCCCGGTTTTGTGCCCGATGCCGAAGTGGCTGCCGTAATAAGCAAGGCGGTCGATTCCGATGCGCAAGCCCACGTTGTAGAAGAACACATCGCAGGATTGCAGAATGGCTTCATGAAGGTTCGTGACACCGTGGGAATTTGGGCCTTTCTTTGCGTAGTAGACCCAGCAGTGATACTGCCGGCCAAAGAAGCTGGCGTAACCAGGACAAAACGTCGTAAAGCTTTGCGGAGGAACATGATCTTCCAGCATCGCCGTGGCGGTCACAATCTTAAAAACAGAGCCCGGCGCGAGTTGCGCTTGAATGGCGCGATTGAGCAAGGGCTTGTGAGGATCTTCGTTTAGTTTTCTCCAGTTTTCCGAGGAGACGCGAATAGCAAAGTCGTTGGGGTCCAAAGTAGGATGGCTGGCCATGGCCAAGACTTCGCCATTGCGCGGATCGAGCGCGACAACCGCGCCGGGGCGATCGCCGAGAGATTGCTCGGCGACCTGTTGCAAGTCGTAGTCAATGCTGAGCTGAATCTGTTTGCCGGGAATGGCTTCCTGAAGGGGAAGTTGTCCGACCTCCTTACCGATGCTATTTACGATGACGCGGCGCTTGCCGTCGGTGCCTTGCAGCAAATCGTTGTACTGTTGCTCGAGACCGAATTTGCCGGCAAAGTCGCCTGGCCGAAGCCTACCGTTGCTCGAATCGATTTGCTGTTCGCTGACCTCACCCACATAGCCCACGGCGTGCGACAGGAAACCTCCGGGGAGGTAGCGCCGCCGTTGAACGGGGATCATTTCGAGGACGGGAATGTCGGTTTTGTGCGATTCGATAAACGCAACATCCGCAGGCGAGGCGTCAGACTTGATGATGATGGGCTGGAATTTGGCGAGGGTTTTCGTGCTGGTGAGCTGGTCTTTCAAATCAGCCAGCGGAATGCCCAGACCATCGGAGATGGCGCCGAGATGTTTCTCCACCTGGGCCATGTCGTCGCGCAACAGCAACACGCTGAAGGAGGGGCGGTTGTCCACGAGAACGCGGCCATCGCGGTCGAGCATGCGGCCACGCGGCGCGATGACCGGAATTTCACGGACGCGGTTGCGTTCGGCGAGGGTGGCGTACTTATCGGAGTCAATGACCTGCAGTTTCCAGAAGCCCAGCAACAACACGCCGACCATGCCCACGATGACATAAGAGGCCATCGCGAGCCGCGCCTGCGGCAAACGATTGTCGTTCCGAAACCAGTAAGACACGAAAACCCCGCGCGCGAGGAGTCCTCTCAGGACTGCATGTTTCGTCCAAATACACCAGACGCGACTCGCGTCACGAAAAATCTACAGCGTGGGTTTCGAGTCGGCCCCATTTTCATCAGGGTCAGGCTCAAAATCGTTCCGTCGAAAATTTCCTCGGATCTGGGCAACGAAAAAATCTTCAGGAGCTCCCGAAAAACCGCCGGACCGAAGCTGCATAAAGCAGCAGAGTCAAATCCAACGTACCACCTTGCGTAGAGGGGCCGCAAGCCGTCCGCGAGGACAGGTTCCAGGTTTGCACCGCACTTCCTGGAGAAAGCGTTTTGGACCGGGTTGCTCCGGCGGCGGGCACACGCTATTGTAGAAAAATTCTCTTATGTCGCGCGAAACAACCATACAGAACCCCTTGCGGCTGGCGCTGATTGGTATGTCCGGTTCCGGGAAGACGTTCTGGACAAAGAAGTTAGCAGAAAAGGGTTCCCCAGCCATCTTTTGCGACGACAGAATTGAGCAACGCCTGACGCCACGCCTGGAACCGGGCGGGTATTCCGGAATCAACGGCGTGGCCGCCTGGATGGGCTGGCCGGACAGCCCGACTTACGCGGAGCGCGAAGCCGAATACCTGGCCGAAGAGATTCACACGCTGGATGAAGTCTTGCAGGAGCTTGAAAAGAAGCCAGACACTTCTCTCGTGCTGGACACAACCGGCAGCGTCATTTACACGGGAAATCATTTGCTGATGCGACTGCGGCGGCAAATGACGATTGTGTATTTGGCGGCGACGGAGCAGGAGCGCCAACTTTTGATCGAAAGATATTTGAACGATCCGAAACCCGTTCTGTGGCGCGGCGCGTTTCAGCCGAAAGGCGGAGAGATCCCGCGGGAAACCGTTGCGCGATGTTACCCGGTGCTGATCGAGGCGCGTCGGCGAAGTTACGAAGCGCTGGCGCATTGCACGCTCCAAGTGGCGGCGCTGCGCGATGGAACGATGGATGCCGAAGCCTTTCAGAGAATGATTCAGGGCAAGAACACGCGGACGCGCTGAAACTTTGTGAGTGAAATTCGTTGAGATACCGGAGCACATCGAGAAAAGCGCCGCTGACTTCGTTGCGAGGCGCGGTGCTGCGCGGGTTGGCGCCGGACGGCGGGCTGTATATGCCCGTGGAAATTGCGCGGCACTCGGCGGAAGAACTCGAGGAATTCCGAAAGTTGCCGTTCACCGAAGTTTGTTTTCGCGTGGTGAAACCCTTTGCCACGCCGGACGTGCCGGAAGACGTGCTGTGGCAAATCGTGAGCGAGGCAATCAATTTTCCGGTGAAGCTGGTTTCGCTTTCTCCCGGGCTGCACATCCTCGAGTTGTTTCACGGGCCGACCCTGGCGTTCAAGGATTTTGGCGCGCGATTCATGGCGCGGCTGATGGGTTATTTCGTGCGCGGCGAATCGCGGCCGCTCACCGTGCTGGTGGCGACGTCGGGAGATACAGGGAGCGCCGTGGCGCACGGATTTTTAGGCGTGCAGGGAATTCGCGTGGTGATTCTGTACCCTTCGAAGCGCATCAGCGAAGCGCAGGAAAAACAGTTCACGACGCTCGGCGAGAGCATCTCAGCGCTCGAAGTGGCGGGCACGTTTGACGATTGCCAGCGGCTGGTGAAACAGGCGTTTTCGGACGTGGAGCTGAACAAGACGGCGTTTCTCACTTCGGCGAATTCGATCAACATCGGGCGCTTGTTGCCGCAAATGTTTTATCACGTGGCCGCGTACCGGCAATTGCCGGTGGCGTCGGTGCCGCTAATCGTGTCCGTGCCCAGCGGAAACTTCGGTAATCTGACTGCGGGAATTTTTGCAAAGCGCATTGGGCTGCCCGTGTCGAAGTTTATTGCCAGCACGAACGCCAATGATGTGGTGCCGCAATACTTGCGAAGCGGACAGTTTTGTCCACGGCCTGCGACGGCCACGTATTCGAACGCTATGGACGTGGGCAATCCCAACAATTTTCCACGGCTGCTGGACTTGTGCCGGGGGCGGCTGGAATACGTGCAAAAAGAAATCTGGGGCCACGCGGCGACCGATGAAGAAACGCTGTGCGAGATGAAAGCGGTTCACGAGCGGTTCGGGTACCTCGTGGACCCGCACACGGCCGTTGGCGTTTTTTGCTGGGAGGCGTACAAGCTGGAACACGCCGAGCCTGCGCAAGGACTGGTATTGGCGACGGCGCATCCGGCGAAATTTGCGGACGCGGTGAAGAAAGCGATTGGTAGCGCGCCACCCCTGCCGGAGCGGTTGGCAGCATATTTGAAACGCGAAAAGCTGTCGTTGCCGATGTCGAGCTCGTATGAAGACTTCAAGCAATTCCTGCTAATGCACTGATAGCTGCGCTCAAATTGAAGTGCATGCCTGAGTGTGAGAACATATCATCAGAAGATCATGACGCAAGAACAAGAAAAACTAGCCCTGGATCTAATCAACAACCCACCACCCGGAAGCGATTTGGCCAAAGCGAAGGAGTTTGGGGTCGATTTGACATTGTTCATTTCGACGCTGCGGCGGACTCCGACCGAGCGCGCCCGGGCTCTTTCCGAAGGCGCGCGTATCTTTCAAAATGCGGCTCAAATTGTTTCCGCAAGAAAATGAACCTCGAGGAAACGATCCGCGTTCTATACGACGCGGGCGTGGAGTTTGTGGTTATCGGTGGTGCGGCAATGGGGCTTCAAGGCTCCGCGCATGTCACTAGAGATATCGACTTTTGCTATTCGCGCACAGCAAAGAATATTGAGAGGCTTGCAAGGGCTCTCGAACCCTATCATGCTACCTTGCGTGGAGCGGCGCCTGACCTGCCCTTTCACTTCGACGCTAAGACAATTACTAATGGTCTCAACTTTACCCTCAGCACAGACCTAGGAGACTTAGACTTTCTTGGTGAGGTGTCCGGCATCGGATCATTCAAGGATGTTCAGGCATCCTCAGACACAAGAAATGTGGGCGGGGTCGATTGCCAGGTTCTTTCCATCGAAGGACTGATTAAATCCAAAACTGCAGCCGGCCGCCCTCGAGACCTTTATGTTCTGCCCGAATTGCGAGGGCTCAAGGAAATAAAAAAGAAGACTGGGCTGGAATGATTAGCGCAGAAGGTCTTCGAGCTGAACCCGCACGTCTGTCTTCTCGTCGCGGTATTTCACAATGACAGCGGCTTGCAATGACAAGCCCCACTTTGCACCTGCAGGATGCGATACCGCACGCGAGCCCGGAACGACAATGGCTTCTTCCGGAATAATGAGCGGCTCCACATCTGTCGCGGTGTAAACCGCCTCGCGCACCAAGTCGTACACCGGAATCGATCGGTTGAGAATCGTCCCCGTCCCCAGCACCGCGCGCCGCTTCACCACCGTTCCTTCATAAACCCCGCAGTTCCCGCCCACCAGCACATCATCTTCGATGATCACCGGCAAGGCGCCCGCCGGTTCGAGCACGCCTCCAATCTGCGCGCCCGCAGAAATATGGCAGTTCTTGCCGACTTGCGCGCAACTCCCCACAAGCGCGTGAGAATCAATCATCGTGCCTTCACCCACGTACGCGCCCACATTCACAAACATCGGCGGCATGCAAATTACCCCGCGGCCAATAAACGTTGCATCGCGAATACTGGAGCCGCCCGGCACAATGCGTACTCCATCCGAGATCGCGAAACTTCTTACCGGATACGTCGACTTGTCGAAAAACGGCTGCTTTGCCGTGTCAATCGACATATCGGCGATGGCGCCCATGCGAAAGCCGAGAAGGATTCCCTTCTTCACCCAAGCATTCACGCGCCAGCCGGATTTTGCAGAAGGATCCGGCTCTGCCGCGCGGATTTCGCCGCGGTTGAGCGCCGCCTTGAAATCGCGGAAAAGACGGTGATGTTCTTCCTCGTAATGTTGAGGTGCCTCGTCGAATAGTCTTTCAATGAGCGATGGCTGCATGCGATCTCTCGCGGGCATGCGCGGCGGCTTCGCGCGGGACGATCCCCAGCGATTCCAGCACACCGCGGATGCGCGCTCGATTTTCCGCTTTCGGCGGCACCAGTGGCAAGCGCCACACTGGTTCGAGCAGTTCCATCTCCGCCAGCGCCGCCTTTACGGGGATGGGATTCGATTCCACGAAGTTAATCTCCATCAGCGGATAATAGTCGCGGTGAATTTCGCGTGCTCCGGCAAAGTCGCCTTGCAACGCCAGCCGCGTAAGCTTCGTCATTTCCGCGGGAATCTCATTCGAAACAACGGAGATCAC
>WNGL01016014.1_pt1 | contig 17632 bp, 18 predicted proteins | sample 5400591 | NCBI WGS metagenome assembly WNGL01 (sample SAMN13153377, study PRJNA577476) | soil metagenome | isolation source: 80 cm soil or saprolite under Garry oak tree replicate 1 | place: USA:California | collected 2016-06-15 | reverse complement strand
TGTTTACCTTTTCAATGACGGATTGAATAGTCGGGATGTGCATGCAAGTGGATACCTCAGGTGTTTAAAGCTACGTTTACGAGTAAGTATACACTAAAGCGGGATAAGGTCAAGATGCAGGTAAGGTGTAAGGTTGCTCTTCGCTCAGTTTTACGGTATGCTTTCTTGAAGACTGTTTATTCTACACTCTTTATCAACAATGGGGCAAAGCCGAGATTTGATCTGAGTGTATGAAATAGTTGTCGGTGTGCGAGGTGATCACCATGGCGGGAAATAGTCACGTCACCATTGCAGATGTTGCTCGAGCCGCAAACGTGTCGCGGACACTGGTGTCATTTGTTCTCAACGGACGAAAGGACGTTGCTCCTGGCACACGAGTTCGTATCTTGCAGGCCATCGAGGAACTGGGGTACCGACCCAATGCGGTAGCGCGAAACCTGGCGAGGAAGCGGGCCGGAGCTATTGGCATTGTTTGTGATATGGAGACGTACCAGGATCCACTCGATATGCAGTTTCTCGCTGCTATCCTGGCAACAGCCTCCGAGATGGAACAGCGGGTGATGCTGATTCCCTCGGACGACCGGCAGATACAAGAGGTGGCTCAAGATCACGCTGTGGATGGAGTTATTTTTCTGGATGAGCGGGTCTCCGATCCACGCGTCGCACATCTGCTTGCAATGGGGATTCCTGCTGTTGGGTTGTGGGGGGGCAACCTGGATGAGACCTTACGGAGGGGAGTTGAAGAACTGGCCTTGCACCTGGAGTCACGTGGTCTTAAGCGCGTGGTTTGCCTCTACGAGTCAAACGACAAGCTATTTGTGAAGGAATTCAAGCAGACCTTGACAGACATTCTGCAGGAATACAACATTGCCGCCACGGCCTACCACTGTCCTCCTGATACGGAAGCAGAGGTGGTGCGTGCTGTTGCACAGGATTTGAAGAAGGATGGAGCTACAGCAATTGTGGCTTCTTCCGATAAGCTGGCTATCAATGCCATTCATGGGCTGCACGCTGCACGGTTACACGTTCCCGACGATTGCGCAGTCACCGGTTTTGGTGATGTGCCAGCGGCGCAGTGGGTACAGCCGCGACTGACTACTATCCGCGTTCCTGTCAAGGCGATGGCTTTAAGGGCGGTGGGTAAAGTATTCCAGGAGGAGGAGACAGATAAGCAGTATCGTGCTGTTAGCTGCCGGCTTATTGTGCGGCGTTCGTGTTGATTCCTCCTCGCTTCGCTCCTCGCAATGATATCAGGTGAGATTGAGCGGGTGTGGCAGACGCCGTCTGCCACACCCGCTCAATCTCACCTGATGGTGTGTGCGGGGGGGGAGTTGGGATGGTCAGGATTGCTGTTGGATGTAGACGACACGGCGTTGAATGAATTCCGCGAGCCCGTGTTTGCCGTCTGCGCCGCCGATGCCGGACTGCTTCCAGCCTGAGTGAAGGGCCTGGATGGCTTCCGAGTGTTCGCGGTTGATGTAGGTTTCACCGAATTGGAGTTCGTTTGAGACACGCATTGCTGTATCCAGGTTTTGCGTGAACACGGAGGAGGTCAGTCCGTATTCGGTGTCGTTTGCCAGGGCCAGCGCTTCATCTAGGTCGTCGAACGCGACAACAGGCAGGACGGGGCCGAATGTTTCTTCACGTACCACACGCATGTCCTGAGTGCAGTTGCTCAACACTGTAGGCTCGAAGTAGAAGCCACGAGGATAGGGACCATATCCGCCTCCGGTGAGGAGTTCGGCTCCATCATGGACAGCCTCTTGCACAAGCTGGGCCACTGCTTGCCGCCGGGTGCCATTGATGAGGGGGCCATAATCCATAGATTCATCAAGTGGATCGCCAAAGCGCACCTGCTGCACGGCTTGCACCAGGAGGGTACAGAACTCGTCAAACCGCTTGCGATGGACATAGACACGCTCTGCACAATTGCATACCTGTCCTGCATTGTGCATACGCGAGTCGCGGATACAGCGCACCGCGAGTGCGATATCGGCATCATCCATGACAATGGAGGGCGCCTTTCCTCCGAGTTCCAGGGAGACTCGTGCTACATGGGAAGCCGCGGCAGCCATAATGCGTTTTCCAGTTGGAACACTGCCAGTAAAGGTGATCATTCGCACATCCGGGTGGCTGCATAGCGCCTCTCCAACGTCGCGCCCACCAGCGAGAATGTTCACAACTCCCCTGGGAATGCCAACTTGCTGCACCAATTTTCCTACGATACAGGCATTCACAGGGGTTTCTTCCGAGGGTTTGATCACGATGGTATTGCCGGTGAGTAGTGCTGGCGCAAGTTTGCGGACCAGGAGAAAGAGGGGATAGTTCCAGGGAAGAATGCCGGCAACTACGCCGACTGGCATAGTGAACATAAAGATATTCTCGCGGGGACGGTCGCTCTGTAGAATCTCACCTTCATAGCGACGCGCCCACTCAGCGGTGAATTCGAGGTAATTAGCAGCAGCGGCCACCTCTCCACGCGCAAGAGACAGCACTTTGCCCTGTTCAAAGGTCAAGGCTTTTGCGAGGTCTTCTGTGTGCTCGCGAAAGGATTGGGCCAGGGCACGCAGAGCCTGACCTCGCTCGATAGCCGGACGTTTCGCCCAGGCAGGTTGTGCACGTTTCGCTGCTGCTACTGCTTCAGCCACATCCTCCACTGAAGCGCAGGCAACCGTCGCATAGGGCTCTTCAGTGGCGGGATTGATGACCTGCATGCCATCACCCTGCGCGGAAGCTCGAAAGGAACCATTTATGAACAGCAAGTAGTCGATCACTATTATCACCTCCAAAAAGAAAGTCTTAAATATCATTGACAGGAGACCTAAACCGGTTTATACTATAGTATAAACCGGTTTAGGTCAAGAAAGCAAGTATGTTACAGGAGAAAGATGTCTATACGCATCACGGACATTCGCACCCGGCACTATACAATTCCCCTGGACCCACCTTTCCGGGCCTCGTGGGATCACCAGGTGCGGACGAAATTTTCGGCAACGGTCGTCGAGGTGCACACTGACGAGGGATTGGTTGGCTATGGGTCAGGTGACTCGATGTACGGCTTTGAGCAGTTCAAGCACCTGTTCATTGGACAGGAAGTCAGCCAGATGGAGCGGCACAGTGATGTGCTAGCTACGCTCGCATTTCATTATGCAAGATACTGGCCGCTTGAGATCGCGCTTTGGGACCTACTAGGAAAGGCTGCAAACCAGCCACTATTTCGCCTCCTGGGGGGGTACTCCAATCGTGTACCAGCCTACTGCTCGACGGGCGAATTTCACGCTCCGGCCCAACGAGTGGAAGAGATACTCCAGTTGAGGAAACATGGTTTCCGGGCTGTAAAAATCCGCATGCGACACGAAGACATTCAGCGCGACGTTGAGGTGGTGTCAGCTGTACGTGAGGCAGTCGGAAACACGATGGAGATCATGGTTGACACAAACCAGGGATGGCGCATGCCCGGTGATACGCGCCGGCCCTGGGATTTGAAGCGAGCATTGTTTGTCGCACGAGAACTGGAGCCATATGACATCTACTGGCTGGAAGAGCCACTCGAACACTCCAATTTCACCGGCCTCTCCGAGCTGCGCCATGCGACGCCTCTGCGTATCGCAGTAGGTGAATTGAACCGCAGCCCTGCTGACTTCCGCGAATTCGTGGTTCGCGGCTGCGCAGATGTTTTGCAACCCGACATTGTAATTTGTGGTGGATTCAGTCTTGGGTTGAAGGTAGCACATCTCTGTGAACAATACGGGCTGCGGTTTAGCCCACACACATGGGGTAATGGTATTGGACTGGTAGCTAATCTCCATTTAGCAGCCGCGACGGGTCTCTGTCCCTTCATCGAGTATCCTCTGGATCCGCCGAGCTGGACTGTAGAACGACGAGATTTCGTTCTGGCGGAACCCATCCGGGTGTCTCGCGATGGTGAACTGGTGCTTTCGGAAAAACCTGGATTGGGCATTGAGCTTTGTGAGGACATCGACAAGTTTGAAGAGCGCTAGGGAGCGCCAAGGAGGTGATTTCACATGGGTGTGACCTTCGAGAATGTGACCAAGGTGTATTCAGGTAGTCAACCGGCTGTGAAGGACCTGTCGTTCGAAGTGCAGAGCGGCGAGTTGATGGTATTGATTGGACCATCCGGCTGCGGCAAGACCACTACGCTGCGTATGATCAATCGTCTGGAAGAGCCGACGAGCGGGACTATTTCCATTGAGGGACGCGAAATCCACAGCTACGACCCGATTCAGTTACGGCGCGGAATCGGGTATGCGATTCAGCAGGTGGGTCTGCTGCCACACATGACGGTCGAGGAAAATATCGAACTCGTGCCAAAGCTGATGAAATGGGATAAGAATCGGCGGCATAGCCGGAGCCGCGAATTGCTTGAGATGGTAGGCATGAGCTATGAGACATTCGCCCATCGCTACCCTCGACAGCTTTCGGGTGGTCAGCAGCAGCGTATCGGTGTGTTACGCGCGTTGGCAACGGACCCTCCTGTCATTCTGATGGACGAACCGTTCGGCGCGTTAGACCCTATCAGTCGTAAGGTGCTGCAGATGGAACTCAAGCGCTTACAGGCAAAGTTGCAGAAGACGATTGTATTTGTCACGCACGACATGGACGAAGCCATGCTGGTAGGGGACCGAATCGCCATTTTTCGTGAGGGTCAGCTCTTGCAGGTGGATACACCAGAGGAGTTGTCTCGTGCGCCAAAAGACGAGTTTGTCGCCACGTTTATAGGACGCTTCTACAAACTGCGGGAGATGCCAATGGTTTCAGTACGGCAATACATGCAAACGGGAGTGTTGCATACTAGCCAGGAACTGCCTGATGGTGGAAGAATCGTGCAGATAGCTGATGTGCCATGGTGGTTCCGGATCGATGGTGAGGGAGTTCTCACGGGTTTTGCCCAAGAGATACCTGAGGGCATCGACCAGGCTGCGTGGATGGACGGAGACGCAGTCTGGGTGAAGGAAACTGATCCGGCAGACGAGGTGCTAAGACGGCTTGCCGATGGAGAGGTCGAGGCATTGCCAGTTGTTGATAGCGCACACCGACTGGAAGGTGTCGTCACGCATCGCTCAGCCATCAAAACGCTGTCGGGTGCTTTGAGGAAGGTAGAGGTATGAGTGGGATAGCAAACTTTTGGAGCGTATACGGCGGCCAAATCATGCAGGATCGCTCAGACGATTCCGAGCCTGGTGTTCTTCGCGCTCCTCATCCCGTTTATCGGCATCGGCACGCAGCCTGCCATACTGGTACTCGTCCTCTACTCGCTGCTGCCCATCTTGCGTAATACGTATATTGGTGTGCGCTCAGTGGATCCCGCGCTGATTGACGCATCGCGGGGTCAGGGCATGACCTCGTGGGAAATCCTGTACATGGTAGAGTTACCGCTCGCTGCGCCCATCATTGTAGCGGGCATCCGTCTTTCGGCCATTTATTTGGTGAGTTGGGCCACCATCGCTGCTTTGATTGGTGCGGGCGGGTTAGGCGATCTCATCTTCTCTGGCATCGACAGCGAGGACACCACCTTGTTGCTGGCAGGGGCTATTCCTGCGGCGTTGTTGGCGCTTGCCGTCGGGTTTTTGTTCGGAGGTATTCGGCGTCTCGTTACTCCACGTGGCATCAGGGCAGAGGTGGTGACGGGGCGTGACCGCAGGACGAAGGTGGTGACTGGATGAATCTATCAGATGTCGGTCCGCTGACCTTAGAACACCTCTATCTCGTGGTTATTGGCTCGTGTATCGGCGGTGGTGTAGGTTTCTTGTTGGCCATCTGGGTGCGCCGACGACCCCGCTGGGCTGCCGCATCGATCGGATTGGCCGAGGTCGTTCAGACGCTCCCCGGTATTGCGCTGCTGGCGTTCCTCCTGCTGGTATTCGGCCTGGGAGACACAACGGTGATCGTGGCGCTGAGTCTCTACTCTATCCTGCCGGTTCTCAGCAGCACCTATGTGGGACTCGATAATGTTGACCCGGTGTACCTGGGGATTGGCAAAGGAATGGGTATGACACCTGGGGAGATCTTTCGCCAGATCGAGCTTCCCTTAGCGTTTCCCGTCATCCTGTCCGGGGTGCGGATCGCACTTGTCACCTCGATTGGTATCGCGACCATCGGCGTGTTTGTGGGTGGAGGCGGTCTCGGTGTGCTGATCTATCGCGGATTACAAACCATCGATACCCAGACCATGCTGGCAGGAGCTATTCCTGCAGCATTCCTAGCGATCTTGATAGAGGTTGGGCTCTCACTGTGGGAACGCAGGTTAGCGAGAGCCACCTCGTCTAAATGAACAACCGGAGCGAAGGGAGAAAAGAAAAATGACGAAGAAACTGGTTTTGACATTCGTTCTGATCACGACACTGGTAACCACGCTGAGCGCTTGCGGGTTCTCCTCATCCTCAGGAGGAAGTTCCGGAACCGGTTCGAAGGGTCCCGTGATCGTCGGATCAAAGAGCTTCACCGAAAACATCCTGATCGGGAACATGATGTACGACCTGCTGCAGGCGAATCTCAAGGGGGTGACGGTTCAGAACAAGTCGAATCTCGGCGGGACAGCAGTGCCGTGGAATGCCCTCCAGAGTGGCCAGATCGACATGTACACTGAGTACACAGGGACGGGCCTGGTGAGCATTTTGAAACAACCAGTCGTTCAAGACCCCAATCAAGCCTATCAGATCGTGAAGGCGCAGTATCCACAAAAGTATCACATCGACTGGCTCCAGCCACTCGGCTTCAACGACACCTACGCAATAGCTGTCCCTATGGCCATTGCCCAGCAGTATCACTTGAAGACGATGTCAGATCTGGGACCTGTATCCCCGAAGCTGAGCTTTGGTGCAGAACCAGAGTTCTTCACCCGACCAGAGTACACCTCGATGCTCAAAGCGTACGGGATCCACTTCGGCTCTAACACGAAACTCAACGTCGGCCTGAAATATGAGGCAGCTGGCTCCGGCAAAGTGCAGGTCATCGATGTGTTCTCGACTGACGCTGATCTTATCAAGTACAACATGGTGGTGCTCCAGGACGACAAGAATGTCTTCCCTCCGTATTACGCCGCGCCGATTGTGCGCGAGGATACACTGAAGGCATATCCACAGATTAGTTCGATACTGAATAAGCTGGCAGGGAAAATTAATAACTCGACTATGCAACAACTGAATTACAAAGTGGATGTGCAACACCAGTCGGATGTCGACGTGGCCAAGCAGTTCCTCGTATCACAAGGACTGCTCTCATCATAAGCGCCCGCCCGGGTGGAGAATAATCAGGGACAGCAGATTCTGCTAATATGAGTGGACAGAAAGGAAGACTCGTGAAAGCAGCCATTCTGGAGGCACCGACTACTGACCTCATTGTAGAGTACATTGATTGCCAGGAGCCTAAAGCCGGGGAGGTGCTTGTGCGGATTGCCGCAAGTGGTGTGTGCCAGAGCGACTTGCACGTGGTTCACGGCACACAGACGACCCCGTTACCGGTCGTGTTGGGGCATGAAGGGGCGGGAACAGTCGAGGCTGTAGGACCCAATGTGACGCGGGTCAAGGTAGGGAACCATGTCGTGCTGTCGTGGTTACCCTACTGTGGTCAATGCGTCTACTGTCTGTCGGGACATCCTAACCTGTGCAGCGTCGCTTACGCGGCACTCGCGAAAGGGACGTTACTAGATGGTACGTCGCGCCTGTCGCGATCCGGCAAGCCGATATACCACTACTCGTTCATTTCGTCTTTTGCGGAATACGCTGTTGTCCCAGAGGCCGGGTGTGTCATCATCCGGCCAGATATACCACTTGACAAGGCTGCTCTCGTTGGCTGTGCAGTGATGACCGGCGTCGGTGCGGCAATAAATACGGCTCGTGTACAACCGGGCAGCACAGTTGCTGTTATCGGGGCTGGTGGTGTGGGATTGAATGCGATGCAGGGTGCTCAACTTGCGGGAGCTATGTCTATTATTGCAATCGATGTCAATCCAACGAAGCTAGCGCGAGCTGCCGCATTCGGTGCCACGCATGTCATCAATGCAGCAGAAGTGGACGCCGTAGCGGCTGTCCGCGAACAGACTCAAGGCATTGGAGTGGATTACAGCTTTGAGGCAGTCGGGCGACCTGAGACCATGCGTCAATGCTGGGAGATGGCACGCTCAGGCGGTTCAGTGGTTATGATTGGCATTGCGCCAGAAGGCAGCGAGCTATCGCTGCCCGCCAACCGCGTCGTCCGCGAAGAGCGCCGCCTGATGGGGAGCTTTTACGGGTCGGCGCGGCCTCACGTCGATATGCCAATGATTCTAGAACTGTATATGGCTGGCAAACTCAAGCTGGATGAACTAGCCACTCATCGCTTCTCTCTAGAAAAGATTAACGAAGCTGTTCGCTCGCTGGAATCCGGAGAGGCTGTTCGCCCGGTCATTGTCTATGATAACGGAAAGTAGATCAACTGATGGAGAGGACTAAAAGTGTCTGGTATGCCGAGGCCTGGGTCGGTGCAGGTGTCAATGCCGCACACCTTAACTTCGCAATTGGGCTGAAAGGGGGGCCCATCGAGCAGGCATTTCTGACAACCATGGCTATGCCCCGTACGGGTGTCATACCATTTTATACGGTATTGCAACCGAACTGGCCGGTCAAACCCTTCACCCTATTTATCAACAAGGCAGACTTTCGTTCCGAACGGCACTCCCGACTGACGTGGGGCCCTGCGCAAGCTGGTATCGCAGAAGGGATTCTCACGGCTGTTCAGCGTCGTATCATTCCACCAGACCAGGTTGATGAGTACCTGGCTATCGCTACGGTGTGGGTAGATTGGAATGCGGACAGCGAAGAGGAGGTGTATCAGAACAATAAAGATGCAGCACTACGCGCGATGGAGCGAGCCCTGGGTGGTGAACCTGGCATCGACGACCTGTTAGCACGCCTTGGACATGCAGAGAATCCTTTCTTGACGCGGTCACATGGAGAAGCAGAGGTATGAAGACGAAAGCTGCCGTACTTTACGAGGCTGGACAGCCAGCTGTCATCGAAGAGATTACACTGGACCCGCCGCGTCAGGACGAGGTGCTGGTTCGCATGGCGGCAGCTGGTGTCTGTCACAGCGATCTGCACGTGCGTGATGGTTCCATACCCGAGCCAATGCCTCTCGTGCTCGGTCACGAGGGCACCGGTGTCGTAGCCGAGGTCGGGCCGGGAGTCACCGGTCTGCATCCGGGATTAACTTCAGCAACAATGTCAGCGGTGGGCGTTCTGCGCGATGTTACCAGTCGCATGAGCATAGGAACACGGAAGTTATACCATTTCAATTCTGTCTCCTGTTTCAGCGAATACGTGGTCATTCCCCGGGAGGGCGCGGTCAAGATTCCGAATGACATTCCGGTGGAGATTGCAGCGCTGCTGGGCTGTGCGGTCATTACCGGGGTGGGTGCTGTGGAGCGAACTGCGGGAGTACGGCCAGAAGAGAGCATCGCGGTTATCGGCTGTGGAGGCGTCGGATTGAACGTTATTCAAGCGGCGAGCCTGTCTGGCGCCTATCCAGTCATCGCTATTGATATCCGGCCTGATAAGATTGAAGCGGCAAAGGCCTTTGGCGCGTCGCACGGGGTGAATGCTCGTGAACAGGACGTTGTCGCTGTTATCCAGGAGATCACGGAGTACGGCGTGGACTGGGCTTTCGAGGTACTGGGAAATCCGCGCACGATTGAGCAGGCCTGGGAGTTGATTCGCCCGGGAGGTACAGTCGTGGTCGTTGGCCTTTCTCCAAAGGGTTCTAAAGTCACATTACCGGCTTTCGACTTTATCTCTGAGAAGAATATTCGCGGCTGCTTTTACGGGTCATCACGCTTTCACGCGGATATACCAGTGATTCTCGAACGCATTAAGACAGGTCGAATGCGGATCGAGGGGATGGTGAGCCACAGTGTGCCGCTGGAAGAGCTGGAAGAGGCGTTCAGCAGATTGAGAAATGGCGATGGAATGAGGACTGTGGTGCGGTTTTGATGGGGTGGTTAAGTGGGGGGGGCGAGGGTGACGAGAGGGAGAGGGTGACCGCAAGGGTCACCCAATACGCATCAACCTAAGAAAAAGCTCATCAAATGCTATAAGGGTGAGTGCAGTAAGGAGTGGCAGGGATGACCAGAAGAGCTGAGCGCGGCGAAGCATCTCGAGGCCCATCCAGACAGACCCTTCGCTGCGGCTCAGGGTGACACGGTGAGGCAGCTTCGGTTGATGCGTATAGGGTGACCGCAAGGGTCACCCCTACTATATACGAACGGGCTTGAGCAGGGGCGTTGTGGCATGGAAGGCTCGCGTGTTGTGAATGTTGTCTCTCCGGAGAGACGATATCCACGACAGGCGAGCCTTTTCTGTTGGTGGTTGGGATGCTCGTGGTCATGCCTTTTAGCTGATACAATAGGGAATGTAAAACCTTTTGCCTTTCCTGGTAGTATTTATTTTGTATGGGCTATTCCTACGGAATAATTGTGAGAAGAAGGCTGATAACGATGCCATACCTTTCTATACGCGAAGCTGCAGATGACATTCGTTCCTGGATGACGACTCCTACGGAGCTGGTGGAGGAGGCGCTTGAACGGATTGATGAGCTTGATGGGGAGATCCAGGCCTTTATTACTGTTTTACGCGAGCAGGCGTTGGTGGAGGCGGCGAAGGCGGAGGCTGAGCAGCGGACGGGATTCTATCGCAGCCCGTTACATGGCGTTCCTATTGGCATTAAGGATATTATCGCGGTCAAGGATGTGCGCACGACGGCCGGGTCTCGGGTGCTGGCGGACCATGTTTCGCTGGAGGATGCGATGGTGGTTGAGCAGTTGAGGAAGGCCGGGGCGATTATTATTGGGAAGACGAATACGCACGAGTTTGCTTTTGGGACGTATACTCCTCCGACGCGCAATCCATGGGATCATACGCGCATCCCCGGCGGTTCCAGCGGCGGCTCAGCGGCGGCTGTGGCGGCGAGTATGTGCCTGGGGGCGATTGGCAGCGATACGGGCGGCTCGATTCGTATCCCGGCGGCGTGTTGTGGTGTGACGGGATTTAAGCCGACGTTCGGGCGCGTGAGTTGTTATGGCGTTATCCCGCTGAGCTGGTCACTGGATCATGTTGGGCCGCTGGGGCGCAGCGCTGAAGATTGCGCCATCCTGTTTGATGCCATTGCCGGGTATGATCCGCGCGATCCTACCAGTGTGTCAGGCCCGCCGAGTCGTTCGGCGGCACTGCTGATCAAGGGGGCCGAGGGTCGCGGTCCGCTTTCATTGCAGGGGCTGAAGATAGGTCTGCCACAAGATGCGTTTATTGGGCTGCTTGATGCCGAGGTGCGGCAGGCATGGAGGGCGGCTTTGCTTGTTTTGCAGGAAGAGGGTGCGGAGGTGGTGGAGGATGTGGAGTTGCCACGCCCGTCTTTGGAGATGTTTCGCACGATTGAGAAGCCGGAGGCGGCGCTTGCGCATATGCAGAAAGGGTGGCTTCCCGAGAAATCTGATTTATACACGGAGCGCACACGGGGACACTTGCTGGAGGGACAGAAGATTCTGGCGGTGGATTATCTGCATGCCCAGTATGAAAGACGGCTCTTCTCCAGCGCTGTGCGCGCTGTTTTGCAACGTGTAGATGTGCTGTTTTTGCCGACACTACCCATGCCTGCTATCCCGATCGCGCAGATTGACCAGGATATACAGATCGATGGGGAGACGCAGAATGCGACGGTTTCTCTCCTAAGCTTGACGATGCCCTTTAATCTCGCTGGATTGCCTGCCTGTTCGTTTCCAGGTGGGTTTTCTAGCGATCATCTGCCGATTGGGTTGCAGGTAGTGGGCAAACCGTTCGAGGATTCGACGGTTTTACGTATTGCTCATGCTTATCAGCAGTTGACAGACTGGCACCGGAGGGAGATAGACTGAGGAGGAGTGTCAGGAATAATGTTGTATGAAATGGGCTGTTCCTGGCAGCGCCAGGAACAGCCCATTTCATACAAGGGGTGAAAAAACTTTTCAAATTTCATTGACATACATGGACATTTCATGGTAATCTATGCCCATGAAATTGAGCCAGTATGCAAAGAAAATCGGAGTGAGTTACAAGACCGCGTGGAGGTGGTACAAAGCCGGAACCCTGGACGCCTACAAAACACCGACCGGCATGGTGGTAGTACGTGACCTGCAAGTGGAAAAACCGGGGATTGGACGCATTGCCTTGTATGCGCGGGTGTCCACTGTCGATAAAAGAAGCGATCTAGACCGCCAAGTGCAACGTCTGCGCGACTATGCAGCAGCGCGGGGCTACCAAGTTGCCAAAGAAGTGACCGAGATCGCTTCGGGTCTCAATGACAGTCGCCCAAAGTTTTTGAAGCTCCTGGCTGACGCAAGCATTGGCACGATCATTGTGGAACACAAAGACCGGGGCACGCGCTTTGGCTGGAACTACCTCACGACGCTGTTGGAAGTCCAGGGACGCCGCATTGAAGCGGTCTTTCCCAATGAAACCCAGGATGATTTGGTCAGTGATTTTGTGAGCATCATCACCAGTTTGGCGGCACGCATCTACGGCAGGCGTGGCATTCGCCGTAAAGCAGAGCGCATTAAGCAGTGTGTTGAAGAAGTGATGAAGCAGGAGGTCTGATGACTGAATTTCGCAAAGAACAAGCGCTTGCTCGCTATATCGAACTGTGGGAGCGGCGACATGCTGAGTTCGACCAACTCCCTAATGTCGAGCGCAGGGTCGCACGTGGCGACCACGAGTTCTTTTCGAGCGTTGAAATCGAGTTACGGGAGCTTGAGCAGGTAGCCCAACGAAACGGCTTTGTCCTTGAATGGAACTGGGACGGGCAGGACTTTGTCTACACCATAGAGCAGCTGTCTCCAGAGGACTATGCAGCTTTTTTGGCAGAAGAGGAAGAAGTGATGCTGGAAGACCTGAAGTGGAAGTACTCGAAGGGATTTCTTCCGACATGAAGGTTGTCAGAGGCTACAAGACCGAACTGGATCTCAACCACAAGCAAATCACGGACTGCAAAAAGCATGCTGGGGCCGCCCGCTATGCCTACAATTGGGGCCTGAAGCGCAAGCAAGAGGTGTATCAGGCGGAAGGCCGCAGCATCACTGCCATGGAGCTTCACCGGGAACTCAACCAACTGAAGCAAACGGACCTGCCCTGGATGTACGAGGTCTCGAAGGCGGTTCCTCAAGAGGCGCTGCGCGATCTCGATAAAGCGATGAGGAACTTTTTCCGCCGGGTGCAACTCAAAAAAGAGGGCAAATGGAAAGGCCCGCCTGGGTATCCCACCTTCAAAACGAAACGGCAAGGGCTTGGCAGTTTCAGACTGACCGGCTCCATTCATGTCTACGAGAAAGCCATTGAACTACCTCGTTTGGGCCAACTTCGACTGAAAGAATGTGGGTATGTGCCGAGAAGCTCGGTGAACATTCTTGCTGCGACCATCTCAGAGGAGGCTGGACGATGGTTCGTCTCCGTCCAGGTCGAAGAAGAAGTGCCTGATCCACCTGCCGCTACAGGTGAGCCGATCGGGGCAGATGTGGGGATCAATCGGCTGGCACAGTGCTCCGATGGTCGAGTGGTGGAGAATCCCAAAGCCTTGCGTTCCGAACTCAAACGCCTCAAACGTCTGCATCGTCGCCTTTCACGCAAAACGAAAGGCAGTAAGAATCGCGCCAAAGCCCGCATGAAGCTCGCCCGCAAGTACGCCCGCATCGCCCATGTCCGTCGAGATGCCCTACACAAGGGTACTAGCCTACTCACCCGTGCCGCTCTTTCCCCCGAAGAACGCGCTGCGCGCAAAGCTGAGATTGCTGCTTCCTTACCAGAACCGAAAGCCAAGGTTAAACCAAGGAAGGGTAAGAAGATACAGCCAGCGGAAACGCCCTCGTTGCCAGCACAGGTGGCGCGAAAGGTCAACAAGAAGCAGATGAAACAACGGCTCCGGCAGGCTACACCAGCCAATGCGTATGTGCGTCCGGCAGTGGTCGTGCTGGAAGATCTCAATGTGGATGGCATGAAGCGGAACCGCAAGCTGGCCCTCTCTATCAGTGATGTGGGTTTCGGCGAGTTCCGCCGACAAACGACCTACAAGACCACATGGCAGGGAGAAATACTGCTTCTGGCAGATCGTTGGTTTCCTTCCACAAAGATGTGTTCGAGGTGTGGGAATGTCAAGGAGGATATGGACCTCTCTGAACGCATCTACGTGTGCGAGAATCCAGCATGTGGTCTGGTCATCGACCGGGATGTGAACGCCGCGCTGAACCTGGCAGCGTTGACCAAGCCAACCAGTCAACCAGGTCCCTACCGGGAGTTCCTCGGGAAGGGTGAAACGCCTGTGGAGAGGGGAGCGCTGGCTGACCTGTCGCAAGATGGATCAGTGAAACTCCCCTCCGCGAAGCAGGAACCGGATACCAAATATGGTTTGTCCATAAATGGGTAGATTCCGGAGAACGGTTTGTTATGATGTTGCTTTCTCCTTCTGGTGATTCCATGCGCTGGTCTGCCAGTCGTCGACGGTGTTCTCTTCGGCCAGCCAGCCGGAGAGGGGCATTTGTAGGTATTTTGCAAGGGCGATGACGTATGGCTCGTATTGATCACGCAGATCGGCAAGTCGCTGTTCGGCGGTTTCTTCCTCGTGCAGTGATATACCCATTTCAGTAAGCGATTCTTTTATACGAAGAAAGTCATCGTGGGGAAGACGGCGTATTTGCGACTGGTCAGGCGAGGCTACAAGGAACTGACCCAGGTCTATCGCCGCGTGGCAGGCGATGGCGAAGGTGAACAAGGCTGACTGCTGTGGTACGTCGTCAATGCCGACTGCCAGGAGCGCGCTGACATCAAGGATGGCGGTGAGAGCGGCCAGCCAGGACTGGCGGTCATGTTGGGAACGATAGTACATCAAAACGGGGTATGAGAGATGGCTCTCCAGCAGGTCCGCCGACCAATTTTCCCAGTTATGCAGGTGTTCGACCAGTTCGTCCATAACCTGGCCTCGTCTGTGGCGGCGCAGCATTTCTACGGCGCTGGGGGGTGAGCCTGCATGGGCGTCGAGCAGGGAGATACCGACTTCGCGCCGGGAAAAGGCCTGGTAGATGATAGGCAAATAGCCGATGACGAGTGCGAGGAAGCCCAGACCTGTTCCTCCTTCTATTATCGTCATAGTGCGTGCTAAGCCGGTGCGTGGTAACACGTCACCCAATCCCAGGGTGACGAGGGTGGTGCCGCTCATATAGAGATCAGTGCCAAAGTTCACGACCTTCTCAGGCGCGCTCAATGCGGAACCAAGCGCAAATTGGAGCAGGGCGAAGCCGAAGATCAGACATATGGCCCATAAAATCAGGAGCAGTATCAGAGATAGGGGGCCGTAGAAGCTGAGATAATATTCTTGACGGTCGTCGGAGTGGATTTTTTTGGCGATGAATGACCAGAGTTGCCAGGTGAAGAAAAAGAATAATCTGGCCAGTCTGATACGGCGAGAGACGCGCCTGGGCAGGACGATGGTTTCGAAGGCGTCTAGTAGGATGATGAAGATGAGGGTGATGCCGATGATGCCTGCTATTATGTTCATGTTTGCTCCTCCGAGAGGTATTTTTGGGGTGTTCCCACTTTTCTTTTTGATTTGTGTTGATTGCGGCCTCGCGACCTCTGGTCGCTCGCAAGAATTTTTTTGTGTCGGCTGGACAGATCGCGGCGCCGCCGCGATCTGTCCAGCCGACACAGTGAATGGATCAGGACTTGTTGCTATCCGACACAGTGAATGGATCAGGACTTGTTGCTATTCTGCCGCTCATGTACAATGATGTCACATTTGTGATTAACAGAGTAATTTTGCGGCGTATTCCCGTTGCTAGTTTGAAAGATTTAATAAGGATTGTTGTTTAGACTAATTTCTTACGAAGCCAGGTGGGAAGGCGTGTGAGCCATATTTTATGAAAATCGCATGAAACCAGTCTCAAGCTACTTGACGTGAAATTAGTCTAAACTCCAATAAGGAGGAGTGTTATGAAATCTAGACGTTGACTCACGATTTCGTTGTTGGGCGTTGAATTCATCCTCGTCCTCCATTTTTGGATACCCCTGGCTTGTAGCTCTGATTCTTACCCACAATTTACAAAGTGATACAATAAAGGATGAACACACAAGACTTGTTGGATCCCAAGAGCTGGGCCGAGCGAACCTTTGGGGGCGTCCAACTGCACGATATGCGTCGAACGAGACGAGCGGTCAAAGCGGCCACCAACCTGGCGGAGAACCCCTTGGGTTCGCTGCCAGCTCAAATGCATACCTGGAAAGAGCCCAAAGCCTTGTATCGTTGGCTTGACGAGCCAGATGTCACCTTTGCGGCGTTGATGCAGCCTCACCTGCACCAGACCAGGGAACAAGCCACTTCCGCTCCCGTCGTGCTGTTGGTGCAAGATACGACCGACATCGATCTGTCCCATCGTCGCAAGATCAGCGGCGTGGGACAAATCGGCAACGAACGCGGATGGGGATTTTTCGTGCAAACGGTGCTGGCGGTGCGTCCTCAGACCCGAGAGGTGCTGGGATGCCTGGCGAAGGCAACCTTTTGTGCGCATTCCCGCTCCCGAGGGAGAACAACGCTCTCAACGGCGCCAACGAGAGGAGCGCGAAACCGATGTCTGGATGCGCCAGGTGCAGGCCATTGGCACCCCGGAGTCGGGAAGCAGGTGGGTGCATGTCGGAGATCGGGGGGCGGATATGTTCCCCTTCTTCCAGGCGTGTCGCTCGACGCAGACGCACTTTCTGGTGCGAGCGGCCCAGAATCGGCGCGTGCAAGAAAGCGAGGAAGAGATCACGTATGCGCTGACGCAGGCCCGCGCCTTTGCGAGCCAGGCGAGCCGTGTGCTGGAGCTTCCCGCTCGGCATGGTCATCAGAAGCGGAGTGCACAGCTCCAGCTGGCCTTTGGGCAGATGACGCTCTTGCCACCGCGCCAGGAGCCACGAGCGGGCAAGGAGCCCTTGACCGTGTGGGTCATTCGTGTGTGGGAAGAGGAAGCTCCAGAAGGCGAGGAGCCGCTGGAATGGGTCTTGCTGACCTCGGTCCCCACCACGACGCTCGAACAAGCCTGGGAGCGGGTCGAGTGGTATCGACAGCGGTGGCTGGTTGAGGACTATCATCAATGCCTTAAAAGTGGGTGTCGCATTGAGCAACGGCAATTGCAAACGGTTGATGGCCTGATACGCTTGCTGGGTCTGTTGTCCCCGCTGGCCGTACGCTTGTTGCAGGTGCGTGCCTGCGCTCGGGAAGACCCAGAGCGCCCGGCTTACGAGGTGATGGAGCCGCTGATGCTGACCGTGTTGGCCGAGCGCACGGGCGGGTCGCCTCTCAGCATGACGGTGGGCACCTTCTGGATAGAGGTGGCACGCCTGGGGGGCTATCTGGCACGCTCCCATGATGGTCCTCCTGGCTGGCGAACCATCTGGAAAGGCTGGCTCTCTTTGCAAACCCTTGCTTCCGGGCGCTCATCTTGTTCTTCACCTCCGTTTGTAAATTGTGGGTAAGAATCAGGGCTCGAGCCAGGGGCACTCACGCCGCCTTTTTGGTAGACAAGAAACTCGGCGGTGTCAATGCTGTACAGACACTCTCGCGGCTCAACCGCACCTTTCCAGGC
>WNGL01004630.1_pt1 | contig 17632 bp, 18 predicted proteins | sample 5400591 | NCBI WGS metagenome assembly WNGL01 (sample SAMN13153377, study PRJNA577476) | soil metagenome | isolation source: 80 cm soil or saprolite under Garry oak tree replicate 1 | place: USA:California | collected 2016-06-15 | reverse complement strand
GAAAAGTACGGACCGGTAGAAGTGTACGACGCTGAGGGGAAGAAGATCGGAAACTGAGATTCCGGCAGGGTGCTAAACTTTTCCCTATGCTCGGCGCGCTGGCCGTTTCGCTATTCCTTTCCTGGGTTCAGGTCAGCTCGGAAACCTACATCGTGAAATCGTCCGCGGGCGAAGACCGCGCCAAGCGTGTCCTGAGAGAACTCGAGCATTTCCACCAGCTCGTCGGCACGCTGGTATTTCGCTATACCGAACTTCCGGAACTCCCTATCGAGGTACTTTTGATCGGCGACGAACCAACGATGAGGGAACTCGAACCCGAATACAATGGCCGCAAAGTCGCCGTAGCCGGTTACTATCAGCGAGGAACTGACCGCGATTTCATTATGCTTTCGGGCCGTGTGTTTCCCGAGACGCTGACCAACGTTGTATATCACGAACTCACGCATTATTTTCTCGCTCGCGCTCTGGCCGTGCGGCCTGCGTGGTTGAATGAAGGCCTGTCGGAATATTTCGCGACTTCCGAGGTTCGGGACGATACGATTTGGCTGGGCGGCCTATCCGCCGATCGGATGCAGCTACTCAGGACGGCATCACTCATTCCGCTTAAAACTTTCTTCACCATTGATACGACTTCTTCGTATTACAACGAATCGGCGAAGGCTAACGTGTTTTATGTCCAGGCATGGGCGTTTGTTCATTATTTGATGCATGGCGCTACGCCTCGCGCTTCAAGAGCTATATCGATGCTTTGGCGACAGGCAATGCCAATCTGTTGGAGTACCTGGGCGTCAATGAGCGCGACCTGGAGTCGGCTTTCAGCACGTACGTGAAGGTCTCTTTGCCGCGCGCCAACCGAACCGTTGTAAAAGCCTCCGCTGAACAATGGACCATGAATATCCGTTCCATTCCCGATACCGAGGCTCAGATCTCGATAGCCGAAATATTCCTGGCCAATGGGAAGGCCGAGCAAGCACGCCATCATCTTGAAATACTGGCCACAACTGCGCCGGATTCGACGCGAGTCTCTTACTATCGTGGTGTTCTGGCCGGGATTTCGCGAACTGCCGGTGCGCGGGAGTTCTTTATTGATGCGCTAGTGGACCCATTTCTGGCGCCGCGCGCTGCTGTTCGACTGGTGGAACTGGGCGAGTTGCACATTCCTGCGGTCCGGGACGTGTTGGAAATGGCAATCCCGAGGTATATTTGGCGTTAACCAAAATCTACAGCGAGGATGTACGCCAAATCGAAGAGGCCGTTCGGGTTTCACGAAAGAGCCCACAGCCTGTAACCCGGCCGCGTGTTTCCGCCGTTGACTACGCTCCCGAACCTTCCCGGCGCCATTACGCGCAAGCCACGGCTGACCATTTCAGGTACGATCTTTTCTCCGAATCTGAAACTCAGCCGCAACTCGAGAGGTTCGTCGCACCATACTATCCATCTGAGCTTGCCGAAGAGAAATTGTCTGGTGAAGTAATTGTTGATGTCCAAGTAACAAACGAAGGGGGTGTCGGCGGAATGTGGCTCATCTCGGCGATGCCCGATATCTTCGGCACTCTCGCCACTGCTGCGATTCGTGAATGGAAGTTTCAACGAGACGCTGCAAAGATCCGAATCGTTCTGGAATTTCTGCCGTGATTGCGGTTCCTATGGTTTTGCGGCCTGCGCGGCCGGGCGCAGCGGCAGCTTTATAACGAAGGTGGATCCTTGCTCCTCACCCGAGCTGTACGCGTGGACGGTGCCGCCGTGAGACTCAACAAGATGCCGGACGATCGCAAGTCCTAAGCCTAATCCGCCGCGCAAACGCGTTCGTGAAGTATCGGCCTGACGAAATCGTTCAAAGACGTATGGAAGAAATTCGGCTTCGATTCCGACGCCGGTATCCGTCACGTCGATTTCGGCATGATTGCCGGCTTTCGAAAGTTTGACCAAAATGCGGCCCCCGTTGGGAGTAAATTTGACGGAATTCGCTAGCAGATTCCAGACGACCTGCTGAAGGCGGTCCGCATCGCCTGAGACGGGGGTAACGATCGTTTCCAATTGCAGATCGATACGAATACTTTTTGCTTCACTGGCCGGGTGGATGGTTTCGACCGCAGCCTCGATCACCGCGGCGAGATCGACGTTTTCCATATTCAGACGCAGCTTTCCGCTCAGCGCACGAGATAGATCGAGAAGATCGTCAACGATTTTTACTTGAGTTTTCGCGTTACGTTCGATTAGGTCGAGGGCCCGCGCGAATATCCTTTCGTCGTGCGGTTCGCTGCGAAGCATATACACGCCACCCAGAATGGGTGTGAGCGGCATGCGAAGCTCGTGTGAAATGATGGCAACGAATTCGTCTTTCAGCCGGTTCGCTCGCTGCATTTCACGGTACATACGCGCGTTCTCCAGTGCGAGTCCGGCTCGGCGCCCGAGAACACGGAAAAATCGAACGTCTTCAGCATCGAAACCACCGGGTTTTGCCGGCGTCACCACAATTACTCCCGCAACGTCGTTTCGAGTAGGAATGGGTACGAGGACTCGTGACGCAGAGTAAACGATGTTCTCGGGATCCCCACCCGACAGGATTCGTTCTATTTCCGCCGCGGCCGGTCCGTTTGTTGCCGCCATGAGTGGCTGGTGTGCTGCGGCCATACAGAGGAGCGTGTCTTCTTCCTTGACAAAAATGAAACATGAATCAGCCAGTTTCGAAACTAAGAAGTCTGCCGTTTCGACGAATGTTTTTTCACATTCCAGAGACGAAGCCAAAATTTTGCCGCACTCGACAAGCGTTCGAAAGCGTTCTTCACTGGCGCGTAACGCCTCTTCGAGGCGGCGACGTGAGGTGATATCGCGCGACAACAGCGTAAGACCACCATCCGCGTTGGGATATGTTTGATGTTCGAACCAGCGTTTCATCGATACATGCTGATGCTCGAAACGCACCGGGGCCGGGTTGTTCAAGACCTGAGCAATGCGATCGTGAAACGCCTGGTCATCCGTTTCCATAATCTGTGAAGCTGTCTCGTTCGCGAACGTCAGGTGACGGCTTTTATCGAGAACGCAAACACCCTCGCTGATCTTACTGAGAATGTCGGCCAAGTTGGGTAAGGACATCCGGTTGGCACTATAAGGTGGTGATTCGAAATTCGCAATTCGAATGTGGTATCCTACTCGATTTCATCCTGCTGGTCCGTTAACGGTACAACATGAAGCAGTCAAAGAAGCTCCGGTTGCGATGCCGCGAAATCCAGATGATTGTTCGAGGATTGGTGTCCACCAAGCATGTTCTCCTGGCCCACATCGTTCCGATCCGCCGGTGTAATCTCGCTTGCGCCTATTGCAACGAATACGACGACTTTTCACCACCTGTTCCGACCGATGAAATGGTGCGCCGCATCGACAGGCTTGCGTATTTGAAAACCGCCATCGTGACGATCAGTGGCGGCGAGCCCTTGATGCATCCGGAAATCGAAGCCATCATCCGACGAATCCGGTATCACGGAATGATCGCCGGACTGATCACTAACGGATACTTACTGACGCCAAAGAAAATTGTCGCGTTGAATGAAGCCGGACTCGAACACCTTCAAATCAGCATTGATAACATTGAGCCGGACGATGTTTCCAAAAAAAGCCTGAAAGTCCTGGACAAGAAACTCCAGTATCTTGCCGAGTTGGCTGACTTCGCTGTAAACATCAATTCTGTGATCGGCGGCGGTATTCGCAATCCTGAAGACGCCGAGGTCATTACGAGACGCGCTGTGGATCTCGGTTTCGCCAGTTCCCTCGGCATCATTCACGACGGCAAGGGCTCGGTGAAACCGTTGAACCGCCGCGAAGAACGCGTCTATCGCGAAATCAAGACCTATGGCAAGCACAGCTACAGCCGTCTACATTGGTTCCAGGAAAATCTCGCCCGCGGCAAACCAAACGATTGGCGGTGCCGCGCCGGTGCCCGCTATTTGTACATTTGCGAAGACGGCCTCGTCCATTACTGCTCCCAACAACGCGGCTATCCTGGCATCCCGCTCGAACAATACACTTTCGCCGACATCGAGCGGGAATATTTCACCAAAAAAACGTGCGCGCCTCACTGTACTGTCGGATGCGTTCAGAAGATATCCGTCATTGATCACTGGCGAGATCCACAGGAGGAGATAGCCTCTCCCTTTGGCAGAGGCCGGCGGAGGGCCGGATGAGGGTGTCGGGTCTTTCCAAATCCTGTACCCTCGCCCGGCGCGCCAGTCTGCGGCTGCCGCGCCGCCCTCTCCCAGCGGGAGAGGGCTCTCAGACGCCTAAGATGTGATATCCGCCATCCACGTAGATCACTTCCCCGGAAATACCACGGGAAAGCGGGCTGACGAGGAACAACGCGGTATCGCCGACCTCGTCGATATCGACCTGCTTGCGCAGAGGGGCGCGTTCGGCGTGCAGCTTGATCATGTTGGAAATTCCGCTAACGGCGGAAGATGCCAGTGTTTTGATGGGTCCCGCGGAGATCGCATTGACACGTATTCCTTGAGGGCCTAAATCGTTGGCCAGGTAGCGAACCGATGCTTCCAGCGCTGCCTTAGCCACACCCATGACGTTGTAATTTTGTATGACGCGTTCGCTCCCGAAATACGTCAGTGTGACGATGCTGGCCTGACGCTCCTGCATGAGTGGCAAAGCGGCTCGAGAAATTGCAGCTAGCGAATACGCGCTGACGTCGAGCGCAACCGCGAAATCCGCCCTCTTGGTTTCAGCGTACATTCCGGATAGCGCCTCACGCGGTGCGTATGCGAGGGCATGGACGAGAAAATCTAAATGGCCGGCTTCCTCGCGTATGCGATCCATGAGTGCCTGGATTTGTTCGTCGCTCGCTACGTCGCATGGAAGTACCACCGGATTGTTCAAAAGCGGCGCCAATTCCCGGACATTTTCTCCAAGCCGTTCATTTTGATGCGTGAGAATGAGCCGAGCGCCCGCGGAATTGACGGAATTGGCAACTCCCCAAGCGATGCTGCGCTTGTTGGCGATGCCCATAATAAGGCCGGTTTTGCCTTCCAGGAGCCGTGTCATAGAAGGCTCACATTACCATAGCGGTGGAACCTCATCCATGCTACAATTACCTACCGATCGGTCGGTAGGTATTCTCTATGGAAGAACTGCCCGTATTTACTTTTGAGATCGTGGTGGAGAATCGCTTCGGCGTCCTCTTCAATATTACAGCTCTATTCAGCTCGCGCGGCTATAACATCGAGCGTCTGATGGTGGTTCCCGATTCGGAACCCGGGGTTTCACGCATCACCATGACCGCGCATTGCAGTCCGGCCCTCGCGGAACAAATTGTTAAACAAGTTCACAAGCAGATCGATGTCATCTCCGTGGAGGTGACAACCAAGGAGATTTCATGGCCAACGTCTATTATGAAAAACACGGAAATCCGAGCCTGATCCAATCGAAGAAAGTCGCGATCATCGGCTACGGCAGCCAGGGACATGCCCACGCGCTGAATATGCGGGACAGCGGCGTCAATGTCTGCGTGGCGACATATGCCGGCAGTCCGTCGGGGGCCCGGGCAAAGGAAGACGGACTTGCTGTAACCACAATCGAGCAGGCAACCCAGACCTCCGACGTGATCATGATTCTCATTCCGGACGAGACTCAAAAGCGAGTCTACAAGGCCTCCATTGAGCCGCACCTGCGTGCGGGACAGACATTGATGTTTGCTCATGGTTTCAATATTCATTTTGGCCAGGTCGTACCGCCGCCTTTCATCGATGTCTCGATGATTGCGCCGAAGAGTCCCGGCCACCGCATGCGTGAGCTCTTCGTAGAGGGTGTCGGCGTACCGGCGTTGCTGGCCATCCACCAGGACGCATCGGGCCAGGCAAAGCAAAACGCGTTGGCGTATGCCTGGGCGACCGGCAATCTCAAAGCGGGTGTGATCGAAACCACCTTCAAAGAAGAAACCGAAAGTGATCTCTTTGGCGAACAGTCCGTGCTGTGCGGCGGCGTCAGCGCTTTGGTGAAGGCGTCTTTCGAAACTCTGGTTGAAGCCGGATATCAGCCCGAAATCGCCTATTTCGAGTGCCTGCACGAGCTGAAGTTGATTGTCGATCTTTTTTATCAGGGCGGCTTGAGCTACATGCGGTATTCGGTAAGCGACACGGCCGAATACGGCGACTACACTCGCGGCCCGAGAGTTATCGATTCCCATGTTCGCGAGACGATGAAGCAGATCTTGAACGAGGTCCAGAACGGAACATTCGCGAAACAATGGATCGCGGAAAACGAAGCCGGGCGGCCGAATTTCAAGAAGATGCGTGAAGACGAAGCGAAGCACCCGATTGAAGCAGTCGGCAAATCGCTCCGCGAGATGATGTCCTTCCTCCAGAAACCTAAACAAAAATCGGCGCCGGTTGGAGCTGCCGCCGGCGCTCGGGAGAGGTAATGACCGTTCGAGCCGAGTTGACTTCGCCGTCGCGTCATCCGCTGGCAGGCCAAACAATGACCGGGGCGGACATGGTTATCCAGGTGCTCGCCGACGAAGGCGTGGAGATCGTGTTTGGCTACAGCGGCGGTGCGATTCTGCCCACATGGGACGCACTTGGACGTTACACCATTGAACAGGAATCGAAGCGGCGCAAACCCATCGAACTGGTCGTTCCTGCCAATGAGCAAGGTGCCGGTTTCATGGCGGCCGGCTACGCGCGGGCCAGCGGTAAAGTCGGCGTTTCGATCGTGACTTCAGGTCCAGGGGCCACGAACAGCGTTACGCCCGTGCGCGATTGTATGGCGGACTCCATTCCCATCGTTCTCATCTGCGGGCAAGTTCCGCGCGCCGCCATCGGCACCGATGCGTTTCAAGAAGCGCCGGTCTTTAACATCATGAGCGCGTGCGCGAAACGCGCGTTTCTGGTGCTCGATCCGGAAGAGCTCGAAGCGACCGTTCGAACCGCATTCGAAATTGCCCGCAGCGATCGTCCCGGACCCGTTGTTTTGGATATTCCTAAAGACGTGCAGAACTGGAAAGGCACCTTCCGGGGTGAAGGCGTGCTGGACCTTCGAGGTTATCGAGAGCGGATGCAGGATCTGTACGGCGCGCGCATGCCGGAGTCCAAGGGAACTGCGTTTTTCGACATTCTCCGCAAGAGCGAGCGGCCATTGATTTATGCCGGAGGGGGTGTCATCAAAAGCGACGCGGCGCGCGACTTGCGGCGCTTCGCAACGACGCTCAAGATTCCCGTGGTGACGACCTTGCAGGCGATAGGGTCATTCGATACCACGCATCCGCTATCGCTGCACATGCTTGGCATGCACGGCACAGCGTACGCGAATTATGCCGTCGAAGACTGCGATTTTTTAATCGCGATCGGCGCGCGATTCGACGACCGGGTTGCGGGTAATGCTTCCAAGTTCGCACCCAATACAAACAACATTGCTCATATCGATATTGATGCCTGCGAGATCGGAAAAGTAAAGCTGGTCACGTGGTCTCACGTCGCCGATGCAAGAAACGGCTTGCAGGATCTGTTGAATTTCGCGCGGGGTTTCCATAAGGATTTCTCACCATGGCTGAACCACGTGGCCGCATTGAAAAAGAATCATCCCTTGGATTACGACCGGAGTTGTGACTTCATTCAGCCGCACTACGTCATGGAATGTCTGAATAAGATTACGCAGGGTGAGGCGATTATTTGCACCGGCGTCGGCCAGCACCAGATGTGGGCAGCACAATATCTCGACTACAAGCATCCCCGTTCATTCCTGACCTCAGGCTCCATGGGCACCATGGGGTTCGGGTTGCCGGCCGCCATTGGCGCGCAATTCGCGTGTCCCGATCGTCTCGTCATTAACATCGACGGCGATGGCAGTCTGCGGATGAACATCGGCGAGATGGAAACGGTGACGAACTATAATTTGCCGCTAAAAACGATTCTCTTCAATAACCAAGGCGATGGCATGGTTCGCCAGTGGCAAAAGATGTTCTTTGCCGAACGGTTCTGCGGCACGGAAAAATTCCTTCACCGGAAGGACTTCGTGAACGCCGCAAGGGCAGACGGTTTCGAATTTGCCGTCCGGGTGAGTGAGAAGAATCGGGTAGAACGGGTCTTACAGGAGTTTGTGCATCATAATGGGCCCGCGTTCCTCGAAATTATGATCGACCCGGATGCTTGCGTCTTCCCCATGGTCGCGCCCGGCCTGAGCTACAAAGAAATGGTCACGGGCCCGCACATTACCCCTCGGGCCCAGGACACAACCAAGCCGGCCAAACCCACAGATTTGTTTTAGCGGGGAAAAATTCGGGGACGCACCCCGAATTCTGAAATTCGAGAATTCGGGGTGCGTCCCCGAATTTTTCCCCGCTATTTCTTTAGTCGCTGTTCTAACCGATTGACTTCGTCGCGAAGTGCTTTTGGCAGGCGTTCACCAAACTGGTCGAAGAACTGATGGATGAGCGGAATCTCACCGAGCCAGCCTTCGACATCCACGTTGAGGAGCTTCGACAAATTGGCCGCGGGAATGTCCAAACCGCCCACATCGAGATCCTCAGGACGCGGCAGTCGCCCGATCGGAGTATCGACCGCATTCGCCGTCCCGTTGCATCGTTCAAAGATCCATTTCAGTACGCGGCTGTTTTCCCCGTAACCCGGCCACAAGAACTTACCTTTCTCGTCTTTGCGAAACCAGTTCACGACGAAAATCTTCGGCATCTTTGCGCCTGGAGTCGCACCGATTTTGAGCCAGTGCGCAAAGTAACTTCCCATGTCATAGCCGCAGAATGGCAGCATGGCCATGGGATCGCGGCGCAGTTGTCCCACTTTTCCAGCTGCTGCAGCCGTCGTCTCGCTGCTGGCGGTCGCGCCCAGAAACGTCCCGTGCTGCCAATCGAAAGATTCGATCACCAGCGGTATAACCGTGGCGCGTCGTCCACCGAACAATATGGCATCGATCGGAACACCTTTCGGATCCTCCCACTCTTTTGCGATGACGGGGCACTGCTTGGCGGGAGTAGTGAAGCGGGCGTTGGCGTGAGATGCGAGCCGCGCTGAATCCGGTGTCCATTGCCGGCGCAACCAATCCATCAATTCGGCTGGTTTTTCGTCGGTCATTCCTTCCCACCAGACATCTCCGTCCGGCGTGAGCGCGCAATTGGTGAAGATGGAATTCTTCGTGATCGTGAGCATCGCGTTGGGATTCGACTTCATGCTTGTTCCCGGTGCAACTCCAAAGAACCCGGCTTCGGGATTGATGGCATAAAGCCGCCCGTCATCTCCGAACTTCATCCACGCAATGTCATCGCCAATGGTTTCGACCTTCCAGCCTGGCACGGTTGAAATCAACATCGCCAAATTGGTTTTTCCGCATGCAGACGGGAAGGCGCCCGTCACGTACTTCACTTCGCCTTTCGGGCTTGTCAACTTCAGAATGAGCATGTGCTCAGCGAGCCAACCCTCATCGCGGGCCTGCACCGACGCGATCCGTAGGGCGTGGCACTTTTTCCCGAGTAGCGCGTTGCCGCCGTAACCCGAGCCGAATGACAGAATCTCCCGCGTTTCTGGAAAATGGCAGATGTACTTATGTTCGGAGTTGCACGGCCAGGCCGAGTCCTGCTCGTTGGGACCGATGGGAGCACCGACCGAATGCAATCCCTTTACAAAATCGCCGTCGGCACCGAACTGCTCGAGAACTTTCGTTCCGACGCGAGCCATGATGTGCATGTTTGCGACGACATAAGGCGAATCGCTTATTTCAACACCCACCTTGGCGATGGGAGAACCGAGGGGACCCATACAGTACGGAATGACGTACATCGTACGGCCTCTCATGGAACCGGTGAAAAGTTCTGTGAGCCGGCGCCTCATTCGCGTCGGTTCTTCCCAGTTGTTGTTGGGGCCGGCTTCGTCTTGGGTTTTGGAACAGATAAAAGTACGATCTTCGACACGTGCAACGTCAACGGTCGTGGAACGGACGTAAATACTATTAGGACGCCTTTCCGGATTGAGTGATATGGCCGAGCCGCTCTGAAGCATGATGCGAATCATGAGCTGGTATTCCTGATCGGAACCGTCGCAAAGGTAAACGCGATCCGGCCTGCACATTGCAGCTACTTCTTCGACCCAATCCAGAAGTTTTTTGTTTTTGATTTTGCCGGCAGCCGCGGATACCGGCGAATCGACTGGCGCGTTTGCCATGTAATGCCTCTCCAATACAGCGGATAAGGACCAGATTTATCATACAAGCCGAGTTATTTCGCAACATAGCATTTATTTTGATAATTTCATTTTCCAGACTGCGTCTGGCACAGTAAGACGCGCGCGGCGGCATAGTCGCCGTTTAGTCGGATTTTCCATGGAAGCCGTCGGGAACGATTATCTCGATATCGGCACCGGAAAGGACTTCCATCTCCAATCCACATCTCCGGCAATTGATGCCGGTATGTCGATCTCGGAAGTCCCGAATGATTATGACGGCAACACTAGACCGAAAGGACGTCGCCATGACATTGGGCACTTGAATTTCTGAAATGAGTCACGATGGTGAGATGAAGCGCGCGAAATCACTTCACTGAGGCAGCGTGAGCCGCTTACTGCGTCAACTCTTGCTGCCAGGCACTTTCGAACTCGGAAACGCTGCGCTGCAATGCGGTCCTGAAGGCGTTTTCAAAATTGTAATTTTGGCCCATCAGGTCGAGCAGGTTACGAATTGCGGGCTTGCCGAATTGTGAAGCCAAATATTCAACGGCAGACAAGCTTTCGGCGTAGGCGATGCCGGCCAGGTCCGGGGACAGTCCCATGAAAGAGTCTCTCAAGTTCTTGAGCGGCGTCAGGTGATTTTCGCGTTGAAGCTGGGCGAGCAGCTTTCGAGCGTTTGCAGCAGACTTTCCTTCCTGAAGTTGCGCCACTCCTTCCTGAAACCAGATTGGGCTCCCCCGGCCAGGCAGGGAAGCGATGAAGGAGTGCGCCAGCTCATGGGCGAGAATCGCGCGAAGCCGGTCTGTAACGCCGGTCAGTCCTCTGGTTGGAACGCGAATTTTGCCGTCGAATACCGCGCCTGTCCAACTGGGCGCCTGCGTAATGTCGAAGTAAGTTTGATCCGGATAAAGAATCACCGCCACTGTAGCAGGTGCCAGCGACGTCAGATCGCGGCTGAGATGGTTGTACAAGTCTTCCAGCGTGTCCAGGATCTCTTGCCCCAGCCGACGATCCGATGCTTTGTCGTTGTATCGCAGAATGAAGTGCGGGCTTTGAAGGACAGCGAGTTCGTTGTGTGTGCCTGCTTCGCGCCGGGCTTTTTCGAGCCGGTCTGAGATTTGCCGGCTGGGGCCCAACTCCAATCCGGCCATCCACTGATTGATGGCCTGCGCGAGTTTTTCCTGCTGGTAATACGCTTCCCCCAGCAGGTAGTAAGTCCATTGATTCTTCTTGTCCGATTCCAGAGAGGTCAGCAACAGCTCTTCAGCCGCGCGGTAGTTGCCCAGGCGAAGGAGGATGACGGCAAGATTCGACGAGATCATCGGGTTGCTCCTGTCGAGACGGAGGGCTTCTTCAAGATCCCGTTGAGCGGATTTCAGATCGCCTTGCGCCATCTCCAAAGCGGCCACTGAATTTAGCGCATAAACCAACTCGCCCTTGGCTCGCGTGTCCGACGGATCGGCGTTCAGATTCTCCCTCAAGCGCGCCAGCGCCTCTTTGGAAACAGCGCTGCCGCCAGCCGTGGCGTTCGGCGCTGATGGGCTGAAACTCTGTCCCGCGGGACCGCCCTGCGCGACCCCGATGCCCCATCGCTGGGCCGGCGGCGGCGCCGGAGTTTCTTTCTCCTGCTGGATCCTCAGGACGCGGGATTTTGGCAAAGTGCCAATTTGTTCATTATTTGTGTACTTGACTTCTTCTGCCTCTTCCCAGGCTTTCTTGACCAATAGGACGCTGCCGTCTGTGAGGTAAATCACGTCGGCATAACCACCGCCGCAGGAAAAGCAAAAAATCAGTGTGAACGCTATGAACCGCGTCCTGAGTGTCATTCACCGATTTTGATTCCTTCATCCGCACGGCTCAATAGACCGGAAGTGTTATAGATTTGTCAGATGATCGAAATATGTCGTCCGCGTTTAGAACGGAGCCCGATTGTATGCGCTGGCAGTTAAATATAATACTGTCCCATGGATGACGCACTTCGGCAGCTCCGCGCCATCATTCGGCAAAAATCACTGCGCATTGGCGAGTTCACGCTGTCGTCCGGAAAAAGAAGTTCCTACTACCTTGACTGCAGAATGACAACGCTTGATCCGACAGGTGCCCTCCTCATCGGCCGCCTGATGTTGGACTGCATCCGCAAACATAATATTCAGGCGGATGCCATCGGCGGTTTGACGATAGGCGCAGATCCCATCGCAACGGCCGTCGCTGTGGTCAGCGCTCTTGAAGGACAGCCGCTTCCGGCCTTTATTGTTCGCAAAGAAACGAAAGGCCACGGCACTCAAAGATTGATCGAAGGCTATGACGGTAAGCCCGGCTCGCGAGTGATCGTTGTCGATGACGTCTGCACAACCGGCGATTCGATCCTCAAGGCCGCCGATCGAGCCGAAGAAACCGGTTACGAAGTGGTGGCAGCATTTTGTGTGGTCGATCGCGAAGAAGGGGGCGCGGAACTTATCGCGAAGCGCTATCCTTTTTACGCGCTCTTTACGGCAAAGGAGTTACTGAAGGATGCTTAAGCTTGGCGCAACGATGATTCTTGTGGCACTCGCGTTTCGACCGCAATTCGGGCGCTCGAATCTCGGAGTGCTCGATGCCCGCGAGGCCATTTCGTTTTTTATCGAGGAGGGGAGAAGCGTATCGGGTTATCGCGAGACGGACCGCGATTTAGCGATGATGGCATTCGCCGCATGGTCGCGAGAGAGCGGCGGGAAACTGAAGTTCATCGAATCGAAAGAGCGCGAGCGTGCGCTTATTCGGCTGCGATGGATTTCACCAACCGAAGGACTCTACGGCGAAACCCAGCGCGTCGAGGTGAACGGAAAACCGGGAGCGATTGTTTACGTGATGCCGCAAGTTTCCGTCCAGGGCGAGCCATTGGCCAGCCGCGCCGTTCAAGACGTCCTGCTCCGTGACACGATCGTCTATCTGACATGCGTTCACGAGCTTGGCCACGCCGTTGGTCTCTCGCACACACGCAAGTTCGAGGACATCATGTATTACTTCGGATACGGCGGTGACATTCTCGACTACTTCATGCGGTACCGCAATAAGCTCCAGTCGCGTGGCGATATCGCCAGACACTCAGGCCTTTCGATGAGCGATGTCGAAGTTCTCCGCGACAAGTATCGCGATTAGCGCCCTCAGATGATGACGTATTCTGCCGTGTTGTAGCTCAGGCCCAGCGTGACGATCTTGTGCAGCAGTTGCGGGTAACTGATGCCGCAGTGCGCCGCAGAGTCGGCAAAATCTTCGTCTTTCGCAATCTGCGGGTTGGGATTGGCCTCCAGCAGGTAACACTTGCCTTCACTCGTTAACCGGTAATCGAGCCGGGCATAACCGCTAAGGCTCAAGTGACGATAGATGCGTTTGGACAATAAAAGGATACTCCGCTGCAATTCGGATGGGAGATCGGCCGGTTTTGTAACCAGGCCGACTTTTTTCTGGTAATCCGTGTTCCATTTGAGGCGGCCTGTTGCGATGTTCAACGCGCCTTCAGGCAAGTTGGTGATCATCAATTCCCATGGCGTATACGTTTGCAGTTTCCGATTGCCGATAACGCCGATGTAAATCTCGCGGCCTTCGATGTATTGCTCCGCGAGCGCGTGGCTGTTGGTTTGCCGGTGGATGAATTCCACGCGTTCTGCCAATTTCTGATCATCGGCGACGACCGATGCCTGCGAAATGCCCACGGAACCCTCTTCAACGACCGATTTGACGAGCAGCGGAAATTTCAACCGGCGGGGCCTCACTACTTTTTGCCCGATAGGGAATACGGCAAATCCGGGCACCAGTATCCGGTGATACGAAAGAATTTTCTTGGTTAGCGCCTTATCATGCGCGATCGTCAATCCGCGCGGATTACAGCCGGTGTACGGCTGCTTGATCAGCTCGAGATAGCTGACGACGTGCTGGTCGTACAGCGCGCGCCCCTCGAAGTCTTCCAGAAGGTTGAAAGCGATCTGCGGTTTGTGCTCCTCCCGCGCTTTGGCAATAACTTCCAGATCGCTGCGCAGTCCAACGGGTACGACGTCGTGACCCATTTGCTTCAATGTGGAGATGACGTCATATTCCGTCCTCCACGGCTGCTCTTCTTTTTCGATGCCTTCGGGAATGACGTCCGGCGGCATCAGCTCCTGAGACAGGAGGACGAGGATTCGGAGTTTGATCTTCGGCTTGAAGCTCACAACGGAATCCGGTGGTAGCCCGTGCGCAAGACCTGCATCACCTGCATGGTCAATGCGACAACACTGAGCTCTCGAGCCGCCTCTTCAGGGATCGTCAGCCTCAGATTCAGCGCGCGGCAGCGCACGATCATATGTTTCAAGATATGGTTGATCGTGTAGTGGTGCACTCCGGTCACTCGAGCGACGATCTCGCAGATCTCGCCTCGGATGCGCCGCAAAAACTGAGCCGCGCTGGGGTACGATCGGTGTCGCGGCTCCTCCGAAAAGACCCGGTAGAGATTTCGCTCGTAGGATGCCGGCCAGTGGCTAGTGTAGTAAGCCCGCTTCCGCCGGTAATGTTGTCTCAGTGTCTTTTTCAGAGTTTCGAGAGGATCAACCTCACGCCGGGCCAGGCGCTTCGGAGATTTTCCCGCCAGATCCCTCATAATCTGCTGGACATAGTCGAGCTTTCGTTCCGCTCCCCATCCTGCGTATTGCCGCCTCCATTGTGTCCCGGGCCTCAGCCAGACGGCGAACGTTTCGGCAAAATCCTCGGCGGGGTGCGCCTGGGCATACCAGGCGTCCAGATTCAGAACGTAATCGCGGCTTCCGGGCTGAGGCTGATACCACTCGGGATATGGAACTCGATATGAACCAAACGTGTCCGTCCAGCTCCCGCGCGCATGGAGCCGGAAGGCATTGTCGATCGCGTGTCCCGCTTCATGCCGCAGAATACGCATGCATTCGCTTTCCCTAGCGCCTTCGACTTCAAGCATCTGCGCACGTTCCAGCTTCATCAGCCTGGGATGCGCCAGATAAAATGGAATCGCGAAACCCGCGACGCCGTCGGGCGTGAACCATTCCTCGGCAAGCCACACGTGCGGGCGAAAGTCGAGCGATCGGGCCGCCAGCTCGCGATAAAGCTTTTCGAGCCGTAGCTCTAAATGCGTGCCGCGAATTCGCAGGGGCAAGTCGCATAAGCGGAGATCTAGCAATTGGCGGTCCGTCAGGCGTTCTAATCGAACTTTCACGGACTTATTGTAGAATTTAGCCCGACAGAAATAGCAGTTTTGAGCAAAAGTCTGCTCTAATTAGGGGCCCTATGCACTTTTTAAAGAGTTCATTCACCGCAGTCTTCATTTCTCTCCTATTATCGGCCTGCGGGAGTACGCCTCAAGCGGCGGCAGTTTCAGATGCCAAGGAACGTCCTGATGGTGGATCCGAACAGTCTCGCCGCGTACAGACCACCGTGGCAAACCAGAAGGACATCGAACAACTTGTCATAGTCACCGGTACTCTTGCAGCGGATCAAGAGGTCGTGCTGGGTTTCAAGGTGCCCGGCCGAGTGGCGGAAATCCCGGTCGATCTTGGTAGCGCCGTTCAAAAGAACAGCCCCATCGCAAAACTCGATACGATGGATTATGAACTTCGCGTCCGCCAGGCGGACGCTGCGTTGCAACAGGCTCGAGTGCGATTGGGGTTAGCGCCGGATGCTTCGGATCAGAGCGTCGTTCTCGAACAAACCACCATCGCCAGGGAGGCGCGGGCAACTGCCGACGCGGCGCGATCTCAGATGGAACGGGCTCAGCAACTATTCACAAAGGGGTTGCTGCCGAAGGCCGATTTTGATGCGACTGACTTCGCTTACAAGATCGCCGAAACCAAATACGAGGATGCGCTGGAGGAAGCGCGAAACCGCCAGGCGCTGCTCGCGCAACGCCGCTCGGAATTGGAAATCGCACGACAGCAACTTGCTGATGCTGTCCTTTACGCGCCGATATCCGGAATGATCCGGCAGCGAGACGCGAATGCCGGCCAGTATGTCGCCGCCGGGGCGCCGATAGCAACGCTGGTCCAAATGCATCCTCTCCGCTTGAAGACTGCGGTACCCGAGCGTGAGGCGCGGAGTATTCGTCCTGGCCTGCCGGTGCGAGTCACCGTCGAAGGCGCCCCCGGTGTTCATCCAGGCCGGGTGGCGCGGATCAGCCCTTCGTTCGATGAAGCCAATCGCACGCTGTTGGTAGAAACCGAGGTTTCGAATACCGCCGGCATTTTGCGGCCGGGCGCCTTCGCACGAGCAGAAATCATCGTCTCCTCAGGTCAACGTGCGCTGATGGTGCCGCCGTCATCGATCGTTAACTTTGCCGGAGTTGACCGGGTCTTTGTGGTGAAGGACGGCAAGGCGTCGGAAAAACGCATCCGAACCGGTCGCCGCATGGAGACAGGCGTCGAGGTTCTGGAAGGTATCGACACCGGTGATTCCGTCGTCATCAATCCCGGCAATATGAAGGACGGCGAAACCGTCGCCATCGACTAACCGGACAAGGAGTTTTGAAGCTTGCAAAAACTGGCTGAGCTATGCATTCGTCTTCCCGTCTTCGCATCGATGATTGTGCTGTTCCTTGTCGTCGTCGGCGTGGTCAGCTATTTCCACCTGGACGTGGACAAACATCCGGATGTTGAGCTTCCTTTAATCCAGGTCCGTACATTTCTGCCTGGCGCGTCACCCGAGGAACTTGAAGTTTCGATTACTCAAATTCTGGAGGAGGCGGTAAACACTGTTGAAGACTTGGCCGAATTGCGTTCCACCTCGGGCCAAGGTACGGCGGGAGTATTTCCTACCTTCAATCTTGATCGGAATATCGAGACGGCAATTCAAGATGTGCGTGATCGCGTTGCCACAGTTATTCGCTTGTTGCCTCCGGACGCGGATCCCCCGACGATTACAAAGAGCAACAGCGACCAGAATCCCTCGATTTCCATTGCGCTGATCAGCGACCGGCCCGTGCGTGAATTGACGGAACTGGCGGATAAGGTCGTCCGGCAACAACTGGAGCGCAGTCCAGGCGTGGGCGAAGTCCGGATTAACGGCGGCCTGGAACGCGCGATTAACATCTGGGTCGATCCCGATAGATTGGCAGCCTACCAGCTTCCGATCAACGCTGTCCGCGACGCGATTGTCCGGCAAAACGTTGACGTTCCGGGAGGCAATGTCACTTCCGGCGCCTCAGAGCGAAATCTGAGGACCATTGGACGAATGGCCAGCGCGCGGGATTTTAACGATCTCGTCGTCACGACAATCAACGGCGCGCCAGTTCGCATCAGGGACGTCGGATGGGCCGAAGACGGAACCAAGGAACAGCGCTCGTCCGTTCGGTTGAATGGAAAGCCAACGGTCACGCTTGAAATTCGGCGCCAGTCAGGAGCGAATACAGTTGCCGTGATCGCAGGCGTCAAACAGGCTTTAGGCCGCGTCGCCTCGCAGATTCCTCCTGACGTGAAGCTGCAGTTGCTTGAAGACCA
>WNGL01007089.1_pt1 | contig 17633 bp, 17 predicted proteins | sample 5400591 | NCBI WGS metagenome assembly WNGL01 (sample SAMN13153377, study PRJNA577476) | soil metagenome | isolation source: 80 cm soil or saprolite under Garry oak tree replicate 1 | place: USA:California | collected 2016-06-15 | reverse complement strand
TCGGCGGCAGCAGCCGCATACCCTTTAGGCGTGCCAGCCGGCGGATCAGCCCTGGTCGTGCCCCTGCGGTCGAACGCCCACACCCTCCTGGCCGGAGCGCCCATCGCGGCCATGCGCAGACGGCTCAAGTTCGCGAGCCTGTTTTACGACCGTCTTCTCCTGGAGACCGGCATACTCCGGGTTAACGTCGGCCCACATGGAGCGTCGAGCTTCATCGTGCCACCGACCGACGATGACCCGCCTCGCTGGCAGACCCGGCAGAACGCCGGGCGGGAACCGGCGGGACCTTCGTGGTTGCGGTCAGTCCCGACGGACGACCGGATGCGACGCCCCGCACCGTGGTCTCGTCAGAAGCGGCCATCGCATGGACAGCGACACTGCATCCCTTCGCTGACGAGCTGCCACGAGGCACCGACTGGGTGGACTTCGTAACGTCCCGTAATCCGGCCGGCGCGGTACAGCAGCTCGCGCAGCAGTGGACCTGGGCTGACGAGCGCAACCGCTCCCTGGAGCGCGCGATACCTATCAAGTTCGTCCGCGACACCATCATCAGCAGCGCCAACCGTGATCTCGCCCTGGCCGCCGCCGCCGGAGTCTCCGTAACCACCGACCGGCTCCATGCCCAGGTCGCCGCCCAACGGTTTAACGACGACAGCTGGAAACTGCGCGGATACGCGGTCCCGATCGTCTTCCCGCACGTCGGCGACCTCCCCTGGGAAGCCATCGCCGACTTCCGCCGCGACCGCAGCATGGCCCGCTTCCGGGAAGTCCTGCGGGAAGTCGAACAGCAGGCAGCCGCCGAAGCCCTGGGCGGCGGCATCGAAGCAGCCGCCAACCGCGTCTACAGGCGGCGCCTCGCCGAAGCCTCCGAGGCAATAGACACAGTGGGAACCATCGGTCACAAGACCCTGGCCGGATTCGTCATCGGCGGTTACGCCGGCTTCCTGACCGCAGGCATCATAGGCCCGCTCGGCATCGTGGCCGGCGCCGCAGCCGGCGTGATCCCGGGAACCGTCCTCGACGTCCGCAACATGATCCGGCAACGCCGATCAAAAGGCTGGGTCTCACTATCCAACTGGATCGACCAGTCGACATGACTTGCGCCCGCTTGGCTGGCAATCCCCTGAAAGTGTGGACACTTCCCGTTAGCGGATTCTTGTAATTTCGGTCCTTCTTCTGACTATCGAACGCCAGTTCATCTCTGATTCCTGGTGTCCGTTTGTGCGCTGGGCACCGGGTTACCGGACGCGCCGCGCCGGGGCGGGGCAGGCTCGGCCTGCCCGTGTTTCCTGCCTGAGGGGCCGTAGTGGTCTCCGGGGTCAAGGCCAGCCCCGCAGGGGCCGTCGCCGCAGGCGATGCGCAGCAGCCTTGAGGCCGGAGGGGCGGCCCCGTACCCTCGCGCAGCGCGTCCCCCAGCCGGGAACGCGGCAGCCTCCTGAAGGTGAGCGGCGAAGCCGCCTTCTTCTTGCCCTGGGCCGCGCAGCGGCCGGCCGCGCTCACGCGGCCTCCCGCCCCGCGGCCAGCTCCCAGGCCACCGGGGGCATCATGCCGCAGGCCGAGTGCCGGCGGGTGGTGTTGTACTCCTCGATCCAGGCGGCGACCCTGGCCCGGGCGGCCGCCCTGGTCGCGAAGTGCTCCAGGCGCCGCAGCCCGGATTCCACGGTGGAGTGCCACGATTCGATGACCGCGTTATCCAGCGCCGACCCGGGCCGGCCCATCGACTGGGAAACCGACAGCCGGGTGCCGGCGGTGCGGAACGCTCCCGCGGTGTACTCGCTGCCCTGGCCGGTGTGGAAGATGACGCCGGGCACCTGCCCGCCGCGCACCGCTACCGCCATGGCCAGCGCCCCGTAGGCCAGGTCCGCATCGTGATGCTCGCCCAGGGCGAACCCCAGGATCCGGCGGGAGGCCGCGTCCAGCACGCTATCCAGGTACAGCACGCCCTCATCGGTGGGTATCTCGGTGCCGTCGCCGTACCACTTGACGTTGATCTTCGCCGCCGGGAAAACCCGCTTGACCAGGTCCGGCGCGCCCTGGCGTCCTGCCGGCCCCGGCCCGGACGGGTCGCAGACCGGCGCTTCCTCTTCGGCCGGGCGGCCAGGCCCATCTCCCGCATCACGGCGGCGACGGTGTTCTTGCTGACCCTCCAGCCCGCGTCCTTCAGGTCCGCGGTGATCACCGGCGACCCGCGCTTGCCCCCGTGCCCGGCGAACAGCCGCCTCACCTCGGCCTTGAGCCGCTCACGGCGCGCCGCCCGCGGCGGCAGCATCCCGCCCTGGTGCTTACAGAACCAGGACCGGGACACCCCCAGCGCCCGGCAGGCCACCGCGGCCGGGATACCATGCCCTGCCCTCTGGGCGGCGATCAGCGCGGCCACCGCTACCGCCCCATCGCGTCCTTGACCCAGAGGGCTACCGAGCGTTTGAGCACATCGCGCTCCATCGCCAGCTCGGCGTTCTCCTTCCGCAGCCGGGCCAGCTCCGCCCGCTCATCCTCGCCCAGCACCCCATTGCCGTCGCCCCGGCGGCGCCGGTCGGCGTTCACCCAGTTCCCCAGGGTGCCCTCCTTGATCCCCAGGTCCCGGGCCACCTCCGCGACCGGCTTGCCGGTCTCCCGGACCAGCCGCACCGCGCCCTCCTTGAAGTCCCGATCGAACTTCCTGCGCGTCTCTGCCATCGCCCTGTCCTTCCCTTAAGGCGATGTGTCCACGATAAGAGGGGAAACCCACGGCGCTCAATGACATGCCGAGAGCGGCACGTGTCAACGGCCAGCACGGGAAAGACACAGCGGCGTGCACCATCTACAGGACAGCGGCAAGACATTCAGAGCATCCTTTGGGTGACGGCATACTGAGGGCAACTCCGCTGCTGGACGAGGCGGGAGTGGGTGAGCACGTTAACGAATTTAGCGAGACAAGATGAACCGCCGTTTGGTGGTCTGGCTCACCGGCGCAGCAGCCGCTGCGTTGATGGTCGCAGTCAGCATCACTGGCAATCAGGCGTATACCGATCACGGGCTGGGGTGGGCATGGCTCATCGGTGCCATAACTGTCGCGGGGCTCAGTGTGGCAGTAGGCCAGCGCCTTGCCCGATCCCAGCCGCGCGGCAACCTGCGGCCACGGCCGTTTCAAGATCGTTAAGGGGCCCTGTCGGCCTTGTCAGGCGGCCAGCCGCGGCGTGAAGGCTACCCAGGTCCGGCCGGAGTCGGTGGTCAGGAACATGGCGGGTGGTGATGATCCTGTCGCGTCGGCGCCGGGGGCCCAGGCGAACCCGGTCCGCGCGCTGACGAAGTCGAAACTGGTCCCGAGCTGGGTGAAGGAGCGGCCCTGCGGGACCGCGGTCCAGGTCCGGCCGCTGTTCGCCGTGGTGTAGAACACGTGCCCGATGACTCCCTGCGGGCCGGACGAGACGAGCATGCCGCTGAGCGGGCTGACGAACTGGATCCGCGGGTCCTGCCCGGCACCTGACGGTAGCGGTTCATTCCGCCAGGTCACCCCGAGATCCTGGCTGACCAGGAAATACGGTGCCCCGGGCGCACGGTCGATGACCAAGAACCCGGTCCGGCCGGCGAACCGCGGACCGGATACCTCACACTCGCTGGTGCCGCAGGAGCTGGCCGCGACCGGCAGCGCCTGCGATGCCCAGGTGACGCCGCCGTCCCGGCTGACCAGCAGCGCGTCGGACAGGGAGAAGCACGCACCGCTCAGCCAGCCGGCGGACGCGGTAGCAAATACGAGCCCCGTCTTGTCGCAGGAGACGGGCAGGCCGTTGCTCCCGGTCCCGGTCTGCGGGGTCTCGGCGACGAGTGACCAGCGAAGTCCCGCGTCGCTGGTGCGGTAAAGCTGGATGGGTTCCTGCCTCATCGCGCCGCCGCTGGCCATCACAAGCCAGCCGTGTTCCGGTCCGGCGACGCTGAGGAAGCTGGCGTAGCCGGGAACCTTCAGCGGCGCCGTCCCGGTCCAGGTCCGCCCGCCGCTGGACGTCGTGAACACCCCGGTAAGGTGCACCGGCGAGCTGTCCGTGGCCGCAGCGGTTACCGCCAGCCAGGCGCGCTGGCCATCGAGTGCTTGCAGCACGACCGCCGCGCCGGGCGTCGCCAGCAGCGCGCGTGCCGCCGGCGGTGTGACGGAGGCCCAGGTGCGCGCGCCATCGGCAGTGCGAGCCGGCGCCAGGTGACCGTCATCGGCCACGGCGGGATTCTGCGTCCAGCGCAGTGCCCAGCCGGTACTGGCCGAGGTCATCTGCAGCGAGTACAGCCAGATCGCGGCCGCGGCCTGCGACCCGGACGCTGCCGGCCGCCCGGATGGCGCTGGCGGCCCGGACGCGGCCGGCGGCTGGGCAGCTGACTGGCCGCGCGCGGGCGGGGTGCCGCAGCCAGCCACGAGCAGGACGGTGGCCGGCAGGACGGTGGCCAGCGCGTACGCTGCCTTGTTCTGCCCCCACAGTTTCACCATGCGGCTAAGGGCTCACACCTGCATGGTTGCCTCGATGGTAACGCGCCGGGCAGGACTGGTTGTTGACCATTTGGGACCGTCCCCTATCAGGGGGTGCAGCGATCCGCGATAATCGCCATCCCGGCCAGGCTTCCCGCATGGCAAGCGGCGAGTTACTCACCGACGCGCCCCATCGACATGAGCACGGCATCCACGCCTCAAAGGCGGCTGACGCGGTACGGCAGGCCGGTGAGCTAGGCGCGAGGGCGGCCGAGACGCTCCTGCAGACAGACCGTCACGGTGTCACCGGCCTGCTTGCCGATGACCTTGCGGAGCTCGGCCTTGACCGGGAGCTTGTGGGTGCCGTCGCCCAGGGCCATGAACGAGCTCTGGAACGGGTATCCGTCGATGGTCCCCCGCACCTTGACCAGGCCCTTGGTCCCGAAGAACTGCACCGACTCCGGCCAGATCAGGTACGTCCAGCCGCCCTTGGCTTCGCTTTGCACCAGGGTGGCGGTGAATTCCTTGTCCATCTCTGCCTCCTGCCGACCCGGCCTGCCCTAGCCGGGATCCCGCAGGTAAGACCGTGGCGCGGGGCCGGATTCATCGGTGCCCGCCCAGCCGGGCGGCGCGGGCGTTGAGGTAGCGCTGGTGCGGCAGGCTCATGGTCCGCTGGGCCGCGGCCTGGTAGGCAGTCCGGGCGGCCCGGTGCTGGCCGTCCATCTCCAGCAGGTGCGCCCGGACCGCTTCGAGCCGGTGGTCGCCGGCGATCCGCCGGTCGGTTTCGAGCCGTCCGAGCCGTTCCAGGGCGGCGCCGGGGCCGTGGGTCATCGCCACCGCGACGGCGTGGTTCAGCGTCACCACGGGATTGTCGCTGATCCGCAGGAGCAGTTCATAGAGCGCCAGGATCTGCGGCCAGTCGGTCGCCGCGGCGCTCGCGGCTTCGTCGTGCACGGCGGCGATGGCCGCCTGAAGCTGGTAGGGGCCGACATCGCCGCGCGGCAGCACCCCGGTGATGAGCGCCACGCCCTCGGCGATCTTCGCCCGGTCCCAACTGCTCCGGTCCTGCTCGTCCAGCGGGATCAGTTCCCCGGCCGGCCCGGTGCGGGCCTGCCGCCGGGCGTCGGTGAGCAGCATCAGCGCGAGCAGCCCGGCGACCTCCCCGTCGCCGGGCAGCAGCCGGCGGACGATCCGGGTGAGCCGGATCGCCTCGGCCGACAGGTCCGCCCGGAACAGCCCCGGCCCGGAGGTGGCGGCATATCCCTCGGTGAAGATCAGGTAGAGGACGTGCAAGACCACCGTGAGCCGCTGCTCGCGCTCCGGCCCGTTCGGCATCCTGAACGGGACCCCGCTGTCCGCGACCTGCACCTTGGCCCGGGTGATCCGCCGGGTCATGGTCGCCTCGGGAACCAGGAAGGCCCGGGCGATCTCGGCGGTGGTCAGGCCGCCGACCGCGCGCAGGGTCAGCGCGATCTGCGAGGCGGGCGACAGCGCGGGGTGGCAGCACAGGAACAGCAGGATGAGCGTGTCGTCCGGTTCGGCGGCCGCGGCGTCGGCCGCCGGGGCCAGCCACTCCCCCGGCGGGATCCGCCGGGCGGCCGCCTCCTCGCGGGCGCGCCGCGACTGCTCGCTGCGCAGCAGGTCGGTCAGCCGGCGGGAGGCGACCGTGATCAGCCAGCCGCGCGGGTTGCCGGGGAGACCTTCGGCAGGCCACTGGGTGGCGGCCGCCAGCAGCGCCTCCTGCACCGCATCCTCGGCGGTGTCGAAGTGCCCGTACCGCCGCACCAGCGCGCCGAGGACCTGCGGCGCCAGCTGGCGGAGCAGGTCCTCGGCCTCGGCATGGCCCACGATCAGGGCTCCAGGTCGGCCTGCGATTCGGCGACCGGCCGGACGTCCACGTAGGCCCGGTCCCGGACATGCTCGGGCCCGGGGCAGGCCGTCAGCCGGGCGGCGATCTCGGTGGCCCGGTCGAAGCTGTCGCAGTCGACGAGCCAGTAGCCGGCCAGGACCTCCTCGGTCTCGGCGTAGGGGCCATCGGTCACCACCGGGGCGCCCTCCCGCAGCCGGATCCTGCGGGTGTGCACCGGGGCGGTCAGGCCCTGCGCGTCCACCAGTTCCCCGGATTCGGCCAGGTCCTTGCCGAACGACTCCATGAACGCGCCCATCGCCGCGAGTTCGGCCGCGGACCAGGCCGGCTCCCCGGCTCCGGCGTTGCCCGCCATCGCGTCGTAGTCCTGCTGGGACCCGCACATCAAGATCAGGTACTTCATGGTTCCTCCAGTCCGCAGGGATGCCCTGCTATTTGACCACCCGATAACTGAGGTGGGTACGGCGCCTTCTGGCGTCCTCACCGGAGACGTCGGAGCCGCGGGCTCCTACCGGACACCCGCACCGTGGTGATAGAAGGTGGGCATGGGTTCATACGAGACCACCATCGACACGCCTGCCGGGGAGCTGGCCCGGATCGAGGCGACCTTCCGCGGCCTGACCGAGCCCGAATGGGCCGCGTCCACGCAACTGGTCCCGGTAGATCCGGACCTGCCGCACTGGACGGTGTTCGAGCTGGCCGGCCACTTCGACATCTCGATCGGCCTGACCCGGATGCTGATCGACGGGCTCGGCGAGGAGCAGCCCGCGCGGGACCGGACCAGCTTCTTCATCAACCCCCGCTCGGAGACGGCGCCCGTTGTCTACGGGTACGCCTACACCATGGTCGAGGGCAAGACGCCTGCGGACATGCCGGGGGTCCTGGCCGAGACGTTCGGCAAGACCATCGAGGAGGCCCGCTCTGTGCCGGCCGACGCTGTCGGGCCGGGATACTTCGCGCCCATGCAGGTAGACGAATTCGTGGCCAGCCGGGTCGTCGAGGCCGTGGTCCACGGGCTGGACCTGACCCTGGCGCTGGGCCGGGAGCCGATCGCCACGCCGGAGGGGACTGCGCTGACCGCGTCGATCCTGGACGACCTGCTGGCCCGGCGGACCCTGGGCCGCCGTCCCGCCGACCTGGCTGACGACCGGGCCTGGGTGCTGGCTGCCTCGGGCCGCGCGGAGCACCCGGACAACCGGCTGCCCCTGATCGGGTAAGGATTTCCTGGCGGGGTAGTAGCCGAGCAGCGCCGCCAGGGTGAGCGCGCTGCGGGGGGTGTAGGCCATCCGCCACAGCCCGCCGTGCGCGGCCGCGTAGGCCTCGTCCTGCCAGGGATGCCCGGCCGCCGGCGGCCCGGCGTGCAGGTCGTGGACGAGCAGGGCCGCCATGAGCGCCCTGGTCGTGGCGGGCTCGAACACCTCGACGCCGAACCGCCCGGCGCCCGCGTACGCGGCCGCCAGCACCCGGTTGCTCATGACCGACCTGGTTCGGGTGGGCGGGGCGACGTTCATCGACACGGCCAGGCCGCCGTCGCGGGCGATCGTGGCGCGCCACCGCTGCAGGCGCTTGGCCAGCGCGTAGTTCGGCCCCTGCTGGGCGACCAGGCTATCGCAGATGCCGGGATCGGATCCGGGCGGGTAGGCCGGGCGGAGCAGCCGGCCGCCGGACAGCGACCGCAGCAGCCCGCGGCCGAACTTGTTCGCCGCTGACCTGTCTGCGTAGGCGCGGGCCGACTGGGCGACCGCCCCGGCCGGCACGGCGAACACATCGGTCGGGGTGGCCAGGAACGCGAGCGCCACGTCGCGGCGCCCGGCCTGCAGGCGCACGGTCAGCGCGTCGACGGCGCTGGCCACGCGGACGTTGGCCGCGCCGTCGGCGTAGACGTAGTTGCCGAGCACCAGCGGCCCGTCGACGCCGGCCAGCCAGTCGGCGACCGCCGGGACGTCGCCGGCCAGGTCGACACCGGCCCGCTGGGGTAGGTCCCCGCCGGAATCCGCGCCATCCTGGCCCGGCTTGGCGTCGGCGACCGGGACGAGCAGGGTGCCGCCGCTGCGCCGCGCCGTCTCCAGCACCCGGTCCCAGATGGCCGGGCGGGGCAGGTCGATCCCGATCACCCGCGCGCCCCAGCTCAGCAGCACCGGCAGCGGGCCGACCTCGGCGCCCGCCCCGAGCACCACGACCGTACGGCCGGGCAGGGCGAGCCAGTCGGGCGACGCGGCGACGGTACGGACCGCATCGGCGCAGGACGATTCGATGACGCCCACGGCGACCCACGCGTCCAGCTGGCGCAGCAGGGCGTCGCCGCTCAGTCGCTCACCGCGGTAGGGTACGGCCAGCTCGCGTTCGGCCGTCGCGCCGCCTGCCACCTGGACGGCGGTCAGCTCGTGCCGGGCCGGCGCCGAGAGCAGGGCGCCGAGGCCGGTCTCCGGCTCGCCGTGCCGGACCACCCGCATCCGCCCGTGCAGCGACGCCAGCCCGTCCCTGGCCACGGACATCGCGTCCTGCCTCGAGGTCAGCCCAGCCTCGATCAGCGTGCGGAAGTGCCCCAGATAGCCGGACCGCCAGTTGGCTTCCCGGCTAGCCGCCTGCGCCCCGTCCGGATCGACCCGGCGCAGCGCGTCGGCGACCACCGCCTGGCCCAGCGCCGAGGTGCTCCTGTGCCCGTCCGCCGTGGCGGGAAAGGCCACCCCGGCCTGCTCGTCGCCGCTCGTCGTTCCTGCGCTCACGAGACAATCATGACGTGCAGACTATGCTCCGTGCGATGTCGTCGTGTGTATGTGGCAACGGGAGGACAACACCATGAAGTACCTGATGCTGATCTACGGAAACCAGGAGAAGTGGGCCTCGATCCCGGCCGGGGAATGGCCGGAGGTCATCGCCAGGCAGGACGCGTTCAACCGCAAGTACCGGGCGGCCGGCGAGCTCATCGGCGCCTACGGGCTGGCCGACGAGATCCAGGCCCGGCTGGTCCGGCGGGAGAATGGCCAGCCGGCCGTGACCGACGGGCCCTACCTGGAGACCAAGGAGTACATCGCCAGCTTCTACCTGCTCGACTGCGAGAGCGAAGAGCGCGCGCACCAGATCGCGGCGGACATGCCCTTCGCTGACGTCGATCCCGTCGAGGTCTGGCCGATCCTGCACGAGGCCAAGCCGGACTTGTGACCACGAGCCGGGGCGACGTCGAGGGCCTGCTCCGGGAGCTGGCGCCGCAGGTCCTTACCGCGCTGGTGCGCCGGTACGGGCAGTTCCACATGTGCGAGGACGCCAGCCAGGAAGCCCTGCTCGCAGCCGCGCAGCAGTGGCCGTCCGGCGGGCTCCCCGACAGCCCGCGCGGCTGGCTGATCACGGTCGCCTCGCGGCGGCTGACGGACCAGGTGCGCAGCGAGCAGTCGCGGCGGACCCGCGAGGAACTGGTCGCGGTGGCCACCCCGCCGTCCGAGCTGCTCGGTCCCCCGGCCGACGCCGAACCCGCCGACCGTGACGACTCGCTGGCCTTGCTGTTCGGCTGCTGCCATCCGGACCTGTCCTCGCCCAGCCAGATCGCGCTCACCCTGCGCGCGGTCGGCGGGCTGTCCACGGCGCAGATCGCCGCGGCGTTCGGGGTCCCGGAGGCGACGATGGCGCAACGGATCAGCCGGGCCAAGCAGACCATCGCCGGCACCGGGTTCGACTTCAGCCTGCCCTCCGGGGCGGAGCGGACCGAACGGCTGCGCGCCGTGCTGCACGTCCTATACCTCGTCTTCAACGAGGGTTACACGGCCAGCGAGGGTGACACGCTGACCGTGCCCGCGCTGTCGCAGGAGGCCATCCGGCTCACCCGCTGGCTGCACCGGCTGCTGCCGGACGACAACGAGGTAGCGGGCCTGCTGGCGCTGATGCTGCTGACCGACGCGCGGCGCCCGGCCCGGACCCGGCCGGACGGATCCCTGGTACCGCTGGCCGAGCAGGACCGGAGCCGCTGGGATCAGGCGAAGATCGCCGAGGGCGTGGCGCTCGTCACCGGGGCGCTGCCGCGCGGTGAGGTCGGTCCCTACCAGCTGCAGGCGGCCATCGCCGCCGTCCACGACGAGGCCACGACGATGGCCGACACCGACTGGCCGCAGATCCTCGGGCTCTACGACCTGCTCGAGCTCGCCGCGCCGAACCCGTTCACGGCCCTCAACCGCGCGGTGGCCGTGGCCATGGTGCGCGGGCCCGCGGCCGGGCTCGAGGTCATCGCGGCGCTCGAGGCGGGCAAGCGGATGGCCCGGCACCACCGCCTGATCGCGGCTCGGGCACACCTGCACGAGCTGGCCGGCGACACCGCCGCGGCCGCCGCCGACTACCTCGACGCGGCTCGCCGCGCGACCAGCCTGCCCGAGCGTCGCTACCTTGCTCTTCAGGCGTCGCGGCTGACGCCGTCCGGCTGAAGGGGCGGGCGGCCGGCGCGGTGACGGTTTACCCGGCCCGTTCGGCCCTGAAGACCTATCCCGAACGGTCTAGTCGCATCTCCCGCCCTGGGACCGCAACCACGACGACGTGTGTGACATCGTCGTGGTCAGAACCACTACAGAGTCATCACATCGTCGTGGTTGAGCGGGACCGGTTAGGCCGGGCTCCTGCGCCGGACGCCAGGTAACTTGCTGCCGATGCGCGCCGGGCTAACGCTTCTTGGCGTGCTTGGCGGCTGTCTTCCCCCTTCGTGTCGGTTGAACCGGCTCATCTACCAGCACCAGGCGGTTCTAACCATCTGGGACGCGAAGCTATACCGTGAGCTGAGATCGAGACCGGGAGCGGGCAGCTGATGGGCATCCTCACCGACGACATGAAGCGACTGATCGACGAGCAGAAGCTCGCGTTCCACGCCACCGTCTGTCCCGATGGATCGCCGAACCTCTCGCCCAAGGGATCGACCCGTGTCTGGGATGACGACCACCTGTTCTTCGCCGACATCTGCTCACCGCAGACGACCGCGAACATCCGGGCCGGGTCGCTCGTCGAGGTCAACGTGGTCGACCCGTTCGTGCGCAAGGGCTACCGGTTCAAGGGTCAGGCGGAAGTCCACGAGCGCGGGTCGGCCGCGTTCTCCGAGGGCGTCGAGCGGATGCGGGCAGATGGTTCGAAATTGACCGAACGGGTCGAGGCGATCGTGGTCATCAAGGTGCGGCACGCCGCGCCGCTGGTATCGCCCGCCTACGACGACGCGGCGATAACGGAAGCGGAGATGCTCGAAACCCAGCGCGCGCGGTTCGCCCGACTCCACGCCCGCGGGTAGGCCCGGATGGAACTGATGCGAACCCCCCGCCTGCTGCGAGAAGGGCGAGGCCTCGGTCAGGTCTCTAGCTGCCGGCGTAGCAGGCAGAACTCATTGCCCTCCGGATCGGCGAGCACGTGCCATCCCTCGTCCCCAGGCTGACCGACGTCCGCGGGCCGGGCTCCGGCCGCCAGCAGCCGCGCAAGCTCCGTGTCCTGGTCGCGGCCAACCGGGCTGACGTCAAAGTGCAGCCGGAGCAGGCCGGGCGTAGGCTCCGGGTGAGCCGAGAGCACGATCGTGGGCTGCAGGCCGCCGAAACCGGTGCTGGCCGGTCCGATCTCGATACTGTCGGCGTCCCGGGCGAGCTCGGTGTCTTATCCTGCACGCCATCTTGTTACCGTACCGGGTAGCTCAGGGATTCGATTCCGGGCTGATGACCTGATCGGCGGCCCGGCGGGCCAGTTCGGTGCCTGCCGTGGCCCCGCGAGATGATCGTTGAGATAGATGCCGAGCACGTTCGGCCCGGTTCGCCTAGTGCTCATTGCGCTACCTGCTCTCGTCATGATCTCTCCGTTCCGGACGCCGGGGTCTCGCCGGTCTCAGGCATCCTGGCCGTTCCCTTTGTCTTTCGCCTTCCCGAGACCAGGGCCGGGCCCAGCGCCGGGGCCGTGGTCGGGGCCTTTTCCGTGGCCGTGACCGGGGTCGGGACCGGGACCGGCCGGATCGGCCACAGCGACGGCCGGGCCGACGTCCGGGTTAAGGGCGGCTGGCCGCCGCTTGACCACCGACCTGGCCGCGGGCAGCTGGCCGGGACTTTCGGCGGGACCGCGGCTGGGCGGGGCGGTAGGGCCACCGCCTCCGCTGCCGCCGCCGTGCGACGATGAGGCCGGGGCCGGGGCGGCGGTGACCGGACCCGGGGTGGACGCGAATCCGATGACGCTGGCCAGCACGACGACGACGACGGCGGTCACCGCGACACAGGCGTAGGCGAGGACCGTTCGGCGCTGGAACAGGCCCACGGCGGGCGGTTGTTCGGGCCACATCTGGAGGGCGGCCACGCCGACGCCATCGCGCAGCAGGCCCGCCCACACCGCGACCTCGGCGGCGTCGCTGAGACGGCGGGCGGGATCCTTCGCGGCCATCCGCATCACCAGAGCGGCCACGCCGACGGCGACCGACGGGGGCAGCGGCGGCAGCGGGCGATCGCGGTGGGCCAGCGCCACCTCCAGGGGCGTGCCCCGGAACGGCGGAGTACCGGCCAGGCACTTGTAAGCCAGCATGCCCAGGGAGTACAGGTCGCTGGCCGGGGTGGCCCGCTCCCCCATCGCCTGTTCGGGTGCCAGGTAACCCGGCGTGCCGATCAGCTCCCCGCTGGCCGTGAGCGGCGCCGAGCCGATCGTGTGCGCGATGCCGAAATCGGTGATCTTCACGGTGCCGCCCGGCGCGAGCAGCAGGTTGCCCGGCTTGATGTCGCGGTGGATCATCCCGGCGGCATGAGCGGCCTGCAGGCCGGCCGCGGCCTGGGCCACGATGTCCATGGTCCGGCTGTCATCCAGCGGGCCGCCGGTCAGCACGGTCTCCAGCGACGGCCCGTCGACCAGCTCCATCACCAGGTACGGCGGCTGCCCGTCGGCTGGCTCGCCGTAGTCGAAGACCTGCGCGATGTTCTCGTGGGACAAGCCCCCGGCGTGCCGCGCCTCGGCGCGGAACCTGGCCAGGGCCTCGCTCCGCTGGGTGTAACGCGTGTGCAGCAGCTTGACCGCCACCGGCCTGGCTAGGACGGTATCGGTAGCGCGCCACACCTCGCCGTACCCGCCGTTGCCGATCTGATCATCAAGTACGTAACGTCCGCCGAGGACCGTTCCAGCCAGGGCCATCAGCGCTCGATACCCTGGGCGGCGGACTTTAACCACCGGTGCTGCTGGCATGATCGTGGCATGACGGTCGTGAGGATCAACGCGATTACCGTGCCCGCCGACAGCGGCGACGAGCTCGCCCGCAGGTTCGCGGCACGAGCCGGCGCGGTGGACAACCAGGACGGCTTCGAGGGCTTCGAGCTGCTCAAGCCGACCGACGGGCGGGCCACCTGGCTAGTGGTGACGCGATGGCGGGACGAGGCGGCCTTCCAGGCGTGGATGAGCTCTCCGGCGTTCGCCCACGGGCACCGGTCGGCAGCCGAACGGGCGGGCGGCGAGGCACCTCATCCGGTCGGCATCGGCAGCGAGCTATGGTCCTACGAGGTGGCAGGCGGATCATCGCGGTAGGCCTGGATGACAGATCCCGGCCACGACGCGAGCCTATGGACGGACCGGTCCTTCCTGCGTGACGTCCAGTACAAGACCGACGTCAACCTGGCCGCCAGGCAGTCCATCTACGCCTACCAGGAGCCGCCGATGGTCGAAGCCGTAGCCGACAGACTGCAGGCCGCTCCCGGTGCCGTCTTCCGCGTCACCACCCACAGCGGCTGCCTCATCAGCGCCTGACCTGGAACTGTCACGCACTGAAATTCCGCCGCCACGACTCTCGATGATTACTTACAGAGACTATACAGTTACCCTAGGGTGTTAGTCATGTGGGGGGGTCATGGCGGCAGAACACGATCAGGCCAGTGCCGTACCGACGCAACAGGCCGTACCGACGCAACAGGCAGGAGCCGCTGCGGACCAGGGCCGGTTCTGGCCACGCGAGGAACGGTGGTTCCAGTCCTGGTTCGAGCACATGCCGTGCGGCATGGTCGTGATAAGCATGGCTCCCGGCCGCCCGAACCTCTACCTGGCCGCGAACGACAGCTTCTGCCAGCTGGCGGGGTACTCGTGGGCCGAACTCACCGGGCGCGAGTTCCTCGGCGACTTCCACCCGGAGGAGCAGGCCGCTCTCGACGCCGCGATCCAGCAGATCATTTCCGGTGACTGCCCGAGTGTTTGCGCGAAGTGGCGCCTGATCCGCAAGGACGGCGAGACCGTATGCGTCCGCGTGACCGCCGCCGCTGTCCAGCCCGCGTCCGGCGAGCGCTATCTCACCGCCTTCTTCGAGGACGTCAGCCCGGCCGAGCAGTCCGCGGCCGAGATGTCCCAGCTCCGGCACGAACTGGCCAGGTCGCAGCGCGCGAAAAGCCTCGGTCACCTGCTGGACGGGATCGCGCACGAATTCAACAACCTGCTGGTGGTGATCGGGAGCTACGCCAGCCTGGTCTACGAAGAGGTGAGCATGGCCGAGGCGGCCGACAGCGCCACCAGGTGGCGGCCGGTCCGCTCCGACATCGAGCAGATCCAGGATGCGGCCGAGCACGCGAAAATGCTGATCAGGCACATGCTCGCCTTCGCCCGCCGGGAGTCAGCCCAGGCCGAGGACGTTGATCTTGGGCAGGTGGTGAGCGACGCCAGCCTGCTGCTGGGTGGTCTGCTGGGCGAGCACATTCCCCTCACGATCCGGCCCGCCCGGAACGCCTGGCCGGTCAGGGCCGATCCGGCCGTGCTCGAGCAGATGATCACCGACATCGCGGCTAACGCCCGGGACGCCATGCCGGCTGGCGGGCAGCTCACCATCGGAATCGAGAACGTCGACACCTCCGGCTCAGACGGCATGGCTCAGCTCACGGTCAGTCATCAGGACGCGAACGAACTCGCCGTGCTGCTCCCCGGCCGCTACGTCGTCATGCGGATCACCGACACCGGCACGGGCATGGATCCCGCGATCGCCGAGCGGGCCTTCGAGCCGTTCTTCACGACGAAGGACCAGAACCAGTCGGCCGGGCTGGGCCTGACCGCCGCGCACGGATTCGCCGCGCAGGCCGGAGGCCGGGCGTGGCTTCAGTCGGAAACGGGCCGCGGCACGACGATAACCATCGCGCTGCCCGCCGCACCGGGATCGGGATATGACGTGGCTAGCGCGGACACAACGCAGGCCACCTCAGCAGCGTGGGCCGGCTCCGTGCTGGTGATCGACGACAACCCGCAGATTCGCGAGGTGGTGCACCGCGTGCTGAGCAGCGCGGGCTATCACGTCACCACGGCCGCGAGCGGGCAGGATGCGCTGGCGCTACTGGATGATCCGGACGTCGCGGCCGATCTGGTGCTGACCGACGTCGTGATGCCGGGCATCACCGGCAATGCGTTCGCGGCTGAGCTCCAGGCCAGGCGGCCCGACATGAAGATACTGTTCATGTCGGGATACGAGCGTCCGCCCGACGGAAGTGAGACCTGGCCGGGGGAAAGCCTTCAGGTAATAGGCAAGCCCTTCTCCCGGGCCGCGCTGCTGGCGACGGTCAGCCGGCTGCTGGGCACTGGCGTCCGGGGACCTGATCCCGAATGAACCGGTCGGCCCTTTTGTCTCCGCCGCGGCACGGGCTGCACCAGTGGTGGCTCGACCGGTCGATCCGGGCATATCCGGCGAAGAAGTCCTCCGCCGCCTGCTGGCCAGCGGTGTCGCCGCCTACCTCACCAAGCCGCTTGACCTCGCCGAACTCGGCCGCCTGGTCCACTCGTTCAGGACCGAAGGACACTCGGACACGATCCCGGGGACGACATCACGATGAGCCACTCCGTGCTGTATATCGACGATAGCGACGACAACCTCGTGCTGGTGGAGCGCATTCTCCGGCGCCGCGAGGACGTGCGGCTTCGCGTGGCCAGAACCGGGCACGACGGCATCGCGGCGGCGCTCGGCGACCCGCCGAGCCTCATCCTGCTCGACAACCGGCTGCCCGACAGCAGCGGCATGCAGGTCCTGCTCCAGCTCGCCGCCTCGCCGGCCACCGCGGCGGTCCCGGTGGTCGTGCTCAGCGGCGACTCGGGGCAGGAGATGGTCAAGGACCTGCTCGCCGCGGGGGCGTCCGGCTTCCTGGCCAAGCCGTTCGCCGTCGGCGAGCTGCTGGCTATCATCGCGCGCCACCTCGGCTGATCTAAACGGCATGGCCAGGAACCCGAAGTCGTACCCCTCCGCCTCAAGCAGCCGGTACGGCTCGTCCGCCGCCATGTGGCCGGGCAAGCGCGCGCACAGCGCCTGCGCCAGCGTCGTCGCGTCCGGGAACAGCAGGTCATTGGCGAGCCCGCGGACGTCCCGGACCGTGCTGGTCACACCGTCCAGGCGGTGGCGAGCTTGTCCATCACCGCGTCCATGGCCGTGTCGGTGACCTGCCGGGCCGGATCGGCCAGGTACCACTCCGCGATTTCCCTGGCGCCCTGCTCGAACGGGATCACCGCCCGCCAGCCGGGCACGATGCTGCGCAGCTTGGCGTTGTCGAACACCATCGAGTGCGCCTTGTCGCCCAGCAGTCCCGCGCCCCAGTCCGGGTCGGCGACCGCGATCGCGTCCGACGGCACGTGCACCAGCCGCGGCGTCACCCCCAGGGCCGCCGCGAGCGACCCGGCAATCTGGTTCCAGGTGAGCACGTCGTCGGAGGTGATGTGGATGGCCTCGCCGAGGGTCCGCGGGTGCCCGAGCAGCGGGACGAACGCGCGGGCGAAGTCGTCGTGATGGGTGAGCGTCCACAGCGAGGTCCCGTCGCCGTGCACGATGACCGGCTTGCCCGCGAGCATCCGGCCGAGCACCGTCCACCCCCCGTCGAACGGGACCAGCGTCGCGTCGTAGGTGTGCGACGGCCGGACGATCGTGGCCGGGAAGCCCTCCTCCCGGTACGCCGACACGAGCAGGTCCTCGCAGGCGATCTTGTCGCGCGAGTACTGCCAGTACGGGTTGCGCAGCGGCGTCGACTCGGTGACCGGCATCCGCGCCGGCGGCGTCTGGTAAGCCGACGCGGAGCTGATGAACACGTACTGGCCGGTCCGCCCGCGGAACAGGTCGATGTCGGCGCGGACCTGCCCGGGGGTGAAGGCCACCCAGTCCACGACCGCGTCGAAGTCACGGCCTGAGATTTCATCCCGAACGGTCTGGTGTTCCCGCACATCCGCCCGCAGCATGGTCACGCCGGGCGGAAGCGGCCGTTCGGTACTCTGGCCCCGGTTCAGCACGAACAGCTCCATGCCGCTGTCGACCGCGACCCGTGAGCACGCCGAGCTGATGACCCCGCTGCCCCCGATGAACAGCACCCTGAGCTTCGTCATCCCCTAACGCTAGACCGGGATCAGTGAGGCGAAGGGTGC
>WNGL01004053.1_pt1 | contig 17637 bp, 19 predicted proteins | sample 5400591 | NCBI WGS metagenome assembly WNGL01 (sample SAMN13153377, study PRJNA577476) | soil metagenome | isolation source: 80 cm soil or saprolite under Garry oak tree replicate 1 | place: USA:California | collected 2016-06-15 | reverse complement strand
CCTGCTCACGATGGAGGAGGACAAGATCGCGCAGATGTCCTGCAATCCCGCGATCGGCGGCATCGCCAAGGGCCACCTCGTGAAGGAGATCGACGCGCTGGGCGGCGAGATGGGCCGCAACACGGACAAGACCGGCATCCAGTTCCGCATGCTCAACACGCGGAACGGGCCGGCTGTGCGCTCGCTGCGGGCGCAGTGCGACAAGAAGCAGTACCGGCTGGCGATGCAGGCCACGCTGCGGGCGCAGCCGGACCTCACGATCTACCGCGGGACCGTGGATCGGATCGAGACGGTCGGCGGGCGGGTCAGCGGGGTCGCCACCGGCGCGGGTGCCCGGCTCGCCGCCACGGCCGTCATCCTGACTACAGGTACTTTCCTTAAGGGTTTAATTCACGTAGGGTTAAACCACTTCCCTGCCGGACGGGCCGGTGAGGACGCGGCCGAGCACCTCTCCGACTGCATGCGCGAGTTCGGCTTCGAGGTGGGGCGGCTCAAGACCGGCACCCCGCCCCGCCTGGACCGGGACACCATCGCCTTCTCGGTCCTGACTCCGCAGCCGGGTGACGACCCGCCGTCTCCGTTTTCTTTCCGCACGGAACGGATCCCGATGCCGCAGGTCTGCTGCCACCTTACGTACACGAATGCCGAGACGCACCGCATCATCCAGGACAACTTGGACCGCTCGCCGATGTTCACCGGCGTGATCGAGGGCACCGGCCCGCGCTACTGCCCGTCGATCGAGGACAAGGTGGTGCGGTTCGCCGACAAGCCCCGCCACCAGATCTTTATCGAACCGGAGGGACTCGACACGAATGAGTTTTACCCGAACGGCATCTCGACGAGCCTGCCGGTGGACGTCCAAGCCGCTTTCCTGAAGACCATCCCCGGCCTGGAGCGAGCCAGGATGCTCAAGCCGGGGTACGCCGTGGAGTATGACTACATCCCGCCGCGCCAGCTTCATCCTACGATGGAGACGAAGCGGGTCGAAGGGCTCTTCCACGCGGGGCAGATCAACGGCACGTCGGGATATGAAGAGGCGGCCGCGCAGGGGCTCATGGCCGGCATCAACGCCGTTCTCAAGATCCGGGGCCAGGCCCCCTGCATCCTGGACCGCTCGGACGCCTACATCGGGGTGCTGATCGACGATCTCATCACCAAGGACGTCCGCGAACCGTACCGCATGTTCACCTCGCGGGCCGAATACCGTCTGCTCTTACGCCAGGATAATGCCGACCTCCGCTTGACAGACACCGGCTACCGTTTGGGGCTGATCCCGGAGGGCGGATACCGGATGTTCTGCGAGAAGCGGGATGCCATCGCCCGGGAGCGAGAGCAGTTCCGAAAGATCCGCCCCAAGCTGACCCCCGAGTTCCTGGCTCGCGCCGAGGCCATGGGGCTGCAAAGCCTAGGTGCTGCCATCACACTTGAGGGCCTCCTGCGGCGTCCCGAGCTGGACTACGAAGCAGTGATCGGACTGGCCGAGGTGAACGGCCACCCCGACCCTGCCGTCCGTGAGGAGGTCGAGATTCAGGTCAAGTACGAGGGTTATATCCACCGTCAATCCCATGATGTGGATAACTTCAAGCGGCTGGAGTCACGCAGAATCCCTCCTGATTTTAACTACACTTCCGTAAAGGGGTTCTCGCGGGAAGTCCTGGAGAAGCTCCAGAGAGTCCGCCCCCATTCTGTCGGGCAGGCCTCCCGGATCGAGGGGGTGACCCCTGCCGCCATCTCGCTCCTCCAAGTCGCATTAGAGCGCTCCCGGCGCAGCGCCGCCTAGTCGCCGCAGCCAGGAGTATCCGTGAGATACCTACTACGTCGTCCGATCCTCTCGCCCGGCGGGGCTTTTCTCGCTCGGCCTCCTCGACGTACTCCAGGGAGTACGCCTGCGTCGTCCTCACTTGTGAGAAGCCCCGGCAGGCTTTGGTCTCGACCGCCTCGCTACGGCATCCACGAATACTCCTGGCTGTTGTTCCACGTGGAACATGCCCCCTAGCCCACCGGCTCCGGACCAGGCGCCTTCGCCGGCTTCAGCCCTGATGGAGGGCGGACTCCAGCTGGGCGTTCCCCTGTCCCCCCATACCGTCGCCAGACTGGTCCTCTATCTCCAGGAACTGGTGCGCTGGAATGCCAAGGTTAACCTCTCCGGCCTGACCGAGGAAGCCGACATCATTACCAAGCACTTCCTCGACTCGCTCGCCGCCTTCAAGGTCCTCAAGGTTGGTCCTGGGCTGATCCGGCCGGGTCCGGGGCTCCGCGTCTTGGATGTGGGCACGGGCGCGGGGTTTCCCGGGCTGGTGCTGAAACTTCACGCTCCAGAGTTGGCGGTCACGCTGCTCGAACCCTCCCAGCGGAAAGCGGCCTTTCTCCACCATATGATCGGCCTGTTGGGGGTGACCGGCGTATCGGTCTTGATCATCCGGATCGAGGACCTCCCAGCGGGCCAGGCTGGGCCGTTTGACCTCGTGACGACCCGGGCTTTGAACCCGGGACTGCTGTTAGCCGAATCGCCCCGGTTGCTGGCCCCCAATGGCACGGTGCTGCTGTTTCGAGCCAGCCCCCTGGAGGCCGTCCCGCCTGGGTACCGGCTCATCCGGCAAGAATCCTTCACGCTCCCCTTCACGAACGATCCCCGCACCCTCACCCTCCTCCAGCCAATCAGCGTTTCCTAACCGTTTCCTTCAAGCTGTGGGACGACGGGTCCTGTCGCCGAGCAGCCCCGCTGAGCCGGGAACCCGTTGCTCTTTGAGCGGGTCCTGCCCCCGCATAGCCCAGTGCAGCTGGGCGTTTCGCCGTCGAGGCCCCGGCAGACCCGGCTATACGCCCTGCGCTGCATCTGGGCGCCCATGCGGTGTCACCCGCTCGATTGCAACGGGTGGCTTCGGCGTCGCAGCCCCGGGCGGATTCAGGTGTGCCGCCTTCCGCTCCGACAGGACCCCGGAGCTGCAGGCGACAGGACCCGCTCTGATGTTTTGTCGCTTCCCACACTGTTCCACGTGGAACAGTGCCGTTTCGTTGACACCTTCGCGCCCAATTGCTAGCATGGGCCTCCTCGATGGGGCGGATTATCGCCATTGCCAATCAAAAGGGCGGGGTCGGCAAGACCACGACCGCCATCAACTTGGCGGCGTCCTTGGCGGTGGCGGAACGGACCGTCCTCCTGGTGGACCTGGACCCGCAAGCCAACGCTACGAGCGGCGTAGGGATCGACTTGGAGGGCATCGCGCTGTCGACGTACGACGTCATGGTCCGAGGCCGGAAGGTCTCGGAAGTGCTCGTGAAGGCAGCCGTCCCTCGGCTTGACGTGGTCCCCTCCGAGGCGGACCTGGCTGCGGCAGAAGTCGAGCTGACGCCGGTGGAAAACCGGGAGTTAATTCTCCGACACGCCCTGGGGGATGCGGCCAGCCAATATGAATTCGTGCTGGTGGATTGCCCGCCGGCGCTGGGGCTCTTGACCGTGAACGCTCTGGTCGCAGCCCATAGCGTGCTGGTCCCTGTCCAGTGCGAGTTCTATGCGATGGAGGGGCTCGGGCGGTTGATGCAGACCGTCGAGATGGTGCGCCGGTCCTTGAATAAGGCGCTGGTCATCGAAGGCATCCTCCTGACCCTGTTCGACGGGAGGAACAACCTCCACTGGCAGGTGGCCGAGGAGATACGTAAGCATTTCTCTGATACGATGTTCAAGACCGTCATCCCCCGCAACGTCAGGCTGGCGGAGGCGCCCAGCCACGGAGCGCCGGTGCTCATGTACGACGTCGCATCCTCCGGGGCGCAGGCGTACCTGAGCCTGGCCAAGGAAGTCCTGGCCCATGCAAAAAAAGGCGCTCGGTAGAGGCCTGCAAACGCTGATTCCCGTCGCCACCGGGGGACGGGATGAAATCGAGGAGATCCCGCTCTCCCTCGTTTCGCCCAACCCCTTTCAGCCGCGCCGCGCCATCAACGCGGCCGAGCTCGAAGAGCTGGCCAACTCGGTCAAGGTGAAAGGCGTGCTGCAGCCCGTCCTAGTGCGGCGTCTGGGGGACGGCGGCTACGAGTTGATCGCTGGCGAGCGCCGCTGGCGCGCGGCCAAGCTCGCGGGCCTGAAAAAAATTCCGGCCATCGTTCGTCTGGCCACGGATGCCGAGGCGATGGAGATGGCGCTGATCGAAAACCTCCAGCGCAAGGATCTCAATCCGCTGGAGGCAGCCCGGGCCTACCAGCGCCTCATCAAGGAGTTCGGGCTCACGCAGGAGGCGGTCGCCAAGCAACTCGGCAAGGAGCGCTCGTCGATCGCCAACACCGTGCGGCTCCTGTCGCTCCAATCGGAGGTGCAGGTATGGGTCGAGAACGACCAGTTGTCCCTGGGGCACGCGAAGGTCCTGCTGGCGGTTTCTGATCCGGACCAGCAGGTTCGCCTGGGACGGCGTGCCGTGACGGAACGACTGTCGGTGCGGGACCTCGAACGGTTGGTGCGGTCCAACCACCGCGCAGGCCGCTCGGCCCAAGCGCGCAAGGGACGCCGTCCCAGCGAGATCGAGGAGCGGATGACGCGGCGGCTGGGCACCAAGGTGCGGCTGATCGAGGGGAAAACAGGAGGGAAGATCGTCATCGAGTATTATTCGCCGGCTGATCTGGAGCGAGTCATCGATCTGATTATGGGATAGCAACATAAGGTATACTAAACAAGTATTATAATTTAAGGAGATCCTACAATGTGGAGAAGGGATGAGATGACGGAGAAGCTGGATGAGGAGATGGAGGAGCAGTCCTCCGGGGCCGGAGAAGACGAAGTGATCGCCTTTGTGGGGCACGGGGTGGAGTTCAAAGGCGTGATCACGTACGATGGGACGGTCCGCATCGATGGCCGGCTGGAAGGGGAAATCCACACGGAGGGGGTGCTGGTCGTGGGGGAGGCTGCGGTCATCACAGCCCAGGTGACCGCTGGCACAGTGATCAGCCGCGGCAAGATCACCGGTGACATCGTCGCGTCCGGCAAGGTTAGGCTGCTGGCGCCGGCCGCCTTGAATGGGTCGGTCAAGACGCCGTTGCTCTCGATCGAAGAAGGTGTGCTCTTTAACGGGAGCCTCGAGATGGCCAAAAAAGTGGAGCAGCCTGAGGTGAGCAGAGCGCCCGCTGGCGGTTCTGTCACGCCTATTCGCGTCAGCGCCACGATGAAGACGGTGGGCTAGGGAGGAGCGGGAACACTTATGTGGTCAAAACACGACAAGGACAACCTGTACACAATGGACGGCGACGAGTCGTTCACTTTCCTCGGCAGGGGGGCGCAGTTCAAGGGGATCATCCACTTCGAGGGGACGATCCGAATTGATGGCCGGCTGCAAGGGGAAATCCATACGAAAGGCACGCTGATGGTCGGCGAGCATGCGGTTATCGAAGGGGACATCAACGCCGATGTCGTCGTCTGCGGGGGTCAGATCAGCGGGAACATCGTCGCCGCCGAGAAGGTCCAACTCCTGGCCACCGGGGTCGTGACGGGCACCATCAAGACCCCCTTGCTCTCCGTCGAGGAAGGGGTCCGCTTGCACGGGATGTGCGATGCGGAAGGGCGGGGAGAGGTCAGGGCCCTGGACGGGGCGCGCGAGGCGGCCCAGCAACAGCAACTGACCGGCGTCGCGCGGGTGCGCGGCGCCTGAGGCGGGCTTTTGGACAGCATGTTCGGATCGACCAGCAAGCACAAAGAGCTCGCAATGGCCGGAGAGGAGACGTTCACCTTTCTGGCGCGCGGGTTTGAGTTCAAGGGAACCTTGACCTTCGAGGGCACGGTCCGCATCGACGGCATGGTGTCCGGCGCCATCTATTCGAAGGGCACTGTGATCCTCGGCGAGCATGCGGTGATTGAGGGCGACATCAGCGCCGGAACGATCGTCAGCAGCGGGACGATCAACGGGAACGTGACGGCGACCGAACGGGTACACCTCCTCCCGTCCGCTGCGCTGAACGGGGAACTGAAGACGCCCCAGCTGAAAGTAGAAGAGGGAGTGCAGCTGCACGGGAACTGCGAGGCGGAGGGGGGAGCCAAGAGTAAAGGCGTGGAAGAGCCCCGAGAGGCCGCGCCGCACGCGGCGAAGGTCCGCGTCTCACAACGGGGCGAGGCTTTGCAACGATGAAGAAGACGGTCGTGGTCGGTATGTCGGGCGGGGTGGACAGCGCTGTCGCCGCGGCGATCCTTGTGGAGCAGGGCTATCAAGTCCAAGGAGTCACGCTGCAGACCTGGGAGCCCGAGGACGATGCGACGACCTCCAAGAAGTGGCAGGAGCGGGGCTGTTGCAAGATCGGGATCGCCCGCTTTGTGGCCCAGCAGTTGGGCATTCCGCATCAGGTTCGCGACATCCGCGATCGCTTCCGCTCGGCGGTCGTGCAGGACTTCATCGACGGCTACGTGGCGGGCCTGACGCCGAACCCCTGCGTGCGGTGCAACGAGCGGGTGAAGTTCGGATGCCTCATGGAGGCCGCATGGGACCTGGGGGCGGACTACGTTGCCACCGGCCACTACGCGCGGCTCCTGCCGGACGACACGGGGCGACCGCACTTGCATAAGGGAGGGGATCCCCGGAAGGACCAGAGCTATTTCCTGTACCGCCTGAACCGAGCGTGGCTGCCCCGCATCCTCTTTCCCGTCGGCGGCATGCGCAAGGAGGACGTATGGCCCAAGGCGGAAGCGATCGGGCTGCCGGCGGACGAGGTCAAGGAGAGCCAGGAGATCTGTTTCGTGACGAAGGGCGACTATCGCAGTTTCCTCGTGGAGCAAGCCCCGCAGGCCGCACGACCTGGGCCGTTCGTCGGCACGGATGGGACGGTGTTGGGCATGCATCGCGGAGTGCCGTTCTATACTCCGGGCCAGCGACGCGGGCTTGGGCTCGCGGCGGCCCAGCGCCTCTACGTCGTGCGCGTGAACGCAGCGAGTAATACCGTCGTGGTAGGTCCGGAGGAAGATCTGCTGGAGGCCGCCTGCCTCGTCGGCGATCTCAACCTGCTGAGCATGGATGGGCTGGCCGAACCGGTTCGCGCCGAGGTCAAGGTCCGCTACGCGAGCCCGGCGGCTCCGGCCACGATCTGGCCGCTGCCGGACGGGCGGCTGTGCGTCGAGTTTGACTCGCCTCAGCGGGCCCTCAGCCCGGGGCAGTCTGCGGTCTTTTACCAGGGAGACCGGGTGCTGGGTGGTGGGATCATCGAAGCCGGGCGTCGCGCGGATTGAAACAGGGCGAACTGCTTGACAGCATTGGGCTTTCGTGTTACGGTGCGCCTCCCTTGAGTGAGCCTGCCAGCACGAACCAACACCAGCAAGGCGGTTGCTGACCAGTGGTCCAGACGGCGGTTGCACGGCGATACGCGAAGGCCCTGTTCGACTTGCAGGATCCGTCTGGGATCGGCCCGACCGCCGCGGCGCTCCGTCTGTTGGCCGAAGCCTTCGCCACCTCCCGCGAGTTCCGCGCCCTGCTGTTGAGTCCGGTCTTTACCAAGGAAGAGAAGGCCGCTGTCGTCAATCAGGTGGCGGCTAAGGCCGGGTGCCCGCCGATCACCAGCCGGTTCCTCGCCCACGTCGTCCGCAAGAACCGGATCGTCTTCATCCGGGAGATCAGCGACGCCTTCGGCAAGCTCGCCGACCAGGCCTCTAATCGCAAGGCCGTCCAGGTCGTAGCCGCCCGGCCGCTTTCCAACGCGCAACGAGCCGCGATCCGGAAGCGGCTCGAGCAGGTGACGCGCAGCCAGGTCGACTTGGCGGTCCAAGTCGATCCCGGCGTGATCAGCGGGCTGGAGATTCGCTTCGGCAGCCGGGTGTACGACGGAACGGTCCGCGGGCAACTCGAACGTCTGCGATCCATCCTCACACGAGCATAACCGCACGCCATAGCCCAAGGAGCAGCGCGCATGCAGATCAAAGCGGAAGAGATCAGTTCAATCATCCGAGATCAGGTGAAGTCCTTCGAGAAGCAGGTAGACGTGGCCGAAGTCGGCTCCGTGCTCCAGGTCGGGGACAGCATCGCCAAGGTCTACGGGCTGGACGGGGCGATGGCCGGCGAGTTGCTGGAGTTCCCCGGCGGGCTCAAGGGGATCGCGCTGAACCTGGAAGAGGACAACGTCGGCGCGGTGATCCTGGGCTCCGACGAGCATATCAAGGAGGGGGATCTCGTCAAAAGGACGGGCCGGATTGCGGAAGTCCCCGTCGGGGAGGCCGTCGTCGGGCGGGTCGTGGACTCGATCGGCACCCCGCTGGACGGGAAGGGGCCGATTGAGGCCAAGGAGTTCCGGCGGGTGGAGGTCAGGGCGCCCGGGGTGATCGAGCGCCAGCCTGTGCGCGAGCCGCTGCAGACCGGGATCAAGGCCATCGACGCGATGATCCCCATCGGGCGTGGCCAGCGGGAGCTGATCATCGGTGACCGGCAGACCGGCAAGACCGCCATCGCCGTGGACACCATCATCAACCAGAAGGGCCAGAACGTCATCTGCATCTACGTCGCCATCGGCCAGAAGCGCTCCACGGTGGCCCGCGTCATCAAGATACTCGAAGAGTCCGGGGCCATGGCGTACAGCATCGTCGTCTCCGCCACGGCCAGCGACCCGGCCTCGTTGCAGTACCTCGCTCCCTACGCCGGCGTGTCGATGGGCGAGTATTTCCGCGACACGGGCCGGCACGCCCTGATCATCTACGATGACCTGTCGAAGCATGCGACGGCGTACCGGCAGCTCTCGCTGCTGCTGCGGCGCCCGCCGGGCCGCGAGGCGTACCCGGGCGACGTGTTCTACCTGCACTCCCGGCTCCTGGAGCGGGCGGCGAAGTTCAGCAAGGAGAAGGGCGGCGGCAGCCTCACGGCCCTGCCGATCATCGAGACCCAGGCCGGCGACGTGTCGGCGTACATTTCCACGAACGTCATCTCGATCACCGACGGGCAGATCTACCTGGGTAGCGACCTCTTCTACTCTGGCATCCGGCCGGCCATCAACGTGGGCCTGTCAGTCTCACGTGTTGGCGGGTCGGCACAGATCAAGGCGATGAAGGCCGTGGCCGGCTCGCTCCGTTTGGACCTCGCGCAGTACCGCGAGATGGCCGCGTTCGCCCAGTTCGGCAGCGAGCTCGACAAGGCGACGCAGGCCCAGCTGGCCCGGGGCCAGCGCATGGTGGAGTTGCTCAAGCAGGGGCAGTACCAGCCGATGCCAGTGGAGAACCAGGTGATCAGCATCTTCGCCGGGACCAACGGCTACTTGGATGACGTGCCGGTGAACCGGATCCGCCAGTTTGAGGAGGAGCTCCTGGCCTACGTCACGCGCGAGCACCAGAAGATCCAGCGCGACATCGTTGCCAAAGGGAAGCTGGACGACGAGCTCACGACCGACCTGCGCAACATGCTGACGAAGTTCAAGAGCAAACTGGGTTATCTGATCAAGGCGTAGCCCCGATGCCGAGCTTACAGGGCCTGCGGCGCAAGATTGGCTCCATCAAGAACACGCAGAAGATCACCAAGGCCATGAAGATGGTGGCCGCGGCGAAGCTCAAGCGCGCGCAGGAGCGCATTCTCGCCGCGCGGCCCTACGCGAAGAAGATGGCGGTGGTGCTCGGCAGCCTGGCCAGCCGCGCGAACCGACAGGCCCATCCGCTGCTGCGCAAGTCCGCGGGGAACCGGATCGAGCTGCTGGTGGTCACGTCCGACCGCGGGCTCTGCGGGGCGTTCAACACGAACATCCTGCGCAAGGCGGTCGAGTTCCTCCGGCAGAAACAGGAGGCTGGCTGCACCGTCACGGTCAGCGTGGTGGGGCGTAAGGGACGGGACTTCTTCCGCCGCCGCCCGTGGGCTAGACGCCAGGAGTGGGTCGGCGTCTTCGACCGCCTCTCCTACGAGCATGCCCTGGACATCGGCGGTGACATCGTGCAGCAGTTCACGAGCGGGACGTTCGACGAGCTGCACATCGTGTACAACGAGTTCAAGTCCGTGATCCAGCAGCGGGTCGTCGTCGAGAAACTGCTGCCCATCGAATCGCTCGACCAGCAGGCGGAGAAGCTCGGCGGCGGGTATCTCTTCGAGCCGGACGAGGAGGAGCTGCTCAAAGCCCTGCTGCCCAAGCACATCGAGGTCCAGACGTTCCATGCCCTGATGGAATCGGCGGCGGCCGAGCTGGGCGCGCGGATGGCCGCGATGGACGGGGCGACCCGCAACGCGGGCGAATTGATCCAGAAATTGACGCTCTACTACAACAAAACCCGGCAAGCGGCCATCACCAAGGAATTGATGGACATCGTCGGCGGGGCCGAGGCGCTGAAGTAACGGAGGGCACAGTGGGCAAGGGAAGAGTCGTCCAGGTGATCGGACCGGTCGTGGATGCGGAATTCTCCAAAGGGGAGCTGCCGGAGATCTATCACGCGCTGCGAGTCGAGGCGCCGGAGGATCAGAAGACCGGCCGTCCGGAGATCCGCCTCACGCTGGAGGTGGCCCAGCACCTGGGCGAGAACCGCGTGCGGACCGTTGCCATGTCCAGCACCGACGGGCTGGTACGCGGGATGGAGGTCGTCGACACCGGCTCGCCCATTTCGATGCCGGTCGGCCGCGAGACGCTCGGCCGGCTGCTCAACGTGCTGGGCGAGCCGATCGACGGCAAGGGGCCGGTCAAGGCCAAGAAGACGCTGCCCATTCATCGCCCCGCGCCAGCCCTACTGGAACAGGAGACAAAGACCGAGGTGCTGGAGACCGGCATCAAGGTCGTGGACCTGCTCGAGCCGTACTCCAAGGGCGGGAAGGTGGGCCTCTTCGGCGGCGCCGGCGTGGGCAAGACCGTCATCATCATGGAGCTGATCCACAACATCGCGACCCATCACGGCGGATTCTCGGTCTTCGCCGGCGTGGGCGAGCGGACCCGCGAAGGCAATGACCTCTACCTCGAGATGAGCGAGTCCGGCGTCATCAACAAGACCTCCCTCGTGTACGGGCAGATGAACGAGCCGCCCGGCGCGCGCCTGCGCGTCGGCCTGTCGGGCCTGACCGTGGCCGAGTACTTCCGCGACGAGGAAGGACAGGACGTGCTCCTCTTCATCGACAACATCTTCCGCTTCACCCAGGCTGGCTCCGAGGTGTCGGCTTTGCTGGGCCGCATGCCGTCGGCCGTGGGCTACCAGCCGACCCTCGGCACGGAGATGGGCGAGCTCCAGGAGCGCATCACCTCCACCAAGAAGGGCTCGATCACCTCGGTGCAGGCCATCTACGTGCCGGCCGACGACCTCACCGACCCGGCGCCGGCCACGGCGTTCGCGCACCTGGACGCGACCACCGTGCTGTCGCGGCAACTGGCCGAGCTGGGCATCTATCCCGCGGTGGACCCGTTGGACTCCACTTCGCGCATCCTCGACCCGCAGATCGTGGGCGAGGAGCACTACAACGTCGCTCGCGGGGTCCAAGCCATTCTCCAGCGGTACAAGGACCTCCAGGACATCATCGCGATCCTGGGCATGGACGAGCTGTCTGAGGACGACAAGCTCACGGTGTCCCGCGCGCGCAAGATCCAGAAGTTCCTCTCCCAGCCGTTCAACGTGGCCGAAGCCTTCACAGGCACCAAGGGGAAGTACGTGAAGCTGTCCGACACGGTCCGCAGCTTCAAGGAAGTCATCGAAGGAAAGTACGACGACCTGCCGGAGCAGGCGTTCTACATGGTCGGCGGGATCGAAGAGGTGCTTGAGAAGGCCGAGCGCCTGAAGAAGGGGTCATGAGCAAAATTCTCCTCGAGATTGTCACACCCGACAAGCTCCTCCTCAGCAAGGAGGTCGATGAGGTCATCTGTCCGGGCGCCGACGGGGACTTCGGCGTCCTGCCGGGACACTGCCAGTTTCTCTCCGCCCTGCGAGTCGGTGAGCTGCAGTACCGGATCGGGGAGGAGCGCCAGTACTTCTCGATCATGTGGGGGTTTGTGGACGTGACGCCGACACGCGTCACCGTGCTGGCGGAAGTCGCCGAGAAGGCCGAGGACATCGATATCGAGCGCGCCCAAGCCAAGGTGCTGGAAGCCGAGGCTAAGGTGGCCGCGGGCGGCTCACGCGACGACATGGAAGCCGCGCTCACCAGTCTCGAGAAGGCCCGCCTGCGCAAGAAGGTCGCCGAGCGCGCAAAACAGCGCGCGCACTAAACTTCCAAAACGGGTTCTGTCGCCTCCGGCTCGCGGGTCCTGCCACCGAGTTACCGGGGCAACCATTGCTCCTCAGATGCAATGGGTCACCAGCTCGCGCTCCGCCCTCGACCCGTTGCATTCGGGAAGCAACGGGTTCCCCGGCAAGTCGCGCTGCGCTCCGTCAGGGTCCCACTCGGTGTCACCCGCTCACCCGGTTGCTGACCCGCCGTTTAACTGATTACGCGCTGTGGCCGTTGCCGTTCGACGCCTTCTCGTTCACGCACTTGACGAGGTGCCAGAAGCGGAGGGGGTTGACCTTCTGCTTGTGGATCACGGTGAGGTGGGTGCCGTCCAGGACCGTCGCGAGAGAGAGGTCGGTTCGCCAGCCCAGCTGCTTGCAGAAGGGCGAGAGCACCTTCTCGATCGTATTGATGATCGGGTTGCCGTTGCTGAAGTGATTCAAGAGGATGATGCGCCCACCCGGCTTGCAGACCCGCACCATCTCCTGCATCGCCATCCGGTAATCGGGCACTGCCGTGACCACGTAGGCGGCCATCACGGCGTCGAAACTGTCGTCCGGGAATTCCATCGCCGAGGCGTCCATGCGGTGCAAGGTCACATGCGCGAGCCCGAGCTCCTGGACCCGTTGCCGGCACCTGGCCAACATGCCCGCCGAGAGATCGATCCCGACCACCTCGCAGGTTCGCGGGTAGCACGGCAGAGCCAGGCCTGTGCCCACGCCCACCTCGAGCACGCTCTCGCCCGGGGAAAGGTTCAGGAGGCGGACCGCATGCTCGCGCCCGTCATGGAAGATCTTACCGAAGATATGGTCGTAGACTTTCGCGTAGCTGGTGTAGACCCGTTCGACTTTCGCCGTGTTCATAACACCTCGAAGCTCTAATCAGCGAACTTCTTAGTCCGATCGCTCGTGTTACAGGCCGACGCTTCCGTGTGCCAGGGACTCGCGGCTCGAACGGACGGTTCCGAGAGCAAAACGGCCTCACTCTAGCCAAACAAGACAGGCTTGTCAAGGTGCCGTGCGGGGGCTAAGGCTTGATTTCATTAGGCGCCTCAACCGAGGTGGACGGCGTCGTATCCCAGGAGGTGCAGGTGCTTGGCGAATTCCGGGGATCCGTGCACGGTGTAGACCTTATTCGGAGCGGCTTGGCGGGCGAGCGCGAGGAGCTCCTGAAAGTCGGCGTGGTCCGAGAGCGGAATGGCCTCGTCCACCCGGTAGCGGAAGCGGCAGTTGCGGTCCATCGCCCAGCCGGTCAGCATGGCCGTGCGGCAGGGGCCAATGTCTTCGAGGATCTGCGAGCGCCGCAGGTGCGGCGGCAGGATGACCACTTGGCCGCGCACACCCCCCGCCCCGAGCGTCGGGTCCAAGAGCTCGTACCGGCCGAACCGCACGCCGTATTCTTCGTAGATGCGCGCGATGCGGAAGATCGGCTCGGCCACCGCGCAGCTGTACCCGCGGTCGCCCAGGAGCTTCATGGCCTCCTGTCCCTTGCCCAGCGCGTAGGCCAGTAGCACCGGGGTACGCCCCTCGTCCCAGGTCCCCTCGATGAAGCGGCAGAGCCGCCGCGCCACCTCGGCCGGCTCCGGAAACACGTAATGCGGTCTTCCAAACGTACATTCCATCACGAGGACGTCGCAGGGCTCCACGGCGATCGGCTCCGCCGTGAGACCCTGCCGCATCCGGCAATCGCCCGTGTACACAATCCGCCGGCCCTCGTACTCAATGAGGATCTGCGAGGAGCCCAGGATGTGCCCGGCCGGCAGGAGCCGGCAGCGCGCGCCGTCCACTTCGAACGGGGCGTGGAACGCGTGCGTCTCTGCGAGTGTGCGACCCAGACGATGTTCGTACAGCCGGGCAGTCTGTGGCGAGGCGATGATCCGGCGATGGCGGATGGCGTGGTCGCTGTGGGCGTGAGAGACGAAGCACCGATCGCGGGACCGAGTGGCGTCCAGCCAGAGGGCCATTCCCTGCACGCGCAGGCCGCTATCGTGCTCGATCATCGAGCCTCATTTCTATACTCATCTGATGACCGATGCAAGAGGGTTGTGCTACCCTGCCGACTCATGCATGCGGCCTTTCTCCTCGGCACGGTACTGATCCTTGGCTTGATCGTGGCGGACTGGATGGCGTTCAACCGTAAGTCGCCCCCCTCCGTTCGCTACGGGGTGGTGGTCGGACGGCGCGAGGACCCGTTGGTGGTGCGGCGCGACCGCTTCGATGCCGCGGGCCTGCTGCAATTGCCGCGAGGGTGGGCGCGGCTCGTCCCGGAGCACCGCGCTGTCCAGCTCCTGCCCGACCACAAGCGGTTTGGGATCGCCCTCCGCACGGCCTGGCCGCTGAACGGGTTCGTGCATTACGCGGCCCTGGACGAACGCGCGCCGGTGACGCTGACTAAACGGATGCCGTGGTCGTCGGCCCTGTTGACTGGGGCCTGGTTCCTCACGGTCGCGGGCGGGACACTGGTCTACCTCGTGGCGTATGCCCTCGCCGGTGGGCTGTCTTCCGCCAGCGGCGCCTTTCTGGGCGTCGCTTTAAGCGGACTGGGACTGCTGGTGTGTCTGTTTGGCCTCGTGGTTGTGGTCGCCGCCTATCGGTTGGAGGACAAACGGCTGATGACACTGTACGAGGAATTCAAGACGATAGTGGCGATGTAGGGGCGCAGACCCCTACCGACGGAGCGCGTCCGCGAAGGGTTGGCACTCGGGGGCAAGGAGCTCGGGGCGGTCGGCCAACAGCCTGCTGATGATGCCTCGGTTCTTTTTCGCCAGGCCGGAGTCAATGAAGACCTGTGTGAAAAGGGCGTTCTGGGAAGCCGGGTTGGTAGCGGCCGCGCGCAGGGTAAGCTCAGGTAGGGCCGTGAGCGTATCGCGCAGGGCCAGCACGGCTTTCTCCACACTGTGATAGGGCGGCGTGATCTGCAAGGAACGGTAGAGCAGCGTCACGCGTTGCCGGAAATCCGCTTCCAGCCGGCTGCGGAGCTCGCCGGGAGGCAGAGAAGGCATCGTTGACATGGCGACGGGTATTGTACCAGACCCGCCTGATCTGGTAGCGTCTTGTCCCGTGTGGACCCGCCGTCGATTCTTCCAGGCAATGCTCGCCGCCGGGCTGGGCGCTTTCATTCCTGCCATCGGGGGGTGCTCGTCGACGCCTTCCGTTAGGGCGATCCGCGAAGCGCTCCAAGCGTTGCGGCGCCAGCGGATCGCGCCGCCGCCGTTCGAAGGCCACCGGGAGTTCCGCGGCGTCGTTCATGCCCACACCGAGCTGTCGCATGACAGCACCGGCACGGTCGAGGAGATCCTCAAGGCCGCCGGCTCCGCCAAACTCGAGTTTCTCGTCACGACCGATCACTACACGCCCCGGATCTTTACGGAAGGCCTGGACGGCCGCCGGGGCTCGCTGTTGGTGGTGCGCGGGGTCGAGATCCCCCTGGGATGCACGCGACAGGGGGCGCTGACGCGCCGCTGCGCTAGCGTGCTGGCCATTGGGCTTCGCGGGCCGCTCGTCCCGGGCTCTGACGGGGAATGGGACTTGGAGGAGCTCTTTAAAGGGCTCCGGGCTCAAGGCGCGCTGGCCATCATCGCTCATCCACGCGGTCTGCTGAACCAGAGCTACTTTCGGTACGCCGACGGTCTCGAAATTTGCGATCTCGCCGATACGGTCCGGGACCGTCGGGTGGACGTTCCTCGCTTTCTCCTGAAATTCTTCATGGACTACGACGAGTATCAGGATGAGATCCTCCTGTCGCTCATTGTCGAGCGGTCCAATTGGAATCTCGTCGAGTGGGACCGCTTCACGAAGACACGGCGGTTCATCGGACTGGCGGGCAACGATGCGCACCAGAATCTGCAGGTGTTTGGTCGGCAGGCTGACCCGTATGCGTTGATCTTCAGGGCCGTGAACACGCATATTCTGGCCCCGCTCGGGGTCGCAGAGAGTCTCCGTCCCCTCGCGCCCCCGCTGACGACCGGAAATCTAATGAGCGCGCTTCGCGCGGGGCGCTGCTTTGTTTCCTTCAATCTCCTGGCCGACGCGGCCGGCTTTCGGTTCGCGGCTCATGTAAGGGACGGAGGGCCGGTGGTCGGCCTGATGGGCGATGATGTTCCGCTCCAAGACGGACTCGTCCTTGCAGCGCAATGTCCGGTACCGGGCGCCGTGGAGCTCCTGCGCGACGGAGTCCCGATCCGCCGGCAAGAGGGGCGCGAGCTCCTCCATCAAGTGGACCGGCCGGGGGTCTATCGGATCGAGGTGTCGCTGTGGGTCGTGGACCGCTGGCGTCCCTGGATCTTCTCCAACCCCATCTACGTGCGCGCGTGAGCGCCGTCGCCAACGATGCGGCATCGTCGGAAGGTTTTCCTGGCGGCATTGGTTCTGGCGCAGGCATGGGCGGCTGTTCTGTCCGTGGCCGCCTTTCAGCGTTTCACCGATGAAGCCGGGGTGGTCATCTACACGATCGACGACGACGGCATCGTTTCCATGTTCGAAAGCAGGCCCGGCACGGATATTACCATCTCTGTGACGCGCGGGACCCGCGAGAAGATGCAGCCCAGGATCACCGAGGTCACGCCCGACGCGATTCCTGCCGGCACCTCTACCGTGCTCAAGTTGAAAGGGGAAAACCTTGTCGGGGCGAGCGTGAAATTCAACGTGCCCGGCATCGACGTGAAACCTTATGCCGGGAAGGCCAAGTCACTGGACATCCCGCTGTCCATCTCAGCGAGCGTGCCACCGGGCGAGCTCGTTATGGAAGTGACGACCCCGATCGGGAGCACCACGGCCAAATTCAAGGTGACCGAATTTCAAATCGGAGGAAGCGGGCCTTCGCGGCGGGACAGCGGCAAGCAGGCCATCTCCACGAGCGCGCCGACGAATTGTCCGGAGGGCATGATCGGTGTGGGCGCCGAGCGGGGCGGGTTCTGCATTGAAATCGATCGCTCCTATACCTCCGATTATCGAAAATCGGTGCAGGCCTGCGCGATGAAAGGCAAACGGCGCTGTGACGCTGCCGAATGGCGAACGGCGTGCGAGCAGACAAAAGAGGGGAAGCTTCCGTTAAAGAACATGATCGGGAACTGGGAGTGGACAGGGACTGAGGTAGTCAAGGATGCGCCCGGTGAAGCAGCGGACTACGGCGCGACCGGTATTTTGACGGTCATTGTGCTGGGCCGAGCAGATTGCAAGACCGAGCGCTATTTTGAGACGTGGAAGAGAGAAAACCTGGAAGGCCGGTGTTGTAGGTAGTCAGGCGGCTAGTTTCGAAAACACTTTTTTCAGGATGGCGCAGGCCTGCGCGATCTGATCACGCGAGACGTCCAAGTGTGTCACCGCGCGGAGCGTGGTCGGGCTGAAGGGCACGAGCAGCAGCCCCTCGGCCTTGAGCAGTGCCAGCACCTCGTCGGCCGTGCGGCGCGTCTCGCTGATGTCGAATACGACGATGTTGGTCTCGACGTGTGCCGGGTTGATCCGGACGCCGGGCAGCCCCGCCAGGGCTTCCGCCAGCCGTTTCGCGTGGGCGTGGTCCTCGGCCAGGCGCG
>WNGL01004050.1_pt1 | contig 17641 bp, 12 predicted proteins | sample 5400591 | NCBI WGS metagenome assembly WNGL01 (sample SAMN13153377, study PRJNA577476) | soil metagenome | isolation source: 80 cm soil or saprolite under Garry oak tree replicate 1 | place: USA:California | collected 2016-06-15 | reverse complement strand
CCCTCCATCCCGAAAGATGCAGGACGTTCGACTTGCATGTGTTAGGCACGCCGCCAGCGTTTATCCTGAGCCAGGATCAAACTCGCCATCCATGTATGGTTTTTCAGTACACTCTCTCATAGGAGAATGCACCGATATGTCGAGTAATCCCAACCAGACATTACTATCTGGCTGTTTCGCAAAAATTGACAGGAACTGTTTCTGCAAACAGCTTCTGTTTTCCACTCTTCAGTTGTCAAGGTTCTACTGCAGCACATTTTTACGCTGCTGTTTTTAGTACTATTGAAAAAACCTAACAGGTTTTCAGCTGATGTCCTCGTCCAGGAGACGAAGCATTTCGGGGTGATCTACATTCTTGGGAAAACCATTCTGTGAAGTTCGCTCACCAGAAGTTCCACCCCTTCTACATCGGCATCACTATTATGGCACATATCTGTGGGGATGTCAAGACCTTTTTGGAAGATTTTTGATATTTACCACCATGCTGGCACTACTGGTGATGATGTACCTGTTGCAGTAGTTAAAACGCTATGGGTAATGAATTTATTCCCACTTCCCTCTCTTTTTCAATGGTCGAATTGGGGCTTCATGGCGGAGCCATGAAGCCCCAATCGATTAAATGAGGAGCGACCCTTGGGTCGCTAGTCCTCAATCTGAAAAGTATTGATGAGAGAATGGAGAAGCATTTTTTAAATTTATGCTACGAATTACTAAAATCTGACGTACAATATTCTAGGAGGTGTTACCAAGACGTTGGGCATCCCCATACCCAACGTTTCCCCCTAGTAACACCTCCTTTCTAAATAGAATCCTATCTCCAGACCAGTGTATCCTCGTTTCCTGGCAGACGCATGCTCTGAGGTAATGCTTCATCATTTCCTTCCGCCACAATTTTTCGTCTCCACTCACAGCGCACATCTCCACTGATCAGTAACTCGCGCATCACCTCGTCATAATCTTGAGAGGTAAATTGTCCAAAGTTGGCAACGACTAATTGCTGACGAAGATCGGACCAGCGCCGCACCCGTTGGGTTTTTCCGAGATGGAGGATGCGCTGATACAATTGCGTCATCTCCTCTGCAAGATGCTCCTGGTACTGCCTTGCAAACCACTCCTCTCCCAGCACGCCCTGGTGACTCTGCTGATCCAGGCGACGGCGGTAGATACAGAGTGCGTCGTTCATACTCACAAGGCTATCTGGGCGACGAGTCGCAAAAAGAAGTGTATAGGGGGTTGCTTTGACGACGGCTGGACGTGTCTGTATGGAGAAGGCATCCCTCTGCACTGAGAGGAAATGGCGCTGCATAGAGGCTATCAATAAGTCGATGCTTCTATCTATTGCATTTGCTGTTTTCGCCTCTTCTTGCGCCTCACCCTTCGCAAGCAATGTCTTCCAGCGATCACTGCGGAGCAATACTGTTAAGGTGGATGCATCATGGGGAGAGTCTAAAGCTGCCAGCAAGCGCGTTTCTAGCTGTTTATGCGAGATCAGAAGCAAGAGTTCGGTTGGTACCGTGCGCTGATATAAAGGAGCAAGGTCATCATAGGTAAATATGGTCTGTCCCAGAGGATTGAGCAAGAAAATGGCGGGGGATTGGTCAATGAACTGCAGGATTATGGGAGCAGCCTCTAACCAACTTGCACGCACAATGCCGCTCTCTTTTGGAAGGGTGATATTTTCATTTTTTGCTGTCCTGGTTTCTTTTCGCTTGCTACTTCCGGCCTCTAAAATCAAGCCATGGAGATTGATTGATTTGCTTTCCTGTGCAAGTGATTGTGAGAGCGAGGCGATTGGCTGGAGAATGGGAGGGAGCAGTTGGCCTTCCTGTGGAGCGTCTTTCTTGCGACCTTTTTTGCCGCCATTCTCGCTCTCTGGACGAGCTAGCATGTCAAGTGAAACTTCGCCGGTGTACTCACTTTTACTGTTCGCTCGTGTATCAATACCCAGGGCATCAATCCAGTAGCAGCGGCGATAGATGCGCGTTGCTGCAAGGGACCGGCAATAGGGAGCCACATAATCCAGGAGGAGCCAGTTGCGCAAAGAGGACAGGATATTCCGCTCCGTGAGGCGTCGGTTACGTCCATGGTGTCCCTGCCCCACGGTTTCTGAAGATGCTGGTGAGTGCTTATTGTCGAATTCTTCCCACAGGTTCTGCATGGTGGAAATATTGTACCATAGTTGGAAGCAGCAGTCAGCAGGAAATCAACCAGGGCTGGAAGCGCTTCCCGCTTCCAGCCCTGGTTGATTTCCTGCTCTTGACTCTCCCCCTCCGTTTATGGTATATTCCCAAATACACCAAGCATAACAAAACGGCCATGATAGGGACATATTGAGAAGCCTTACCGATGTCCAGAGAGCAATGCATACCTGCTGAAAGCGTTGCCATCGGTGCTCATCAATGACACCCTTGAGCCAACCAGCGAAAAGGCTATAGCTACTCTAGCTGGTTTCGGGTCGCGCCCGTTGTAGCGCGACGGCTTACTTCTAAGCCCAACGAAGGGATTGGAAGAACCGACTGAGGCCCCTTTTATCGGGGCAAATGGTGGTGGTACCACGACAGGCAGAGTAATTCGCCCTCGTCCTCCAGTAGGACGAGGGTTTTTTGTTTGCCTGTTGTGTCGTTCACAGGCAAACAGAAAGGAACAGTTTATGGCCGCTGATGGTAATAAGACTCTGAAAGACGACAACGATCTCAAGGAAGGCGTCTGAAACTCTGATTGTTGGGCTTGCCCTGGCGTACTTCCTTAACACAACAGTGGGCAAGCCCATATATCAAGAAGGAGCCTTCTTTTATGGAACGTATTCGCACAATTGAAGTCAGCCAGCATATCGGCGAACGTGTGCGCGTAAGCGGCTGGCTACACTCGCTGCGCCAACTAGGTGGCGTCAGTTTTCTCGTCATTCGCGATGGTTGGGGAATAGTGCAGGCAGTGGCCGAGACCGAAGCTGAATTGGCCGCACTGCTTGAGAGTGGAGCTGCGGTGGAGAGCGTCATCAGCGTTGAGGGACAGGTTTTGAGTGAGAAACAGGCACCTGGTGGCATCGAACTGCACAACTTGCACATCGAAGTCATCACGCAGGTAACCGAAGTACCGCCTGTAGTACTCAACAAGCGCAAGATCACAGCAAATATCACTACTCTGCTCGATCACGCGGTTGTAGCCAACCGTCATCCGGCACGTCGCGCCATCTTGCGACTTGGAGCGGGTACAATGGCTGGTTTCCGTGCTACACTCATGGCCCGCAATTTCACCGAGATACAGACTCCGAAGATCGTCGCTGCTGCTACCGAAAGCGGAGCCAACGTCTTCAAACTCGACTACTTTGGACGACCAGCATACCTGGCCCAAAGTCCACAGTTCTATAAGCAGGTCATGGTAGGAGTCTTTGAGCGTGTCTTCGAGGTTGGCCCGGTCTTCCGTGCCGAACCGCATGACACGACACGGCATATCAACGAGTACATCAGCCTGGACGTTGAGTTTGGTTTCATTGAGAACCATTTCACAGTAATGGCTCTGCTGCGTGACGTGATCGCTGGCATCTTGAAGACATTACACGAGCAATATCCGACCGAGTTGGAACTGCTCCAGGTCGAGATACCAGCCGTGCCTTCGGAGATTCCCCACATTCATTTTGCCGATGCCCAGGAACTGATCTTGCACCGCTATGGTATGGATGTGCGTGGAGAACCAGACCTATCACCGCAGGATGAACGCTGGCTGGGTGAATGGGCACAGCAAGAATTCGGCAGCGATTTCCTGTTTGTTACAGGCTATCCGATGCGCAAGCGCCCATTTTATACTCATCCCGATCCTGCACGGCCGGAGTACTCAAACTCCTTCGACCTGCTCTTCCGCGGAACTGAACTGGTCACTGGTGGGCAACGCCTGCACCGCTATGCCGATTACCTGGCGGCTTTGGAGAAGGCACATCTGCCTGTTGAGCCATTCGAGTCGTACCTGGAAGCATTTCGCTATGGTATGCCACCCCATGGCGGCTTTGCCATCGGACTTGAACGTTTACTGATGCAGCTGACGGGTGTGCCGAACATAAAGCTGACGACGACTTTCCCACGGGATTTGATGCGGCTGACACCCTGATGCTGCAAAGGGGAGTGCAGAGGGGGCGAAGCCCCCTCTGCCGGGGTCTGGGGAACCCTGTCTGGGGGACAGGTAATTGGGGTACCCAGTTTCTCTCTTTTTGGGTAGGAGGGGTGGGGGAAAAACGACTTGTAAATGGCCCTGTCCTACTCTCACTTAGTGTTGTTGAAAATCACATTGACAAGTATGATAGTGACACAAATCAGAACCACAGCCCAACCTGCTCCTATGCCTCCTATCACACCTGAAACAGGTATTATCAACGCAAGCAGTGGCACTAACAGACACAGTGAGACAATTGCCAGTGCCAGGCGCTGACCGGCCGATGGCCCCTGTCTTGAACGAAGCTCGTTCTTGAGTTCTTGCTTCAGTTTCTTTGCAATTGACGTGGCAAAAACATCATCATGGTCTGGATCGAGTTTTTGCCCGAACGAACTCCCTATCCGCTCACCGTACTCGGGAGAACCTCCATACTGGCCATACAATGGCTCCTGCTCCTGACGTCCCATTCCTTCGGGGTTCCGTTGTTGCATGACGAACCTCCCTTGTGTTTTGTTATATCATCCAGAAAACAAGCAATAAGATCAGTATAACATTTTATGCATGTACGAATAGTGATTTCTCAGAGTTGCAGTGAGTGTTGGTGAGCACGGAGACGCACCGCCCTGGGCAAAAAAAGTGAACTGCAGCCTACCCACCCTCTGTACTTGACATTTGACTCAACTTCTCCTACACTCGACAGCAGAGATGAGAAGTCGATCTACTGTACGAGCGATAAAGGTAGATCGCTCAGACGGAGGGAGTCCAATGATAGATCGTATAGGACAACAGTTGGGCAACTATCGCCTGATCCACTTTTTGGGAAGGGGCGGCTACGCCGAAGTCTATCTCGGTGAGCATCTGTTTCTTAAGACTCAGGCTGCCATCAAAGTGCTGAATGTGCAACTGGCCGATGAGAACTTCAAGGACTTCCTCAACGAAGCACAACTGATTGCTTCCCTGGATCATCCTCATATTGTGCGCGTTCTCGAATTTGGGGTGGAAGGCCGTACTCCTTACCTGGTCATGACCTATGCTCCCAATGGGACCATGCGCCACCTTTTCCCCAAGGGAAGCTCCCTGGCTCCAGAGCGCATTCTCCCCTATCTCAAACAGGTCGGCGAAGCCTTACAATATGCTCACGATAGAAAGATCATCCACCGCGATGTCAAACCCGAGAACATGCTACTCGGAAGGAACAATGAAGTCTTACTTGGAGACTTTGGCGTCTCCTTGATAGTTCAGAGCTCACGCGACCAGAGCACACAAGAGAGTGTTGGCACCATGCCCTATATGGCTCCCGAACAACTGCGTGGGAGGCCACGCCGGGCCAGCGATCAATATGCACTGGGAATAACCGTCTATGAATGGTTATCAGGTGATGTGCCCTTCCGTGGCTCCCTCTCCAGTATTATGCGTGACCACCTGGAGACACCACCACCATCTTTACGCATGAGGGTTCCAACTCTCTCTCCTGAGATTGAGCAAGTAGTGATGAAGGCACTCGCCAAAGACCGAAGAGACCGCTACCCCAATGTCAGTACATTTGTTGCTGCTTTTGAACAGGCTTGTCAGCAGCCGTTTGACCATACCATTGCAGCCTCTCCATGGAACCGACCTCAACGAGTACCAGGAGCAATTGGCCCTCTACCGGATCGGACTCTCCTGGCTTCAGAAACAGTTGATTCTTACAGCGATAGACCTCCCTCACCATTACCTGCTGCCGCTGTCGCAGCACCTGGGCCCGGCGGGTGGTATAACCCACCACCCAGGCCCAAATCTCGCATTTCACGTCGCACACTTCTGCTGGGGCTGGGAGCAGTAGCAGGACTGGCTGCCCTGGGAACTGGCATTGCCTGGCTGGTACAGCCTCATTCTCAAGCTCAATCTCAACCTCCTGCCTCAACATCAACAACAAGCCCTCGTTTGGGAACCACCCTCTACACCTACAAAGGTCATACCAATTCAGTACTGGCCGTGGCATGGTCACCGAATGGGAAGCGCATCGTTTCTGGCTCCCTGGATCATATGGTACAGGTCTGGGATGCTACCACAGGAGATCATGTTCTCCCCTATAGTGGTCATACTGATGGAGTCGAGGTCGTAGCATGGTCGCCGAATGGCAAGTACATCGCCTCTGCAGGTAAAGACAGGACCGTACAGGTCTGGGACGCTACAAATGGAAATCTGATTGTCATCTATAAAGGTCATACTCAAACAGTCCTGGCTCTTGCCTGGTCACATGATAGTAAATACATTGCCTCTGGCTCATTGGATCAAACAGTACAGGTCTGGGAAGCGACCCTGGGAGGGCAACCTCTTGTCAACTATACGGGTCATTCCGATACTGTAACTGCTGTGGGATGGTCGTCGAATGACAAGCAAATTGTCTCTGCAAGCTATGACAAGAGCGTCCAGATCTGGGAGGCCAACACTGGGAATCTGGTTTCCACCTATAGTGGCCACAAGGATGCCGTCTTCACTGCCACCTGGTCACCTGATAACAAGTACATTGCCTCTGGTGGGAGCGATCAGACCGTGCAGGTCTGGGAAGCTACTACGCGGCACCTGATCGTGACCTATAGTGGCCATACCAAACCGGTTGAAGCCGTAACATGGGCATCCGATAGCAAACATCTCGCCTCTGCCAGCGATGATAAGACAGTACAACTATGGCAGGCGACAACTGGTACACATACCTTCACCTACAAAGGCCATTCCGATGCTGTCAATGCCGTGGCCTGGTCATCGGATGACCAGCACATCGCCTCTGCCAGCTTTGACAAGACTGTGCAGGTGTGGCAGGCCGTCTAATCCCAATACACAATAGGATTTTTGTTTCGCTCTCTTTTAGCAAGCAAACATATCTGCTATAATCGAGACAAACTTTCCTATAGAGAATGAGCGAAAGGGGAAATCGCTCAGAAAGAGAGCACCGAGAATGGCAGAACGCGGAGACCAGGGAGAGCGCGAGGGACAACAGCTTGGAAACTATCAACTCATCCACCTCCTGGGACAGGGAGGCTTTGCTGATGTCTACCTTGGAGAACATATCTACCTCAAGACGCAGGCGGCTATCAAAATCCTCCAGATGCGCCTGGGCAAAGAAGAATTAGAAGGCTTCCTCAATGAGGCACGAACCGTAGCTCGCCTCGTCCACCCTCATATTGTACGAGTACTCGAATTTGGCGTGGAAGGCAACACCCCTTTTCTGGTCATGGACTATGCTCCTCATGGCTCTTTGCGCCAGCGTCACGCCAAAGGTACGCCACTCCCACTGGACACCATCATACACTACATCCGGCAAGTTGCATCTGCCCTGCAATATGCACATGATAACAGGCTGATCCATCGTGATGTCAAGCCAGAGAATATGCTGCTGGGAGCAAACTACGAAGTCTTGCTGAGTGATTTCGGCCTTGCTCTGATTGCCCAGAGTTCGCGCTACCAGAATGTTCAGGAAGCGGCTGGCACCCTGGCATATATGTCTCCTGAACAGTTGCAGGGTAAACCCCGGGCTGCCACCGATCAGTATGCACTGGGTATTGTCGTCTACGAATGGTTATGTGGAGACCGTCCCTTTCACGGCTCTTTCACCGAGGTAGCCAGCCAGCACATGTTTATTCCTCCCGCGCCCCTACGAGAGAGAATGCCGGACATCGCACCGGCTGTGGAACAAGTGGTGATGACAGCCCTGGCGAAAGACCCACATCAACGCTTCCCCAGTGTGCAAATGTTTGCCACCGCACTCGAACAAGCTGTGGGTACGACAGGGTATGCACAAGGAATGCCCTTGCAAACGCCGTTCCCAGGCCAGCCACCTCTATCAATGCGGAGCCAGGGTACAGCACAGCCACAAGCGATACCCCAACAAACACCCTCCCAGGATCAACAATTTATCCCTACCTTCCGAGCGCCACAACAGAACCAGCAATTTGCACCCATACCGGGCCAGGTGATAGGAGGGCAACCCCAAGGGGTACCCCAACAAATCCCATCCCAGGGCCAGTCAGCCTTTTCTACCTTCAAGATACAGCAGCAGAACCAGCAATTTGCACCCATGCCAGACCAGGCATCCATGTCCACCTTCATAGTACCTGGACAGGCACAATCTGCCAGCCCAATGGTGAGTCAGCCATTACAGGCTCCCTTTGGCATATCGTCGTTTAATCAGTCACCGTCGGCGTACGCTTCAGTCACCATGGCAAATCAGCCTGTCCAGGCTCCTCCGCAGGATTGGCCTCAATCTGCCCAATTTAAAGAGCAGGCATCCAAAAAGAAGGTCTCAAGACGTGTAATCATAGCGGGCCTGGCAGGATTGGCAGGGCTGTTTATCCTGGGTGGTGGCGCAGCTCTTCTCGTGCAGCAGTCCCAATCACCTTCTCCTGCTGCTACTCCTACGCCTACCCAGCTTCCCGCCTCCGCACTTACTCCAACCCCAACGGCTAAGCCCGGGCATACTCCCACCGCCTCACCTGCACAGACCCCTACAGCTCAGGCTACCCCGACTCCTACTGCTACACCTGATCCTACGCCTACTTCGACACCCAGTCCAACTCCCACCCCTGTTCCTGTCGTTTCGTCTGGGCAAGGCACTATCCATGGCACCTGGTCGTTTAGTTTTGACCAGGGTATCCAGGTTAGCAGTGGTGGTGATGTCTTCTGGGATCAGCAGACCAGTACGGTTCGCTCAATGGATCCACAAGGAAGCGCCCAGCTGGTCAATATAGGTGTCGTTGACTTCAATAGCATTACTGCCGCTAAGCTCCATAGCTTGACCTATACTACTACCCCCATCGATGGCAACAACGACTCGAGCAACGAGCTTGTCAATGGTGATGTCTTCGCTGTCCTCACAAATGGTGGCAACCATGCCAAGGTTCAGGTTGTCAGTTATGGGTATAACATTGTTGTGCAGTGGGTTACTTACAAAGGATAAGAGTGCAGTTGTGCAGCAGGTTCATCGCCTCTGGCGGCTATGATAAAACGGTACAGGTGTGGCAGGCGATGTAGGGAAAGGTGCACCGGCACTCAGCCCCTGGCCGGGTGAGTATACAACTGAATGGACTCCATTTGCTGATTTGTTAAAGTTACCTAGCACGTCGTACACATCAAAACTCACCCGAATCTGTCCGGGAGTTACTCCGAGCTGACGAAGATCCGCATTGCAGGTGAAGATATCTCCTGTCGCAGGTGGATAGGCAACGCAGGCTATTTTCCAGTAATTTTGCCAGTTCACAGTAAAGTTCACATGATCAATCGCCGGGTCTTCTGGTTCGGTGCGATACGCATGTGCCGTGAACTGAATAATATCACCAACCGTTTGCCCGCTATCTGGAGAAACCCATATGCCCCCAGGCCGAATGCTCACCGTGACAGGAATAGACATGCTGGGCCCGAATGGTACCCTGTTATGCTCCAGTACCCATGTGGTTGAGTAGGTACCCGTCAAATTTGGAGCGGTGAGATGAATAGTAAATTGCCATTGCTGGCCGGGTACGGCATTCTGACTGCCAAAGCCAACATCTTCTCCACCCATACAGTTCTCTATGCAGGTCAGCCTATACTTGCCAACATCTGACCTGATGGTGTTCCCGTTATTGATGACGATAAAGAAGATAGTGAACCGCTCATTGGGACGGACGGTCGGAGGTTTGCTGGTAGCCACAATGGCAGCGCTATCACCTGCCTGCCTCGTTACGGTACCTGTGATGGGGCTTGAGACTGGTTGTGAAGAATTAGCAGGCTGGGTAACAAGAGTGTAAGGACTGGAAGCAGGGGAAGATGCCAGTAACCTCCAGAAAAGAGGGATTAGCCAGGAAAGAGTAGCTACCATCAACACTAGCCCTATCCCTATGAAGATCATCGTCCGTGAAGGGAAGGGTCTACGTTCTTTTGAAAGATTTTGTGGCTGAAGTGGCACAGGTATTGTAGTTTCGCGCCATCCCTCCCACGTCGGAGCCGGAGCTTCCTCGGTTTGCAGGTTTTCATCTTCCTGAGAAGCAGGATATACCAGGTGTTGGGAGAATGGCCTGTTGTCAAGATCGTGTTCCTGGGTGTCCTCGGTGATTTGTTCCTGCATCTCTCCGGCGCTGTTACGGACATTAGATCTGATTAACCCCAGGGCTTCAGCATCCATTTGAAAGAGTGAGCAAAGCCTTTGACGATAGTAAGGGCTGGGAAACGTCTCACCACGTTCCCACCGACCTATGTTTTGGAGATCGCTATCGATGGCATCAGCTACGTAGAGCCGTGTCCAACCGCGTCGTTCGCGTTCGAGCCGCAATCGAGTGCCTATCTTTTCCATACCCGTAGCCTCCTGTTTGTCAATTGACTCATAACAGAGGTGGTGATGCTCTAACTGTTTGCCTACTCTAATTTAACTACAATCACACCATTCTCTAGCATACTGATACAAAACACCGTATCAAATGATTATCGAAACTACCTGATACGTAGTTGATATAAAACTTACAGGTGACTGACACGTCAAAGATATTCCTTCAAAATACGCTCGTCGAGTAAACTATCGAATAGTGATTAGACCGAGAAGGGCCCTCTTCGGAAAACTAGCACAACGGAAGAAAGTCATCGAAATTGAAGCATGTGACCCGCGAGTATAGGAGGATCAGCAGAGCATATGGAGAAGTTGGCTGAAGGTAGCATCCATATCACGTTCCAGTTTTCCGAAGAGTATGCAGAAGTGCTGCCCGGTGATGTGGAAAGTACTGAGGTTGCCCTGGAACAGGCCATAAGTCAGTTGTTGCTGGAGCTTTTTGGTGAGCCGATCTTTGTAGGTGATGTCACAGTTAAGTACTCATCACTGCAGCAGACGCGAACATGGTGATGATCTTCTCTGTGGCGGCATACACCTGAATAGTATGAGTCGTGAATAACGGGCCGGGCAAGGGTCGGATACCTTGCCCTTTTGATTTCTTCTTTAATAGAGTGATGAAAGGGTTATAGTGGTCCCACCCAAACTCTCGCGGCAATTTGGGCTAGTTCCTGAGCTCGCTTAGTGATTTCTTGCTCATCCCATGTTATCAAATCAAGAGGGGCAAAGTATTGGTTGAGATAGACTTTGCTTCTTCTAAGTGTCGGTTGCTTCTCCTCGAAAGGTTTATTCTTCATATCATTATTGTAGTCATCGCCGATTAAGGTTAGGTTTCCAGGAGTGTGGAGCCACTCTGTATGAATGCGCCGCCAATCATCACCCAATGCTTTCTTCCAAGTATTCCCATTTGTATCATCCGCGATAGTTTGAGGCATTACATGCTCGATCTGACAGTTGTGTAGAAGGACCGGCTCGCTGTCTTCTTGAAGTGCCAATTCGAGACCTTGAAGAACGGCTAGAGCATAGTTGCCGGTATAGAGTTTCGTTCTCTGAAATGCTGGGATAAATAACTCGTTGCTTGGCCAACCTCTACCTTTAAGGTATTTCTTCAGGTTCACTAGAGGTTTGTCCTTCAGTTCGCGACAAGCTGTACAGAACAAGCGGTTATAGCCACGAGAGCTCTCACCACATATGTACCTACGCAATACAAATCCTGAAATTGTTTGCAGAGCCTCCACAAGTTCTTTGTCTGTAAGCTGCTGCTTTTCATAGAGGCTAAGAAGTGCAAGTAATAAAGGATAGGATGTAGTGATATTCAGGTTTCGTAGAGCTTGGAGTGCCTGATTAACTTGTGAATTGGCATGTGATGATCCACCACGGATTAAGTCATAATGCTTCGCTTGACATTTCAAGTCACTTATAAGATTAAGTGGTTCAATTTGGCTTAGAGGATATTTCTTCTCAAAAGCTTCATAAACTGCGTTCTCTACTACATAATTTCCTTCGCTCATCAGTAAGTCTCGAAAGAAGCTAGCAAAGAGACTGCCATTAAGCTTTCCTCCTTCTTCAAAATGTTTTTCGAGCGGTCGCCAATAATTATCATCGAAGGCATCCTGGTAGTTTATAGAAACTGCCATAAAGACATGGTTACGGATCAAATCTCCCTGTCCAAGGTCCACACCGGTTGAATTAAGCGACTTGAAAATTTTGTACGGGTTTTCTCCATCCAGTACGATCAAAACAAAGTCCAGTTGGGCTGTGAGAGTAACAAAAAGTTTTCGTAGAGTTTCCTCGCTCTCCAAAAGACCTTCTTTTCCTTCAATCTGCTCTAAAAAATAGATGTAGGCTGAACCTACTAGATAGGTCAAGTCTAGCCGGATATTTTTCTCACTTTCTCCTCCGTCCACCAGGGTCAGGTAATACTCACGGTCCCGTATCCGTGGATAGACCTTATAGCGCTCGCGATTCTTTTTGAACTTATGTATCAGGTAGTTTTCCTCTATCTCAGCAGCGAGTTCTTCCCAGCCTTTTTTCTTCGCAGCAGTACGTAGAGCACAGAGAAGTATTGAAAGCGTCATGAGTCTTTGTTGCCCATCAATCACTTGATAAGCTGAAATGACCCCAGGCATATGCTTCTCTGGGACGCAAACTATTGAACCAAGAAAGTGGCGACGTTTTTCTTCGTCTGTTTCTTGTAGCAAAAGTAAATCTTCCCAAAGCTGCTCCCAGTCCTTTTTTCCCCACGAGTAGTATCTCTGGAAGACAGGAATTACATACTGCTCTGCTGAGTGGAGAATTTGTTGAAGTGTTCTTTCAGTTGCCTTCATCGTTTTCACCTTAGTTATGATCTTTAGTTGTAGGTTATACGCACGATATAGCTCTTCCTATTGGAGTGACGGTTGCAAGCTACTGTGGTAACATTATTAGGAAGTGCTCAAACCTTGTCTCTGTAAAATTGGGGTAAGGATCATATAAGAGTTAGCCAGGTTGGTCTTATTTTCAGGAGAATACCATTCTTATGCCGCTATCCGACGTGCCCGTAGAGCACCCCACCAGACCCAAACGCCCGCTCAGCATCGGCGCAGGAGCTGTCATCGTCCACGAAGGACGTGTCCTGCTCGTGCGCAATATTCGTGGAGTCACCAGGGAACGCTACCTGCTGCCAGCAGGGCGCGTCAATGCGAATGAGCTGCCAGACCAGGCAGCCATACGTGAGACATTTGAAGAGACAGGGCTGCGCGTGGAAATTGAAGGACTGCTGGGGGTACGTATCTGGGTGATGGATGATGGCGAGCATAACTACTTTTTCATGTTCCGCGCAAAACTCCTCTCACCCCTCAGCGACCTGCAACCCAATCCGGCTGAGATTGACGATGCACGTTTCTTCTCAAAAGAGGAGATGGCTGCTCTAGGTGTGGATGAAACCTGGTCGGGTGCCATCGCCATTGCCCTCAAGGCGCTCGATCCCAATGCCAGCCTCTGGCCGAATTATGCTGACCTCTCTGATACCTCCGGCGTCGATGTGCCTCAACGCTGGCGCATCTGGATGTGATGCTGTGTTGAAGAAATCCTCGCGCCTTCTCGCCCTCATTGAAGGTGTTACAGTTGCTATCATCTTCGGCTCAACACTCGTCCTCGCCAAGATAGCACTTGCATACATGGGGCCGCTCACGCTCCTCGCCCTGCGCTATTTGCTGGCTTCTTTGCTGTTACTTCCATTCGTGGTTCGCCGCAGAGCTTTGACACACTGGTCCCGCCGTCTCTGGCTGCGTTTCTTGCTGATCGGCCTGAGTTTCTATGTCATTGGAAATGGTGCAGTGCTTGTAGGATTGAAATACATTCCAGCAACGACAGGTTCTCTACTGTTGAGTTTTGTTCCCCTGCTCGTTCTTTTTGCGGGTCTGCTCTGGCTTAAGGAAGTGCCGACTCGCTTGCAAATGGTAGGTGTACTGATTGGACTTGTCGGAAGTGCCCTCTTCTTTTCACCGGGCTTGAAAGCTGGCGAACCGCTTGGGATAGGGATTATCGTAATAGGCCTGGCCGGAAATGCTTCATTTGGCCTTTTCGGACGCGAAGTGGCGAGAGAGGGACAGACCGAGCACGTGGATACCCTCGCTCTGACCGCTATCCCTCTCGCTTTTGGAGCTGCGATCTTCCTGCCCCTCGCCTACCTGGTCGAAGGTTTCCCCCACTTTCCGGTGTTCGCCTGGAGTTTTGTGCTCGTGCTCACCGTGATCAACACCATCTGTGTCTATCTGCTCTACAATCACGCACTGAAAGTGCTCGCCGCCTTTGAAGTGAGCATGATTATCAATCTCGCACCACTGGTCACAGCCCTCTTGTCCTGGTTATTCTTAGCTGAACAGTTGAGCATCGTCCAGATCTTTGGCATGTTTGCTATTCTCGGTGGAGTAGCCCTGGTTCAAGGAGGAAAGTCTTCATAATGAGTCATAATATGGTCATATCGAAGTTTTGAAGATAATTGTCCAGATGGCTCAAGGCGCTCGGAGAGCGCCTTGAGCCATCTTTTATAATACTTGTGCCGCCGACGGCGGCACAAGTATTATAAAAGATGGCTCTGTGAGAGAAAAAGTGGAAGGGGGTGGGTACGATTACCCACCTACTGGTCCTCCCTCTAACCCAGGTTTCGTCATATTCGCCGGATCAAGAATACGATCCAGTTCCTCTTGAGAGAGCATTGTCTTCTCGCGTGCTACCTCGCGTATCATCTTCCCTGTCCTGTGTGCCTCTTTGGCTATGTCGGCGGCAGCATCGTAGCCGATAATTGGAGCCAGCGCGGTACAGATAGCCAGGCCGCGCTCAACCATCTCTGGCCCTTTTGTTGTTGCCTTCAGACCTTTGATGCATTGCTCAGTAAAGTTGCGTGTGGCTGTGGATAGTAGGCTGATTGATTGCAGCAGGTCATAGGCAGCGATTGGCATCATCACGTTGATCTCGAAATTGCCGGACTGCCCGGCGATGGTGATTGTCGTATGATTACCCATCACCTGCGCACAGACCATGCAGAGCGATTCGGCAATCACCGGATTGACCTTGCCAGGCATGATCGAGCTACCGGGCTGGACTGCTGGTAGTTCAAGTTCTCCGATGCCAGCGCGTGGGCCAGAGCCAAGCCAGCGGATATCGTTGGCAATCTTCATCAGGCTCACTGCCAATGTGTTGAGCGCACCACTGGTCTCAACGACGCTATCAAGCGTGCTCTGTGCCTGGAAGTGGTTGCTGGTCTCCCGCACAACCACCCCATTCATCTCTGAGAGGAGCCGACAGACGCGAGTGGCAAATTCTGGATGGGTATTAACGCCAGTGCCGACAGCCGTACCTCCAAGGGCAACTTCTGAAAGTTCGCTCTGGGCATTACGTAGACGCGCGATGCCACGAACAACCTGTCCCTCGTAGCCTAGAAACTCCTGCCCCAGGCGAATCGGTGTGGCATCCTGGAGGTGCGTACGCCCGGTCTTAATGATGGGCATGAAATCTTCCGACTTCTCTTCCAGGGCTTTCTGCAAGGTTTGTAGCGCCGGGATCAGGTCGTGTTCGATGCTGACAAGAGCGGAGAGATGGATAGCTGTCGGGATAACATCGTTGGAGGACTGTCCGAAGTTGACATGATCGTTGGGATGTACTTTACGTGAACCACGTTCGCCACCCAGCAATTCGCTTGCCCGGTTAGCAATGACCTCGTTTGCGTTCATATTGGTTGAGGTGCCGGAACCAGTTTGAAAGATATCGAGGACGAAGTGGCTATCCAGTTTCCCATCGATCACCTCCTGGGCGGCCTGCACAATCGCCTCGGCAATCTTGGGGTCTAACAGTCCCAGCGATTCGTTTGCCTCGGCAGACGCCTGTTTAATTTGTCCCAGGGCACGAATAAAACGGCGCGGGAAACGCAGGTCGCTGATTGGAAAATTAAGCACTGCCCTTTGCGTGCTTGCGCCGTAATAGGCGGCGGCGGGTACATACATCTCACCCATCGAGTCACGCTCGATGCGCATGCTTTCTATATTTTCCACAGTTATTCCTCCTTCATGAGGAGCATTTTTTGCAGCATCCCTGTATACAGGCATTATATCATCTGGCGGAGGTGCACATTACCTTATGGAAAAAAGAAGAAGGTCGGCTGCCTCGGACAGCCGACCTTCATTTCTAGACAGAAGCACTACGTAGTTAAATGGCTGATGCGCGTGTCCCAGTTACCCAGGCTCGTGCGGGTCCCACCACAACTGCCGAATGGAGCAGCTCTATACTGGGCGAGAGTACATGTTTGTCCGATGTACTCCGAGGCGATCCACATGGTGTTGCCGTCTGCCACTGCGGCACCATAGTCACCCCAGCGAGTGCGCGGTGGATTGCCAACGAAGGCTTTGTAGCTGGTGAAGCCATCATCCGGCCCAAGACCGGTAGCTGCGATGTGGACATCGCCAACCCCAACACTTGCATCGATGGCGGCATAACCTGCGCTTGGATAATAGTCCCCACCGACCACGGTAAAGGCCATCACACCTCTACCACTGTTGGTCACACCGATGGCCGGGTAGGTCAGGTTATTGTTGGCCAGCCCTAGGTAACCCTGCAGAGCAACGCTACCACTAACACCGGAGGACGAGACGGACGGCTTGACAATGAACCACTCGATACCGGCCTTATTGACACTATTAAGTGTGAGAGCAGTGTCGAGAGCACCCCAAAGTTTCCCATTTGCAAAGACAACCTGCTGCATGCGGGTGTCGTTACTATCGAGATGGGACTCGACTTCAGGGGCGAATGGATCAGGCCCACCTAGCACAATCGGTGAGCAGGTAGGATCGTTGAGGCACTGACCGAGCGGGAAATCGCCTGCCTTCTGATCAGACTTCGGCGGAATGGCGTATGGGTTAACGGTGAGCACAGAGTGGCTAAGATTGAGGGCTGGGCTGGCACTGTTCAGCGACTGCGTGTTCGTGAGTGCCCAGACGATGAGGTCAGTGGAGATTCCGTGTCCGTTGGCCTCATCAGCCGCATCCGAGCTGAGGAAGTACTCAGTACCGCCAGCACCAGTCTCATATGCGGTGCCAGGAGTGCTGGCAGGCCAGACGGTGAAGCCCGGGTTGCCGTTCACGGCACCAACCGTATTGAACTGGGTGACTGCGACGCTGGCTGCATTAGATGCAAGCGCACTCTTGGAGAAGGCGTATATCTGTGCAGCAATGAATTCAGGCCCGAAGAGCGAGTACTCGTTGGTCGTGATGTAGAAGCCGTTGGCGTCGGCACCGATATGCGGATAGTCGCCCAGACAGGCATGTGGATTCGTGGGTGGCGTCCGAGCTGGTCCTGTAGAACAGCCATGGTTCGGTGTACCATCCGTACCATCGTCCTGCACTGGCAGCCTATAAATGGTCCACTTACCAGTTGGGTCAGAGGTCTGACTCACAGCGATGTCAAGGTGATTTTTACCTGTGAACGCACCGTTCGAGAAAGTGTCAAGTGTGAGCACGACGTGGAACCAGCGCTGAGTGGGTTGGTCGAAGTAGCAACTTGGATCAGTGACGAACGGACCTCGTACACCGGTTGTGCGGTTAATCGCCGCTGGATATCCATAGAACGTGTTGAGGTCTATAGGGTTCGTTAGCGCGTTGCCGCCAGTGTCGAAAACGCGCAAGACGTCGTTGA
>WNGL01010643.1_pt1 | contig 17645 bp, 21 predicted proteins | sample 5400591 | NCBI WGS metagenome assembly WNGL01 (sample SAMN13153377, study PRJNA577476) | soil metagenome | isolation source: 80 cm soil or saprolite under Garry oak tree replicate 1 | place: USA:California | collected 2016-06-15 | reverse complement strand
ATGCGTATCGTTATCTAGAGATACGCGGTCGTGTTGTACGTATCGATGAGGATCTTGACAGACACTTTGTCAACTCGATGGCAAAGAAATACCTCAATCAAGATGTCTATCCCTGGCACCGCCCTGGTGACGAGCATGTGGTGGTGAGAGTTGAACCAGAACGCACAACTCACATGGGTTAAGTATCAATGGGGAGGTAGAAAAGCTGACAAATTTCACGGAGAGCCTCCTTCACAATGAGGGCAAAAAGATTAGAGCAGCGCTGACCGCATTACCCCAAGCGGCGCCGGCTGACCTGTCCACAGCGTAAAGGCCAGTGCTCCCTGGTGCAAAAGCATCGACAGCCCATTGATTGCCCGCAGGCCAAGCGTGCGAGCCTGGTAGAGTAGCTGCGTCTGTGCAGGGTTATAAGCCATATCGAAGACAACGGTCTCAGGAGGAAAACGTGCCAATACCTCCGCGGACAAGGGGCTGGCATTTTCAGCTTCACTGTTTTCTTGCTTACCGGCAACGTGCATGCCAACCGGTGTCGCATTAATAATAAGGGATCTCTGGTGGGGGATCAGAAATTCCGGGTTGTTCAGACAGAACACCTGGCAACTGCTCTCCCGCTGCACCTCTACAGAACACCTGGCGGCAAGCCGCTGCGCGCGTTCCAGGTCGCGATTGACAATAACAAGGCGTTCAACCGAGGCATTAATCAGGGCGAATGCCGCCCCTCGCGCCGCGCCACCCGCTCCCAATAAAACAGCCGTGTATCCCTCAAAAGAAAAAGAATCCTTCAAGGATGTAAGATATTGCGGTTCAAGTAGCTGCCCAACGCCCAGTTCTATCAAAGCATAGAGCAGGCCAGGGGCATCGGTATTATAGCCGTAAAGATACTCGTTACGATGCACGATGGTATTGACTGCTCCAATGCGGCTCGCCAGGGGATCAACGACGTCCAGCAAAGGTAGAACGGCCTCTTTGTAGGGAATAGAAACATTCGCGCCCAAGGCCTGTGGTGCAAGCAGAGAAGCGACCCGAGCGGGAAGATCACATGAGTTCTTGATACTGTTCAAGAAAAGAAGCTCCACCAGCCCCTTCGTTTCTTTGTTTTGTCAAGTATTGTCATATCGAAGATAGCCCCATCAAGGATTGCCCCTCGTATATCTGCCAAACTGAGGTCGGCTACTTTGAGATTGGCGGCACTGAGGTCGGCCTCTCTGAGATCGGCCTCTCTGAGGTTGGCAGCGTGGAGGTTGGCAGCGTGGAGGTTAGCCATTCTAAGGTCTGCGGCACTGAGGTTAGCCATAGTGAGATTGGCCTCTTTCAAATTAGCCATTTTCAAGTTAGCGGCACTGAGGTCGGCCATGGTGAGGTTGGCTTTACTGAGATTGATATTCGTGAGATCGACTCCACCGAGGGTGACTTTGCTCAGATCAAGTAGTATCTCTGGATGCTCTTGTCTCCACTGATTCCAGTACATTACCCCTCTTTTAAGAAGGTACAAGTAGTCTTGCTGCGCCATTTCATTCGTCTCCTTGCCTGTTAAAGCCTGGTTCTCATTTCTCATTATAGAGGTGAAGGAACAAGCTTAGCAAGTTATTCTCACTTTTAGGTAAGTCATTCTCACTTTTAAGGAAAGAGGTGAAAATTGTGTGGGACCTACTGGATCTCTCCTTAGACAAGGTTCAATTTGGATGAATTGTACTTGACAGTTTGAACAGTTCATATTTAAATCTGCATCGGCTCAGCAAGCCACTTTGCGTTATTCAGTCTGTTAGGAACTGTCAAGTTCTTTTGAACCATGCCTTAAAAACCCTTGATACACCATGAAACAATATGGTACAATGTATTCTGTGAACTGCACGGTTGCATAAGCACGTGAACTTCTTGCATGGCCGCTTGAATAAAGAAGACGAAGAGGGGGTCTTCTTCATACACGTTGTGATAATGGACTTTACCTTTCAAATAGAGGCGGGGTGTGTCCATCATAGTCGTATGTACTAGTAGTCAGTCCATGTTGATATTACAAGAATGAGATGCTCATGGAGCGCCAGGAGCCCTATCCCGTTATCAAAAACACGCTGGTCTGACCACTAGGTAAAGTTCGTGATTTGGACGTTCTCCATGCTCGTATGTGGTAATGAATTGTTGAAAGGATTCGCCCATTATGGCATCGCAACTCCCACGTTCACAGCCTCCTCTTCCTTCAGCACTTAACCCTCGGCGTATTCTGGACCTGAATTATGCATTTGCAAGTACGGCTATGCTGGTGGCAGCTGTGCGCCTGCACCTCTTCACCCATATGGCGCACAAGGTACTTACACCGGCAGCACTCGCTGCGCTTGCTCATACTGCTCCTGGTCCTACAGAACGCCTCTTAAAAGGACTGGAGGCACTGGGACTTGTCGAAAGAGAAGATGACGCCTACCGATTGACTGCTCTCTCCGACCACTTTTTGGTAGAAGGAAAGCCAGAATATCTGGGAGGCGATACCCTGGCGATGCTCGACTATCTCCCAGCCTGGTTTGAACTTGCTCATACGGTATGCGCGAGCCAACCTTACCGAGATCTGGGCGATGCCCCTACAGCAGAGGCATTCTTTGCCCCACGTGTACGCGATCTTTTTCCGCTCGTGCATCCCGTAGCGAAACGTACAGCAGCTATTGTATCTTTGGGAGCACATGAGCGGCCTCTGCGTGTGCTTGATGTGGGAGCAGGAAGTGCTCCCTGGAGCGCTGCTTTTGCGCAACAGTATCCTTTTGCCCATGTTACTGCCGTTGATCTACCCAGAGTGGTAGAACAGGGGATGCAGCAGGTAGCTGAGCTAGCAATGAGTGATCGCTATACCTGGCTAGGGGCCGACATGGAGACAGCGGCCTATCCCACTCTCTCGTATGACCTTGTAATCCTGGCACATGTATGTCGTTTCATTGGTGAAGAGCGTGCAAGAGCACTGCTCGGAAAGCTGACAAAGAGTCTTCGTAGCGGTGGAACATTGATTCTCGCCGATGTCTTTTTCGCGGATGATCGCAGCGGGCCTCCAGCCGCTCTCACGCTCGATCTCTCCATGCTCGTGAATACTGCTCAGGGGCATATATGGACATGTAGCGAAGTCTCCGCCTGGTTGAAAGACAGCGGACTCACCGAGATTCGACGCCTTAATGGTGTGGGACCTTTTCCAGTTCTTGTCGCACAAAAAGGAGAAGGCATATAATGCGCCGAGTTGTCATCACTGGTTTGGGTGTCATCTCTCCAATAGGTATTGGCAAGGAAGCATTCTGGAAGAATTTGCTCAATGGGGCTTCAGGGGCCACAACGTTGGATCGTGTGACGTGCTGTAGCCTGTTCGGTCAGCATGAGTTTGGTGCGCAGGTCGTCTGTGAAGTGGTGGATTTCCAGCCAGACGAGCAGAGCGTTCCCTCTGCGTACCGCTCTATGGATCGTTTCATTCAGTTTGCTCTTGCAGCGACACATCAAGCCGTTCATGACCCTTATTTAGATTTGAAGAGTGTAAATTGCAAACGCGTGGGTGTGGCCCTCGCAACTGCTATTTGTGGTACACAAACACTGGATCTGGAATTCACTAAAGCTACTGATCAGGGAAAAGAACCGCTTCGCGCCCAGGGCATCTCGCCCTACCTCTACGCAGCCGCTATGGGAAACTCAGCAGCGCTAGCCATCGCCTCTCGCTATGGGTTTCAAGGGGAATGCACCACGTTATCGACTGGTTGCATTGCCGGCATCGATGCTATCAGCTATGCCTATGAGTGTATTGCCTACGGAGATCATGATGTGATGATTACAGGAGCATCCGAGGCTCCGATTACGCCGATCACGATTGCTTCCTTTGATATCATCCATTGCCTCTCGCACCACACGGCTGACCCAACCACGGCATCGCGTCCATTTAGCCGTGGCCGTGATGGGTTTGTGCTCTCAGAAGGAGCTGGCATTGTTGTGCTTGAGGAGCTGGAGCATGCGTTACAGCGAGGCGCACCTATTTACGCAGAGATCGCTGGTTGGGATGTGACCGAGCATGCTACCCACATGACTGATATGTCTCCTGAAGGCCGCGACCTTGCCCGCGCTATAGAGGGGGCGTTGCAGAGCGCTCATCTCGCGCCGTATGAGATAGATTTTGTCAATGCTCATGGAACATCAACGCCACAGAACGATTTTCGTGAGACACTGGCAATAAAAGCGTCGTTGGGTCAGCATGCCTATAGCATTCCCATTAATTCCACCAAGTCTATGGTAGGTCATGCCCTGGCGGCGGCAAGTGCTATGGAAGTGGTTGCGTGCGCCATGAGCTTACAGTCGCAATCTATCCATCCAACGATCAATCTGGAAGACCCTGACCCTAAGTGTGATCTGGATTATGTTCCAAACCAGGGGCGTTCCCACGCTATGCGTTGGCTACTTACGACTGCAAGTGGCTTCTCAAGCCTGCATGCAGCGATGGTGATGGGTAGTTATTCGACAGAGAGGAAATAATGACGGCAAGAGTTGTGATCACTGGCATGGGAGTGATCTCACCCTACGGTGTGGGTCCGGCTATCCTATGGGACAAACTAATGGCCGGGGAGACAGGTCTCAAGGTACTCACGTCCTTTGATACATCGCATCTTCAATGTAAAGTTGGCGGTCAATTTTCTGATTTTCGTCCTGAAAGCTATATAAGTCCTCGTATTGTACGCAAAGTAGATCGTTTCTCAACGCTAGGATTGATCTCTGCCCAGCAGGCGCTGCAAGACGCCGACCTGCTGTTGGATAATAGCAAGCCAACCTGGAGCCAGCAGGAGCGTGGAGGAGACCGCGTAGGGATCACGGTTGGCAATAACCTGGGCGGATGGGAATTTGCCGAACGGGAACTCCGTAATCTCTGGAAGTCAGGACCGCGTGAGGTCAGTCCATATATGGCAACGGCATGGTTTCCGGCAGCTGTTCAAGGCAATGTTGCCATTCAATTTGGCATCAAAGGGATTGGGCGCACGTTTCTGAGCGACCGTGCCAGTGGCGCACTCGCGCTTATACACGCGGCAGATTGCCTCATCAGGGGCCGTGCTGATATCATGCTTGCGGGAGGCGCTGAGGCACCCTTCTCCCCCTATGCTGCCTTATGCTATGAAACCTCTGGGTTCATGTCAACACGAGCCGCCGATGGTTCAACCGATGTCTATCGCCCCTTTGATAGCGCCCATGATGGACTGGTCGCGGCTGAAGGTGCTGCCTTCTTCGTGCTGGAACGTGTAGAGGATGCTCTCAGCAGAGGGGCAAAAGTGCATGCAGAGGTCGCTGGCTGGGCAACTACGCATGATGGCTATGATTTCGTGCAATGCGCCCCTGATGGGCAACGCTATGCCGATGCCATGACGCAAGCCATGGAACAGGCTGGAGTGACCGCAGCTACGCTCGATTGTGTGTTCGCCGCGGGATCAGCGGTACCGGATGAGGATGTTTCTGAAACACGAGCCATTCACCTGGCCTTGGGCAATGAGGCTCCGCGTGTGCCAGTCAGTACGCCCAAGTCTGCCTTTGGAAATCTGTTTGGGGCCGCAATGCCTGTCGATACGGCAATTGCTTTGCGCTCTATGCAGGAGAAGGTAATTCCAGCAACGTTACACTTCGATCAACCTGCATCAGGCTGTGATCTAGACTATGTTCCACGTACTCCCCGTTCCATTGACCGCCTTGACACGTGTCTCGTCAACGCTCGTGGTATCGGGGGTACCAATGCAGTAGTGCTGCTACGCCGTTGGCTTTAGGGAGAGCATCTCTTTCTAGAAACCTTGTACAGTGTTACTCGTATGCTGTGCTGATTCTGTCATGTTTGTGTAACACTAGCAGGAGGACATATTCTATGGCTCAAGAGTTTACGCAAGAAAACGTTGTTGCGCGTGTTGAGAAGATCATTAGTGTGCAGGTTGGCAGTGATACTGCCTTATCGCCAGAAACCCACTTGCAAGACGATCTTGGTATGGATTCTCTAGAACTGGTCGAACTTGGCATAGCGCTAGGGAACGAGTTTAGTATAAAGTTGCCTGATGCAGATGTGCATCGCTGTGCCACGTTGAGCGATATTGTCCAGCTTGTACAGAGTGCCGAGTCAGAGGAAAAGGTGAAGAGCGTATGAACACCTGGCCGAGGCAACAGGTGTGTGAAGTAGCGGACGGAATCGTGACGATTGTGCATGGACACGGAGAGGTGGGTGTGGCGAATGCTTCCTTTATTGTCGAAGGGAAGCGAGCCATGGTGATCGATACCATGACCTTTCCAGAGATGGCAGCAGGCATTGTGCATGAGATTGCGCATCGCGGTGCACATGTCGATGCCGTCTTAAACACGCATCATCATATCGACCATGTCGGGGGAAATACACTCTTCGCCGACGTGCCTATTGTCGCTCATCCCGCCTCGGTTCAGGCACTACAACAATTGGGGCTTCCTGCTGCACGCTATGATCGTTTGATGCCTCAATTTCGTGGCCGCTTCGACACACTTGCATTGTCGATGCCAGCATCCAGGCTCGATCAGCTCGTACCACCTCACGGAGGAATGGTACGTGCTTTTACGGCAGCGCATACTCCTGCTGACCTGGCCGTGTGGTTCCCCACATCGCGTGTCTTAATCGCGGGTGACCTCTGTTTCATTGGGGTGACAGCACTGGCAGTCAATGGTCTTATTTCGGGATGGATAGCAGCGCTCGATGCTTTGATTGCACTCCAACCAGCAGTGGTCGTTCCTGGACATGGTCCTATTGGAACTGGAGAGGACCTCAGAGTATTGCAAGATTATTTTCTCGCTATCCAGCGTATAGGACGAGCAGCCGTTGCACAAAACCAATCCTCTCAGGACGCTCTGGCCCTCCTGGATACAGGCCCACTCGCCGAGTGGATCGAGCCTGAGAGGCACTTGATCAATCTCGAACGGGCTATGCAGGAGGCAGCTGGCGAAATTCATCAGATGAACCTCTCTGCAATGCCGCCCAGTACACGACAACCGTAATGGTACAGATGAAAGGAAAATGAACAATGCCTCAAGCCAAAGCTTCTATCACCATTCGTGGCGACGCTGATCGGATTTTCGCCATCACCAACGATATTGCACGGTGGCCTGAACTCTTCAAAGAGTATAGCCATGCACGTATACTTTCATCGCAGCGCGATGGACGGTTTGCGAAGCTCGAATTTGAGTTGACGAACGAGGAAGGGCAAACATGGCGCTCATGGCGTATTCTGGATTTCCAGGAGCGCGTTGCCATTGCCCAACGAGGCACGCCAAAGTTTCCGTTTCTCTACATGCATCTCACCTGGTTGTATGAGCCTGTCGAAAATGGCGTGCTCATGACCTGGATTCAGGACTTTGAGGCAGACCCGAATGCGCCTCTTACAAATGAACAGGTACTTGCACGCATGGTCAGCCATATGCAGAACAATCAAGAGCACTTCAAGCAGGTGCTTGAGAGCCAGGAATATATGGCTGCTGACATGGCATAGCGTAAGGGAACGCAATACATTGTACCCCTACCAAAGGCAAAGCAAAGCATGTAAGAATGGGAGAAGCTGAATGCATGATTCCAGCGAGGAGCCTGTGGAAGCAAAGCCAGTGCAGCGTGCAATACCGCGTCTCACCCCCAGCCCTATCATCGAAACAACCTGGGCCTTTGCCCAAAGCTGCATTCTGCTCGCTGCCGTCGAGCTTGATCTGTTTACGCGGATCGCGCAAGGCATGAACACGCCAGGAATACTAGCGCACCATGCTGAGGCATCAGAAAATGCCCTGAGACGCTTGCTGGCAGCCCTGAGCGTCATGGGCTTTTTGCAGCGCAACGGAGACAACTACACATTGACACCATTGAGCGAACGTTTCTTAGTGCGGAGTCAGAAATCGTACATGGGCGACGTGGTATTGCAGAACCGCCAGGAATGGGATGCCTGGATTCATCTCTCAGATGTTGTGCGCACAGGTCAGGCGGTCCGTTTCATCAACGAAGAGCCGGTTGGTGGTCCCTTCTTTGCGCCTCTGGATGAATATCTCTTTCCTCTGATTCATCCACTGATGCACATGATTTGTCAGCGCCTGGAAGTTGGGTCACACCCTCGTGGTATGCAGGTGCTTGATCTGGGAGCCGGTACCGCTCCGGGAGCCATCGCAGCTCTGGAACTGAATGCAGATGCTCATGCAGTGGCAGTGGACTTTCCCGAAGCACTAGCTCGAGCACAGGTATACGCCCGGAACCATGGCGTTGACAATCGGTTAGAGTATTGGCCTGCTCAGCTTGAGACCATTGAGTTGCCGCCACGACGCTTTGACCTGATCTTTGTCAGCCACGTGTTCCGCATTCTGGGCGAGGAGCACACGCAGCGGCTCATTCATCAATGCTATCATTCTCTCACACCTGGTGGGAGAATGGTAGTGATTGAGACCTATAACGAGCAAGGGACGAAGCTCTTTCCGTATATCGTGTCCTTGAACATGCTAGTCAACACGCGGAACGGCGATACGTTTACCTCGCAACAGATGCAAGAGTGGCTCTCTACAGCAGCATTTCAGATTGAAGCGTGGCCGAATGTGGGGCCGGATCTGGTGTTGGTTGCCACACGTCCATAATTCAGTATTCTGGTTGGTATCCAGGACTGATTCAGTCTCCAGGTATGGAAGAAAGGAAGTATATGACGACTATTACGGCGCATACGAAACAATGCACCTTGATTAATGTCTTCACCGTCTCCCCTGAGCAGCAACAGGAGTTGGTCGATACCTTAGTTGCAGCAACAGAGCAGGTGATACGAGCGTTGCCAGGGTTTATTTCTGCCAACATCCATAAAAGCGTCGATGGAGTCCGTGTCACCAATTATGCACAGTGGGAGAGTGCGGCAGCGCTTCAGGCAATGCTCGGAAACCCTGAAGCCAACGCACATATTGAAAAATGCCGCGCACTGGCGGAGCACATTGACTTTCACCTGTATACGGTCGAGCACTGTAGTACGGTTGCAAATGTCGCTGAATAAAGGAGGCTCCCGTCGCCTATCACACAAATGTTCAACGGGCACTGAACGCTGCCACTGTTCCCCGGACGTACTGCTTTATTGCGTAAAAGGAAGGAAGCATCATGATTCAACCATGCCAACGCCTGACGGGTGAGCAGCTTGCGGGGTGGGCACCCAAGAAAACGTCTGTCCCAACCTACGAAGTACTCTGTCTCCCCAACGTGTCTATCCCCTTAGCCGATGGTACCGTTCTGTCTGGTGACCTCTACCGTCCCAAGGCAGATGGCTCCTATCCTGCTCTCATCGCATGGTCTCCGTATACGAAAGAACTCCAGAGCACCGGGCTTCCTCTCCCTATAAACGAAGTCGGTGTGGTCGGATATATTGTGACACGTGGTTATTGTCATCTGACGGTGAATGCGAGGGGAACAGGAAAATCAGCTGGGGGTCGCGTCGAGTCGTTCTCTCCCTGTGAGCAAAAGGATGTCGCTGAGGTCATCGAATGGGCCGCAGGACAGCCCTGGTGCAACGGCAATATCGGCATGGTAGGTATGTCCTATTTCGCCGCCATCCAATATCTCGCTGCTGCGCAACATCCCCCCCATTTGAAGGCGATTTTCCCCTACTTGGGGTTCACCGATCTCTATCGGCATTTCGTCTCACGTGGGGGTACCTTTCATTCCGATTTTTTCGCCACGTATTACACGTTTGTCGGAGCAACGCAAAAGGTCACAGTGGCACCGGGAGTGCGGCATGCGTTGGGGTACCTCCTGAACCGGCAATGGGTGCAGTCGTTCATCATGCGTCTCTTCTTCCTCAATAGAACGAAGATGCCTGGACGCCTGCATCCAGAAGAATCGTGGGCACGTAGCTTTGCTACGCTTGCTTTCGACGAACCGTATGATGGGCCATTCTATTGGGAAAAATCTGCCCGGCTAGTTCTGGATCGCATAAAGGTCCCAGTGTGCATTGGCTCCAATTGGGGCAATCCAGGATTACATATGAAAGGGGCGTTTCAGGCCTGGGCAGGCATTCATGCCCCCAAGAAGCTCTTTATCGGCCCACCCGACCCACGATGGCCATGGGCGAACTACCAGGACGAGTTGCTTGCCTGGTACGACTACCACCTGAAAGGCATAGACACCGGTATTGAGGAACAACCTGCGGTGCGCTATTGGCTGCAAGGTGCGAATCGATGGAAGTCCGCTTCGGACTGGCCTATTCCGGGCATGGTCAAACAGCGCCACTACCTGGCGGCACATTGTGATAACGCGCTCAAGGAACATATCCTGCAAACTGAGCAGCCTGTGCAGGAGTCCTCATTATCCTTCGTAGCGATACCCCGCGGAATGCTCTACCCGAAGGTACTCGACCACTACGAGGCACAGGTGCTACGCTACTCAACGCAGCCGTTCCAAGAGGACACCGAAGTGACCGGGCCAATCTGCCTCCATCTCAACCTGTCTTCGACAGCTATTGACACCCATATCATAGCACGCATCAGTGATGTTGCGCCTGATGGGAAACGACAAAAACTTTCGTTATAGGAAGGCTGATCCGCTTACCCCAGGGGTAAACGCCACCCTGGATTTCAGCTTGACACCTACGGCCAATCTGTTCAGGAAGGGACATCGTCTGCTCCTGGAGATCGCGAGTCAACCTGATCTCCTGGCAGCAAATGCCTTCGAGGGCTTTATTTTTTTTGCGTACGATGCTCCTCCGTATCCTGCAAGAAACACGATCTTTCATGGAGGGAGCAATCCTTCATACATAGAATGGGAGGTGTGCAACACGTGACCTGAGAGGCCTCGAGTGTTCTCCGTTGCTCCATGTGGGCCTTTGAAGCCATCTCTACACTTCTTCTCGTTCTTCTTCGCTTGGCCCTTGGAGCAGTCTGAGCATCGTTTCCCGCTCCTGCCAGCCAGGCTGCATAATATATGTTTCCCGGTAATTGGCAACGAGCATTTCTCTCAGCTCGACCAACTCTTCTGGAGTGAGGCCTATCCGCTGAGTTTCAGCGAGGAGTTCTTCCTCACTGAGTGAGGGTCCTTCTTCAGATGCCCTGATGAGGCGTCCAAGAAGAGCACGTACTTCTTCTCTCATCTGACGCGAACTGATGAGGGAAGTTGTAATACTATAACAACAATGCAATCGGGGTCCATAATGACGCTGCTCTAGAAACAGCGTTCCACCACAGCAAAGGAGAATGTCAGTGCAACGACCGTTTCGATTTGGGGTAGTGACTGAGCGTGCCCATTCGGGGGCCGAGTGGCGAGAGAAAGCGAGGAGGGCTGAGGAGCTTGGCTATGACACGTTCCTGGTGCCGGATCACAGTGAGAAAGATATCGCTCCCATAGCGGTAATGATGGCCGCTCTCGATGCGACAACCAGGCTTCGCGTTGGTAGCTTCGTCTTTAACAATGATCTTCGTAATCCAACAATTCTAGCCAAGGAGGTAGCGACGCTCGACCTCTTTTCTGAAGGTCGATTTGAGTTTGGCCTCGGGGCTGGATACCTTTTGGCGGATTATGAGCAGACAGGTATTGCTTTCGAGAGCGCAGGAGTTCGCATTAGCCGTTTCGAGGAAGCTCTGCGCCTCATCAAACAGCTCTTCGTCGAGGAGGTGGTGAATTTCTCCGGTACCTTCTATACCGCTGACCAAACGAAGGGATTGCCCATCGAGGAGGTGGTGAATTTCTCCGGTACCTTCTATACCGCTGACCAAACGAAAGGATTGCCCAGACCCGTGCAGAAGCCGCACCCCCCCGTGTATATAAAGGGAAAAAAACAACGAATCCTCTCACTGGCTGCAAGGGAAGCCGATATTGTCGGTTTTGCGCCAAAAAATAGCCAAAAAGGGCTAGATTTTGGTGATGCAACTGCTCGCTGCACCGCAAATAAGGTAGAATGGGTTCGTGCAGCGGCAGGGGAGCGTTTCACCTCCCTCGAACTGAGTTGCATCGTCTTTCGTGTCATTGTAACCAATGACCGAGCCCAGGCACTTCAGCGAGCAGCAGGGTATATGGGCTTGTCTGGAGAAGAGGTGGCAGGGTCTCCACACGTGCTGATCGGAACGACCGATCAAATAGCCGAGGATTTGCAGACGCGCCGTTCGCTCTACGGGATCTCTTATATCGAGGTCCTCGAGGAATATATGGAGCTGTTCGCACCGGTTGTGGCCCGCTTAGCCGGTACATAGGTCGGGGCATGCAAATATTTTTTACGTAATGTTCTTTTTGTAGAGAAGAAGGAGAGTGTTCCCCTATGAAGGACACGAAGGCAAGTTTAGTTCACGGCTCGCCACCGCGGGGGAATGGGCGATCACGATCTGCTCGAGCGCGAGGCCCTCTGGGGTGGTGGTACCGTCTTACCGCGCCCGCAGAGCCTCCAGAGAATGCCACATTAAGTGAACGCGAACTGGCGCGGCGAGGGCAGCTCACCAGCGCGACGCTCCTTGTAGTTATATTGTTAGTCATTGCGGCCTACCCCGTGGCTTTCTTGGGGCCAAGCCGCGTCCTGGCCTTTGTGCTGCTGATCCCACTCTCGATTGACGTCACCGCGTTATTTTTCAATCGTGCCGGCAAAATTGGCATTGCGGGGATTCTCGTCGTGGTCGGCATTGAGGTGGGGATCGGGCTTTCCATTGTCGGACCCGCTGTTGCAACTGGGCTGACCACCTACATGCTTCCGCAATTTGACCTGCTGGTGCAGGCGGAATTTGTGGCTGTTTCTCTGCTGCGCCCGCGCTCTGTCATCTGGCTCGCGGGATTTCACATCCTTGCGAGCGTCACCGCCATCACGTTCCTCCCCCATTCGGTAGAGTTTTCAAGCATGCTCGCCGTCAATGGCTACGAGGTGTATCTGCGCATGATCACGTTGCAAATCATCGTGGCATTTGTGACGTACCTGTGGGTCACCGGCGCACAGCGAGCCATTCAGCGCGCTGACCGCGCAGAAGAGATCGCAGCACTGGAGCAACGCGAGATCGAACGACAGCAACACGAGATCGAACAGAAGCAGCAGTTGGATATAGGAATCCAACAAATCTTGCAGACACATGTGCAAGTGGCGAATGGAAATTTCTCTGCTCGTGCTCCTCTGGGCAGAGAGAATGTGCTCTGGCAGATCGCCTATTCTCTCAACAATTTACTGGCGCGCCTGCAGGAGTACCACCAGATGCAGGACCAAGTGCAAAGGAACCGGGCGGCAATCACGTACCTCGTACAGGCCATCCAACAAGCGAAAAGAGAGGGGGTGCCTCTGCAGATAGAGCGGACGGGAACGCCAGTCGACGCGCTGATCCTGGAGCTCAGCACTCGCTCGATCAGCGAAAACGGACAGAGAAACGGATCGATGGCGTCGCCCATTCCAAGGCGCTGGCAAAAACCAAAGTGAAAATGCGACATGCGCGAGGACAGAAGAAGGTTTTGTCATACCCAGACTGAACTTTCTTCTGTCCCTGGATTTGGAATCACATTTCATCATTCTGGTTGATCCTCTTCTGTCCTCCGAGGAGGTTGTATCTCTCATCAGTGAAAGTCTTCATGAAACAAATGAGCGGTGGATAAACCTTAACCTGATTTATCCACTTACAACTATATTTTAATCATTTCTCAATCAACCTATCAGCCCCTTTCTCCTACACTGACCCTCGGAAGAAATTTCTCTCTTGTAGTTTCTTCATTCGTGTGCCAATTCACGGCATCGCTAATGTATTTCGTCTGGTGTTTCAGAAAGGAAGAAAATCTCATGCGTTCTCGCTTTGTCCGTTTTCTTGTGGTGGGCTTCGTGACTGGCATTGCCCTGCTCAGCCTCAGCCTGGGCGTGCTGATCCAGAAGGGAGACGTGAAGGCAGTTCCTCCTGCCCATGCGGATGGTTCCATCGATCCCGTAGGGCAATGGAATTTGACCGTCACCTTCACGGCGACAGGAGCTCAGCAGCCCTCAACCCTCAAATTCGGTAAAAATGGAAGCCTGGTAAACTACACACCTGGACCGGGAACCGGAACCTGGTGGATGACGAGTTCCAATCAGTTTCAGTATACGTTCACTGAAAAAATCCTTGACAACCAGGGCAATCAGATAGCGTATGTGTATGTGCAGCAGCAGGCCACCCTCTCTGCCGATGGAACCACCTATACTGCCTCTGGTCAAGGGACGGTCCACGCGATGGACGGAACAGTCCTTGCCGTCAATCAAACGACCACCCAGGCTACCGCATCTTAAGCCTTACAAGGACTCTCTGCCCTCGCACATCATCGCCAGGTCTTCGGACATCCCCCACGCATTCCGACTGGCGACCGAGGGGTGCATACAACGCCCGCTCACCTGCAACGAAATGAGCGGGCACAACATCATCCCGGCGAAAAAACTTCCCACCTCCACACAATCACACACTATCCATGTATCACCCTATTTCTCATCATGCCCAGGCCTTCAATTTCCGTCTCCACCATGTCTCCCGCTTTGAGAAACTCAGGGGGATTGCGCGCAAAACCAACGCCACTCGGCGTACCGGTCGCGATAATATCACCTGGCTCAAGCGTCATGCCCCTGGAAAGTATGGCGATGATTTGTCGTATGGAGAAAATCATCATGCTCGTATTCGCCTCTTGTTTGACAACGCCATTGACCCGCAGGCGAATCGGCAGACGCTGCGGGTCCGCCACTTCGTCCGCGGTAACAATCCACGGCCCCATTGGGCAATAGCCATCAATGCTTTTGCCCTTAAAATACTGTTTATGCTGGCGTTGCAGGTCGCGGGCAGTGACATCATTCAGCACGGTATAGCCAAAGACATAGTTCATGGCCTCTTCCTCGCGGATGTTTTTGCCCGTCTTGCCAATAATGACGGCCAACTCGGCCTCCCAGTCGACCTCTACAGAGACAGCCGGATCAATCACAATATCCCCAAAGGGGCCATTTGCCGTGGTGGGAGCCTTGGTGAAAATAACGGCATGGTCAGGCAGGGTGGACGTACGTCCAGTACGTCCATGCGCCTCCGCCGACTCTTTGGCATGCTCGGCATAATTCAGCCCCAGGCACATAATATTCCTGTGTGGACGAGGAATGGGTGCCGCCAGCTCTACCCCGTCGATGGTAGAGACAGCACCGATCGAAGCGAACGTCTTGACCTCGCTGAAACGGCGCCCAGCCGCTTTGTCCATAATGGACTGGAGCAGGGGCTTCCACGTCTCGTACTTCTCGATCAGATCCTGCATCTGATCAGGCCCGATGAGTGTCAGTGCTTGCGAGGCGAGATCAACGTCGAGAACTTCGTTTCCCTGGACAAGACCCAGATGTGGTTTGGGAATGGCAGCAGTAGAAAAGCTGACAAATTTCACGGAGAGCCTCCCTCTTTGTAGGGAATAGAAACATTCGCGCCCAAAGCCTGTGGTGCAAGCAGAGAAGCGACCCGAGCGGGAAGATCAATCGCGCTTGTCTGCCAGAGTTCGTAACGCGCGGGGATACCACAGGTATCGAATGCCGCCTGTTGAAAACGGGGCGAATAGGAGTGCGCGACCGGGTCTCCTATGAGACCGACGCGTAAAGGCGATGGGCTATCTTTTTGTTGCTCAAACTCCATTGAAATTACGATGCTCTTTTCTCTGTATCTGTATGATACTATACAATAGTATTCAAATCTATGCATATATGAACGGAGAAAACTTTCATGGCAGTTCAACCGCGCCTGGCCTCAGCAGTTATGCTGCTGCGTGGTATGGCCTCTGGGCAAGGAATAGAAGTGTTTATGGTCCGAAGGGTTATCCAAAGCGACTTTATGCCCGATGTCTATGTTTTTCCGGGCGGCTCAATCTCTGCCGATGATCGCGCCGCGGAGCAGGCGGAAGAGGTTTGTACGCCCGTTGCCCCCAGCGAGGCAGACCCGGAGGGTCGCACTATCCTGGGTAGTGGCGCAAGGGCGGCCGCCATCCGTGAGCTTTTTGAGGAGGCAGGCGTACTGCTTGCCTATCGCGATGGGCAGATTTTGGCTATCAATGAAGAAGACGTGGCCCGTTTTGATGGCTATCGCCAGGCATTCAATGAGCGCAAAGGTTCTTTGATAGAGATGGCTCAGACCGAATACCTCCGATTGGCGACCGACCGCCTCGGCTACTTCGCACACTGGATTACTCCCGAGGGGATGCCAAAGCGTTTTGATACACATTTCTTTATCACGACCGCACCTGCTGAACAACAGGCGGCGCATGATCGCCTGGAGACCAGCGAAGGCATATGGATTGCACCGGTTGAGGCCCTGGAACGTTTCGAGCGCAACGAATTCCCGCTCGTTTTTGCCACAATCTACCAGTTACGCGAGCTGGCTGCCTTTCACAGCGTCGAAGAGGCCCTGGAAGCTACTGCTATGCAGCACGTAGCCACCCGCATCCCTATTCTGGAACAGGGGGTTGGCGGAGGGGCAGGAGGGATAGGAGGAGCAGGGGGAGCGCGCGTCTATCTCCCCGGCGATGACGATAATAAATGGGATGTACCCGAACATATGACACGCTCATAGGGACCAGATTATGCTGTTAAAGGTCGTTATCGCGTCCCAAGAAAAGGAAACTTGTAAGATGCACACCCCTTATACTATTATTCTAGCCCCTAATCCCTCAATGATGTCGGGGCCAGGCACAAATACCATTGTTCTTGGCAGCGGGGCCGAGGGTGCCACGATCATCGATCCAGCGGTTGATGACATTGCCTATCTCGACGCCCTCATAAAGGAGGGCTCGCAACGGGGCACTATTCGCCGTATCCTCATCACTCATGGACATCCTGACCACATTGGCGGGGCGCTCGCTCTCAAAGAACGTCTTGGCGTCGCAATATATGCTTTCAGCCGCGAGGGTGTTCCTATGGCCGACAGGGAAATTGCCGATGGCGCAACCTTTCCTGCCGGGGACGACACGCTGCGTGCTATCCATACTCCTGGACATCGCTTTGACCACCTGTGCTACTTGCTGGAGCGCCAGAAAATTCTCTTTCAACACGCTCAAGCGCCTGCAGGAGATGGAGATCGCGGAGATGGTTCCCTCGCACGGCCCTCCCATAAGCGACCCCCAGGCTAAACTTGCCGAGTACATTGAGCACCGTATGCAGCGCGAGGAGCAGGTAATCCTGGCGTTGGAGGAGTTGCCGCGAGGCTCGACGATTGCTCAGATAGTACCGCTGATTTACATGGATGTCGATCCGCGCTTACATCCGGTCGCGGCCAGGACTGTCGAGGCCCATCTGCTGAAATTGGAGCGCGAAGGCCTGGTTGAGCGGTTGGGGGAGGATGCATGGGCGCTGGTGCAGCCAACGGCGTAGCTATTGTTTAACTTAATTCTTTTTGTGACAACAAAACACCTGTTTTCACAGAGCTGTCTTCGCAATAGAATCGTGAAAACGGACCGGAAGACAACGCCAAGCACTTGGCGTTGTCTTCCGGTTCGTTCGTACAGAAAGCGGTCGTTTACCGTTGCAGATGGACCTTGACCACGACCTCTCCATCTTCTTCAGGGAGCACCTCTGCTGTGCCGGTACGCATTTCCCCACGCAGCAGGACATGCACCGTGGCCTCCCCAACCAGATTCTTCCACCAGGGAGACCTCACCACCCGAAGCCTCAGCGTTTCGCCCTCCTGCACATAGCGCATCGGCGTCGTAAACTCCTTCCCACTCT
>WNGL01005615.1_pt1 | contig 17646 bp, 11 predicted proteins | sample 5400591 | NCBI WGS metagenome assembly WNGL01 (sample SAMN13153377, study PRJNA577476) | soil metagenome | isolation source: 80 cm soil or saprolite under Garry oak tree replicate 1 | place: USA:California | collected 2016-06-15 | reverse complement strand
CAACCAGAGAGGGACCGCAGCGGCGGTCAATCGCACCTTAATTGGTCCATCGGCGCCCGGCGAAAAGGCCCAGTCGAGCGCCGCGCGCAAATTGTCGATTTCCTGGGCGTAATCGGCCAGCCATTCGCGCGCAGGCCGTAAGAACCTACTACGCGGTTTGCTGTGGGCAGGAGGCTGCAATTCGTTCTGGCGGCACGAAATGGCCGAGATGCGCCGAGGAACGAACCCGCTCTCGCGGGAGGACGGGCGTCGCGACCGGTACATTTTTGGCGATGGTGGTGGGTGGGTGAGCAGTAGGGCGTGACGATCGGGGCATCCGATCCCGAGCATCGAAGGTCCAGCAACCTTCGGCTTGAGAGAGGAGCCCCCAATGACCTCCGATTCTTCCCATCGGCCCGTCAGCGCGCTGCGGGCGCGCATGATCGAGGACATGAGCGTGCGCGGCTTCAGCGAGAAGACGCGCAACGACTACATTCGGAACGTGCGGGCGTTTGCAGCCTTCATCGGCCGCTCGCCCGACACCGCGACGACTGAGGATCTGCGCTGCTTCCAACTGCACCAGACGCAGAGCGGCATGCAGCCGCCGAGCATCAACAGCGCGGTCTCAGCCTTGCGCTTCTTCTTCAGCGTGACGCTCGACCGGCCGGATCTTGCCCGCCGGCTCACGGTTGTGCGCCAACCGCGCCGGCTACCGGGCGTGCTGAGCGTTGAGGAGGTGGCGCTCTTGCTGCAGGCGGCGCCGGGGCCGAAATACAAGGCGGCACTCGCCACCGCATACGGCGCCGGGCTGCGCGTCTCCGAAGTGGTCGCGCTCAAGGTCGGCGATGTCGATTCCGAACGCATGCTGCTGCGGGTCGAGCGCGGCAAGGGGCGCAAAGATCGGCACGCCATGCTGTCGCCGCAGCTGCTCGAACTGCTGCGTGCCTGGTGGCGGGAGGGTCGGCGCCGCGGCGTGTTGCTGCCGCGTGCCTGGCTGTTCCCGGGGCGTAACCCGGTCGAGCCGCTCTCGACCCGTCAGCTCAACCGCGCCGTCCACGCCGCCGCCGAGGCTGCCGGGATCAGGAAGCGGGTATCGCCGCATACGTTGCGGCACAGCTTCGCCACGCACCTATTAGAGCAGGACACCGACATCCGCGTCATCCAGGTGCTGCTCGGCCACGCCAAGCTCGACACCACGGCCCTTTACACCCGCGTCGCCAATACCACGATCCGGGCGGTAATCAGCCCGCTCGACCGGCTCGCGTCGTTCTCCGAGGAGGAACCGAGAGAAGGGGCCTAGCCCGGCGGCGGTGAGCCGCCCGAGGCTGGAGGTCGCCGACGTCTTTCATTACCATGGGGCCGCTTGGCGCCGAGCCAATGCCGGGCATGTGAGCCTCGGCCAGCTGAAGGTGATGGCGGCCATCGAGCACTGCCGCTCGGCCGCCCTCGGCGGCCATGTCGAGCGCTGTGAGGATTGCGGCCACAGCCGGATCGCCTACAACTCTTGCCGCAACCGTCATTGCCCCAAGTGCCAGGGCGCGGTGGCGCGGGACTGGCTTGCCGCCCGCGTGGCCGATCTGCTGCCGGTCGGCTACTTCCACCTGGTCTTCACGCTGCCGGCCGAGATCGCACCGATCGCCTATCAGAACAAGGCGGTGGTCTACGACCTGCTGTTCCGCGTAGCGGCCGAGACGCTGCTCACCATCGCCGCCGATCCCAAACACCTCGGCGCCCGCATCGGCGCCACCGCCGTGCTCCACAGCTGGGGCTCGGCAATGACCCACCACCCGCATCTCCACATGATCGTGCCGGGCGGTGGGATATCGCTCGACGGCACGCGATGGGTGCCGTGCAGACCCGGCTTCCTCTTGCCGGTGCGGGTATTGTCACGTCTGTTCCGGCGACTCTTCCTGGCCGCGCTCGCCGACGCCCACACGGCGGGCCGGCTGGCATTCTTCGGCGAACTCGATGGCCTGCACAACCGGACGGCCTTCGTCGCCTATCTCGCGCCGCTACGGAAGAAGAACTGGTTCGTCTACGCCAAGCCGCCCTTCGCCGGACCCGAGGCCGTGCTCGACTATCTCTCCCGCTACACCCACCGCGTTGCCATCTCGAACAGCCGGCTGATCGGTCTCGACGAGCGTGGCGTGACCTTCCGCTTCAAGGATTACCGCCGCGACGGGCGGGCGCGGTATCGCACGATGACGCTCGCGTCCGACGAGTTCATCAGGCGCTTCCTGCTGCACGTCTTGCCAAAGGGGTTCCATCGCATCCGCCACTACGGGCTGCTCGCCACTGCCGCCTGCAAGGCCGGCATTGCCCGTGCCAGGGAATTGATCGCCGTACCGATGCCATCGGTGGAGACGCCAGCAGGGCACGACGATGCTGGCACCACCGGTACTGTGGCGGAGCATCGGCCGCCATGCCCCTGTTGCGGCGGCCGCATGATCGTCGTCGAGACCTTCGAGCGCGATGGCGCACCCCGAGGCCCGCCATCGCCCGATGCCGGGGTCGAGACCGCAATGTCATGACCACCGTCACCGCCTCGTTGCACCATCCACCCGCCGGAACATGCTGCTCCCGGCGCCGCACCACTGTCGCCCCGGTGCCTGCCAAGGCCGATGCGATGCCACCGATTGTTGTTGAATCATGCCGTCGAGTGCAGCAGCGGCAGCCAATTCTCGATGATCGACGGCAGTCCACCCGCTACGACGCCAGCGCAGCCATCCCTCGCCGAGGCTGCTGCTCGATCAAATCCCCATAGACGCAGACCGCCCACCAGGAGGCTGCTGCTCGATCAAATCCCCATAGACGCAGACCGCCCACCAGGCCCCCGCGGGTTCCTTCCTCGGAGGCTTTCGGACGCCGGCCCCATCACCGGCGTATAGGTCACGACCGGCCGGCATCCGAAACCCTTCACGGGAGCGGACCTTAGCGACATCGGTGCAGGCGGCGAGTCGGGAGGAGTTCCTCATTCAATCACCTCGTCGGCGCGCGCGAGGAGCAATTGTGGGACGGTGATGCCGAGCGCCTTGGCGGTCTTGAGGTTGATGGCCAGCGAGAATTTCGTTGGCTCCTGAACCGGGAGGTCCGCCGGACTGCCGCCCTTGAGGATGCGGTCGATGTACGATGCCGCCTGCGCGTACACCTCGACTATGTCGAACCAGTCCCTCCACGCGTGCATCGCGGCCCCTTTCGACGATCGGCACGGGCACAAAATAGAAAACCCAGCTCGCCCCCGCAGCGGGCAAGGCGTGGCAAAAAAGCCACAAAGATAGATGATTTACAGATGCCGCCAAACTGAACCTGTTTCGCACACACCCGTTTTTCCAGGCGGAATGGGTTACAACCTGGCGGACTGTGGCAATTTTAACCTTATTTGAACCGTAATGTGTCTCGACTGCATCAGGCAATTTAGCTAAAAAACGCGATACGATCGCTCCACTCCCAGACGGATTGTCGCGCTCGCACCCCCTCCGGCCCCCATACCGGGAGAGCATGATGGCTGCCTTCGTAATGCGCCGGTCAACTTCTATGGATTCCGACCCGGCAAACACCGGTGATAAGTGCATTGGTGCGGGCGGGGGCTCGTCATCCCCCGAAGGGACCTCAAGGTCGCCTCGGTCATCGTCTCGTTCCACGAAGCGGCTCCGGCTGATCCCTATTGTGATCATCGATAAGAGCGCTCTGTTTCGCGCGCGGTTAGTAAATATCCTCGGCGGGAGCCGGTTTCGGGTCACGGCCGGTTGCTCCAGCCTGTCGCATCTTTCGGAAAGGGTGCTTGGCGACAAGCACTGTGTGGTTTTGATCAGCCTCGGCAGGGAGGCAGGTGCCATCCTGCCGCAAATCGCATCTCTAACCGAGCGAGATCTTCGTGTTGTCCTGCTCGCCGACCAGTTCCGCCCGGAGGAGTTGGTCGCTGCGATCGAGGCGGGTGCGGCCGGTTATTTATTAAAAAACGAGATCGCTCCTGATGTGCTTGTGAAATCGCTGGAGGTCTTGTTGCTGGGAGGAGTGTAATCCCACAGGGTTTCGCGAGACCGCTAAAGGACCCGTGCAGCCTCCGCCGAATGCTGTCCCTGGCGTCCAGGTTCCGAAGACTGCGTTAGCCGGCGGGCGGCCGCTGTCCGCGAGTGGCGCGGCGCAGACGGATCTGTGCCGGTTGTCGAACAGGGAACAGATGATCCTGGAGCAGTTGATGCAAGGCGCTCCCAACAAGCATATCGCGCGCGAGCTCAACATCGCCGACGCGACCGTAAAGGTTCACCTCAAAAGTCTGCTCCGCAAGATCCGCGTCGACAACCGCACGCAAGCCGCCATGTGGGGAAGGAAGGGATCGTGTCCCGCCGAATGGCCAGCTGCAACAGTCGCCAGTTAGCTCATCGTGTGGGGATAGCGACACAACATCAGGGACAATACCAAACGGAGATGAGACTGCCTCACGAAGAGATGAGACTGAGACTGCCTCACGAAGAGATGAGACTGCCTCACGAAGCGGCTCGCGCGCCGCTGCGGGTGTTGGGCAGGTTCTCGCGGAAATCGACTTCAAGGGCGGTTTTGATAGACACAATTAGGGACGATATCGGCCCGGAAGAGCTACCTCGGCAGGCCCGGCCTCAGGCGGTTAGCCATCGGTCAGTTTTGGCCGCCGCTGCGCGCGACCTGCTCGACTGTGATGAGCTACCGGTCATAAAGAAAGTCCTGATACCCCTTTGCTCGGCCATTTCCATCACCTCGAACGCCACACTGTCTGGCAGAAGGATATTTGCTATGATGAGGTCAAATTTTACTCTTTCAAGCATCTGGCGCGCATCATTAAGTTTGCCTGTGACGCTCACATAATATCCATGGTCCTCCAGAGTACCGAGCAGCCCAATAGCGATATCATGCTCGTCTTCGAACAGCAGAACATGTTTCATGATACTCTGCCCCAGCTGTTAATGAAGTCGGTAGCATCTCTCAGCTAATCCATGGTGCTTGTTGAACGGGTGCGGATGGCGCGGTACGTTATCACCAAGTCAGCATGATGTCTCACATCTTTTCCGACCGACAGCTATGCTCGCCGTCATCCTTTTGCATTCAAACTGAAATTTCCGGACGCCCCTTGCCGGAAAACCGAGGATTAGCCCGGATCGTGCAAACAGGCGTTTGATCGTCGCATCGGTCGGCCGTGTTAGATCGTTTGTCGCCACGCCAAGTCTCCCGCGCGGCAGCGGCACCAGCGCGGCGTCTTCAAAGGCATTGTCGATCTCCAGGCCGCCATCAACCGCTTCCTTGCCGAAACCAATCAAAACCCCAAGCCCTTCACCTGGACCGCCGACCCCGACGCCATCATCGAAAAGGCTCGGCGCGGGAAACAGGTGTTAAAGTCGATCCACTCTAGAATCGCCGCACCGCTCGTATCCGTAGCCCGCACCCGAGCTGTTTGGGATCGGCGATGTCGCTTCTGCGCGACTCTTTTACGAGCGCGCTACCGATGCCGGAGACGCGCAGGCGGCGCTGCGATTGGGTGAGACCTACGATCCTTTCTTTCTCATGCGGGCTCGCTTGAATGGGGTGCGCGGCGATCTCGCCGTGGCGACACGCTGGTATCGACGCGCCCGCGACCTCGGGGCGAGTGAGGCAGAAATCCTGCTGAAGAGCGTAGAGAACAGATAGGAGGGCATTGTCAACTTAGCCCTTCCGGGTGGGAGGTGGTGTACCCGAGCTCACCGGGGCAGAATTGCCGGGGGCTCGCTTAGCGCCTTCCGCCCGGCGATCTCGGCTCGATCGAGTTCTACCCCAGCTTTCTCATGGCGTTCAAAAGATCCATGCCAAGCCGCCGGGAAGCTCGCTTCGAATGGTCGCTTGCCGATCCAACTCCCTCGCCCAGCGCGTCACTCGCTCCCGCCGCCCCGCCGTCAAATCGCCATAGACGGCCACCGCCCGCGCCGCCCACCGCGGGTTCCTTCCCTGGAGGCTTTCGGACGCCGGCCCTCAGCACCGGTGGATAGGCCGCGACGGGCCGGCATCCGAAACCCTTCACAACTTCGGCCGGCCCGGCCACCCTCGGTCATCGGCTCAAACGCGCCGATTACGGACCTTCTCCCCCTCGCCTCGGAACGGCGAGGTTCACCCTTCTAGGGCCTTCCGCTCTCAACACCAAATGACCCAGCCGAACCCATAAGAAACATTCAGCTCAGATCGGTGCAAGGCGGTTGCGGTCATCCTTCCGGTATCCCGGCCTTGCGCAGGCCGGCAATATAGGTAGCTTCGAACAGGGCGCGGACCTTCGGTATCAGCTGCCCGAAATCTTCGACCTCGCGCAGCCGGGCGAGGCTCGAAAAGCGGTCGTCGCCGCTGAGCCTGCGGGCCTCGGCGAGTTCGGCGGCAGCGCGCTGGGGCTCGCCGGCGAGGGGGCGCGGATGTTCGAATGTGCCGGAGAGGCGTTGCGTGCTTTTTCGAGCCAGACGACCGCTTCGTTCGTCCGTGATTGCAGCACATGAACAAGCCCGATCTGCCGATAGAAGACGCCCACAAAAGCATCGCGGGGGCTGAGCCTGATTGCTTGCTCTTCGAGCGGGATCGCTTCCTCTATCGACCCTGTAAAGACCTTGCAATGGGCAAGGCCGTGAGATCCGTACACTGGATTGAAATTGGACGAGATCGCCGCCTCGTATTCGGGTATGGCCTCCGCATATCGACGCTGCGCCCGCAGCACCTGGCCCTTGGCGTTATGCGCAACACCATTACGCGGAGCGGCGGCTAGGGCTTGCCCGGCCAACTCTTCCGCGCGCAACAAATCAGCCGCGGCCGTGTCGGTCATATTATCGATGACGCGGCTCGCGAGGTTGCTTGCAAGCGGGCATTTTGCCTCGACGGATTGCGGATCGAGCGCCAGCGCGTGCTCGAACAAAGCAATCCCCTCCACATATCTTTCGCGCGATGGCGGCCCCCCACGAAGCACAGCGCGTCCACGAAAAATATAGTCCACAGCGTCGGGGTGTTGGGTTGGTCGCGCGGCCTCCGCCCTGGCGAGCTCGACGTTGAGCGCGAATGCGATGCGGCGCGTGATCTCGTCGTGCAGCGCGAACAGATCACTGGTGTCGCCGTCGAAATGCTCAGCCCATAGATGCGCGTCTGTATCGGCGTCGATAAGCTGAGCGTTTATCCGAGCCTGATTGGTCGACCGCCGGACGCTGCCTTCGAGCACGTAGCGCACGCCCAGTTCGCGACCGATTTGCTTCGTGTTGACCGCCTTGTTCCTATACGTGAACGCGGTGTTGCGCGAAATCACCAGCATGCCCGCAATCCGCGATAGCTCGGTCGTCAGATCCTCGGTTATCCCATCAGCGAAATACTGCTGCTCTGGGTCACCGCTCATGTTGGCGAACGGCAACACGACGATCGACAACCGCGGCGCAGCGATAGGCAGCGGATGTGAAGCGCCGGACGGCACATTTGCCGGCAACGCGCCGGCTAAGCCATCCGCTCGCAGCGAGTAGACCCGGACCGGCCGGGCGATGTTCTTGACATTATGCTCGCCCATGTCCTCGAACGGGTAGGGGAGCTTGTCGCGGATTTGGTCTCTGACCATTCGCGAGACGCAGATGCCGCCGGGTGCGGCCAGCCCCTCCAGACGCGTCGCGACATTCACTCCGTCGCCGAAGATGTCGTGTTTCTCGACGATCACATCACCCAGATTGACCCCGATGCGGAACCTGATGCGCTGCTCCTCGCGCACCTCGGGCTCACGGTCGATCATCTCGCGCTGGACCTCCACAGCGCAGCGTACCGCGTCTACAACACTTGGAAATTCCGCGAGTACGCCGTCTCCCGTATTCTTGACCGTACGGCCCCTATGCTCTCTGATCTTCGGATCAACCAGTTCGCGCAAATGCGCCTGGAGGCGCTCGTGTGTGCCTTCTTCATCCGCGCCCATCAGCCGCGAATAGCCGACGACGTCGGCGGCCAGTATCGCTGCTAATCTGCGGGTCGGGGCCATAGCTGGGGTAGGCCACCCTGCTCAGGGCTATCTAACGCGCCACTATACCGACAACCGGCGTGCCGCAACATCCTCCCCCAGCCGAGTGGTGCTCACTTCTCAACGGGGGCGCCACCAGTCGGGAACGACCGTTTCTCATCCCGGACCGACCCTCAGATCGAGCCGAACCAGGGTCCGTAGTGGGGCATGAAGACCAGTTCCCGCCGCCCAGCCTGAACGAACGGTCTCGGTTAGGTGAAGCGACCTTCGCCGGGATGAGCGGCAAGGAGGAACATGCGCCGAAAGCGGTCAATGTGCGGGCTCATTGAGGACGATACGCGCCGGCATTTCCCCTGATGGGGCACCGATGGTAAATACCGGAAACGCTGACTCCAGCGGCCCGGCTCGGCATCGGCACAGTGCCCCTCGAACCCGCTGCAAGGATCGATGAGTTCGCAGCGGCGGCATTGCTGTCGCGTGATGGCATGCGCACCTACGCGACGCCAGGCTGATCTGAGACGGGGTGGTGGTTGGCGTCGCGCGGCAGCGGTGCCGACTTGGACTCACCGGCGGCAAAGCCGAAGCGCTGCACCAGCGAATAGAACGCGGGGGTGAAGATCAGGCCGAAGGTCGTCACACCGAGCATGCCGCCGAACACGGCGGTGCCGAGCGACTGCCGCATTTCCGCGCCGGCACCGGTCGCCACGACGAGCGGCGCGACGCCGAGCAGAAAGGCCAGCGAGGTCATCAGGATCGGCCGCAGACGGGTGCGCGCAGCATAGACCGCGGCCTCGGCCAAGGAGCTGCCTTCTTCTTCGCGCTGGTGTGCGAACTCGACGATCAGGATCGCGTTCTTCGCCGCCAATCCGACCAGCACGACAAACCCGATCTGCGCCAGGATATCGATCGGCAGCCCGCGGAACATCAGGCCGGTGACCGACGCGAGCAGGCACATCGGTACGATCAATACGACCGCTAGCGGCATTTTCCAGCTCTCATACTTCGCGGCCAGGACGAGGAAGACAAAGAGGGCGGCGGCGCCAAAGACGAGGAAGGTCGGTGTGCCCTTCTGCTGCTGCTGATAGGCGATCTCGGTCCATTCGAAACCGATGCCGGGTGGCAAGACTTGCGCCACCAGCTCCTCCATGCGGTGCAGTGCGGTGCCGGTGGCAACGCCCGGGGCCGCGACGCCCTGCACCTCGGCCGCCGGATACAAATTATAGCGCGGCACGCGATAGGGAACGGTCACGCTCTTCAGATCGGCGACGCTGCCGACGGGGACCATTTCGCCGGCGCTGTTGCGCGCCTTCAGGCCCATCAGATCCTGCCCGTCGCGTCGGAACCGGCCGTCAGCCTGCACGATGACCTGATAGGTGCGGCCCAGCAAGTTGAAGTCGTTGACGTATTGCGAGCCGAGATAGACCTGAAGCGTGTTGAACACATCGGTCGGCGTCAGGCCGACCTTCTCGGCCTTTACGCGGTCGATATCGGTATAGATCGACGGCGATCCGGTATTGAGCAGGGTGAAGACACCGGCAAAGCTCGGGTCCTGGTTGGCTGCCGCGACCAGCGCGCGCGCCGCGTCGACCATCGCCTGCGAGCCCAGACCGGCACGGTCTTCCAGCATCATCTTGAAGCCGCCGGCGTTGCCGATGCCCTGCACCGGCGGCGGCGGGATCGTCAAGACGTAGGCACCCTCAATTACCGACAGGCGCTGGCGCAAATCGGCCAACACCGATCCGGCGGTCACGCCCTTCAGCTCATGGTTGTACAGTGAGGGCAGGCCGGAAAAGATCGTTCCCGAATTCGACCCGATCGTGAAGGTCGTGGCATCCAGGCCGGCGAACGGCGCGACATGCTCGATGCCGGGCGTCTTCAGAATGATGTCGACCGCCCGCTTCACGACCTTCTCGGTACGCGCCAGGGTCGCGCCGGGCGGCAACTGGACGACCGTGATCAAGTAGCCCTGATCCTGCTCGGGAATAAAGCCGGTCGGGGTGCGGGCGAACTCGAACCCCGCCACTGCGATCAGCCCGCCGTAGGCGACCAGCACCACAACGACGCCGCGCAGCAGCCGGCGCGTCAATTGCCCGTAGCCGTCGGAGAGCCACTCAAAGCCGCCGTTGAAGCGGCTAAACCCGGTCGCCAGCAGCCAAGACCCAAAACCTTCGGGCTCGGACCGATGGGCATGCGGCTTGAGCAGCAGCGCGCACAGTGCCGGACTCAGCGTCAGGGAAACGATACAGGAAATCACCGTGGATGCCGCGATCGTGACGGCGAACTGGCGGAAGAACTGCCCCGTTATGCCCGAGAGAAAAGCCGACGGCACGAATACGGCGCACAAGGTCAGCGCGATCGAGACGAGCGCGCCGCCGACCTCGTCCATTGTCCGGTGCGCTGCCTCTTTCGGCAGCATGCCGGCCTCGATGTTGCGCTCGACATTCTCGACTACGACGATCGCATCGTCGACGACGATGCCGACCGCCAGCACCAGCCCGAACAGCGACAGGTTGTTTAGGGATATGCCGAGCGCGTAGAGCACCGTGAAGGTGCCGATCAGCGAGATCGGGATCGCGATGACCGGGATCAGTGAGGCGCGCCAGGTCTGCAGAAACAGGATCACGACCCCGACGACCAGCAATACCGCGACAAAGATCGTGACCACGACCTCGCGCACCGACTTCGCGACAAAGATCGTCGGATCGTAGATGACGATCGAGTCGACACCCGGTGGGAACGACTTTTTCAGCTCGGCCATGGTCGACAGCACTTCGTGCTCGACCGCCAGCGAATTTGCCCCGGGCTGCGCAAAGATCAGCAGCGGCAGTCCGTCGCTGCGGTCCATGTAGGCGCTGGCGCCGTAATCGGCGGCGCCAATCTCGACGCGGCCGATATCGCGGATGCGCGTGACGCGGCCGCGATCGTCGGTCTTGACGACGATGTCGGCGAACTGCTCCGGCGTCGACAGGCGGCCCAGCGTCTGTACATTTATCTGGTAGGCGCCCTCGCTTGAGATCGGCGGCTGGTTCAGCACGCCCGCCGATACCTGCACGTTCTGGGCACGCAATGCCGCCAGCACCTCGGCCGCCGTCAACCGGTACGCCGCCGTCTTGTCGGGGTCGAGCCAGATGCGCATCGCATAGTCGCGCGCCCCGAACAATTGCACGTCGCCGACCCCGGGCAGCCGCGCCAGCGCGTCCTTGATGTGCAATGTCGCGTAGTTCGACAGGTAGAGGAGGTCGCGTGTCGTGTCGGGCGAATACAGATGCACGGCGAGCAGGATCGTCGGTGTCGATTTGCGCACCTGCACGCCGAGGCGCTGCACGTCCTCGGGCAGGCGCGGCAATGCGTCCTGCACCCGGTTTTGAGTCAGCATCTGGGCGACATTGAGGTCGGTGCCGATGCGGAAGGTGACGGTGATCGTGAGCTTGCCGTCGCCGGTCGACTGGCTGCTCATATAGATCATGTCTTCGACGCCGTTGATCTGCTGCTCGAGCGGCGTCGCGACGGTCTGCGCCACCACCTCGGCCGAGGCACCGGGGTAGACCGTCGTGACCTGCACGGTCGGCGGCACGATCTCGGGATATTGCGCGACCGGCAGGACAAACATCGCGCCGAGCCCGATCAGCGTGATGAATACGCTGACCACCGTCGCCAGGATCGGCCTGTTGATAAAAAGATGGGTGAAGCGCATCGGAATGCTCCCCGCCTGTCGCGGTTTGGCTTGTTGCGGTGCCGATTGGTGGAACTTCGCGCTTACGGGGCCTTGTCGTCGGCATTCATCGCGATCTTGCCGACATCCGGCGTAACCTTGGCACCGGGCCTGACGCGCACGAGGCCGTCGATGACCACGGTATCCTCCGCGGCGAGGGCGCCACGGATCACCCGCAACCCGCGATAGAGGCTACCGATCTCGACCGGCTTCGGCGTCACCGTGCCATCGGCGCCGACTGTCATGACTACCTGGCGCGACTGGTCGGGCACGATCGCTGTCGGCGGCAATAGCAGGGCCGGACCCGGTCGCTCGTTCGGCACGCGCAGCCGGGCAAATTGGCCTGGGGTAATCGCGAAATCCGGATTGGCTACTGTCGCGCGGGCGTGGATCGTTCCGCTGCTGCGGTTGACAGCATTGTCAACGAAGTCCAGCCTGCCGTTATGGTCGAAGCGCTCGTCGCCGTCTAGGCTGATCGCTACGTCGTCTTGCGGCGCAGTGCCGCCATGTGCCCGCTGATAAGCGCGGTAGTCGGTCTCGCTCATGTCAAAATCGAGATAGATCGGGTCAAGTGAGACGATCGTCGCCAACAAGGTCGAGGTACTGCCGCCCTCGCGGCTGCCGCTGACGAGGTTGCCGATCGATACGAGGTGGGTGCCGATGCGGCCGGTCAGCGGCGCCGACACTTGCGAGAACTCGAGATCGAGCTGGGCATCCCGGATCGCCGCCTTGGCGGTCTCGATCGCCGCGGCGGCGCTACGCTGGTCGGCGAGACGCTGATCGACGTTCTCAACGGTGCCGTATTGGGTCTGCTTCAACTGCTGCGCGCGCCAAAGCTGCGCGTCGGCGAGTGCCGTTCGGGCCTCTGCGGTGCGCAATTGCGCCATCGCCTGATCAAGCCTGATCTGGAACGGCCGAGGATCGATCGCGAACAGCGGATCGCCCTTTTTGACGATCTGCCCGTCGCGAAAGCTGATGGCGGTCAGCTTGCCGCCGACCTGGGCGCGCAATTCGACCGTGTCGACCGCCGCGAACTGGCCGAGAAAAACTGTTGTGCCGCCAACCGTGGCCTGTAGCGGCTGGCTGACCGTGACATGCGGTGGCGCGGGCGGCGGCGCGGCAGGCGACCCTTCGCTTTGCCACGCGCGCTGGCCGGCAATCGCCGCTAGCGCAACCAGCGCAACGCCGGCAACCCAGGCAAGTCGTCCCCTGCCGCGGCGCGGCGACGGCGATCGCTGGGGCATCGGCGGCGCGGGACCTGTCGTATCGGATCGGCCCGTCGCCGGGTACGAGCCGTCATCCTCGGCAGGGGCCAAGCCCTCAAGTTCGGCGCTGTCGGGCCTGCTTATCGCAGCCCCTTGGCGAACTTCGTCAATCGTTGCGATATGCGTCATCACACCAGCCTTACAGGGCGTTCACGCCGTCCCGGCGCGTCGCGGACAAACAAAACGTAGTCTCGGGGGCACACGGCGACCGCGCCGGATACCGTCTGCCGACCGGCGAGGGGTCCGGTCGAAACAACCCGCATCGTCGGCAGATCCTCGAGCATGCCGGCCAAGGAAGTGTGGGTTTGCAGGCGTCGTCTGTCCCCTAATCCCATCTGATGAACCCCGCCGCAGCGGCCTTTAAATTTGGAGCGATCGCTCCCATGTTCGGCCGATGTATGAGCGAAGGGGGTGACTTCAAGGATTTTTGGAGCGATGACAACAAAAATCGGGGTGGACGCAAGACGTGGCCGCGGCCGGCCGCAAGCCTTCGACCGGGCCGAGGCGTTGACGCAGGCGATGCAGCTTTTCTGGGAACGCGGCTTCGAAGGCACGTCATTCGACGAGCTGATCGCGGCCATGGGCATCAGCCCGTCGAGTTTCTACAATTCCTTCGGCAGCAAAGAGCGCCTCTACGAGGAAGCAACCGAGACCTATCTCGCCGTTTCGGGCGAATGGTTTCTGCGTGAACTAAACGCCGATATCGATACGCGATCGGCCTTTCATAACGTGCTCTTGGCAGCGGCGCGGGAATTCACCAAGGAAGGTCTGCCGAGCGGCTGCATGATCTCGCTGGCAGGGACACACCTTCCGCCGTCATTGAACTCGGTGCGCGACATGATGGCCCGCCACCGCCAACTCGGCCAGACGGCGATGGCAGCACGCATCCAGCGCGGCATCGACCGGGGCGATGTGCCGCCGGACACAAACGCCGAGACCCTCGCCGCTTTTTACAGCGCGTTCTCGCGCGGCATGGCGGTCTTGGCGAGAGACAGTGCATCCCGCGAGCAACTCGCCGCGATTGTCGAGATCGCGATGGCAGCATGGCCGAGCGCAGCTGAACCCGGCATTTAGCCACGGCCACCCGGGCAGGTGGGTTACCTGCGCGTCGAGCGCCAGCGATTCAATGGGAAAACTCTAGCATGCTCGAGAGGCCGCGCTTGCGATCGGCAAAGAGTCCGCTTCGGGGCAGGTCCGGCCGGCAGCCGCTATGAGCGCGAAGGCCCGGCTCGCGCCGATTCCCGCCATTTGTGGGACCGCCATGGAACCGCGGGAGTCGACCCTTAACGAAGCAGACCTTCGCGCTTACCCTGACCATCGGCGGCTGGTGTTGAGCGGTCCCTCGATCGGGCAGCCAAATATCACGCCATAAAGCAGAATAGCACGCCACTTATTTGAACACCTCGTCGGCAACCGCAAACGATGTCGGCTTGAAGCAAAGTTCGGGCGTGATCATTCGGGTCACGTCGGTCCAGCGCGGTCGCCGTTGCCCTGCCCATCCTCGCCTATGTGGCGGCCAAGTCTTTGCACTCCATGGCCCGCAATCCGGGGGGAATGCCGGTCGAATACCCTCTCTAGTCGGGCGAGAAATCGCGCGGAATGCCTCGATCGGTGAGCCTCGTCACACGCCGGCCATCGTTCCAGGCTAATAATGAGTCGACACGCTCGACTCTATTGAGCGCGGAAAGGGAGGATCACGATGGCCGGCCAGACCAGTGCCGAACGGACGTCGTTTTCCCCGACGTCTTGGGACGCTACGTATGCAATGGTCTCGACGGCGCTGCACAGCGCCGACCGTACCGCCCGGCGGCCGGACGGCAGCCAGCAGAACGATGCGCGACCGTTCGACATCATCGTCCTCGGCGGCGGCACCTTTGGGCCCGGAAATCAGCCGCCCCGCAATGCAGGCACTGCCCGAAATCGCTGTTGGGGGGCAAGAGAGAGAACTGAAGAACCGCTCGATCTTCGTCGTACTCAGGTAAGAAATGCTACTTGTGTACCAGGAGGGTTAAAGCTCACCTTAGTCGGAGAGCGTAGTGCGCATCGTGCTGGCTGGGGCATTCGCGTGTCTTCTATGGACCGAGTTTGCGGCCTCTGCTCTAGGGTCTAACCAGGAGGGGGTACCCACTGAAATCTGGGTCGCGGAGCAGGTCGGCAAGCATAAAATCGTTGACTTCAATGAAAAGTGCGGGGGGCCCCTCGACCCGATAACAGGAGACGAGGTTCGGTGGGCTGACCCGTGCCGGACGATCGCCGCCAACGATCTCAGAAAAATAATTCTTGAGGACCAACTGCCCTCGGAAGGTGTGCGTCTGGTGGGCGTGCACGTTAACGGCACGCTTGATCTCAGCGATCTTGAGGTCAAACAGCCGCTGGTTATCAGATTGTCCCGACTTGATGGCGCAATTGATTTAACGCAGGGGCGCCTCCTGGATCCCCTTGAGTTGGATCATACGCGTCTCGGTCCGTTCATCGCCGCGGGTTTGCACGCGGAAAGAAGACTAACCATGACCTCCTCGCTATTCAGAGGCAAAGTGAACCTGCACAATGCGAGAGTGGATGGTAATCTCGCTATGAATGGCTCGACAGTCGAGGACTCAATCGACGGGATCGGTCTTGAAGTACTCCGTCATCTTTTGATGATACGTGGAACGTTCAAAGGCGCGATCGAACTGTCAGATGCCAAAATTGGGGGCAATCTCGACATGGAGGCTTCTATATTCGAGCAAAAAGTCAATGGCCTCCGTTTGAAGGTCGCTGATAGCTTGTTTATGAACAATCGCGCGAAATTCCATGGCAATATCATTTTGGATTATGCCGAGATTGGCGGCAATCTCGAAATGGAAGGTCAGTCAGAATTTGCAAGAATAGAGGCAGAGAGCCTGAAAATATCTCACCACTTGTTCATGGGCGGAAAGTCGTCTTTCCATGATTTGGTGTCTATGCCTTTTTTGCATGTCACCGGTTACGTTGATCTCAGGCTTGGGCTGTTTACAAGGCTCGACCTGTCGGGATCGATCATTGGCCAGGAGCTTCGTCTGAGCAGTGAAGGCAACCCTGCGCCGGATGCGCAGTGGCTACCCATCGACGAGATCTCCCCTGCTCTGACTCTGAGCAATGCGGAAGCCGCTACAATGGCCGATACCCTCAGCGCCTGGCCGTCTCGCGTCGATCTTGACGGGTTCACGTTTTCGCGGCTAAGGGGCAGCGGCGACCGCACAGTCGAGCAGTGGAAGAATTGGCTAAAGAAAAGCACGTATGGGGAAAAGCGCTTCAATTCGCAACCCTATTCGCACCTTGGTAAAATCCTTACAGAAGCTGGGCACCGCGATCAGGGTTTGGCCCTTCAGTTTGCCGCGCGCGAGGGCGAGCGGTGGCAGGCTGCGAGGAACGGTGACTGGTCTCATTGGGTTGGATTATCTGCCTTGCGCTGGTTGAGCGGTTATGGCATTGGCATGTATACATTTATCGCGATTCCGTGGGTGCTAGGGTCTGTCGCAATCGGCGTTTTAGCGCTGCGTCGCAGCCGGGCAGCCAGGGCCAACGGCGTTTGGTGGTGCATCGGAGCATCTTTAGAGCGGCTGCTGCCAATCATCGAGCTGAACAAGGAATTCTCGGATTTCTTTTTTGACCCAAATCGGGAGCGGCTTCGAAGCTGGCAGTTAGCATTCTTCGCCGTGTATGGCCTTTGGGGCTGGGTCCTTGGTCTCCTGCTAATTGCAGCCATGTCGGGGCTCACGCAGGGGTCATAGGGCGACTTCGACGCGTGCGCGACCGTCAATGCCCCCTTCGGGGGTGAGTGGCCGCGCCGAGCAACGATGGCTGCTTCGGGCTTCGGGTCGGTTTGACCCGTTAATCCACGGTATCCGAACGGCGGCTGCCTGGCGCAAACCCGGCGTTTAGGGCGCCTGCGGCGAACCGCCGAGTGGGGTGGACAACGGCCGTTCCGGCCTGGCGCAGCCGACTACCCATTGCGCCGAGGTGGCCTAAAGCCGATGGCAGCAGCGTTTGTCGGCGCATGCAGCCACTACATACGATGTTAGAAAGCCCCCGGGGTAGAACGGCTCGGCTTGATAAGCCTTGATTCCCGTCCCGATCGCGCGGCGCTCTTTCCTCCTCCCAGTCACTGTGCAGGTTGTCGGGCGAGATAATTAGCGACTATCGGCCCCCAAATCTGCGAGCCGCCCGCGCCGAAGAAGAGGCGATGGCCGTCGTTGCCGTATGGACCGACCTCCTCGAACTCTGCCTTGCCTCCGTTTCGCGTGAACGCATCGTAAAGCGACGCCGCGATCGCCGGCGCGATAAATTTGTCATTTTCGCTATAGATCCAAAGCATTGGTGTCGATGCGCTCTGCCCAAATCGACCCGCCGAATCGGTCAGCAGATCCGGGCGCCAAATTCCAGCTAGGCCGTCTTTGGTAATGGACTGTCCGCGACCTCCGGCCATGCTGATAAGTGCTGTCACGCGAGGGTGTGGGACGGAGTTGTAGGCTATTGCGCCCCAACCGCCTCCCGAATGGCCGATAACGATCGCTCCCTGCGGCCGCGCAAAGGGGAGCGCAGTTCCGTAATCGACCGTAGCTGCTATGTCGCGTGCGGTTTCGAGGCCGGCACGAGCGTAATCATCGCCGGGATGGTGGTAAATGCCCTCGGCCCAGTCCCCACCGGTAGCGCCATAGCCGCGCCGTAAGGCTATAACGACGATAAAGCCACGGTCGAGAAACCAA
>WNGL01009077.1_pt1 | contig 17648 bp, 16 predicted proteins | sample 5400591 | NCBI WGS metagenome assembly WNGL01 (sample SAMN13153377, study PRJNA577476) | soil metagenome | isolation source: 80 cm soil or saprolite under Garry oak tree replicate 1 | place: USA:California | collected 2016-06-15 | reverse complement strand
GAAGAGGCACCGGCTTCACATACTCGACCGTCATTTTCGAAGTCACCGCGATAACCTGGCGAAGTTTGCAGAGTTTACCCATGGCGTCGTCGAGGATGGTGGCGATGATGCCGCCGTGGCAGTAACCGGGCGGGCCGGTATAGCGTTTGCCCAGCTTGAAGCGGCACACGAAGCGATTCCCCTCCTGAGCGAACTTCAAGCGCATGCCCTTTAGGTTGTCTTGTCCACAAGCGAAGCAGAAGTTTTTCTTTATGGGGAAGGACCTCGGGGTATGTCCCCGGGCGAATGTTTTTTTGAGCATAAAGGGTGCATTGTACCGGACTAGCTGCATCTCAGAATCGCAGAGCGTTCGAGTATCATCGAAAACACTGGTCCCAAAGCCGGACAGCATGACCGCGAAAACTTATGGAGGCGAAATTGGTGAGAGCAAGACTTCTGCAGTCAGTTTGTTGGATGTTGCTGATGTTTGTGGTTGTCTGTAACTCCGCTGTAGCCGAAGAGAGTGGGAAAGCTTCTTCTGGCGCAAGTATTTTCAAGAGCAAATGCGTTCTCTGTCACGGCGCCGATGGGGCGGGAAACACCTCCCTCGGTAAACAACTGCAAGCGGCCAATCTTGGCTCTAAAGATGTTCAGAAACGAACTAATGCCGAGCTCACAAAAATAGTGCACGATGGGCAGGCGAACATGCCGCCGTTCGCAGATCAATTGAGCGACGGCGAGATCAGTCATGTCATCCAATATGTGCGCCAACTCGGCAAGACGAAGAAATAGATTGCGGCGTTCGCGGTGAAGTATGGCGACATTGACTCCCCCTGTAGAAGTTCGAAAGCCTAGTTTTGGGGAGGGTGCGGGCGGGGTCCTACCTCCGGAATATGGCGGAGGAGGTGATAACGGACCCGGCGACGGTCCGCCCGATTACGGCCGCCGGCTTCGTCGCGCCAGGCTGGGATTGCTCGTCGGGCTCGCGACGATCTCAATGATTTTTGTCGTTTTCGGCGCGATCTTTTTCCTGCGTCGCAATGGGTTGGGACCCAATCTGGGCACTCAGGGATATCGGCACGAGTGGATCCCGATCGTGCTTCCGTTGCGACTGCTGCTGATAAACACCTTTATCTTGCTTCTGAGCAGTGTCAGCATGGAACTGGCGCGTCGAGCTGTAACTCGAGAAACCGCGCTGGCGCCATTACGATCGGTTCCGGGAATCGCATTGGAACCAGCCCACGGCGTGCCTTGGTTAATGACAACTGTCAGCCTGGGACTGCTGTTTCTGGGTGGACAGTGGATGGCTTGGCAGAACTTGCGATCTCATGGCTTCCCGGTGTCGGCGAGCATTCCGGCACCGTTTATCTACGTTTTTACCGCTGCCCATGCGCTACATCTGACCGGGGGGATTCTGGTTCTCATCTATGCCTCTGTCATTTCCGTTCTACACCGAGCCGTTGAACAAAGGCTGATTGTGGTTGAGATCGCCGGTTGGTATTGGCACTTTATGGCGGTGCTTTGGTTGTATATTTTTGCGCTGCTGCAATTTGGACGTTAGCCTCGCATATCCCAGGAAACCACTTAAGGACCGCCACGGATTTGCACGGATTTGCACGGATTTGCACGGATTTTACGGATTTGGATCACGCGGATCTGATTCTCTACCTGTTTTGTTTTATCCGTCAGATCCGTGAAAATCCGTGGCCGTCTGGCCCCGCGCGTACTTGATCACACCTAACTTAAGCCTCTCTTGAACGTCTAAACTGCTTCGGCTTAGAATCGGCAGTCCTATCTCAGCGAGGTTTCCTATGCGCGTGACTGTTCGAGTGCTCTGCTCCGTCCTTCTGATCGCCGCGTTTTGTGTGGGCCAGACTTCCCAACCACAGCCAGCGGCTGCCGGCTTCAGTATTGACAACATAGATAAAGCGACAGATCCGTGCGTTGATTTCTACCAATACGCTTGCGGAAATTGGGAGAAGAAAGCGGAGATTCCGGCCGACAGGCCCGGGTGGGCCAGCTTTAACGAAGTGGATGAGCGGAACCTGGTCACCTTGCGTGGCATTTTGGAGAAGGCTGCTGCGGCCAGTGGACCGAATCGCAATCCCATTGACCAGAAAATTGGCGACTACTATGGCGCGTGTATGGATGAGAAGTCGGTCGAGAGCAAGGGACTCGATCCTCTGAAGCCCGAACTGGACCGCATCGCCGACGCAAAAGACAAGACCGCGCTTATTGACGCGATCGCCCGCATCCATCTGATTGGGCCAAATCCACTGTTCAATTTTTATTCAGCGCCTGACTTGCACAACGCAGATATGGTGATCGCTAACATTGACCAGGGCGGCCTGACATTGCCGGACCGGAATTACTACATTAAAGATGATCCGAAGATGGTTGAGCTGCGCAAGAGCCTCACTGACTACGTGACTGGGTTGTTCACTCTGGCTGGTCAATCGGCGCGGCGAGCGGCTGATTCCGCGCAAATCGTGTTACGAATTGAAACCGCGCTGGCCAAGGCTTCGATGGACCGTACGCTGAGGCGTGATCCGAAGAACCGCGACCACAAGATGACTCGCGATGACGCGGTGGCGTTGGCGCCGAATTTCTATCTGACCCGCTACTTCACGGATGTGAACACACCGAGTTTTTCTGACCTGAATGTGGCTAATCCTGATTTCTTCAAGCAGGTGAATGGGGTTGTTGAGTCCGAATCGCTGGATGCATTGAAGACCTATGTGCAGTGGCACATGCTGAACGCCTCGGCACCGTGGCTCTCGAAAACTTATGTTGATACCAATTTTAAATTTCGCCATGCTCTAACCGGTCAAGCCGAAATTCAGCCACGCTGGAAACGATGCGTCGAGGCCACTGATCGGGAATTAGGCGAGGCTCTGGGCCAACGATATGTGGAACAGACATTCGGGCCAGAGGGCAAAACGCGAATGCTGAAAATGGTGGATGCGCTGGAGAAAGCGCTGGACCAGGACATCGGTACACTGCCCTGGATGACCGACGAAACCAAGAAGCAGGCGAAGATCAAGCTGCAGGCCATCCGCAACAAGATCGGTTATCCCGATGTGTGGCGCGACTATAGCAAGGTGAACATCGTGCCGGGAGACCTGATGGGAAATTTTCTGCGCGCGAACGAATTTGAATCACGCCGCCAGATTGCGAAGATCAGCAAGCCGCTGGATCGCAAGGAATGGGGTATGACTCCGCCGACGGTCAACGCGTATTACAGCGGGTCATATAACGAAGTGGTGTTTCCTGCTGGAATTCTGCAGCCGCCATTCTTCGACAAAACAATAGATGACAGCGTCAATTTTGGCTCCATTGGGGCGGTCATCGGGCATGAATTGACCCACGGTTTCGACGATCAGGGCCGCAAGTACGATCCGCAAGGCAACTTGCGCGACTGGTGGACGGAGCAGGATGGCAAGGAATTCGAGACGCGCGCCAGTTGCGTAGCTGATGAGTACAGCAACTTCGTCGCGATTGATGACCTGAAGCTGAATGGCAAGCTTACGCTTGGGGAAAACACCGCGGATAACGGCGGAGCACGCATTGCTTTGATGGCGCTTGAAAACATGATCGCCGAAGACAAATCGAGAAAAGCTGCCGAAAAGATTGATGGTTACACTCCTGAACAGCGCTTCTTCTTGGGATTCGGCCGAGTGTGGTGTGAGAAGCGGCAGCCCGAATATTCACGCATGCTAGTGACTGTGGATCCGCATTCGCCGGGACGGTTCCGCGCCAACGGCGTAGTTCAGAATATGCCGGAATTTCAGAAGGCGTGGGGGTGCAAGGCCGGGCAGCCGATGGTTAGTGAGAACATGTGCCGGGTGTGGTGAAGATGTTGAGTAGAGTCGTCGTCGTAGGCGGCGTTTGTATTGTTGCTGTCTCGTTCGCGATCTGTAGCTGGTTCTTTCTGTACTCTGCCGACGTGCCTCAACTCAAGGAGGCGGCACGATACGCTCCGTCAGAACCCCAGACGATTTCAGCGGAATGTTCAGAAACTCCCGTAATGGCCGTTCCCTACTCATCAATTGCAAAGGATCTGCGAAATGCACTAACAACTGCCGAGTCTCCGCGCGGTACCGTCACACTGCGAGTTCAACTCGCGCGCCTGTTCCTGTGCAACGAGCATGGCCGGATATTGAACCGACACGTGAAGGAACTGCGGTTGGCCAGTCAGTTGGCTTTGCACTTTAGCTCCGACCAGATTCTCACTATGTACGCCAACAGAATTTACTTAGGCGATGGCATCACCGGCGTGCAAGCAGCTTCTCAACATTATTTCAGAAAATCAGCTAGCCAATTGAACTTGGCAGAATCCGCAATGATTGGTGGTCTCGCGAGATCTCCTAACATCTACTCGCCGCGGAAGCATCCGGACAGAGCGGTAACGCGACGAAATCAAGTCATTGATGCAATGCTCTCTGCTCATGCGGTCACAGAAGACGAAGCCGCAAAGGCCAAGTCAGAGGTCCCTAACATCATCCAGTGAACCGCAGAATCACTACTAAGTCGCTCGGAAACGCCTGCCTTATAATAGAAAGATTCGGCAGCCCTAGCGGAAGCGTCTGATGGCCTGTAGCAGCGGGAATCCCTTCTGACGGGGCGCTTCCAGACCACCCCGGCGAGGGCGTCCGGGGCTACATTTGATGTCCGACTTGAATTCCAATGACAGCATTGTGGTGCGCGGGGCGCGCACTCACAACCTCAAGAACATTGATTTTGAGATTCCGCACAATGCCATGACGGTTGTGACTGGGGTCTCGGGGTCGGGGAAGTCTTCGCTTGCCTTTGACACTATCTATGCCGAGGGGCAGCGGCGCTATGTGGAATCTCTGTCGGCGTATGCGCGTCAGTTTCTGGAGCGAATCGAGAAACCGGACGCAGATCACATTGAGGGCATCGCCCCGGCGGTGGCCATTCGCCAGAAGAACACGACCCGGAGTCCACGGTCCACGGTGGGTACGGCGACGGAGATCTACGACTATCTCCGGCTGCTGTTTGCGCGAGTGGGGAGAACGTATTGCCTGCAATGCGGCGCGGAAGTTAAGAAAGATACCGTGGACGAGGTTGCCGAGCGTGTGCTGGCGCTTGGAGAAGCCACGCGTTTGACTGTTCTTTTCCCACTCCTGCCAGCGGGATGGGTCGCGCAGAGTACCCCAGCGGCTAAAGCCGTAAATCAAGACGGAATGCTTGTCGGCACGACTGGAAGTCGTGCCCTTCCCAGTGATGTCGCTTCCACTAAGACCCGCCGACTTACGAAAAAACCGAAGAAGGAGAAACCTGACACGGCAGTTCCTCTAGACGCCATCAAGGCGCGGCTGTTCGAGCTGAGGCAGCGAGGATTCAACCGGTTATTTCAGCGCGGGCAGATTTTCGAGTTTTCCGCCCCGGAGTCGCTGCTAGAGATCAACTTTGCGGAACCGGTGTTTGTGCTGGTGGATCGGCTGGTGGTCTCGCCCGAATCCCGTGCTCGCATTGTGGACGCTACCGAAATCAGTTTTCGCGAAAGCGGAGAAGTAATTTTTCAAACTGCGCCGCGGGAGGATCAGCCGCAACAGGAGTTACGTTTCTCGCAACGCTTTGAATGCAAGCGGTGCGGGATCCGTTACGAAGAGCCGGAACCAAGGTTGTTCTCGTTCAATAATCCGTTCGGGGCGTGTCCACGCTGTCAGGGCTTTGGGAACACGATTGATTTCGATCTCGACCTGGTGATCCCGGATAAATTGAAGACGCTCAGCGAAGGCGTGATCGAGCCCTGGACCAAACCGAAGTACCAGACGCTGGCTACGGAGATGAAGCGGTTCGCAAAGCAGGCGGGCATTCCTCTCGATGTCAGATGGGCGGAACTTGAAGCGGAACAACGGCAGAAGATCATAGACGGCGACAAAGGGTTCATGGGAGTGCGGGGTTTCTTTCAGTACCTGGAACGCAAGAAGTACAAGCTGCACGTTCGTGTTTTCCTGAGCCGGTATCGCGGTTATACCGTTTGCGGAGATTGTAATGGCGCGAGGCTGCGGCTCGAAGCTCGCCAGGTGCGGGTAGCTGGAAAAAACATTTGTGAAGTTTGCGCGATGACAGTGGGGGATGCAGCGGTAAGGCTTTTCGAGGAAATTCGTTCGCGGTTGCGGTTTCTGAACGATGTAGGGCTCGAATACTTGGCGCTTGACCGGCTTACTTCTACGCTCTCCGGGGGCGAGGCCCAGCGCATTCAACTGGCAACATCGCTGGGCTCGCGGTTAGTGGGGACGCTGTACGTTCTCGACGAGCCTTCGATTGGACTGCACAGCCGCGATACGCACCGGCTGATCGGAATTCTGCACGGGCTGCGCGACCTGGGAAATACCGTGCTCGTGGTTGAACACGATCCAGATGTCATGCGGGCCAGTGACCGCATTCTAGACCTGGGGCCCGGAGCGGGGGAGCATGGCGGGAAGGTGATCGCGACCGGAACTTACGAACAGATCAAGCGCATCCCGGCGTCGCTCACGGGGCGTTATTTGGCGAACGATCTCCATATCCAAGTTCCCAGTAAGCGGCGCAAGCCGGGCGTGCAGCAGATCACAATTCGAGGGGCGCGCGCACACAACTTAAAAAATATTGATGTGACCGTACCGCTGGGAATGCTGGTTGCGATCACGGGGGTGTCGGGATCGGGGAAATCTACGCTTCTGCACGATGTGCTGTATCGGGCGCTGGCTGCGGCGAAGAATCAGACAGGCGAAAATCCCCGCCTTGTCCCTCCAAAAGACGGAGGGACAAGGACGGGGCACCCTTTCAGCTTCCCTTTTCTGCGGGAAATCGAGGGTGATCAGTTCATTGATGAAGTGGTGCTGGTGGACCAGTCTCCCATTGGGCGCACGCCGCGATCGAATCCGGTCACTTACATCAAGGCATTTGATGGAATTCGCGACCTGTTTGCAAGCACTCCAGAGGCGCACAAGCGCGGGTTTGCTGCCGGCCATTTTTCGTTCAACGTTCCCGGCGGACGATGTGAGGTTTGCCAGGGCGATGGCACAGTCGTGGTTGAAATGCAATTCCTCGCAGATGTTGAACTCACCTGCGAGGAGTGCAAAGGGCAACGTTTCAAGCCTGAAGTATTGGAAGTTAGATACCGCGGAAAGAACATTCACGAAGTCCTGGCGATGACGGTGCGGGAGGCGATGCACTTTTTTGCGGGTGCGCCGAAAGTTGCGGACAAATTGAGGATGCTGGATGAAGTTGGGCTGGGCTATCTGCGACTCGGGCAGTCGGCGACGACGCTCTCAGGTGGCGAAGCCCAACGAGTCAAGTTGGCGGCCCATCTGCAACCTGCCAGGGCCGTCTCTCGCGCTGGCAATGGTGCGTCGCGGCGGCGGCGAATGCTCTACATTTTCGACGAGCCGACGACCGGATTGCACTTCGATGACATCAGTAAACTACTCTCCGCTTTCCGCCGTCTAATCGAAGTAGGTGGCTCGATTTTATTGATTGAGCATAATCTGGAAGTGATCAAGACGGCCGACTGGGTCATTGATCTTGGACCTGAAGGCGGCGAGCGTGGTGGCTATGTTGTCGGCGAGGGTCCACCGGAAAAGATCGCCAGGTTGCCGGATTCGCACACGGGCAAATTCTTGGCTCGGGTTTTGGATCAACACGAGGCTGTGAGTTCCAATGGGAATCAGTGACCCGGACGATGGCATGAACAGCGAAAAGACACCGTGCGCAATCCGTGTTCTCGTTTTCACGATTGCTACGATTGTTCTCGCGTTGTCCGGATTAGGGCAGGCGCAGTCGAGCGGCAGGACGGTTCGGCATCATCGAATTGAAGAGCAAGATCCCGCAGCCGCGAGTCTGGCTGAAGCTGAAACAAAAATTGAAAAGGGCGACTACGCCGGTGCCGAGCCGCTACTGAAAAAATTTGTTGAAGCGCATCCGGAAAACTATTCAGCATGGTATGACCTGGGATTTCTCTATCATGCGCTCGATCAGCGGGACGATTCCATTGCCGCATACCGTAAGTCTGTCGCCGCCAATCCAAATATTTTTGAAGCGAATTTTAATCTTGGCCTGGCTTTGGCCGACGCTCAACAGCCCGAGGCCGAGCAATTCCTTCGCGCTGCCACAAAGTTGAAGCCAACATCCGATCCTGCGCAGGGCCAGAAGCGCGCGTGCATGGCTCTCGGGCGATTTGTGCAAACGAGCAAGCCCGACGACGCGGTCAGCGCCTTCCAGCAAGCTGCGAGCCTTGACCCGCATGATCCTGAGCCGCGACTGCTGGCGGGTTCCCTGCTCGAAAAGCAGCATCCGTTGGACGCTGAAAAGGAGTATCAGCAGGCGCTCGCCATCTCTCCCGATTCTTCCGATACGGTCACGGCGCTGGCCAATCTCTATATGCGCCAGCAGCGCTTTTCGGATGCGGAGGCGCTGTTGAGGAAATTGACTGTTCTTCGTCCCAATGACGCGGCCGTACACCTGCAACTGGGGCGTATGCTGGCGATCGCGGGTAAGAACGAAGAGGCTGTGGCAGAGCTCGAAGCCGGATTGAAGCTCGATCCTTCGGACAGCAAGGCCCAACGCGATCTCGCCGACCTCTCTGCCGACGCGGGAAAATTCCAACGGGCGCAGCACATCTATGCCGCTCTTCTGGCCTCATATCCGAATGACGCCAGCTTGCACCACGGTTTCGGGCGAGCCCTCCTGAAGCAAAGAAAGTTTGCGGAAGCTGAGCCTGAATTACTGAAGGCTGTGCAGCTACAGCCAGACCTCGGAGCGGCGTATGGAGACCTGGCCGTCGCCGCGAATGAGAACAAAGACTATGCAATGGCGATAAAGGCCACCGACCTTCGAGCCAAATACTTGCCGGAGATTCCGATGAGCTATTTTCTGCGCGCCACCGCTTACGACCACCTCCGTGACGCGAAACAAGCGGCCATGTATTATCATCAGTTCCTGGCGGTCGCTGCCGGCCAATATCCTGACCAGGAGTGGCAGGCGAAACACCGGCTCATAGCAATTGAGCCGAAGAAGTAACGCCAAAGAAATAATAATGACGACGGTTGGGGCGATGAAGACGTCTGGAGCGATTCTGATCTTTCTGCTTGCGGCATGCCTACTCTCCCTGAGTCGGGACGAGAGTCTCGAACGATTGATCGCTCGCGCCGAATCCGCGCAACCTGCCCAACAGCCGGATCTTTATGTCCAGATTGCAGATCGCGAGCTGAAGGTTGTGGTCGAAGCCTACAAGGAGAACAAACCGGAAGACGGCCGCGCCGCACTCGAACCTCTGGTGACGTACGCCGATAAGGCCCACGCTGCTGCCATACAAGCTCGCAAACGGGTCAAGCACACGGAGATCAAGCTGCGCCAGATCACCGGCCGGCTGCGGGACTTGAAGCTCAACGTAGGTATGGACGATCAGCCGAATGTGCAGACTGCGATTGATAAGGTGGAGACTTTCCGGACCGAGTTGCTTAAGAGTATGTTTGGATCAAAGAACAATGATTAGACCATCGCTCACAATTCCGCTGCTGGCGGTAATGGCGTCACTTTCGTTTGCCCAGCAGCATCATCGGGACCCGCTGACTGATCCGGAGGTTAACAAGGTCCGGGATGCCGCTCAGGAACCTGAAATCCGCCTGAAGCTTTACGTTGAGTTTGCGCGCGCCCGGCTGGATAAACTGCAGCAGGTCCATTCCGATCCGAAGGCCCCAGACCGGGAGCGGCAAACGCGCGACGCGATCCAAGACTTCGCAGATGTTTACGACGAGCTAACCTTGAACGTGGATACTTTTGCAGACCGAGGCGAAGACCTTCGCAAGGCTTTGAAGCCGGTCATCGAGGCAGACACTGAGTTTGGATCAAAGTTGCGCGCATTCAAGTCTTCGCTAACCGGCAACGAGGCAGAAAGTTACGAATTCTTGCTAGGCAGTGCTCTGGGAGCGGTGGACTCTGGGGCTAAGGACCACCGCGATCTTCTTGCCGAACAGGAAGAAACTTTCAAGCACAAGAAAAAGCAAGAGCACAAGGTCGCGACCCATCGCCCGGAATAGGTACGGCGAAAAAGACCCTGCTGACGATTGTCGGCCTCGTGCTAATCTGACTTACCTTCTGTGCAACGCGGCCTGATCCAACTGTTTGAGGAAACCTATCGCGAGCTCCGCCCGCGGTCTGCGGTACCGGAATTGCAAGTCGAATTTTTCCAATTTTCCAATATCAACAATACCGTCCGCCTGCGGGAGGGCAGGTTGCTGGTACGGGTCTCTGACCTACTCGAAGGAGCGCCAGATTACGTTCTGCGCGCAATCGCGCACATTCTGTTGGCGAAGATGTATCGCAAGCCTATTGATCGCGAACACGCTACGCGCTACCGGCGCTACATTTCGGCGCAGCACATGTCACGTAAAGCTCATCTTGTCCGGCAACTGCGTGGCCGGAAGCGGATCGGATCGCCTCAGGGACACACTTATGATCTTGAGGCTATCTTCGAACAATTGAATACGACGTTCTTTCATGGACTGCTAGCGCGTCCGCAGATGACCTGGAGCAGCGAGCACGCGCGCAATCGCCTGGGCCACTACGATCCTGCGCACAATACCATTGTGGTGAGCCGGATCTTTGATCATCCTCGAATTCCCCGCTCCGCCGTCGAGTACATCGTGTACCACGAAATGCTGCACCTGAAGCATCCTGTGAAACTGCGCGGCAGCCGACGTTGCGTACATTCCTCAGAGTTCCAGGCGGAAGAGAGAATGTTTCCGCAGTTGGAGCAGGCTAGACAGTTTCTGAAGTTGTTATAGGAAGGATCCCCGCCCAGTCTCTCTGACGATCCCTGTCTTATCTCCCCAAAGAATGGAGAGACCAGAACGAGGTACCAGCCACATTGTGACGACCTCCATGACATCCCTACCGTGATATTCTTAGAGAAGATCAGTAGTTGCAACTCAGTTGCAACTAATTGCATCGAGGACTCTTCTCTTGCTCCAGGCTTTTATCGTTACATTGCGTGAAGGTGTTGAGGCCGCCCTGATCGTCGGCATTACGCTCTCCTATCTGAACAAGATTCAACGCCTCGACCTGCGCAAATCGGTCTTTGCGGCGCTTGTTTCTGCATTCCTGGCGAGCATCGGCGTGGCCATCGCCCTTTCCAGACTACAGTTTAACGAAGATCTGTTTGAAGGCTGGGTGATGCTGGCGGCGGCCTTCTTCGTTGTAACTATGGTTGTCTTCATGATGAAGACTGGGCGAAAGTTGAAGGGGCAGATTGAGGGCAAGGTCGGGTCGCTGGCTGGCCGCGGATCTCAAATCGGGATCTTCGTTTTCATCTTTCTGATGGTGCTGCGGGAGGGCGCTGAAACCGTGCTGATACTTTCGGCGGTCTCCCTGAACTCAAGCGCGCTGTTGAGTTTTTTGGGTACCCTGCTGGGTGTGCTGGTTGCGATTCTATTCGGAGTGGTGTTCGTAAAAGGAAGTGTGCGCATCAACCTGCAAAAGTTCTTTCGCGTGACCACAGTGATTTTGTTTTTTGTTGCGGCGCAGTTACTCGTTTCAGGACTGCATGAGCTCTCAGAAAATGGAGTGCTCGGCTCTTCGAAGAAAGAAATGGCAATTGTTGGACCGATCGTGCGGAACGATTCGTTTTTCTTTGTTGCGATACTCGCGTTAGCCGGACTTATGGTTCTTTTTGACGCCCGACGCCGGCAGCCCGTACCTCTGGCTGAGTCGGCTGCTGACAAACGCAAAGCCATGTGGAGCGCTCGCCGCGAACGGCTGTGGATGACGGCCGTCTTCGCGAGTTCGTTCACTTTCATTTTGTTGGTCACCGCCGAATTCATTTATGCCAAGGGAGTGAATTCCCTTTCTCCTGCGACCCAGGTCAGTTTCACGAACGGTGCGATCAGCATTCCTCTGGCTCAGGTTTCTGACGGCGATCTTCATCGCTACGCGGCGCGCGAGGGCGAGACAGAGATTCGATTTCTGCTCTATCAGAAGCCTGATGGCAAGGTTGCCGCGATCTTTGACGCCTGTGAAATTTGTGGTGCGGTTGGTTTCTACAAGGGACAAAACGGGCTGGTGTGCAAGAACTGCTCTTCTCCTATCAATTCACAGTCGGTGGGAACCCCTGGCGGCTGCAATCCGGTGCCGCTGGCTTCGAGCATCCGCGGAGATGCAATTGTGATTCAAGAAGCTGACCTTGCCGGGAGGGCGCGCCTGTTCCAGCGCTGAGATATGTTTGTTCGTCTGGTTTACGAGTCATTCCGCCGTCAGAAGCGGCGGAAAGTGCTGGTCGCAGTGGCCGTAACTCTGGGTGCGACGGTCTCGACCGCGATGCTGGCGATCGCAACGGATGTCGGGGACAAGATCAGTCGCGAACTCCGCAGCTATGGCGCGAACCTGGTGGTGACTCCCGAGGAAGACAGCCTGGATGTGCAGATTGGGAGTGTGAACCTGAAGCCTGCGGGGGATGGCGCGTTTTTGAGCGAGTCTGATCTGCCGAAGATCAAGGGGATTTTCTGGCGGAACAACATTGTGGGTTTCGCGCCTACATTTCCCGTTGATGTTCAGATTGCCGGGGATTCGCGGGCGGGGTCCCCATTCGACTTCGCTCAGGGCGGGTCCGCGCCACACGAGCTCACGCTTGTCGGTACCTACTTCTCGAGGACTCTCAAATTTGGCACGCAGACGTTTACAACCGGAGCACGGGCCACTTTCCCCTGGTGGAAGGTAACTGGCGCGTGGCCTGGCGATGATTCTGAAGATGTTCTCGTCGGAGAAAGGCTGGCTGCGGCGCTAGCGATGAAATTCGGTTCCACGATCACGATCAATGGTAAGCCGCATCGGGTGTCGGGGATTCTTTCGACCGGGGGAGTGGAGGACAACCAGGTTGTCGCGCCTCTGGCAATCGCGCAGGCGATTGCGAATAAGCCAGGCTCGGTCCGCCGGATTTTTGTTAGCGCCGTGACTAAGCCGGAGGATGCTTTTGCTCGCCGCAATCCCGATTCCCTCAGTCCAGCCGACCGCGATCGCTGGTACTGCTCGCCGTATCCGCAGGCGATTGCCTATCAGTTACAGGAAGTGATTCCACATTCTCATGCCGAGCAGATTCGCCAAGTCGCGCAGAACGAAGGCAACGTGCTCTCGCGTATTGAAGGATTGATGCTGTTGATCACATTGGCGGCGCTATTTACCTCTGGACTAGCGGTGTCTGCCGCCATGGCGACCGCAATGTTGGAGCGGCGCACTGAGGTTGGACTGATGAAGGCGCTCGGCGCGGGAGAGTTTTCGTTATCAGCAATTTTCGTCACCGAAGCTGTTTTGCTGGCATGCCTGGGAGGCCTTGCAGGTTATGCGACAGGCGCATTTCTGGCGCGCGAACTTGGGCGGACGATCTTCGGCTCCAGCCTGGTGGTGGGCCCAATGCTGCTTCCAGTGGTCCTGTCCCTCGCGGTGATGGTCACATTTGTGGGCAGCGCGAGCGCGATCCGTCGGGCTGTGAAGTATGACCCCGTTGTCGCTTTGCGAGGAGAAGCGTGAGCGCCATTAGAGAACGCCGCGGGACCAGCATGTTTTTGCGCATGCTGCTGCGCGCCGCCATTCTTCGGAAGAGAAGCGCCGCCTCTGCGTTGATCGCTACGGTAGTCGCCGCGACGGCAGCGACTGCAATGCTTACTTTATTTGTGGACGTGCAGGCGAAGCTGCAGAAGGAGTTTCGTAATTTTGGCGCGAACATCATTGTCGAAGCCAAAGCTGGCCAGAGCTTCACGCCGGAAGCTCTGCATGAAATCGAATCTGCGGTCGCTGGGCGTGGGCTGGCTGTCCCTTTCGCGTATGCGGTGGCGCGCACTGAGAAAGACCAGCCAATTGTTATTGCGGGAACGGATCTTGATCTGGTTAGGAAGCTGAATCCGTGGTGGTCAGTTTCGTCGTGGCCGAAGGCTCCGGGGGAGGCGCTTCTGGGAGTACGAGCCGCAAGACTGGTTTCTCCTGTGGGCGGGGCATTTCTGTTGAAGTTCGATGGATACGAGATTCATCTCAATCCAGCTGGCGCGTTGCGCACCGGCGCCGGCGAAGACAGCCGAGTGTATGTTTCCTTGCAGGATTTTCGCGCCTGGACCGGACGAGAACCTTCGGTTGTGGAGATTGCCGCGTCCGGTCCTCCGGAAGACGTGACTTCCCTTCTCAGCAACCTCCAGCAATCCTTCCCTGCCGTAGAAGTCTGCGCGGTGCGGCAAGTCACCGAAGGCGAAGCCAACGTTTTGGGCAAGACTCGCTCGACTCTTCTCTCTTCGGCAGCGTTCATTGTGGTCACGGCGGCGTTGTGCGTTCTGGCGACACTGATGGGCTGGGTATTCGACCGCCGGCGCGACTTCGCAATTATGAAGGCACTGGGCGCTGCCGATCGTCTGATTGCCATGTTCGTGGCGGGAGAAGCCATGGCATTGGGTTGTGCCGGAGCTCTACTGGGATTCATCGGCGGGACTGGCATTGCGAGCTGGATTGGCCGGGCGAATTTTCATGCGCCGGTGGCGTCGCGTTTCAGCCTATTTCCAGCAGTTCTGCTAGGATGCCTCGCGGTTACGCTGCTTGCGGCAGTGCTTCCTTTAAGATTGTTGCGCCGCATTCAGCCCGCTATGATTTTGAGGGGAGAATAATGATCCGGCTGGAACATGTCAGCAAGCTCTACCCGGCTAAGGCGGCTGCTGGCGGAGGAGTGATTCGCGCGCTGGATGACTTTAGCCTGCAAGTTGAGCAGGGCGAGTGGATCGCGGTGATGGGCCCCTCGGGTTCCGGCAAATCTACTTTGGTCAATTTGATCGGCTGCCTGGATAGTCCCACGAATGGCGAGATTTGGCTGGACGGTGAGAATGTTGCTCGGCTCAGCTCCAGCGCTCTAACTCGGATTCGCGCGGAGAAAATCGGCTTTGTGTTCCAGCAGTTTCATCTGATCCCTTACCTCAGCGCTCTCGAAAACATTATGCTGGCGCAGTATTTTCACAGCATGACCGACGAGCAGGAAGCGCGCGAGGCGCTGACGCGAGTGGGACTCAAGGATCGTGCAGACCATTTACCGGCACAACTCTCGGGTGGCGAGCAGCAAAGAGTGTGCATTGCTCGCGCGCTGATCAACGATCCGAAAATTATTCTCGCCGATGAGCCGACAGGAAATCTTGACGCTGCGAATGAGGAAATCGTTTTGCGTCTATTGTGCGCATTTCACGCGCAAGGCAGGACTATCGTCATGGTTACTCATGATCCGGTTGTAGCCCGGCTGAGCGATCGCCGGATCGAACTCCATCACGGGAGGATCGCCGCGCAGGAAGTCTTTGCGATGGCGGATGAAGAGCAGTTCGAGGAAGTGCTGGAAGAGCTATGGGTGCTGGAAGAAAACGGCGAAATCGCTGAGATCGAGCACATGGAGGTACACGGCGCACTGCCGGTGAGTCTGGCGGTGGACAAAATGCGCGACATGGGACTGGTCGCGACTGCGCCGCATCCGCCCGAGGCCCACAATCACAAGCCCTTTGTGAATCCGTGTCACGATGCGCTAAAGCCCGCAGGCGTTTCAGTCGGCGACGGCAGCATGGTGGTGGAACTAACGTCGCGCGGGCGGCAGCGCGCAGCGGACATCATTCGCAGGCATCGTCTTGCGGAACGGCTGTTCACCGATAGCTTGGCGCTGGAGAGCGAATCGGAGATCGAACAGCAGGCGTGCAAGTTTGAACATATTCTTTCGCCGGAAGCGACCGACAAGATCTGCACTTTCCTGGGGCATCCGAAAACTTGTCCGCATGGAGCGCCGATTCCGGCGGGACAGTGCTGCGGACAAAAGGAAATCGGGACGAAGGCAAAAATAGAAACAGGTGCGAATTTCGCCCGCTAAGAAAATGGGTTCTGGATTTTCACACCATCGATTTCACGGCCGTCTTGAAGGTCTTCTGTGTAGAGAGTCTTGCACCCACTTTCGATGGCCGCCGCCACAATTAGGGCATCGTACCAAGGAATTGCGTGTTTCTCGCGAATTCCCAGGCCGCGTAGCAACAATGCAGGCGAGAACATCACTCCCAGCAACGGACGGAACACGGAGGCGAAGTAGGCGTGGGCTTCTTTGGCTGACATTGGTTTAAGAAATTTCTTGAATGCGACGTTGAAGAATTCCTGGACCACCTGATAGCTCACGATCCCATTGCCGGTACCAATACCCTTTCGTATCAAGGCATCGGAGCGGCGCGCCTTGAGCGGTGCGCCTAGATCAAATACGTACGCAAAGATATTCGTATCAAGGAAAAACCTATCGCTCATTCATCTCGTCTCGTGTGTAGGGTCCGCTAGACCGGATGTGACGCAGTCGCCGCATCAATTCGTCATATTCAACCAGGCTGCCGGACTTGGCCACATACTCTTCAAGCCATTCACGGAAAGCCCCGTTCAATGTCTTGTGCTGGGACTGAGCGGTCTTGCGAGCCTGTGCGATCAGATGTTCCTCGGCACTTAAGGTCACGTTTTTCATACGGAAATAGTGTACACTATTACAGTGCAATCCGCAACCATTGGCGTCTTCGACTCCGGCTTCGGCGGCCTCACGGTACTTAAAGTTTTACTTGAAGTTCTGCCTGAGGCCGAGTATCTCTACTTTGGTGATACTGCCCGCCTTCCCTATGGGTCAAAGTCCGTCGAAACCGTGGCCAGGTACGCGTGCGAGGCGGCGCGGTTCCTTGAGCAGCAGGGAGCTGAACTGTTGGTGATTGCGTGCAACACTGCGACTGCGCTGGCACTCGAGCAGATTCGCCAAGCGGCTTCGGTGAAGGTTCTGGGAGTGATTGAGCCGGGCGCACAGCGGGCTTCGGCGGCATCGGTAACGCGCAAAGTTGTAGTCATCGGAACTGAGGCGACCGTGTGCAGCCACGCCTACCGGAACGCGCTTGCCGCTCGTGGCCTTGAGGCACAGGAGAAGGCTTGTCCTTTGTTGGTGCCTTTAGTGGAGGAAGGGTGGTTAGGCCATCCGGTGACTGAGGAGATCGCACGAATTTATCTCGATGAGGCGTTCTGCGATGGCTTTCGTTCTGCCGACGTGCTGCTGCTGGGGTGCACGCATTATCCCTTGCTGAAGCCGGTGCTCCGCCGCATTGCGCCCCATAATGTGACGCTGGTGGATTCGGCTGAGTCCACGGCGCTTGCAGTGTGGAACCTGCTCAATTTTGGAAATGAGGATGTGGAGCTTTTGAAGGGGCAAGTTGGAATGGTGAAGAAAGGGTCGAGGTTAGCGCAAGCAAAGTTTTTCGTCACCGACTCGGTGGATAAGTTTCGACGTCTTGGGACGTTGTTTTTGGGGCAGGAAATACGCGACATTACTCACGTGGATTTGAAGGAGTGATTCTGCGCCGGTAAGAACCGTGACCGTGTCCTTCAAATTGAGCTCGCTATCCAGAGTCATTAAATGCCATCCATTTTGGAAATAGCTCCAAACATGTAGGAGAAACGGGCGCCCGTTCGCCTTTCTACATATTCGTTCGGAACCGTTGCCAGTTCTTTGCGAACCGGGTTCTTGAAAACATATTTGTCAAGAAAATCCGCGGGTGCTTTCCCCGCGGACTGAACACTTAGATTTCGCACTATCAGTAAAGCCGGAACGTGACCTCGACGCTAATAGCCAAAGCGACCGGCTTACCATCTTT
>WNGL01004985.1_pt1 | contig 17650 bp, 11 predicted proteins | sample 5400591 | NCBI WGS metagenome assembly WNGL01 (sample SAMN13153377, study PRJNA577476) | soil metagenome | isolation source: 80 cm soil or saprolite under Garry oak tree replicate 1 | place: USA:California | collected 2016-06-15 | reverse complement strand
TCGACCAAGGCCGTGGCGGCTTGTTCACCGTTGTATAGCGTTCACGATCTCCGCTTCGCGCCCCATGGGAAAGGTAACAACGGCGTTACCTTTGCAGATGGTCGGAGCCGCAACTTCCGGATCCCACCAGGTTCAATTTTTACAACCTATAACGTTATGAACTGGAAAAAATTCATTCTCCTCAGTTGCGTGGTGCCATCCGTTTTCGCGGTCTCAGCTGCGACCGCGCAGATGAGAGGGCGCCATCCTTCGACAGCGCGGATGCCGATGCCAATGCATCGCGCTCCCATGTTAAACTCAGGATCCGGCTTCCAACGCTTCCGCAGCGGCGACTTCGCTCGGAATGATCGGTTTAGTCGCTTCCACCGTTTCAACGACGGCGACTTCGACCGGGATGATCGGTTTCGTCGTTTCCACCGTTTTAATGAGATCATTGTTTTCGATAACTTCGGTTTTCCGTTTTTTCCGTTCTATTACCCGTATCCCTACTACCCGTATCCGTACGGGTCCTACTACCCATACGGCGGTGGCGTGAATGTCTCCGTGGTTGTGCAAGTCCAGCGCCGGCTCGCGAGCGCTGGATTTTACTCCGGCTCCATCGATGGCGTCATGGGCAGAGGGACCCGGCGTGCAATCCGCGCCTTCGAGCGCAGCCACGGTTTACCGGTTGATGGCACGATCCACCGGCGATTGCTCGCGACAATGGGTCTGGCGTAATCGTCGAGACGATAATCGATCTTTGTTAGTTGGAAACGGTCGTCGCCGCGACCGCTCCCCGGACTTACGCCTTTGCGTAAACTTGAGCGCCCTTTTCAACGAACTCGCGTGCTTTTTGTTCCAATCCAACTTGGAGCGCTTGCTCTTCGGAAATTTTTTGTTCGACAGTTGCGGCGCGACACCAATGCCTTAGCTCAGCCCTTGTCGTACTCGTCGTGGCGGCGCCACCTAGCGGGTCTGCCGGACGAAGTACTCGTCTGCACTGACGGGCAGGGGAGAGCGCGTGAAGTCGGCCTGGCCCGTCACGAACATGTCTTCGACGCTGCTGGGACCGCCGCTGCCGTACGCGGCCAGGCCTGTCCAGGTGATGTGCGCGGCGCGGGGCGACTGCTCGCCGCGGCTGATCGCGACGACTTGGGCGTTGCTCGTGGTTCCCGTGGCATAGAAGAACTGCGTCGAGTGGGACTCGATGACACGTCCCCGGTTGGGGGTCAGGTAGAGCTTGTCGACCATGAACCAGGTTTGCTGGCTGGTGATGCCGGTCCTATGATCCCTCACGGTCACCGTCGCCAGGTGTCCCACGACGAGGACCCAGTTCCGGTCGAGGTCGGCGCTGCGGTAAAACCACTCGGCGTCGGCTTGCTGCTGGGGCGTGATGTTGGCGAAACCGTAATAGACCCGCGACACCGGGCACCCGGGCTGCCCCAAAGGCTTGACGCACGCGAGCGACTGTGGCGGCAACGGCTCGACATAGATATTGCTCCCGCTGCTGTCCTTGTACACGGTTGCGACGACGTCGCCGGCCGGCGCCGGGCCGGCCGTGGTGGCGATGGCGAGAAGCTCGAGCCGCTCTGCGAGCGACTCTTCACGTGACACCGCTTTCGGATGGTTCGTTTGGTTCTTCTCTGTTTTGGTTTTCATTTTGTTCTCGCGTAAAGCACCGCACCCTTTTCTTGGAACTCGCGGGATTTTTCTTCCATTCCCTTTTGAAGAGCTTCCTATTCGGAGACGCCTTGCTCCGCCGCATATTTCCGCACGCCCTCCGTTATCTTCATGCTGCAAAAGTGTGGGCCACACATGGAACCACATGGAACATCCTCCTTCACCAAGGCTATGGCGCGATGAAGGAGTGCGCTATCAAGGTTTTGCCCAATTATCCAGCGGGAATGTGGAGCTTGAATTTGTGCCAGAGCCACAACACCAGTAGCGCGCCAAGAATCGAAACGATTATCCCGGCGAGATGAAATTGCGCGCCTTCTTTGGGACGCAAAAACACGTGCGTGACTAGTCCTCCGACAATTGAACCGACGACACCGAGCACGATCGTCCAGAGAAGCGACATGTGCATGTGCATGACCGATTTCGCAGCCCACCCGGCGATCAAACCAACGATGATGTACCAAATCAGATGAAGCATGATGTTTCCTCCTTTAAATAGAATACCGACAGCAGAAACGGATAACACGGCCACGCGCCCACAAGCGACAGAAAAATCAGGGAGACAGCCGCCAAGCACGAGAAGGACGATGCAACTGTGTGAAGATTCTTCTTTGGCTCGCGCTCGTCGCCGCAATTGTCGCGACGGTCGCCGTCCCGGCGGAGGCCCGCAAAAAATCGGGAGCTCATCCGAAACCGGCGGCTCAGCCGCAGCGTAACCCTGCAGAAATTGAAGCGGCCACGCGCCTGCAAGTGTTTCTCGACCGCGCGAACTTTAGTCCGGGTGCGATCAATGGACATTACGGCGAATTCACAATCAAGGCGCTTGCGCTTTATCGTCAGTCCCGCGGCGAGCCGCCGCCATTGCCAGCGAAGCCTGATACGGCGCCGGATGTCAGTGGACTCGACCTCGCCAGCATTGGTCCAGCCCTTGTTCCTTACACAGTCGCTGACGCCGATCTCCAGAATATTGGCTCGGTCCCAAGCGCGGTAGCGGCGCAAGCAAAGCTAAAATTCCTGCCATATCGCGATGCCGCTGAAGCAGTCGCGGAAAAATTTCATTGCGACGTTCGTTTTCTTGAACACCTGAATCCCGGAAAGACGAAAACAATTAAAGCGGGCGACCAGCTCATGGTGCCGAACGCCGAACCTTTCGAACTCGCCGGCGTGAAAGACCTTAAGCCCGGCAGTGAAGTTGGGGCTCCAGCCGCAAATGGCCTGCCAGACGAGGCCAATCCAGGAAATGATAAGCCAGTTCCCGCAACAACGGAGAAATCGGGCGGGCCTGAGCGACCGGCGGTCTCCGTGAAAATTGACACCAAGACAAATATGCTCGGAGTTTTCGAAGCCGATAAATTGGTCGCTGCTTATCCGGTTACAATTGGTTCCGCGCAGACGACTTCGCCGATTGGTGAATGGAAAGTGAGCAGGATCACAAAGTTGCCGACGTTTCGCTACGACAAACGGATGCTCAAACACGGCGAGCGCAGCGGTAACTTCCACATCCTACCGCCCGGTCCGAACAGTCCGGTCGGAGTGATCTGGATTGCGCTCAACAAAAAAGGCATCGGTCTTCATGGAACTAACGAGCCCGAGACGATCGGACGCTCAGTCAGCCATGGCTGTGTTCGGCTCGCAAACTGGGACGTCGTCCGGCTCGCGCAGAAAGTGAAACCCGGCGTCCCCGTTTCGATTCACTAAAATCAAAAATGCGGGAAGAAACTCAGCCGTTTACGCCTTCGCGTAAATTTCAGAGCCCTTTTCAACGAACTCGCGTGCTTTTTGTTCCAATCCAACTTGCAGCGCTTGCTCCTCAGAAATTCTCTGTTCGGCAGCGAATTTTCGGACGTCTTCGGTAATGCGCATGCTGCACCCGCCTTCGCTAAAGCTTCGGCGTGACAGGAAAGTGCGGACCGCTGTAGCCGGGCTGCCTAATTGTCTGATTTTTGGAAGTTTGGCGACTACAAATCGGACAAATAGGTCGCGCACGGACACTGTTGTGTCCCTTCACGGAATAATTGAGTCATATCACTGGAAGTTCGAATCAGGCCAAAACAGCGCAAAGAGCTTGAGGATGCGTTACTTACGCATCGCCAATCTGCAGGGGCATTTGCGGAATATTTGAGTCGTTTCCTCGGAATTGAGCTTTTCCCGTGTCCAAACGGCTTCACACCCTGCCGGCCGTTTTTACGAGGGAAGCCGATCGGTTTTGGACATCCTGCAGCCAAAAATGACTCAAATATTGTGTGAACGGAGGGGGGTGTGAGGTACGCGGGTGATTTTGGCGCCAATTCCAGTCTGCATCGGCAACCCACCGTGGGTTCGAATCCCACCCCTTCCGCCACGATAGTAGCGTGGCTTTTCAGGCAAAAGTCACAATCTGAGTCACAATATGACGCTGAGGAATGCCCTCTGGAAGCTCCGCCCGCCGCGTCCAGCGCCGAGGATAATTCGTTTCACCGACAAGCTTCGACGCCGATCAATCGCAGCTTATCTTTGCGACATGAAACCAACTTATCTGCTGTCGTTTCTTTGTGGCGCTGCGATGATGCTCGGTTTTAGCACGCTGCGCGGATCCAACGTCGAACATCATCACGTTTACGAACTGCGAATGTATCACGTGAACGAGGGTAAAATGGATGCGCTGAAAGCGCGATTCGGCGATCACACCGACTCAATCTTCAAGCGTCACAACATGAAAAGCGTTGGTTACTGGTTTCCCGAAGATGCACCGAGTTCTCAGAACCTCTTCATCTACATTTTGGAGCATCCAAGCCGTCAAGAGGCGGAGAAGAATTGGGCCGCTTTCCAAGCCGATTCGGAATGGAAAGAAGTTAAAGCACAATCGGAGGCGAACGGAGCACTGGTCGACCACATCGATCGATATTTCATGGACCCGACGAGTTTTTCAGCCCTGCAATAGCGCAGAAGCTCGGGAGCGGCACCGACGGCCGCGGCCTCGTAAGCCAGCCGAAAAATGTTACAATTAAGTTCTTGATTCGAGTCGTTTTTGCACCGCATATTGTATGTCCGCGAGGTGGTATCCCCTGTATCTTGTTATTGGCTGAAATTAGCAGCCTTTTGACAGGTTATTGGTCGACCCGCTGCGCCGTAATTTTAAGTTATTCACAAGTTTTAACCTCTAACCGCCCTCTCCAGCCATGATTCAACTCAAACCCGGAATCCAACCGTCTTCGCTCAACAAACCGCGTAAATCATCCGATCGCCGAAGTGATCGGGCGCAAAAAAAGAAGAACGGCGGGTTACGTTTCGAGCGCGTTTTCAGTGACGCGGCGGTGCGACCGTTCGATCAAATCGAATGGGAACATCGGACGGCGGAAATTACGGACGACAGCGGTCAGATTATTTTCAAGCAGGAAAACGTGGAGGTGCCAAAGAATTGGAGCGCGCTGGCGACGAAGATCGCGGTCTCGAAATATTTTTACGGCGACATTGCGCATGGACCGGATCCGTACAAAGGCGGCCGCGAAAGTTCAGTGCGCCAATTGATTCTCCGGGTCACGCGCACCATCACCGATTGGGGAATTGCCGACGGCTATTTCGCGGACGCGGAGACAGCTGAAATTTTTTACGACGAGTTGACCTGGCTTTGCTTGAATCAACATGGCGCGTTCAATTCACCGGTTTGGTTCAACGTCGGTTTGTATCATCAGTACGGCGTGGGCAAGAACGCGGGCGCGGGAAATTATTTTTACAACCGCGAGACCGGAAAGGCCGAGCGCGCGCTGACCCAGTACGAGTATCCGCAAGGCAGCGCCTGTTTCATTCAGGACGTGGACGACACGATGGAAGACATCATGCGGTTGGCCATAAGCGAGGCGATGCTTTTTAAGTACGGCAGCGGAACCGGGACCGATCTTTCGACGCTAAGATCAACCAGGGAAAAGTTGAGCGGCGGCGGCAAGCCGAGCGGTCCGCTCTCGTTCCTGAAAGTGTACGATCAAGTAGCGAACGTGGTGAAAAGCGGCGGCAAAACGCGGCGCGCCGCGAAGATGAACACGTTGAAAGACTGGCATCCGGACATCGAGGAGTTCATTGACGCCAAGCAGAAAGAAGAGAAAAAAGCGTGGTCGTTGATCGAGCAGGGTTACGACGGCAGTTACAACGGCGACGCTTACGGCTCGGTCATGTATCAAAACGAAAACCTGAGCGTGCGCGTGAGCGATGAGTTCATGGAAGCTGCGCTCGAAGGTCGCGAATGGTGGACGCGCCGCGTGATCGACGGTCAACCGTGCGAACGAAAAGAGGCGCGGGCGTTGCTCCGAAAAATTGCCGAGGGCACACACATCTGCGGCGATCCCGGGATGCAGTTCGACACCACGATCCATAAATGGCACACCTGCAAAGGCACCGGCCGGCAAAATTCGACCAACCCATGCAGCGAATATTTGTTTCTCGATAACACCGCCTGCAATCTTGCGTCCTTGAATCTCCTCAAGTTCAAGACTGCCGATGGCGAGTTCGACGTGGAACGATTCAAAGCCGCCGTGCGCATTTTCATTACCGCGCAGGAGATCGTGGTCGATAACGCGAGTTACCCGATCAAGGAGATCGCAGAGAACTCGCACATTTTCCGGACGCTTGGGCTCGGTTACGCCAACCTTGGTTCGTTGGTGATGAGTTATGGTTACGGTTACGATAGCGTGGAAGGCCGCGCGCTTTGCGGCGCCGTTACCGCGATCATGACCGGGGAAGCTTACGAGCAAAGTGCGCGAATGGCGCAAGCGATCGGCGCTTTTCCCGGTTACAGAGATGCGCGATGCAGCGGCGTCCCAAAACCGGTCGCGAAAGACAACGTCGCTCCGATGCTCGAAGTGATCGATCTACATCGTTGCGCTGTGAACGAGATCCCCGATGTCGGCGAATTCGCTTATTTAAAAAAGGAAGCGGCGAAGACCTGGAAGCGCGCAGCCGATTTAGGCAAACGCCACGGTTATCGCAACGCGCAGGTAACTGTGCTCGCGCCGACGGGGACGATTAGTTTTCTGATGGATTGCGACACGACCGGAATCGAACCGGACATCGCGCTGGTGAAATACAAACTGCTTGCCGGCGGCGGCATGCTCAAGATCGTGAATCAAACCGTGAAACCGGCGCTCGAAAACCTAGGTTACAATTCGGAAGAGATCGATCGAATCAGCGCGCACATCGACGCGTTCGACACGATCGAGGACGTAACCGATTCGGATGGATCGACAATCTTCTCGGGGCTGAAGCCCGAGCATTTACCGATCTTCGATTGCGCGTTCAAGCCGTTCAAAGGCGAGCGCTCACTTAATTATATGGCGCATCTCCGGATGATGGCGGCGGCGCAACCGTTCTTGAGCGGCGCGATTTCGAAGACCGTGAATTTGCCGGAAGCAGCCACGGTTGACGACATCATGAACAGCTATGTGGAAGGATGGCGGCTCGGATTGAAATCGATCGCGATTTATCGTGAAGGATCGAAGCGTTCCGCGCCGCTGAACACGCGCAAGACGCGCGACATGGGCGGCACCACGGAAGATGTCGATGTTGCGCTCGATATCACAATCGACCGCGAAGATTTCCAGAAACGGATTCTCGAATTGGAGGAAGAATTATCGATGGTGCGCGGAAAGATCGACAAACCGCTGCGTCATCGAATGCCGGACACGCGGATGTCATTGACCCATCGGTTCGAGATCGCCGGACACGAAGGTTACATCACGGTCGGTTTGTACGAAGACGGTCAGCCGGGTGAATTGTTCATCACGATGTCGAAGGAAGGCAGCACCATCGGCGGATTGATGGACACGGTCGGCACACTCACATCGATTGCGCTCCAGTACGGCGTGCCGCTCGAGAGTTTAGTGAAAAAATTCGCGTATCAACGGTTCGAACCGAGCGGATTCACTAAGAATCCTGACATTCGGAACGCGACCAGCATTACTGACTACGTCTTTCGCTGGCTCGCCTGCCAATTTATCAAAGGCTACAAGGAAGCGACCTCACCGAGCCGCGGGCAAACGGAATTGCCGCTGAAAGAAATTGGAGAAATGGAAAAGAAGGCGCTCAACCGACCAGTCTCGGATTTGGCGCGGACGGGCGGAAATGAATTGATCGATGTGATCACGAGCCATTCGCCGAACGACGGTGAACCGCAGATAGCGGGGAATGGCCAAAGTCATGCCGATCGCGTGCAGGAAGCGCTCGGCAACATGTTCATGGACATCATTTGTTCGCACTGCGGCAGTGACAAAGTGATCCGAGCCGGCGCCTGCGGTGTTTGCACCGAGTGCGGCACGAGTCAGGGCTGCAGCTGAGGTCGTTTGATTAAAGCGCGGCTCCGTTTGGAGCTCAGCTTGAGCCTGTACGAGATGCGCGCCGCTGTTGGACATGCGGCGGCGGATAGCTAAGCTTTGTGACCCGCCGATTGTTCGTCGGCGGGTTCGTTTTTCATGACTGAAACTGAAGCACAACGACAGAAACAGATTCAACAGGCCGAAGAATTACTTTTCGCCGGCCCGCAAGCGCTCGGTTTCGTCAAAGGACTGTTCCAGGGTCATTTCGTTTCCGACTGGGTAATGCCGTATCCGCGGATCGCGGCGGGGCAACAAGTCGAGCTCGATAAAACACTGAAGGAACTCCGGGAATTTCTCGGCGCGAAACTGGATCCAGTGGCGATCGACCGGAACGCCGATATTCCGCGCGAAGTAATTGATGGTCTTGGACGTGTCGGCGTTTTGGGAATGACTGCGCCGGCGGAGTACGGCGGTCGCGGTTTTACGCAAATGGCGAACTGCAAAGTTTTGGAAGAAATCGGTCGCCGCTGCGCATCGACCTCGGTGTTCGTCAATGCGCATCATTCCATCGGCATCCGCGCCCTCTTGCTTTTTGGGACCCACGAACAGAAGCAAAGATGGTTGCCGAAACTGGTGACCGGCGAACAACTGGGCGCGTTTGCCCTTACCGAAAAAGAAGCGGGCTCGGACGCGGCCAACGTGCAAATGACGGCGACCCCGAGCGCGGACGGTTCGCATTTCATTTTGAACGGCGAAAAACGCTACATCACTAATGCGGCAATCGCGCAGGTGCTGACGGTAATGGCGCGAACGCCGCTCCCGGGCAAAGAAGGCAAAACGTCGATCACAGCATTTCTAGTGACGCCCGACATGCCGGGATTCGAAATGCTCGATGCGCGCATGCCGAAAATGGGAATTCGCGGCACCGCAACTGGGCGATTCGCGATGCGCGATGTGAAGGTGCCGAAAGAAAATATTCTCGGACCGCCCGGCAAAGGTTTGAAAGTTGCGCTTACCGTTCTCGATTTTGGGCGAACGACATTTGGTGCGTGTTGTACCGGTGCGGCAAAAACCTGCCTGGAACTCGCGGTGAAACACGCCAACACACGGAAGCAGTTCAATAAGACGCTTGGCAATTTTCATTTGGTGAAAGAAAAAATCGCGCGCATCGCTGCCGATGCCTACGCGATGGAAGCGATGACGACTATTACCGCTTCGCTGATCGACCGCGGCCTGGAAGATTACATGCTGGAGACGGCGATGCTGAAAGTGTTCACGACCGAACGGTTGTGGGAATGCATCAATGACGCGTTCCAGATTTATGGCGGATCAGCTTATTTTGTCGATCTGCCGCTGGAACGAATGCTCCGCGATGCGCGGATCAATCAGATCGGCGAAGGCAGCAACGAAGTGCTGACTTCGTTCATCGCGCTGGTTGGGATGCGCGGACCTGGAATGGAGTTCAAGGAAATCTACGACACGATGTTGAAACCGACCCGTGTCGGCGGGATCGGCAAAGCGTGGAGCGCGGGGATGAATCGGCTCGGTGCGACCGTGAGAATTCCGGATGTGCCCGTGCGCAGTGTGGAGCTGCGATCGTTTGGCAACCAACTCGGCCGATTGATCTGGCGTTTTAATTTGGCAGTGAACCGGTCGCTGGTCGTGTATCGCGAACCAATTCTCGACATGCAGCTGGTTCAGGAAAGGATCGCGGGCGCCGCGATGGACATGTTTGCATCGACCGCGGTGCTGAGCCGGTGGGATTCAGAGATTCAAATCGGTCAAGGCAATGGTGAAGCGCCCAATCAAAAGAATACCGTTGCCGAACTTTTCCTGCGCCAGTCATTCCGGCGGATTCGCAATTATCTCGCCGGCCTCAATGATAACGACGACAAGTTCATTCTGAAAGCAGCGGATTCGGCGCTTCGCTAGGGATGTGCAGTGCGCTAGGGCGACTTCAAGATCTGAAGCGCCTCCAGCAAATCGTGCGTGATAAGTTCGTAGAGCGGGTAGCGCACTGCCAGGACGATGTACTGATGAAACTCGATCGCCGTGAGCAGGGCAACTGCGGCGGCGATGATGGCACCTTGATATTTTTTTGCCCACGAAGCCAGCGCTACAATTTCACTGAAGGCGAGGAAGCGCAGCGGCAAGTCCCACATGTTCGCGTATCGGAGGTTCATTCCGTACTTCACATTGCACATGACCAGATAGCTGGCGGCGATAAAGATCGACATGAAGAGTTCCGGTTTCATCGTGCGATTCAATCGAAAGATTGTTCCGAGCGCGAGAATGAGGACGATCGGGCTGACCAGGAGAAGATCGACAAGGTAACGGTACCAGGGTCCATCGCCGGTCAGGATGGCGTAATGGAGTTGGAAATTTTTGCCGACCGACAATTGATAGCTTTGCACAAAGACATTCATGCCACCGGCGAGAAAAATCAGGACAACCACGCCGAGGAGCGGACCGAGAAGTGTGGCGATGACGAGCTCGCGCGTGACGGTTCCAAACTGGAGCCAGCGATTCGTGACGAGCAGAACGACAAGCGCGACCCAGACAAAGAACGAATTTTCCTTGGTTAAGACCAGTAGGGCTAACGCAATGATGTAACTGACGAGTACATTTTGCTCTCCAATATTCTTGAAAAGATGGGACGCAGGGATGAAGCGCGCGCCGCACTCGCGCAAGTCTCGCGTCTGCGCGCGTTGGCGGGTAACCAAGCCATCGTCAACTAAGGATCGAGCGGGCGCTGCCAAGCTGTTTGACTTGGCGTCGGAATCGCTGGCAATTGCAATTTGCTCGACGATGTATGGTCGTGCGCATTTATCGCGATAAAGATGTCGATCTTGCCCTGCTAAAAGGAAAAACGTGCGCCGTCATCGGCTTTGGCGCGCAGGGACATGCACACGCGCTCAATTTGCGCGATAGCGGGATGAGGGTCGTAATCGGTCTCTATCACGGAAGCAAATCGCGCAGTCGTGCGAAACGAAATCGTCTCAAAGTTTTCGAGACGGCCGATGCGGTGCGGCGCGGTGACATCATTTTTCTCGCGCTGCCAGACACAAAGATTCCTGCAGTCTATAAGAAGGAAATCGCTCCGAATTTGCGAGCGGGGCAAACAGTTCTCTTTGCTCACGGGTTTGCAATTTATTATCGAACAATCGTTCCGCGAAAAGATGTCGATGTTGTGATGGTCGCACCGAAAGGACTCGGACCGATGGTGCGGAACGAGTTCGTCAACGGTCGCGGAGTACCGGGATTGATTGCTGTTTACCGGAACCGAAGTGGCCGGGCCAAACGGATCGCGTTGGCCTGGGCCAAGGCGATCGGTTGTACCCGAGCTGGGGTAATTGAAACTACGTTTCGTGAAGAAACGGAAACGGACTTGTTCGGCGAACAAGCCGTGCTTTGCGGCGGGACCAGCGCACTTATTCGCGCCGGGTTCGATACCCTGGTCGAAGCGGGTTATCCGCCGGAGCTGGCGTACTTCGAGTGTCTGCATGAGCTCAAATTTATTGTCGATCTAATCCACGAAGCTGGAATGAGCGGAATGCGCGCACTGATTTCGGATACGGCCAAGTGGGGTGAATTAACCGTTGGTTCGCGAATTATAGACAGCGCGGTTCAGAAACAGATGCGAGCGGTTTTACGCGATATCCGTTGCGGAAAGTTTGCGCGCGAATTCGTTCGCGAAATGAGAACCGGTCGAAAGCGCTACCAGAAACTGCGTAAGGCCGCGGACAACCATCGCATCGAAAAAGTCGGCCGGAAGCTCCGCGCTCTTATGGCTTGGAAATAATCCTGCGTGCCGGCGTGAGGGCGCCGGAAACGAATTCCAGCGAAGTTTCTACCTCGCCAAAATCAATCGTTTGTTGCCGAGTGGCCGCCTACGCGGTCCAGCGGGTGCGCTGTGGTCGGGATGGCGCCGAGCCGATCACAAGGCTGCCGGCATGCGGAGCCTGTGATTAAAGCGAGACACCTCTTACCTTTCACAACAGGCTGTTGTTTTGAGGTTGCGACGCTTGTGTTCGGAGCAGCAAAAGCCGATGCGCAAAACGCGACTGAAATCGCGACCATCGCGCATCGAACCGACCAACCGCACGAGCCACGTGGCTTTGTTACAGTTGTCATACTAAGAGGTTGAGCCTTTTTGATGCCAAAGGCAAGCGAAAACGCGGCGCGTCAGCCGTTCATTCCTGACGCAAAAAGTGCTCGAGACGAAGGCGATCCAAGCGCTCCCGTGCTTCATCTGAGCGCGTCCCTCCTGCAGCCGCAAGTTTCTCGTAAACGGCCGCGGCCGATTCCCATTTCGCGTCCGCTTCTAGCAACTGGCCCGCATTAAAACCCGCTTTGTAAAACCAGAAAAATTCATGTGGCCGATCTGGGCGCATTCCTTCATCGAGAACCGCGTAAAAGCTGGCGAGTGCGGCAGGGCGATCAGCTTTTTTTCCCAAACAAAGTCCCTTTTTGAAGAGCGCCTGGTTGCGCCAGTGGGCCGGCGCATCTTGATCGGCTGCCAGCTTATCGTAAGCTTCAATCGCGCGTTGATAGTTTTGCGGGTCGGTCGCGGCCATTTCAAAAAAAATGTCGCCCCTTCCGCAAATTGCTTCGCGTTTTTCGCCGGGGCGAGCGGCTCCGTTCAAAACTTCGTCATACAAAGCAAGGGCATCCTGGGGTTTGCCCAGTTTGCGTTCGATCACCGCTTGCTCGTTGCGCGCCGCCCATTTCAATTCGCCATTGAGTTGAACGACCCGATCGAAAAGCACGAGCGCCCGATCGAGCGACTGAGCGGCCATGCTCGCCATCGCCGACTCGCCTGCAAAAAACAGTGCTCGCTCGGTGAACGCCCCGGTCGAACTTTGTTCCGTCAACAATTCGAACTGCGTCTCCGCATTCGCAAAATCCTCTGCCCGATAATACATCTCGCCCAGCTTCATTCGCACGGACGCGACCAGATTCGATGATTCATGTTGCTGGATGAATCTTTTCGCCAGCTCGATCACTTTGGCCTCACCGCCCGAGGTCGCATCCTCCAGCCAAATCGTGAGGTAATCTGCGCGTTCTTGTGCGGTCGCGGTGGGCTTTGATTCAGCAGCGCGGGCCAAATTCTTGCGGGCTTCATCGATTCGTGGCGGAGTCGCATGAAAGGCCAGCTCCGCCAGTGCCACCCATGCTTCGGAGGCTCGTTCGGACTCGGGAAAGTCGTGCAGAAAATTACGCAGCGAATCGGCTGCCCGAGAGTCCCCCTTGGCAGCTTCCATCAAACCCGCTTCCAAGCGCGGCTCGCCGGGGGATTTTTCGCCCTTGGTTTTGTTTCCGAATTCTTCGGCGTCCGCCAAAAAACGGCTGTCATCGCCTTTTTGCAGCCAGCTGAGTGCTGCGTTAAACATCGCCACTGGCGCTAGCGTTGAATCGGAACGTCCAATTTGCTCAAAGTCGGCGATTGCGGCATCGAAATTCTTTCCGTGGTACTGAATCTGGGCCGCAAGGAAATTAACGCGTTCCAGAACGGCAGGTTCCGGTCGCAGCGATCGTGCGTCATTCAATATCGCGAGTGCCTCATCGAAATGGCGATCCTCTAGTTCGAGTCGTGCGAATTCTAGAAAGGCGGAGGCGAGGATTGGCAATTGCGGGCGAGTCCGCCGTAGCGCGGCGAAATATTCCAGCGCTCGGTCACGCCGCCCGAGCCGAAGGTCGAATCGCGCCAGATACCATTGCGCGAACGCGCGCCGCGGCTCGGCTGGATCTCTTGTCCAGCGATCAAGTTCAGCGCGCGATGGTTTTCTTTCGGCGCGATAAAGTTCGTCCAGTTTCGCGAAAATCCGCGCAAGATCGACATCGGAGGGCCGATGTTCGATGAAATTCTCCAACGCGTCATCGCCCGTTTCCGGCGTTTTCAATTGCAGATGCGTATCGGCGAGGGCGAAAAGCGCTGCGGTTAACGTTTCGTGTGTTGTTCCTTCGGGATTTTTCAAGACGGATTCGAAGATCGTGATGGCGCGGTCGGGACGGTGCAAAACCATCTCGAGGCGGCCCCGGAGAAAGTGCCGCTCCCTTTTTTCGGCGGTTGTGGCCGGTTGCACTTTTTCGAGCAACTTCCGCGCGTTGACGGCATCAGGTTTGTCCAGATAAAGCTCGGCGGCCCGCAATTGTGCCCGAACGTGCCATTTTGGATCGCGAAACAGCTCCGTTAAACTTTGGAGCGCTTCGTCGGTTCGGCCCAAAGTGCGCAGCGTTTCCGCCGCGCCGAACAAAGCGTCCATTCGAAGACCGGAATTGCTATCGGCTGCGATCTGGCGATAGAGAGGCAACGCCTCGGCTTCGTGATGCGACGTCGCGAGCAATTGCGCGCGCCAAAAACTCGCCGACGAACTTTGACGCAATCGCGGATCCGCCAGCAGGTTAAAGGCGTCAGCGGTCTGATTGGCTGCGACCATCGCTTGGAGCAATCGTTCCGCGACCGCGCGCCAATCCGGTTCCGATAGGTTCTGCTTCAGCAACGTCTGCAAACGAACGACCGCGACTTCGGGCACGCCCTCAGTAAGCGGTTTCGATGCTTCGGCGAGTTGCGCCGAAAATTGTCCGTGCGCCAACTGAGCGAGCGCCAAGAATATACCCAGGCCTATGCGTCGAAGATTTTTCATCTCTTTTCCAAGAGAGGTCTCAAATATTTGCCGGTGTAACTCTTGGCAAGATTGACAATTTCTTCGGGTGCTCCGGCACCGACCAGTTCGCCGCCGCGGCCGCCTCCTTCGGGACCGAGATCGATGATCCAGTCTGCGCATTTGATCATCTCCAGATTGTGCTCGATCACGATGAGGGTGTTGCCCGAATCGCGAAGCTTCATCAGCACTTGCAGCAACTTTTCGATGTCGGCGAAATGCAAACCGGTTGTTGGTTCATCGAGAATGTAAACCGTACGACCGGTTGCTTTCTTGGCGAGTTCAGTAGCCAGCTTGACGCGCTGCGCTTCGCCGCCGGAGAGAGTCGTCCCTGCTTGACCGAGTTGTAAGTAACCGAGCCCGACATCGAGGAGCGTGTTCAATTTGTCCGAAACGCTCGGCACGTTTCGGAAAAATCGCGCCGCTTCATCGACGGTCAGGTCGAGGACATCGGCAATGTTTTTCCCTTTATAAGTGATCTCGAGCGTTTCTCGATTGTATCGCCGGCCGTGGCAAACTTCGCATTGCACATAAACGTCCGGTAAAAAATGCATCTCGATCTTGATCAGGCCGCCGCCTTCGCAATTCTCACAGCGGCCGCCTTTGACGTTGAAACTGAATCGGCCGGCGCCGTAACCGCGCACGCGCGCAGCGGGCAGTTGCGCGAATAACTCACGAATCGGACCAAAGGCGCCAGTGTAGGTGACCGGATTCGAGCGCGGCGTGCGTCCAATCGCGCTTTGATCGATCACGATCGCCTTATCGATTTGTTCAACGCCTCGCAACGCGCGATAGGTCCCGGGCTTCTCCTTCGAATTGTAAAAGCGGCGAAAGAGTGCGCGCCGCAGGATGTCGTCCACCAACGTGGATTTGCCGCTTCCGGAAACGCCGGTCACACAGGTGAAGCAGCCGAGCGGAAAAGCCACCTCGATGTTCTTTAAATTATTTTCGGTCGCGCCCTTCAGGATCAGCCAGCCTTCTTCGTTTTTGGTTAATCGATTTCGGGCAAAGCGCGGTTTGGTCCGATGTCTTGGAACTGGAATACGCAATCGCCCGGACAGGTAATCGGCGGTAAGGGAATTCTTCGCGTCCAAGATGTTTTCCAGCTTTCCTTGGGCCACAATTTCGCCGCCGCGAGGTCCGGCGCCCGGACCAAGATCGACAATGTGGTCGGCCGCCCGGATTGTTTCTTCGTCGTGCTCGACCACGATCACGGAGTTCCCGAGGTCTCGCAGCCGTCGCAATGTGCCAAGCAAACGCGCGTTGTCGCGTTGATGCAGACCGATGCTCGGCTCGTCCAAAACGTAAAGCACGCCGGCCAATCCGGAGCCAATCTGTGTGGCCAGCCGGATCCGTTGCGCTTCGCCGCCGCTGAGTGTGCCGCTTTCGCGATCGAGCGTCAGGTAACCGAGGCCTACTTCGACCAAAAATTGCAAACGCGATTGAATTTCGCGCACCACGTCGGTCACGACTTTCTTTTGCGCGGGCGTTAAGTCGAGATTGTCGATGTAGCGTGCCGCCGTCTCCGTCGTTTGCTCGCTGAATTTGTGAATGTTCAGCTCGCGTCCTTGTCGATCTTTGATCGTAACTGCGAGAATTTCCGGCTTCAGCCGCGCGCCGCCGCAGGTTTTGCATGGCTCGCGTGTCATGAAAGCGCGGATCCGATTCCGAGTGAATTCGCTGTGGGTCTGCTGGTAAAGTCGTTGCATTTGCGGCACCAGTCCCTCGAACGGCCGTTTTTTTTCGCCATTGCCGCTGAAATTCATCTCAATTGGCGTCCCATTCGTGCCGAAATAAAGCGCGTTCTTAAATTCGTCAGGCAAATCCGCAAACGGCACGTCTTCATCGATTTGGAAATGTTTTACCAACGCGCCTTGCAGCTGCCGATAATAAGCCTGCATTCGTTTCGTTCCCCGCCGCCACGGTGTGATCGCGCCTTCAGCAATTGTTTTGGTTTCGTCTGAAATCATCAGCTCGGGATCGATCACCAGTTGCGTTCCCAAGCCATGACACGCCGGACACGCACCGAGATGGCTGTTGAATGAAAAATGTTTTGGCGTCAGCTCGCCGAGGGTGAATCCCGAGTCTGCGCTGCCGTAATTCGTCGAGTAACGCAGTTCTTCCCAAGTTTCGCACCCATTCGGGTGCGCGCGCAGCATGACGATCTTGTTGTCGCCCCACTTCAGCGCGGTCTCGATCGAGTCAGTCAGGCGAATCCGAACTCCTTCGCGCACCACCAACCGATCGACTACCGCTTCGATCGTGTGACGCTGGCCTTTTTTCAAACGAATTGGTTCGGGACGATCGAGTTCGATAATTTCTCCATCGATGCGCGCGCGGATAAATCCCTCGCGTTTCATTTTCTCGACGATATCTCGGAATTCGCCGATCTGATTGTGCACCAGCGGCGCGAGGACGATGATTCTGCTGTTCGGTTCGTACCCGAGAATTTGATCTACAATCTGCTGTGGCGTTTGCCGATGAACCGGTTTGCCTGTCGTCGGATCGTGCGGTTGACCGATCGCCGAAAAAAGAACGCGCAGGTAGTCGTAAATCTCGGTCGTCGTCGCGATTGTCGATCTTGGATTGGCGCCGGCACTGCGCTGCTCGATCGCGATCGCTGGGGAAAGTCCTTCGATGAAATCCACGTCCGGCTTTTCCATCTGGTCGAGGAATTGCCGCGCGTAAGCGGAGAGACTTTCGACGTAACGGCGCTGGCCCTCGGCGTAGAGAGTGTCGAAGGCGAGCGACGATTTCCCGGAACCGCTCAGACCCGTGATGACCACCAGCTTCTCCCGCGGGATTTCCACGTGGAGGTTCTTCAAATTGTGCTGGCGCGCACCACTGATCTTGATAACTTGCGCAGGCATCGGGACGACAAATCTCGAACCTTTTAGTCAAGCACAGCCGCGCGTTTTCTCCAGCGAAAATCCCGATTATGAATGAGACAAATCGCACCCTCTCGCCTGAAGAGTTGGCCAAATTGCAGAAAAAATTCAGCGAGATCAAACATTCCATCAATAATGCGCTGGCGGTAATGATGGCGTT
>WNGL01031703.1_pt1 | contig 17655 bp, 14 predicted proteins | sample 5400591 | NCBI WGS metagenome assembly WNGL01 (sample SAMN13153377, study PRJNA577476) | soil metagenome | isolation source: 80 cm soil or saprolite under Garry oak tree replicate 1 | place: USA:California | collected 2016-06-15 | reverse complement strand
CGAGCAGGAAGATCGTGTCGGTGTAGCAGGACATCTCCTCGACGATATTGATTCCCCGCGAGGCGAGCGCCCCGGAAAGGAAGGCGAGGAGGCCGGGAGTCTCCTCGATCGTCTCGGGGCTCGTCACCGCGATCTCGACGAGGCCGCGCGTCACGTTGAGGATCTGCTCGGACCGGAGCCGCTTCGTGACCCGGGACACGGAGGCATCGTCGACGATGATCACGGTGCCCTGAGACACCTGGATCAGCCGACACGTCCGGTTCTCGTCCAGGAGTTCCTCGACGACATCGCCGAGGCGCTGCAGGACGTCGACTCCCTCGACGACCGTAATCGTGGCGATCTTCGTGCGCGTCTGAATCCGGCTCTTCTGGAGCATCCGCCGGACCGCATCTTCGTTGAAACCCCGGAGCTTCTCCACGGGGAATCGACGGCAGGCCGCGAGGACCGCTTCTTCCCGGCGGATGCCGAGCTCTTTGCAGATCTTGCGGGCGAGCGCGGAATAGTTCACGATCTCCATCTTCAACGCATCGGAGACGCTCGGGTGGTCCGCGATGTACTCGCGCACCTGCCTCGCGACATTCGCCACGCCGCCTCTGGAGGCCGTGTCCGATATTTGACAATTTTGTCCTGAATTGACGCAATGGTGTCAATATGTTGAAGTACACACCGACGAGTCCTCAGAGTTCGCACCGGTTGGGGCATCGGCAAACATGTCACAAAACAAGGTCGTCCTGGCGTATTCCGGAGGGCTCGACACCTCCGTCGCGATCCGGTGGCTGCAAGACCGCGGATTCGATGTCGTCGCGCTCACAGTCGACGTCGGCCAACCCGCCGACTTCACGTCGCTCCGCGAGAAGGCGACGCGCCTCGGGGCGAAGGCGTACGTCGTCGACGCGCGACAAGAATTCGCGGAGGAGTACATCCTCCCGGCCCTCTCGGCCAACGCGGTGTACGAGGGCCAGTATCCGCTGAGCACGGCCCTCGCCCGGCCGCTGATCGGAAAGCACCTCGTCGCTGTCGCGCGGCAGGAAGGGGCGGGCTACATCGCGCACGGGTGCACGGGGAAAGGCAACGACCAGGTTCGGTTCGACCTCTGCACGACAGCCCTTGCGCCGGACCTCCAGGTGATCGCGCCCGCGCGGGAGTGGGCGATGACGCGGGACGAAGAGGTCGCGTACGCGAACGGACGCGGCATCCCCGTGCCGGTCTCCACCGGGTCGCCGTATAGCACGGACGAGAACCTCTGGGGTCGCTCAATCGAATGCGGCGTCCTGGAAGACCCGCGGATCGAGCCGCCGGAAGAGGTGTTCGCGTGGACGACGAGCCCCTCGGAAGCGCCGGACCGGTCCGAGCAGGTGACGATCCACTTCGAAGCGGGCAAGCCGGTCGCCATCCAGGGCCGCGCGATGGACGCCGCATCGCTCATCAGCGAGCTGAACGAACTTGCGGGCCGCCACGGCGTCGGCCGCATCGACCACGTCGAATCGCGCGTCGTCGGGATCAAGTCTCGCGAGGTGTACGAGTGTCCCGCCGCGACCGTCCTCCTGAAGGCCCACCAGGCGCTCGAGGCCCTCGTGTTGCCGCGGGACGTCCTCGAGTTCTCGCGCACGGTCGGCTCGCGCTACGCGACCCTCATCTACGATGGCCTGTGGTTCACGCCTCTCCGCGAGGCGTTCGATGCGTTCATCGAATCGACGCAGGCGCGCATCGCGGGCGACGTCACGGTGAAGCTCTTCAAGGGATCCGCCACGGTCGTCGGCCGCGCATCGCCGTACTCGATGTACGATCACGGCCTCGCGACGTACTCGAAGGGCGACCGGTTCCGCCAGTCGATGGCGGAAGGATTCATCTACATCTGGGGTCTGCCCGCCCGCACCTGGGCCGCCGTCGGCGAGAAGGCCGCGCCTCCGAAACTCGTGAAGGCCGAGAAGAGGTCGAGCTGAGGATGGCGGTCATCGTGCAACCTCCCGCTGCGGCAGGCGGAGCCCCGCCGTCCTACGTCAAGACGCAGGTCCCGCAGTTCCTCGCCTCGCTTTCGGTCGACCGCAGGCTCGCCCGGTTCGACATCGCGGGCAGCATCGCCCATGTCGAGATGCTTGGCGCAACGGGAATCCTGACGAAGGAGGAGTCCATCGCGCTCGTCGGAGGCCTTCGTCGCGTCCACGAGGAGATCACGAGCGGCACGTTCCCCTGGCGGGAAGACCTCGAAGACGTCCACACGAACGTCGAGGTCCGCCTGACCGAGACGCTCGGTCCGCTCGGCGCGAAGGTCCACACGGCCCGCAGCCGGAACGACCAGATCGCGCTCGACGAACGGCTGTTCCTTCGGGAGGCGATCGTCTCGATCGACCGGCAGATCCTCGCGCTCCAGATGGCCCTCCTCGACATCGCGGAAACGCACATCGCCACGCCGATGCCCGGGTACACGCACCTGCAGCGCGCCCAGCCCGTGACGCTGGGCCACCACCTCCTCGCGCACTTCTGGCGTCTCTCGCGGGACTACGGCCGGCTGGGAGACGCGTACGACCGCGCGAACGTCTCGCCCCTCGGAGCGGGCGCCCTCGCGGGAAGCACCCTTCCAATCGACCCCTCCATCACAGCACGGGCCCTCGGGTTCGCCGCGCCGTTCGAGAACTCGATCGACGCGGTGAGCGACCGCGATTACCTCGCGGAGTTCCTGTTCGACGTCTCCCTCCTCGCGATCCATCTCTCGTCGATCGGAGAAGAGCTCGTGCAGTGGGCCTCGGCGGAATTCGGATTCGTGCGCCCGACCCCGGCGCTCGGATCCGGGAGCAGCCTCATGCCGCAGAAGCGGAACCCGGACGTCGCGGAGCTCGCCCGCGGAAAGGCGGGACGCGTCGTCGGAGACCTCGTATCCCTCCTGGCGATCCTCAAATCGCTCCCGCTCGCATACAACCGCGATCTTCAGGAGGACAAGGCGCCGGTCTTCGACGCCGCAGACCACGTGGTCGCCACGCTCGACGCGCTCACCACCGCCGTCTCCGCGTTGGAATTCGACGAGTCCCGCCTGCTCACGGCGGCATCCGATCCGCGGTTGCTCGCCGCGGACCTCGCGGAGTATCTCGTCGCGCGGGGCGTCCCATTCCGCGAGGCCCACGAGGCCGTGTCGGCCTATCTTGCAAAGTCCGATGGCACCGTCGATGCCGCATCGGTGCGGCAATTCGACCCGCGATTCGGCGAGGACGTCGACGAGATCCTCGATATGCGTACCTCGCTCACACGCCGGACGACTCGCGGGGGGCCTTCGCCCGACGCGGTGCGGGTGCAGCTCGCCCGCGCTCACGATGCGGTCGGCCTCGAACGGTACTCGCTCTCCAAGCGCGCCGAATGCGTCGACCTCGTCGACCGCCTCCTCCAGGGGGGATCCGCATAACGGAGTGCCCGGAGTGCGGCCGCGCGATCCAGCGGGCCAGCCTCATCGAGGGGGAGATCTTCCCTTGCCCCGACTGCGGCCTCGAACTCGAGGTCACCTCCTTCGAGCCGTTCCGGGTTGACGTCGCGCCTCGCGAAGCGGAAGACTGGGGGGAGTAACACGTTCACTCTCGGACTCTTCTACACCATCATCCGGCCGGAGGAGAAGTGGATCCTCGAGGCTGCCGCGAACCGCGGGATCCCCGTCGAACGGCTCCACGACGAGGCCGTCACGTTCCCGCTCGTTCGGAACGGCTTCACGTCGGATCTCGTGCTGAACCGGAGCGTGAGCCACAGCCGATCGCTCTACGCGTTGCGGTTCTTCGAGCACTACGGCGTCCCTACCGTAAACGCGTACGACGTCGTCGAGGTGTGCGGCGACAAGGTCCTCGCGAGCCTGCGGCTCTCGGAGGCCGGTATTCCGACCCCGAAGACCGTCGTCGCCCTGACGCCGGAGGCGGCGCTCAAGGCCCTCGACGAGGTCGGCTATCCGGCGGTCCTGAAGCCGCCAGTCGGGTCGTGGGGCCGCCTCATGGCAAAAGTCGACGACCCGGAAGAGGCGGAGCAGATCATCGAACACAAGACCGCCCTGGGCTCCCCGATGCACTCGATCTTCTACGTCCAGGAGTACGTCCCCAAGCCGCAGCGGGATCTGCGGGCGTTCGTCGTGGGCGACGAACTCGTCGCCGCGATGTACCGCTACTCGGACGACTGGCGGACAAACGCGTCCCGGGGCGGGATCGCGGAGGCCCTGACGCCGACGCCGGCGATGGCCGAGCTCGCGATGCGGGCGGCGTCCGCCGTCGGTGGGGGCGTGTTGGCGGTGGACCTGATGGAGTCCCCCAATGGCCTCGTGGTGCACGAGGTGAACCCGACGCCCGAGTTCAAGGCGCTCGCCGCGGCGACGGGCGTCGACGTCGCCGGCAAGATCGTGGACTACGTCGCGGAGGTCGCCCGTCGATGAACGTCGCGATCGTCGGCGGGTCCGGATACACGGGCGGGGAGCTCCTGCGCCTCCTGATTCGCCACCCGAAGGTCGAGGTGACGCAGGTGACGTCCGATTCCCTGGCCGGCAAGGCGGTCGGCCGGGCCCATCCGAACCTCCGGAAAGTCACGGATCTCACGTTCACGCCGCACGCAGAGCTCGAGCCGTGCGACCTACTGTTCCTGGCTATGCCTCACGGCAAGTCGATGGGGCGCATGCGCGAGTTCCTCGGCCGCGCGGGGAAGATCATCGACCTGAGCGCAGACTTCCGGCTGAAGGATCCGGCCCTGTACCCGGAGTACTACGGACTCGATCATCCGCAGGCGGACCTCCTGCCGAAATCGGTGTACGGCCTCCCGGAAATCCATCGCGACGAGATCCGGGACGCGACGATCGTCGCCGGGCCCGGCTGCGTCGCCGCCGCGGCGATCTTGGCGGTCCGCCCGCTCGCGAAGGCGGGCCTCATCGACACCGAGCGGGTCGTGGTCGACGCGAAGACGGGCTCCTCGGCGGCGGGCGCGGACGGCGGACCCGCGTCCCAGCACCCGGAGCGCTCCGGCGTGATGCGGCTCTACGCCGCCACGGGCCACCGCCACACCGCGGAGATCGAACAGGAGGCCGGCGTGCGGGTCGCCCTCTCCTGCCACGCGGTCGAGGCGGTGCGGGGCATCCTGGCGACGTGCCACGCGTTCCTCCGTGAATCCGTCACGCCGAAGGACCTGTGGCGGGTGTATCGCCAGGCGTACGGGACCGAGCCGTTCGTGCGGATCGTCGTGGAGGCCTCGGGCCTCTATCGGCTCCCGGAGCCGAAGATCCTCGCCGGGACGAACTTCTGCGACGTCGGGTTCGCGATCGACGAGCACGCCGGCCGCGTCGTCGCGGTGTCCGCGCTCGACAACCTGATGAAAGGAGCCGCCGGGAACGCGGTCCAGTGCATGAACCTCGTCGCAGGGTATCCGGAGACGATGGGACTCGAGTTCATCGGCTTGCATCCGGTCTGAGGTGAGGACGTCGATGTCGCCGGGACTACGTCCTCGTGCACGGCGGGTCGAACGAAGTGGACCGGCTCGCGGAAGCGCTCGGCCGCCCGATCCGGTGGATCACGTCGCCGAGCGGCGTCCTGTCGCGCTACACGGACCGGGAGACGATGGAGGTCTTCACGATGGCGCTCGCGGGCAAGCTCAACACAGAGATCGTCACGCGGCTGCAGTCGCTCGGTGCGCCCGCGGTGGGCCTGAGTGGCGTCGACGGCGCCCTCCTGATGGGCCGCCGCAAGGAGGCCGTCCGGTCTGTCGACAACGGCCGCGTGCTGCTCGTGAAGGACGACTACTCCGGGATTGTGGAGCGGGTGAACACGGGCCTGATCCAACTGCTGTTCGACGCGGGGTACGTCCCGGTCATCTCGCCGCCCGGCGTCACGGCGCGGGGCGAACTCATCAACGCGGACGCCGACCGGATCGCCGCGCAGGTGGCGGTCGCGATGAACGCGGACACACTCGTCCTCTTGACGAACGTCCCCGGCCTCCTGCGGGAGCCGAGCAATCCGTTGACCCTGATCCCCGAGGTGCCGCGCGCGCAACTGCAGACGTTCATGGACTTCGCGTACGGACGGATGAAAAAGAAGCTGATCGCCGCGGATGAGGCGCTTGAGGGCGGCGTGCATCGAGTCGTGATCGCCTCCTCCCGACAGCCGGACCCGGTCGAGCGGGCACTCGAAGGGATGGGCACGGTGATCGCGTGATCACGGTCGAGGCGCGGGCCGCGGAGTTCGCGTGTTCCCCGAAACGCGCGCCGACGTTCGCCCGCGGATCGATGGCGACCCTGTGGGACGAGGACGGCCACGAGTACATCGATTGCGGCGCCTCGTTCGGCGTGGGGAACCTCGGCCACTGCAACCCCGCGATCGTCGATGCGATCGGCTCGCAGGCGCGGGAGCTGATCCACGTCGGCCCGGCGTTCGGGACGACCGCGAAGGAGACGTTCGTCGGGAAGCTCCTCTCCGTCGCGCCGCGGAACCTAGAGCGGGTGTTCCTGAGCAACTCCGGCTCCGAAGCGGTCGAGGCCGCCATCAAGTTCGCCCGCGCGGCGACGGGCCGCGCGAAGATCGTCGCGGCGATGCGCGGCTTCCACGGGCGGACGATGGGAGCCCTCAGCGCGACGTGGCGGAAGGAATTCCGGGAACCGTTCGAGCCCTTGGTCCCGGGCTTCGTGCACGTGCCCTTCAACGACGTCGACGCGCTGCGCCGCGCCGTCGATCAGGGCACCGCCGCCGTCCTCCTCGAGGCGGTCCAGGGCGAAGGCGGCGTCCATGTCGCATCTCCGGAATACCTGCCTGCCGCCCGCGAGATCTGCGACCGTGCCGGTGCGCTCCTGATCCTCGACGAGGTCCAGACGGGCATGGGCCGCACCGGCCGGCTGTTCGCCGTCGAACGGTGGGGCGTCGAGCCCGACCTCCTCACGCTGGCGAAGTCCCTCGCGGGGGGCGTGCCGATCGGCGCGACCTTGGCGACGCAGGATGTCGAGCGCGCGTTCAAGGGCAGCCACAACTCGACGTTCGGCGGCAATCCGCTCGCCTGCGCGGCCGGCTCCGCCGCGATCGACTTCACGGTGCGGGAGCGGCTGTGGGAACGCGCGGAGCGACTCGGTAGCGAAGCGATCTCGACGCTGCGCGGCCTCGACGCGCCATCGGTCCGCGAAGTCCGCGGGCTCGGACTCATGATCGGCATCGAGCTGCGCGGCAAGTCGGCTCCGGTCCTGCAGGCGATGCAGGAGGAGGGCGTGCTCGCGATCGGCGGAGGCTCGAGCGTCGTCCGGCTCCTCCCGCCGCTCGTCATCCCAGAAGCGCAGTGGTCTCGCGCCATCGACGTGCTCGGGAGGGCCCTGACGAATGGATGAGGTCGGCGTGCTGACGGCACTCGTCGAGGAGTATAGTCCCTCGGGACACGAAGCCGACGCTGTGCATCGGTTCATCCAAGTGGCGCGGTCCCTCGGCTTCGCGGCGCACGCGGACGCCGTGGGAAACGGAATCGCCCGGATCGGCAAGGGCCGTCCCTCCATCCTGTTCCTCGGACACATCGACACGGTGGAAGGAAGGCTTCCCGTCCGACTCGACGGCGGCCGCCTCCACGGGCGCGGCGCGTGTGACGCGAAGGGGGCGCTCGCGGCCGCACTCGTGGCCGCCCACCGCCACGACGGCCCGGGAGAGATCGTCGTCGTTGGCGCGGTCGGTGAAGAGCGCGATTCGCGTGGCACCCGCCATCTCCTCCCTCGCACTCGCCCCGACTTCCTCATCGTCGGCGAGCCGAGCGGGTGGGATGGCGTCACGATCGGCTACAAGGGAAACCTGAGCCTCGTCCTCCGGCTCGACGGTGAGCGGGCCCATCTTTCGTCCCCCGCCGCGACGACGGTCGAGACAGGCCTTGCGTTCGTCGAACGCCTTCGAGAGTTCTGCGACGCACACGCAGGCCGGACTCCATTCCATTCGCTGACGATGAAGACGCGATCGATCAACACGACCCAAGAGGGCAGCGCGGAACACGTGGAGATCGGCCTGAACCTTCGGCTCCCGCCTGGCGTCGACGTCGACGATGTCTTATCCTTCATCGACGGAAACCGCGGCGCAATCGAGTGCGAGACTGTTGACGCGTCCAAGGCCATCGAGGTCGACTCGCGGAACGACGTCGTGCGGGCCCTTTGTGCGGGGATCCGGAAGCAGGGATCGCGCCCCACGCTCCTCCGGAAGCTCGGGACATCGGACCTCAACCTCGCCTCACCCGCATGGGGATGCCCGGCCGCCGCGTACGGGCCCGGGGATTCGCATCTCGACCACACGGACGGGGAGAACGTGGACGTCGGCGAGTTACGACGCTCCATCGAGGTCCTGCGAGAGGTGTTCTCATTCCTCACGGTCGAGGATCGGATCGGCCTACGCCTGGCCACCGCTGAATAGGATGCGCCTCGGTGGTGAAGACCACCTTCCGGAAGTCGAGCGTCTCCGGCGGGGCGAACAGCAGATAGAAATATTTCAGGGTCTCCGAGAGGCAGAAGCTGTGCATCTCGTCGGACTGCTCCTTCGTCACGACGTCCCGGAGCGAGGCGTACCCGACCTCCGACCGACAGTACCGGACGAAGCTCTCGAAGAGCGCCTCGCCCATCTCCCGGTACCGCGGATCGCCCGTGAGTTGGTACAGATAATACGTCGATTCGGCGACCTCGGGCCGGAGCGGGTACGCGCCGTTCACGATTCGCTTCGTCCGATAGTCGAACCGCTCCGGCTCGATGCCGTGCATCATCCACATCTCGTAGCACGAGTCGTAGAGGCGTCTCGCGCGGTCGATGTCTCCCGACAGCGCGAGGACCGCGGGGAAGAACGCGTCGAGGGCCCCGAACACGGTCGCGGTCGGCTCGCCGGTCAACATGTCCGCGTGGCGATACCACAGCTCCGCGCCGTCGTCGTCCGCGAGGTACCGCTGGATCGCGCCCACGGACGGGAGCCACATCCGTCGGCAGTCCAAATCGCCGAAGGCGACCCAGCCCTTGAGCAGGTACTCGTAGTACGAGTCGATGCATGCGCTGACGTGACTGTCCCGGTCCGTCCACCCGCCCGTCACCGCGTGGATCCCTTGACCGACGAGGCCGATCGACGAGCGGCGATCATAGACCTCGAGGAGCGCGCGCTTCGCGGTCTCGTAGAACCGGCCGTCCTTCGTGTGCCGGCTCAAGGTGCCGAACTCGAGCAGGAGAGTGCCCGCCTCCGCGGGGTTCGTCTCGGGCCCCTTCACGGCACCGGTGCGGAGGTTCACGAAGCGGTACGGGAGGCCGGTCGGCGAGCCGAAGGCGGGCAACAGTCGCGTTCCGAGGTCCCTGGCGAGATCGAGGAGGCGTCGGTCCCGCGTCAGCTCGTAGCTCGCGAGGAGACCGCCGAGCAGCCGGATCGTGATCTCGAACGTGCTGACGTCGATGTCGCGACCGAACTCGATGCGCTCGGAGATCAACGTCCGCGCGTCCTGGGCTTCGGCGTCCAGGCCCATGAGGATCATCGTGTCGAGCGAGTCGACCGGAGTCATGAGCAGGGGCTGCACATACCAGTCGCGATACGATCGCGAGAGGGGGCGCAGGTCGTCGTGGCCCCACGCGTATTGGCGGTAGCCATGCCACGCGTGCCGGAACTCCGACTTGACGCGCTCCGCCAACCGCGCCGCGTCCGCCTCGCCCACCACGGCCTTCCGGTCCCGACCTCCGCATCGGGTCTCGGGAAATAAAGCGGCAGGTGCGCATCGCTCCCATCGGGCCGCCGACCGAGAGATGCGGTTGTACGACGGGCGGTGGACTCCGTGTACGTAGGTTCCTAGTGTCACGCCGGCGCAAGGAAGGCCACGGCATCTTGTGACGACCTGCCGCTCGCGCGGCGGGTCATTGTCGCGTCGCAGGGGCGTCATGCATATGACGCGGAGGAAAACGTCCACGGGACGCTCCCCTTCTCCCGGGAGGCGTCGCAAGCATCCCGGGCGGGAAGGGCCCAGCGGAGCGGCTCCGTCCGAATCCATGGAGGATTCCGCCGACCGTACTCTCCGGCGGATCCTCGGCGCGGAAACCGCGGACACGACGAAGGCGGCACTCGCCGCCCGGGCCCGCGTCCGCTCGGAATCGCCCTGGCCGGAGCTTCTGGAGGCGCTCGATCGAATCGACCCGGATATCGCGGCGGTCCTCCGCCGCTTCGCGGGGATTCCGCCTCCCAAGAAGCGCCGCCGCTAAGAAGAGGCCCGAGATTCAAGCCGACCCTCCGCGAACCTCTTGAACTACCGCGGGCTGAAGGCACTTCGATGGAACGAACGGTCGGAACGTGCGGTGGGTTTGCGTCCCAGCGGCGGGAAACCGAAGGGCATACCACCCACAGGCTCATGAGGGACCGCGCTGCATCGGACGTCGGGACGTGGTAGGACATGAACCTGGAATCTCAGAGACCGTATCGCATGTGGCGTTGGGCACCGTTCGTCTTGCTGGCGGGGATCTTCGCGGTTGTGATCGTCGCGGGAGTGATCGCTCGCGTGCTGTCGCCCGGTGGGCCGGGTGCGATCTGGTTCCCCTTCTACGGATTGTGGCCGCTCTTCCTGCTCTTCGCACTCTTCTGGGCCGTCCGCTGGTTCTTCTGGCCTTGGGGTTGGGGCGGGGGGTACTCCCGGCGGGGCTACTGGCACGGCGACGAGAGCTACTACATCCTGCGCGCTCGGTACGCCCGGGGCGAGATCACGAAGGAGCAGTACGACCAGATGATGCGGGACCTCGACCATCATCCCTGATCGGCGGTCCGCCTACCCTCGGAGCGCGCGGTACATCCGCGGAAGGCTGACGTCGTATCGGTACGTGAGCCGCTCGAGGAGCTTCCGGTGGATCACCCGCGCGCCCCAGATCAGGTTGTACTGGTCTTTCGTCCCGCAGTCGATGTACACGAGCCGCATGCGCCGCAAGCTCGGCGCGTAGCGGGCCACCATGTTCACCGGATCCCACCGCCGCCACCGCGCCCATACCTCGGGCCGCCATTCGCCGGTCTCCAGGTCGAACGGGAAGTCGATGCCCATGGTCGGGCTGCGTGGATTCGGGGAGTAATGCGCCGCCATCCCGATCGTGTTCAGGATCGGATAGAGGCCCTCGACGCGCCGATTCGACTGGCGCCAGAACCATCGGAGCCAGCCCGCCGGCCCGCCGTGCTCCCGGAACGCGGCGAGGGCCTTCGGGAAGTCCATGATGTAGCAATACTCGAACAGCGCGTCGCCGGAATGGTCCGCCAGCGCGGACCAGGTGTCCGGATGGAGCATCCCCTGGACGATCGACCCGTACCCGCCGGACGACTTGCCCCAGATTCCTCGCCGCGACACCGGGTACCGCGACTCGACGAACGGGACGATCTCTTTCCGGAGGTAGTCGTCGTAGCGACCCGTCGCGGTCGAGTTGATGTACTGATTCCCGCCGACCTTCGTGAAGCAGTCGACCATCGGGACGATCATCGGCCCCATCTTCCCCGTGCGGATGAGCCGGTCGAGCTTCGACTTCAAGTCCTCACCCATCGGATCGACCGACAGCAAGGACTTGCCCGTCCCGGTGTAGCCGACGATCGCGTACGCCGCCGGATACCGCCGGGTTCGGTCGTACTTCGGCGGCAGATAGATCGCCACCTCCCGCTTCGTTGGGTCCCCGAGCGAATTGCCTCGGAGGACCTTCGAATCGAACGTCTCGATGACGACCTCTCCGCCCGGCATCCTTCACGCCCCCGTGCGGGGGAGGGCCCGCCCGATTCATTAAGGCTCTTCCCCGGTGGTGGCGGGAGTCGGAGACCGTCTCCGATGGAGAAGCGGTGCGGCAGCTGCCCTGCCTGGGCCCTTAGGGTCTCGTTTTCAATTTCGATAGTCGTCCCACGCCGATTAAATAGCCGCCGGTAGACGGGGGGCGTCTGAGGATCGAACCGCTATGACGCGTACGCCCACCGCCCGTCGCCCGATGCCCCGTGCCGTTCCAATCGCCTTGATGACCGCCCTCGTCGCGGTCGCCTTGATGGGCGTCTTGCTGCCCGGCGCCTCCGCGGCCTCGACCGGTCCGCACTTCGGCCCGAACGTCCAGGTCGACCGGCCTCCCGCGTACTCGGCCGGGGCCCCGTCCCTCAAGGTCGGGTCCGACGGCGTCGCCTATCTCGCGTTCACCGGATGGGGCGGCTCTGTCACCCAGTCGGACATCTTCTTCACGAAATCGCTGGACGGCGGGCAGACGTGGACGACCCCCCTGCGGGTCAACAACGATGCGGGCGGAGCGAACCAGATGGAGCCCGCGCTCGCCCTCGACAGCGCGAACCACATCTTCATCGCGTGGACGGACACGCGGAACGGGAACAACGACGTGTTCTTCGCGAAGTCCACGGATGGAGGACTGAGCTTCTCGGCGAACGTCCGCGCGAACGACGTGACGACGAATTCCCAATCGCAACCCGACGTCGCGGTGGACCCGATCAACCCGACCCTCGTCCACACCGCCTGGACGGACACCCGGAGCGCCGTCACCGGCCCGGACATCTACTACGCGAACTCGACGGACGGCGGGTTGAGCTTCAACCCCTCCGTGCGGGTGAACAACGACGCGACGACCTCCGAGCAAGGAGAGCCCAGGATCGCGACCGCGCCGAACCGAGACGTGTACCTCGTATGGAGCGACCCGCGGACGGCCGCTCGAGGCCGGGACATCTACTTCTCGAAGTCATCCGACCGGGGCGTCAGCTGGGCGCCGAACATCCCGGTGAACGACGACGTGGGGGGCGCGGCCCAGGGCGAGCCGACGATCGCCACGGACGTCGCCGGCATGATCTACGTGGCGTGGACGGACAATCGGAACCCGAACACGGCGCCGGACATCTACGCGACCCGGTCTTCGAACGCGGGCGCGTCGTTCGCTGCGAACGTGAGGGTGAACGACGAGACGGGGGCCGTCACCCAGTTGATCCCGAACATCGCCGCCAACGCGGGGAGGGTCCAGGTGGCCTGGACCGACAGCCGGACGGTCGGCTCCACGAGCTGGGACATCTACACCTCGTCATCGGTCGACGGCCTGAGCTGGTCTCCGAACGTCCGCGTGAACGACGACCCGGTCTCAAACATCTTCCAGTACGATCCGAGCATCGCGATCGACCAGGCCGGCGACGTCTTCGCGGCATGGCTCGACACCCGGACGAGCGGCCAGGATGTCTTCGCCGCGACCTTGGATGTCGTCGCCCCGACCGCGAACGCGGGCGCGGCGATGACGGTCGATCAGGGCTCGCCCGCGTCCTTCAGCGGGTCGGGCTCGTCCGACAACCTCGGACTCGCGAGCTACGCGTGGGACTTCGGTGACGGCTCGAGCGGTGCCGGCGTCACGACGAGCCACGCCTACGTCACGCCCGGCGATTACACAGCGACGCTCAGCGTCTGGGACTACTCAGGCAACGTCGCGACCGCGACGGTTCAAGTGACGGTGCGCGACACGCAGGCACCCGTCGTGCGCGGGGCGGGCGACCGCCTCGTGGATGAGGGCCAGCCGCTGTTCTTCGACGGATCCGCGTCGTCGGACAACGTTGGCGTCACGTCGTACGCATGGGACTTCGGGGACGGGGCGACCGCCACCACGGCGACCGCAAGCCACGTCTATGCCCGGCCGGGCGCGTACGCCGCGACCCTGACGGTGACCGACGCGGCAGGCAACTCCGCGACATCCTCGTTCACGGTGACGGTCCGGTCGAGTGCGCTCCTCGGGATGATTCAGATGCTCGAGGGGATCATCGCGCTCCTCGTGATCGTCCTCGCCTTGCTCGGCTGGATGGTCTGGGGCATGCGGAAGCGCGAGCAGCATCGGCGGATGCCGCCGGTGTCGCCAATGTCGCCGATGTCACCGGTCTCGCCGCCGCCCGGAGCGCCGCCGGCGCAACTGCCGAGGGAGCCGGACCCGCTCGACATGACCCTGCCCGGCACGCCGCCGAAACAACCCTAGAAAAATGGAACGGCGGGCCGAGCGCCCGCCCTCTCCCCTTTGAACGTCCGACTAGTCCTCGTCGTACTCCATCAGCGTGTACTTGTTGTCGTCCGGATCGAGGAACGTGGCCGTGATCCCGCCCCAGGGCTGCTTCCTCGCCCGGCACCCGGCGCTTCCGCAGCCCGAGCGCCTTCGCGAAGAACTCGCCGGCTTTCGCCGCGTCCCGCGACACGACCGTGACGAAGGTCAGCGCCGAGAGACCCGCCCGACGGATTTTCGGCTTCGCGGGCTGCGCGACGAACAGGACGTTCCCGTCAGGATCCGTGAAGCGCCCGAACGTCGCCGAGTCGTTGTCGAGTTCCGCCTTCACGCCCTTCTTCTTCAGGGCCTCGGTCGTCCGCTTCAGGTCGTTGGTCAGGAAGCCGATCCCCGTGACCCCGCCGATCAGCTTGAGCCGGCGCTCGTAGTCCGCCTGGCCCCATTCCGGCGAGGGCGCCCAGAGGTCCAGGGCCGCGTCCTCTCCGCCCTTCGTCGCGCCGAGCGCCAGGTAGCCCCATTTCGGCATGGACGACCGCACCTTGAGGCCGATCTTCCGCGTGTAGAACGCCCGCGCCGCCTTCAGATCCTTCACGTAAATCCCGATCTCCGCCAACTGCAATTTCGGCAAGCAATATCCCTCAGGTGCGGCCCCTATGCGCACCGTCCACCATAAAGCAGTCGAAACTCACGGGAACGTGACGACGCATTCCTCGGGCCGCTTGTCGTCGCGCATGCGCGAGAACGAAGGGGCGCGCATGCGACGGTCCTTCGACCACTCGAGGAAGTGCGCCTCGGCGACGAGGACCGGGCGGGTCCAGAAGCCCACGTGGGCGTCGATCTCGGGAACCTCGGGGAACGGACACGGGCCCTGGAGCGGACGAAGCCGCTCGATGATCGAACGCCGACCCGCCTCGGAGAACCCCGTCCCGACCCGGCCCACATGGACGAGCTTGCCTTCGTGGTACACGCCGAGGATCAGCGAGCCGAACGTGTCCTCCCGCTCGCCTTCGCCCGCGGTGATCCCGCAAATCACGCAATCGAGGGTCGCCTTCTTCTTGATCTTGATCCAGTCCTTGCTCCTCTTGCCCGTGTAGTAACGAGTCCGCTTGTGCTTCGCGATGATCCCCTCGAGCCCGCGCGCGATGACCGCGTTGTAGTAGTCGACCCCACGCCGCTCGATGTAGTCGCTCAGGACGACGCGGTCGTCCACCTCGACGATGTCCGGCAGGAGGGCCTTCCGTTCCATCTGCGGAAGGCTCATGACCTCCTTCTCCCCAACATACAGGATGTCGAAGACGATGTACGTCGCCGGGAGCGTCTTCGCGAGGTACTCGATGTTGATCTTCCCGCTGGCGCGCTCCCGCTCCTGCAACTTCTCGAAACTCGGGAGCGGTCCCTTCATCACGACGATCTCGCCGTCGAGGATCGCGTCCTTCCTCGTGTGGACCTTCAGATCCGGATACCGATCCTCGATGAAATTCAGCCGCCGGTTTTTGAGGTCCTGCGTCGGCTTCGTCTCGACCTTCGCGACCGCCGGCAGCTCTTTGCCCTCGACCTTCGCCTGAATGAGCGTCATGAGCGCGTCCCGATAGCGGTCCCGGAACTTCGAGGGGTCGAATTCCGTCGTCAACGCACCGATCAACTGGAGCGCGAGCTCGATCTCTGCATCGCTGATCACGATCGGATGGGTCGCCGGCGGCTCCGGCGGCGGCTTCACCTCGTCCTGGTACATGAGGGTCGTGAGGACGAGGCCGCCGTCGAGGGGACTGATCGCGACAAGCTGCTCCTTCTTCCAGAGGACGGCCCGCGCGATGGCCACCTTGCCCGTCCGCATGAGCGCTTGGCGGAACAGCTCGAACGGCTTCAGGCTGATCTCTTCCGGCCCGAGGTAGTAGTTCCGCTCCCGGTATAGGGGCGAAATCTCCTGCGCCTCGATGAACCCTTGGACCTCAAGCGCCTTGGTCGCCTCGAGCGGGATCTTGTCGAAGTCCTCGTCCCGCAGGATCACGTACTGGCCTTTCGCGAACTCGTAGGGCCGCTTGAGGGCGGTCATGCACGACGCGTGGAGCGTCGTGAAGGAGAGGTCCTTGCTCTCCGTGGCCCCGTACAGCTTGACGGGGATGTTCACGAGTCCGAACGCGATCGCGCCGCTCCACAGGGCTCGAGCCATGGCTGGTCCTCCTCAGGAATCGAAACGAAGGACCGCGGGGCACTTAACGATTTGTCCGTCCCTGCTAACCTTGTTTAAGGTTGACTTGCCCGCCACCGGCCGGGCCTCCTCGCGGAGTGCCGCAACTGATTTTATAGGCCCGGATGCGGATGGTCTCGCGTGAGCGGCGTCCCCGTCACACCCCCGCCGGGTCCGCCCGGGCCAGGCCCCTGGACTCCCCCACCCTACGGTCCTCCCCACGCCCCCTACCCATACTACCCGCCGCCGCCAAAACGCGACAACGTCGCGCTGATCATCGTCCTCGTCGTCGCCCTCGTGGTCCTCGTACCGGTCGTCCTCGCGGCCATCCTGTACATCATGGTGTCCGGTTTGCTCACCAACCCGCCCTCGGAGATGATCGTCACGTTCGATGTGGTCGACCAGACCGGCGGAAACGCGACCATCCCGGTGTTCGGAGCCTCACGGGAAATCAATCCATCGGAACTCCAAATCCGATTGGAGGCGAACGGCTCGTCGAGCGGAATCGCCGGCATGCCCCCACCCGACGGTTCGGTTGCGGTGGCAATCGGAACGACCACGTACCGCATCTTTTGGCTCGATCAGGACCACGACGCCACCTTCGGGGCGGGAGACGCGTTGTGGGTCACCGGGAACTCGGCGCCGCTGAAGCCCTCGACGAGCTACACACTGTTCCTCCTCGGGTCGGGCGGTTCGACGATCAGTGCTGCGGCGTGGACGACCGCTTGAACGTTCCAGGTTTCATCCCGACAATCAGCGGGCTGTCGGCGGCGCCACGAGATCGCGCGGGAGGCCGAATCCGAGCTCGCCGGTCGTCGCGTATCGATACAGCGCGGTGACCAAGATGCTCTGGGCCGCCGATCCGACGAGGCCGAGGATCAGCCAGTAGACGACCGCGATGGCTAGGCCAACGAAGGAGGACGAAGATCCCGCCGAGCGTCAGGTACCCACCCGCGGCTTCGCCCCACGTCTGGCGAAGGAGCGATCCGCTCCGCTTCACCGCGGCCCACGGCCCGATCTTCTCGAAGATCAGCACGGGGACGACGAGGTACGTCACGATGCCCCAAGCGGCTCCCGCGATCCCGGCGATGATGCGCCCGATGAACCCGAACCGCTGCGCGATCGCCCGGAGGACCAGGCCGACCGTCGCCGTGAGGAGGGCCCATCCCGCGATCCGGCGGATGTTCCCGCGCGCCACCTTCAATCCATCCGAGATCGTCGGATCGCCGCCGTTGAGCCGGATCATCGCAGCGCCCATCACGGCGGCGTTGAAGTAGATCGACACGAAGAACGTCACAAAGTAAACGACCGCCAAGCCGACATAGAAGAGCCAAGAGCCAATCGGATCCGTCGGCGCGACGACGAAGAACAACGACACGAAGAAGATCGCCCAGACCCCAACCGTGATCAGCAAGGAAACGAACGGGAGCAGGACGAGACCCTTTTCCTTCCTCAGGACGCCGAGGCTGACCTTCGTGAGCTTCCAGCCGATCGAGAGCCGCTGGAAGAAGCCGGGCTTCCTCGC
>WNGL01014248.1_pt1 | contig 17655 bp, 16 predicted proteins | sample 5400591 | NCBI WGS metagenome assembly WNGL01 (sample SAMN13153377, study PRJNA577476) | soil metagenome | isolation source: 80 cm soil or saprolite under Garry oak tree replicate 1 | place: USA:California | collected 2016-06-15 | reverse complement strand
ACGAGCCGCGCCACGTGGGGCACGAGGTTGTCGCGCATGTAGTAGGTCGCCACGCGCGATACGTAGGGATTGACGCCACCACCGAAGAGGAAGCCCTGGAAGGCGGGGATCATCTCCTTGGGCGCGCAGAGCCAGCCGAGCCGCACCCCCGCGCCGAGGATCTTGGACAGCGTGCCCGCACGCATGGTGCGCCCGCCCTTGTCGAGCGCGTAGAGCGAGGGGTGGGCCGGCCCCTCGAAGCGGAGCTCGCCGTAGGCGTCGTCTTCGAGGATCACCGTCTCGTACTCGTGGGCGAGGGCGATCAGCTCCTCGCGGCGGCGGCGCGACATGGTCGGTCCCGCCGGGTTCTGGAAGTTGACGATGGTGTAAATGAGCTTGCAGCGCTTGCCTTCGCGGCGTAGCAGCTCGAGCTGCCGCCGCGCCACGGCCGTGTCCATGCCCTCGGCGTCAAGCGGCACGTCGAGCACACGCGCTCCGTGGCGGCGAATGGTCGCGAGCGTGCCCGAGAAGGTGGGCGCCTCGGAGAGGATGGCGTCGCCCGGGTCCACGAAGGCACTGAAAGCCAGAGAGAGCGCATGGCCCGAGCCATTCGACACGATGACGTTGTCCGGCGACACCTCGAGGTTCTCGAAGAGCCGGTACTTGTGGGCGACCAGCTCGCGCAGGCCCTTGTAGCCCTGGGGCTCGCCGTAGGAGAAGGCCGCGGCGCCGTCGGCCTTCATGACATCGGCGGTCGCTTCGACCATGCCCTCGTACGGGAAGGACGAGGGGTCGGGGTGGCCGCCACCGAATTCGAAAGCGGCGTCGGCCACGGGCCGGGCCGGCGGGGCGGAAGCGCCCCAGCCAATGCGGGCGCGGGTGGATAGCAGCTCATCGAGACGGGGGTTCGCTGGTGTGGTCATGGGTGGTAGCATACGTCAACTCTGGCCATGGCGAGACTGAGCCGATATTCCCGTTGGGACGGCACCCAGGCCGTCCCCGACCTCGATGCCGACGAGCTCCTGTCGGCCATGTCGGATGACCTCCTCGCCGAAGGCGATCTGATGAGCGCCCTGCGCCGTCTCTTCCAGCGCGGGGCCCGCGATCCGCAGGGCGGTCGCATGCCCGGGCTCCAGGATCTCCTCAAGCAGCTCCAGCAGCAGCGGAAGCAGCGCCTCGAGCAGTACGACCTGGGCTCGATGCTGGACGACATCAAGAAGAAGCTCGCGGAGATCCGGGACACGGAGCGTCAAGCCATCGAGAAGGAAGTGCCGCCGGGGGCCAAGCAGGAGCAGAAGCTCAACGCCCTCGAGCAGCTTCCCCCTGACCCGGCGGGGCAGATCAAGGAGCTTCAGAATTATCCCTTCCACAGCGCGGAGGCCAAGCAGAAATTCGACGAGCTGATGAAGTCGCTCCAGGAGCAGATGCTCAAGCCCTTCATGCAGGGCATGCAGCAGGGGCTCCAGAACCTCACCCCGGAAGACCTCCAGCGCATGCGCGAGATGATGCGCGACCTGAACAACATGCTGCGCGAGCGCGCGGAGGGCGGCGAGCCGGATTTTCAAGCCTTCAAGGACAAGTGGGGGCAGAACTTCCCCGGGGTGGAGAGCCTCGACCAGCTCCTGGAGCAGATGGGCAAGCAGATGGGGCAGATGCAGTCCTTGATGGAGAGCCTCACCCCGGGGCAGCGGCGAGAGCTCCAGGAGATGATGCAATCGCTCTTCGCGCGGGACGAGCGCCTCGAGGCCGAGATGGCCCAGCTCGCCATGAACCTGGAAGAGCTCCTGCCCATGGACGCCCTGCGCCGCCCCTATGACTTCAAGGGCGACGAGAACGTGACCATGCAGGAGGCCATGCGCGTCATGGAAGAGCTGCAGCAGATGGACCAGCTCGAGCGCGAGCTGCGCCGCGCCAAGGAGCCGGGCGATCTCGACGACATCAAGCGCGAGGACGTGGAGCGGCTGCTTGGCGAAGAAGCGGCGCGGGATCTCGAGCGGCTCAAGGAGCTGGCCAAGAAGCTCGAGGAGGCCGGGTACCTCGAGAGCAAAGGCGGCCGCCTCCAGATGACGGCGCGGGCCATCCGCAAGATCGCCGACAAGGCGCTTCGCGACGTCTTCTCCCATCTCAAGCGCGACCGCTTCGGGCGGCACGCCGTCTCGCGCCGCGGGGCGGGGGGCGATCGCACCGACGACGCCAAGCGCTACGAGTTCGGCGACCCGTTCCTCCTCGACCTCAAGCAGACGCTCATGAATGCGGTGGAGCGCGGCGGCACCGGCACGCCGGTGCGGCTGGCCCCCAACGATTTCGAGGTGTGGCGGACGGAGCTCTCGACTCAGGCCTCCACCGTGGTCTTGCTCGACCTGAGCCGCTCCATGCTCTACAACGGCTGCTTCGTGCCCGCCAAGAAAGTGGCCCTCGCCCTCCAGGCGCTGATTCGCGGCCAGTACCCCCGCGACAGCCTGTACATCGTGGGCTTCTCGCTCTACGCGCGCGAGTTCACCCCGGAAGAGCTGCCCCACCTCTCCCCGAGCGGGACCAATATCGGCACCAACATGCACGCGGCCTTCATGCTCTCCCGCACCCTCCTCGGACGGCAGAAGGGCGGCAACAAGCAGATCATCATGATCACGGACGGCGAGCCCACCGCGCATATGGAGAACGGCGAGGCGGAGTTCTCCTATCCGCCCACGCGCCGGACTTTGCAAGAAACCCTCAGAGAGGTGCAACGCTGCACCCGCGAGGGCATCACCATCAACACCTTCATGCTCGACCGCAGCGAGATGCTGACGGCCTTCGTCGAGCAGATGGCCCGCATCAACCGAGGACGCGCCTTCTTCGCCACTCCGGAGCGCCTCGGCGAGTACGTGCTCGTGGACTACGTCAGCAACAAGCGCCGCGCCGCTTCGTAAGTGTCGGCGATCTCCCTCCAGCACGTCAGCCGCTTCTGGGGCGCGACCCGCGCGGTGGCCGACGTGAGCTTCGAGGCGGCGGCGGGCAAGATGCTCGTGCTGCTCGGACCCTCGGGCTGCGGGAAATCCACCACCCTCCGGCTCATCGCGGGGCTCGAGCTCGGCGGCCTCGAGGTGACCGACCTGCCGCCCGCCGCCCGGCACCTTTCCATGGTCTTTCAGTCCTACGCGCTCTTCCCGCACCTGTCCGTGGCGGAGAACATCGTGTTCGGCCTGCGCGTGCGCCGCGTGCCCGCGGCCGAGCGCGCGGCGAGGCTCGCCCGCGTGGCTGATCTCCTCGGCCTCGAGGGACTGCTCGCGCGCAAGCCCTCGCAGCTCTCGGGCGGCCAGCAGCAGCGTGTAGCCCTCGGCCGCGCCATCATCGCGGAGACGCCGGTGTGTCTCATGGACGAGCCGCTGTCGAATCTGGACGCCCAGCTTCGTCTCGACATGCGGCGCGAGATCCGGGGACTCCAGCAGGCGCTCGGGGTGACCATGGTCTACGTCACGCACGATCAGACCGAGGCGATGAGCATGGCCGATCAGGTGATCCTGCTCCGCGAGGGCCAGGTGGAGCAGGACGCCTCGCCCGCCGAGCTCTACGCGCGCCCCGCCACTGTCTTCACCGCCCGCTTCATCGGCACCCCGCCCATGAATATCCTGACCCTCGCGGACGCCACCGGCGGGGCGGTGGTCGCGGGCACCGCGGGGCCGGCGCTCCTCCCGGGCCGCGGCGCCGGGCTCCTGCTCGGGGTGAGACCCGAGGACATCACGCTCGTGGCGTCGGGTGGGGTAGACACCACCGTCAAGGCCATCGAGTACCGCGGTGCCGATTCCATACTCACCTGCGAGGCGGGCGGCCAGTCGCTCGCCGTGCGCGCCCCCGGGCGCGTGGAGCGCCCCACGGGCGCCACCGTGCGGCTCGGCTGGAGCAAGGAGCACGTGCACGTGTTCGACGAGCAGAGCGGGCGGCGGCGCGACGACATCCCCACCGCCGGCACGAGCGGCTGATCCCTGTGCCACACCCTTCAACGACGAGGAGAACGCGCATGATCGCGAGATGCATCCGAGCCATCGCCGCCGTCGCCCTGCTCGCCTGCCTGGCCGGCGGCGTGATGCCCGCGGCCGCCCAGCCCCCGGTGGAGCTGTCCTTCTACTATCCGGTGGCCGTGGGCGGATCGGTGACCAAGATCATCGACAACCTGGCCGCCGACTTCCAAAAGGACAACCCCGGCATCAAGGTGAAGCCCATCTACGCCGGCACGTATCAGGAGACCATCGTCAAGGTGCTCACGGCCCTCAAGAGCGGCGAGCCGCCGCAGATGTCGGTCTTGCTCTCCACCGACATGTTCACCCTCATCGACGAAGACGCCATCATTCCCTTCGACGATCTGGCCACCGGCGCGGACGACAAGGCGTGGCTCAAGAGCTTTTTCCCCGCCTTCATGCTCAATAGCCAGGCGGGCGGCAAGACCTGGGGCATTCCCTTCCAGCGCTCCACCATCGTGCTGTACTGGAACAAGGAATCCTTCCGGGAGGCGGGCCTCGATCCCAATCGTCCACCCGCGACCTGGGCGGAGCAGATCGAGTACGCGAAGAAGCTGACCAAGCACGACGCGAGCGGCAAGGTGACGCACTGGGGGCTCAAGGTGCCCTCGTCCGGGTTCCCCTATTGGCTCTTCCAGGGATTCACCACGCAGAACGACGTGGTGCTCATGAACCAGACCGGCACCGAGACGTACTTCGACAAGCCGGCCGTCATCGAGGCGCTGCAGTATTGGGTCGACCTGAGCCAGAAGCACAAGGTCATGCCCCCCGGCATCATCGAATGGGGCACCACCCCGAAGGATTTCTTCGAGCGTCAGACGGCGATGATGTGGACCACCACGGGCAACCTCACCAACGTGAAGAACAACACCAGCTTCGAGTTCGGCGTGGCCATGCTCCCCGCGGGCAAGCGGCGCGGCTCGCCCACGGGCGGCGGCAACTTCCACATCTTCAAGAAGAGCACGCCGGCGCAGCAGGCGGCCTCGCTCAAGTTCATCAAGTGGATCACCTCGCCGGAGCGCGCGGCCTCCTGGGGTATCGACACGGGCTACGTGGCCGTGCGCCCCGACGCATGGGAGACGGGGCAGATGAAGCGCTACGTGGCCGGCTTTCCGCAGGCGGCGGTGGCGCGCGATCAGCTCCAGTACGCGGTGGCGGAGCTCTCCACCCACGACAACCAGCGCGTGACCAAGGCGCTCAACGACGGGCTCCAGGCCGCGCTCACGGGCACCAAGTCGCCGGAACAGGCCATGAAAGACTCCCAGCGCGAGGCCGAGCGCATCCTGCGGTCGTATCGGAGGTAGCGTGAAGGCTTTCTCCGCGGCATGTACACCCCTCACCCGGCCCTCTCCCCCTCCCGGGGAGAGGGGATCGGGAGTCCCTCGCCCCGGAGGGGGAGGGTAGGGTGAGGGGGCGCCAATGACGAGGGCGCGCGTCTTATCGCCGCACGTGCAGGGCTGGCTGCTCCTGCTCCCGGCCGCCATCCTCCTCGTCACCTTCACGCACTACCCGACGGCGGCCACGCTCTATCACAGCTTCTTCTCGACGGCCAAGCCGGGCCGGCCGTCGGCGTGGGTGGGGATCGACAACTACCGGGCCATGGCCGAGGATCCGGTGTTCTGGCAGGTGCTGCAGAACAATCTCTGGTTCGCCCTCGGCACCATCCCCGCGTCGATCGCCCTGGCCATACTCATGGCGGTGTGGGTGAACAGCAAGATTCCCGGCCGCGGGCTCGTGCGCCTCTCCTTCTTCACGCCGACCGTGCTGCCCATGATCGCGGTGGCCAATATCTGGCTCTTCTTCTACACGCCCGGTTACGGCCTCCTCGAGCAGCTCACCGGTCTCTTCGGTCTGCCCAGCCACAACTGGCTCGGCAGCCGCAGCACGGCCCTGCCCTGCCTCATCGTGGTCACGGTCTGGAAGGAAGCCGGATTCTTCATGATCTTCTACCTGGCCGCGCTTCAATCCATCTCGCCGCATCTCCACGAGACGGCGGCGCTGATGGGCGCGGGTCGCTGGTACTTCTTTCGCCGCGTCACCTTTCCCCTCCTCATGCCCACCACGCTCTTCGTGCTCATCAATGCCGTGATCAACTCCTTCCGCCTCGTCGACCACATCGTGGTCATGACCAAGGGCGGACCGGACAATGCCACCTCGCTGCTTCTCTATTACATCTACGACGTGGGCTTCAAGTTCTGGGACGCGGGCTATGCCGCGGCGATCACCCTGGTGCTCCTCGCCATCCTCGCCGCCTTCGCGGCGGGGCAGTTCCTCTTCCTCGACCGCCGGGTGCACTACCAGTGAGCACGCCCGCCCGCGTGCTCGAAACGGCGGCGGCGTGGCTCCTCGGCATGCTCTGGGCGCTGCCTCTCGCCTATGCGGTGTGGACGGCCTTTCATCCCGCGCAGTTCTCCACGCACTTCGTCCTGCGCGCGCCCCTGACCCTGGAGAACTTCGCCAAAGCCTGGGACGCGGCGCCCTTCGCGCGCTACTTCGTCAACACCACCCTGCTCGTCACCATGATCCTCGCCGCCCAGCTCGTGCTCTGCACGCTGGCCGCCTACGCCTTCGCGCGTTTCAGCTTCCGGGGGCGCGAGATCGCCTTCCTGCTCGTGCTCGTGCAGCTCATGATCATGCCCGACGTGCTCATCGTGGAGAATTACCGCACCATGAGCCGCCTCGGTATCCTCGACACGCTCAGCGCCATCGGCCTGCCCTACATGGCGTCGGCCTTCGGCATCTTTCTTCTGCGTCAGACCTTCAAGACCGTGCCCAAGGAACTGGACGAAGCGGCGCGCGTGGAAGGGGCGGGGATGCTGGAGATCCTCTGGAAGGTCTACGTACCGCTGGCCAAGCCCGTCTACGTCGCCTACGCTCTCGTCTCCATCAGCTACCACTGGAACAATTTTCTCTGGCCGCTCATCGTGACCAACTCCGTGAGCTCGCGGCCCCTGACCGTGGGGCTCCAGGTCTTCTCGTCGGGCGATCAGGGCGTGGACTGGTCCATCATCACCGCGGCCACCCTCATGACCTCGGCTCCCCTGCTCGTGGGATTCCTGCTCTTTCAGCGCCAGTTCGTCCAGAGCTTCATGCGCGCGGGCATTCGCTGAGCTACCACGGCACGTCCTCGAGTCGAACGCCACGTCCGCGCCGAAAGTCGGCGCGAGCTTCGGCCGCTCATCGGAGGAACTCCGGATGGTGCTCCTGGCGATCGTCGAACCAGTCGTCCTCGGTTTCGAATCCGATCAACACTCCCGTGGGCTTCCCGTGCCGGGTGATCAGAATCTCCTCTGATTCGTGACGCAAGTGCCGCTCGAAGGCATCTCGTACTTCAGCCCTCACATAGGCGGCAAGAGAACTGAAGGCTCCGTTCGTCGTGACCACGACCTTCGTCGGCCCCCGCGGGAACGAGGACATCGTGACAGGCTCGTGGTGGCCCGTGAACCTCGGTCTCATGGATCGCCTCGAAGGTCCGCTCCATGCCGGAGGGGCGGCGCCCGAGCCCGCGGGCGAGCCAGAGCGGAAGATGCATCAGGACGGCGCCGGCCGCGCCGCGCGAGGCACGAGCCTAGCCCAGAGCAAGGCGAAAGCCTTTGACCGTCACCCCGGGGGCCGGCTCGAAGTCGAGGTCGGGCATCCGCTGAAAGCCCAGTCGCTCATAGAGCCGCATGGCGGCCTGCATCATGTCGGTGGTATGCAGCGTCAACGCCTTGGCGCCCGACTCCCGCGCGCGCCGCACGCATTCGTCCATGAGCAGGGCACCAATCCCCTGGCCGCGTGCCGATGGCGCGACGGCCAGCAGGCGCACCTCCGGCAGAGCCAGGGTCATCGAACTACCACCCGGCGGTACGATCTCGGTTCCCGCCGGATAGAGCAGCACGGAGCCGACGATCCGCCCGTCCGCCTCCGCTACGATCTGCGTCTTGGGTTTCGCGGCGGCAAGCGTGGACACGATGTTCTCGCGGTAGCGGTCCCAGAGCGCGGGCGGCATCACGGCGCCGAATTGCTGATAGGCGGAGAGGGTGACCGCCTCGATCGCCTCCCGATCGCTCGTGCCGGCATCACGAATGCGGCAGTCGGTCACTCCCGACCTCCCCCGGCCGGGCCGGCGAGCGGCAAGGACGTCGCCGCCGTGACGCCAAGGACAATCCCCAGCAGCCTGCCTATCACCTCAGAGCCACCCGGAGCGCTTGAACCGGTAGTAGAGATAGACGCACATCCCGGCCATGCACGTCACCACCACCGGGTAGCCGTAGCGCCATTCGAGCTCCGGCATGAACTTGAAGTTCATGCCGTACACGCCGGCCACCATGGTGGGCACGCCGATGATGGCCGCCCACCCCGCGAGCTTCTTCATGGCGTCGTTCTGCGCCACCGCGGTCAGGGAGAGGTGCGCCTCGAGCGCGCTCGTGAGGAGCTCCCGGAGCGTATCCACCTGCTCGTTGATCCGGATCGCGTGATCGTAGACGTCCCGGAAGTACGGCCGCGTGTCCTCGGGAATCAGCGGCATGTCGAAGCGCACGAGCCGGTTGCACACATCGACGAGGGGCGACACCGCGCGCTTCACTTCGACCAGGTTGCGCTTGAGATCGTAGATCTGCTGGACGGTGTGGCGGTCGAACTCGTCGCTGAAGATCTCGTCCTCGAGGCGCTCGAGCTGGTCCCCCAGCGTGTCGAGGACGGGAAAGCCCGGCCCCTTGGCGAGGGCGGGCGGCGTGCTCTCGCAGCGCGTTCGGACCGCGACGTAGGACGGCGTGTTTCCGTGCCGGATGGAGACGATGTAGCGCGGCCCCACGAAGAGATGCGTCTCGCCGAGCTCGACGTGCTGCTTGTCTTCCGACAGGATCGCGGGGCGCAGCACCACGAAGATGGAGTCGCCGTATTGCTCGAGCTTGGGCCGCTGGTGAGCGAGCTGGGCGTCCTCGACCGCCAGGTCGTGGAGACAGAACTCGTGCTGAATCTGCTTGAGGAGCTCGGGGGAGGGATCGTGGAGACCGATCCACACGAAGACGCCCGGCTGCTTGAGGACCTCGCTGATGTCCGGGATGGAGATGTCGCCGAGACGCCGGCCTTCCGCGTAGGCGACACAGGCTACGACGCCGTTGGCTGGAGTTTCTGTCACGTTAGATCCCCCTCACCAGTGGACCTCCCCCTCACCCTTGCCCTCTCCCCCTTGGGGGGCGAGGGAACGGAGGGAATGAGGCGCGCGCCGGCCCGGCGGCGGGCCATCCGAGGGTCGTGAGGAAACCGGCGAGAGTGAGCACGCGACTGAAGCGCTTGATGACCATCTTCCCCAGCCTACCTCAGACCGTAGTGCATTCTCTACTCCCGATCGGACCTTGCGGGAGGAGCGGCCTTCGTCTAGCATTTCGAAACGCCATGGACCTGCCCATCCCGCGCTTCGAGAGCGAGCCCAAGCCGGAAGACATCCGGTTCCTCGAAGACCAGCTCTACGCCTACAACGTCGAGCAGACGGGGCTCAACGACGGGCAATGGCTGACCATCTTCGTCCGCGACGAAAACGGACGCATCGCCGCCGGTCTCCATGGATGGACGTGGGGCGGCGGCGGGCGGGTCCAGACCCTCTGGGTGCGCCCGGACCTTCGTCGTCACGGGTACGGCACGCGCCTGCTCGCCGCGGCGGAAGCGGAAGCCCGAGCAAGAGGCTGCGACCGGATTCTCCTCGACACCTTCGGCTTCCAGGCGCCGCTTTTCTACCAGAAGCACGGCTACGAGATCGTCGGTGTGGACAACAACACGCTGGTGGAGCACAAGCACTACCGGCTGAAGAAGCGGCTCTCGGGAAACTCCCCCTCACCCTGACCCACTCCCCCACGGCGGGGGCGAGGGGATCTGGAGGAGCACATGCGGGCACTCGTGACCGGCGCGGCGAGCGGCATCGGACGGGCAACCTGTCTCCGGCTGGCGCGCGACGCGAGGACACAAGGCGGCACGGCCAAGATCGCCGCGGTGGACCTCGGGCCCTCGCCCGGGCTCGACAGCCTCCTCGCCGAGCTCAAGACGCTGGGCGCCGAGGGGCTGCCGCTCCACGCGGACATGGGCTCGGCCGATGGGCCGGCCCGCGCCGTGGGTGACGCCGTGGCCGGCTTCGGCGGGCTCGACGGCATCGTGAGCAATGCCGGCATCAACCGACCCGGCGCGTTGATGGATTACGCGCTGGCGGATTGGGATGCCATGTTCGCCGTCAATACGCGGGCGACGTGGCTGCTCGCCAAGGCGGCCTATCCGGCGCTCAAGGCATCGCGCGGCGCCATCGTCGCCATCGCGTCCATGTCCGGGAGCAATGCGCACGCGAACCTCGGTGCCTACGGGCCGAGCAAGGCCGCCATCATCATGCTGGTGAAGGTGCTGGCCCAGGAGCTTGGCCGCGACGGCATCCGCGTCAACTCGGTGTCGCCGGGCATGGTGCGCACGGGCATGACCGCCAAGGTCTACGCCGATCAGCGGGTGGCCGCGGAGCGTGATGCGCTCGTGCCGCTGGGCCGTGTCGCCACGCCGGAGGACATGGCCGACGTCGTCGCCTTCCTGCTCGGGCCCGACGCCCGCTACGTCAACGGCCACGATCTCGTGGTGGACGGAGGCGTGGCGGGGAATTTCCTCGGCCGCCTGCCCGGGCTCCAGCAGATCACGCGTAGCTGATGTGGTAGCATCGCGAGAAATCTTGCAAAGGAGCCCGCCGTGACCATCAAGCTCGGCATGTTCACCATGCCCTTTCATCATCCCGACCGCGACTACGGGGCCTTGCTCGCCGAGGACCAGGAGGCCATCGTGTTCGCCGATCGTCTGGGCTTCACCGAGGCGTTCGTGGGCGAGCACTTCAGCTCCTTCAGCGAGCGCATCACGTCGCCCTTGATGTTCTTCGCCTCGATCATCAACCGCACCAAGCAGATCCGTTTCGGCACGGGTGTGCTCAACCTGCCCCAGAGCCACCCCGTCACCGTGGCCGCGCACGCCGCCATGTTCGATCAGCTCTGCCAGGGGCGCTTCATCATGGGCATCGGTCCGGGTGGGCTCGTGAGCGACCTCGAGATCTTCGACATCGGCCAGGCCGAGCTGCGGCCCCAGATGGTGATCGAGTCCATCGAGACCGTGCTCAAGCTCTGGGCGCAGGACCCGCCCTACGAGATCGATGGGAAGTTCTGGAAGATCTCGCTCACCAAGGGTATCTGGCCCGACTTCAAGGTGGGCTATATCCCCCGCCCGTATCAGAAGCCGCATCCGCCCATCGCCCTCTCCCTCATCACGCCCAATTCGAGCAGCGGCAAAACGGCGGGTGAGCGGGGCTGGATTCCCATCTCCGGGCAGTTCTTCCACAAGCGCTATCTCCGCGGCCACTGGGAGAAGTACGTGGAAGGCTGCGAGGCCGTGGGCCGGCGACCTGATCCCGACATCTGGCGCGTCTCGCGCAGCATCCTCGTCACGGAGACGGACGCCCAGGCCGAGGACTACCTGGCCGATCCCGACAACGGCCTCTCCTTCTACTACACCTTCTTCCACCACAGCTTCTCGCAGGGGCGCAAAGCGCTCTTCATGCTCAAGCCGGACATCGAGGTGCCCGACGAGGACATCACGATGGACACCATCAAGCGGGCGCTGATCATTGCGGGCAATCCCCGCCGCGTGTTGGACCAGCTGGTGGCGCTGCGCGAGGAGACGGGGCACTTCGGCACGCTCTTGATGGGCGGCCACGATTGGGACAAGCCTGCGCTCTGGAAGCGCTCCATGGAGCTGCTCGCCCACGACGTGATGCCGAAGTTCTCGGCGCACGCTTCGGCTACGCCCGCTCGCGTCTGAGCTGGCGCGGCGTTTCCCGTAGTACCCCCTCACCCTACCCTCCCCCCCACTGGGGGAGAGGGGATCGTCGGAAGCCCTCGCCCCCATCGGGGGAGAGGGCAGGGTGAGGGGGGAATACCGCGCGTAGGCTAGTACAGGTGGCAGGCGACGAGGCGGCCGCTCTCTGACCGCAGCGGCGGCTCTTCGGTCGCGCACTGGGGCATGACATAGGGACAGCGCGTGTGGAATCGGCAGCCGCTCGGCGGATCGAGCGGGCTCGGCACCTCGCCCGACAGGACCACCTCCTCCGTCTTCGTGTCGAAATCGATAGGCAAGGCCGCCGAGAAGAGCGCCTTCGTGTAGGGGTGCTTGGGCTCGAGCGCGATCGACGCCGCGTCGCCGAGCTCCACGATCTTGCCCAGGTACATCACCGCGATGGTGTGGCTCATGTGGGCGACCGCGGCGAGATCGTGGGAGATGAACAGGTACGAGACGCCCAGACGCGTCTGGAGATCGCGCAGGAGGTTGAGGATCTGCGCGCGGATGGACACGTCGAGAGCGGACACCGGCTCGTCGAGCACGATGAGCTTCGGCGACAGGGCCAGCGCCCGCGCGATGGCGATGCGCTGCCGCTGCCCGCCCGAAAACTCGTGGGGGAAGAGATCGGCGGCGTGCGCCGGAAGTCCCACCAGATCCAGCAGCTCGCGCACCCGGTGGCGGCGCCCGGCCGCGTCCGACTGTTCGTTGATCACCAGCGGCTCGGCGATGATGGATCCCACGCGCATGCGCGGATCGAGCGAAGCGTACGGATCCTGGAACACCGCCTGGACGGAGCGGCGGTAACGGCGTCGCTGCTCGGCGCCCTGCCCGCGGATGTTCTCGCCCGCGAAGCGAATCTCTCCGGCGGTTGGTGACTCCAGACCGAGGATCAGCTTGGAGGTGGTCGTCTTGCCGCAGCCCGATTCGCCCACCAGCCCGAGCGTGGCGCCGACCTCCAGCGTGAACGACACGGAGTCGACCGCGCGCACCAGTCCCGCCGACAGACCCAGCATCCCGGCCCGCACGGGGAAGTGCTTGGTCAGGCCCGCTACCTCGAGGAGGGGCAACGCCGGCTTACCTCCGCCCCATCATGCCGTGGCGTGCAACCAGCAGCGGCTCACCTGCCCCGGGGCCACCACGAATTCCGGGGGCGCCTCGACGCGGCAACGCTCCATGACGTTCGGGCAGCGCGGGGCGAAGGCGCAGCCGGCGGGGAGCCGGGCGAGGTCGGGCGGCTGGCCCTCGATGGCGGTGAGGCGGTCGAGCTTGGCGCCGAGGCGCGGGACGGATTCGAGGAGCGCCTGCGTGTAGGGGTGGCGGGGCGAGGTGAAGATCTCGCGCACGGGCCCCATCTCCACGATCCTTCCTGCGTACATCACGGCCACGCGCTCGCACATCTTGGCCACGATGCCGAGATTGTGGGTGACGAAGATCATGGCGAAATGGTGCCGCTCCTGGAGCTCCTTGAGGAGTCCGAGATATTGCGCCTGGATGGTCAGATCCAGGCTCGTGGTCGGCTCGTCGGCGATGAGGAGACGCGGAGGCGCCGCGATGGCCATGGCTCCCACCACCCGCTGTCGCATGCCCCCCGAGAGCTGATGCGGGAAGGCCCGCAGACGCGCCTCCGGCGACGGGATGCGCACCGAGGCCAGAAGCTCGGCCGCCCGCCGCCTCAGGGCCGCGCCGCGGAGTCCGTGATAGGCGGCCACCGGCTCCCGCATCTGCATGCCGATGGAAAACACCGGGTTGAGCGAGCTCATGGGGTCTTGCAGGATCATGGCCACCTTGCGCCCGCGGATGCGCTGCATCTCCCGCTCGCTCTTGGTCAGGAGATCGTCGCCCTCGAGCCGCACCGTGCCCTCGAGCAGGCCGGAGACGGAGCGCGGTGTGAGCCGGACAATGCTGAGACACGTCATGCTCTTGCCCGATCCGGACTCGCCGACCAGCCCCAGCGTCTCGCCCTCGCGCACGGCGAAAGAGACGCCGTCGACGGCTTTGACGGTGCCCCAGCGGGTGACCAGGTGCGTGCGCAGGTCGCGCACCTCGATGACGGGCGGCCGCGCGGAGGCCGGGTTCGTCACAGCTGGCGGAGCTTCGGATCGAGAGTGTCCCGCAGCCAGTCGCCGAGCAGGTTGAAGGCGAGGACGACGAGGAGGATGGCCAGGCCGGGGAAGAACGACACCCACCACGCGCTCGTCACGAACTCGCGCCCTTCCGCGATCATGGAGCCCCAGGCCGGCGTGGGCGGCGGGATGCCCGCTCCGAGAAAGGAGAGCGAGGCCTCCACGATGATGACGTAGCCGATCTGGAGCGTCACCAGCACCACCAGGGTATTGAGCGTGTTGGGCAGGAGGTGCCGGCTGATCACGCGCCACGCGCCTGCCCCCGCGATGCGCGCCTGGGCGATGAAGTCGAGCTCCATCAGGGTGAGCACCTGCCCGCGGATGACGCGCGCGTATCGCGCCCACAGGATGACGGCGATGGCGACCACGACGTTGGCGAAGCTCGGCCCCACCGTCACGGCCAGGATGAGGGCGAGCAGGATCACCGGAAAGGACATGGTGGCGTCCGTCAGACGCATGAGCACCGCGTCCACGCGCCCGCCGTAGTAGCCGGCTACCAGCCCCACCGCGGCTCCGAAGGCGCTGGCCAGGAGCACCGTGACCACGCCCGCCGTCAGCGAGACGCGGGAGCCATAGAAGATGCGCGAGAGCATGTCGCGCCCGAGGCGATCCGTGCCGAGCGGATGCTGCCAGCTTCCGCGCTCGTCCCAGACGGGAGGCCGGAACCGGTGGCGTAGCGACTGCTCCTCGGGATCGGCGGGGCTGATGAGGGGCGCCAGGACGGCGACGAGAACGAACATTGTGATGATGCCGAGGGGAATGACGGGCAGCCGCCGGTCGCGGAGCCTCCCCCACGCCCGCGGCTCCGCCACGGGCAAGGCGGTGGCGCCCTCCATCGGATCAACGCGCATGGCGTATCCGCGGGTCGATCACCGCGTAGAGCAGATCGACCCCGAGGTTGACCACGGCCACGATGGCCGCCGTGGTCAGCACCACCGCCTGGATGACGGGAAAATCGCGCGACGAGATGCCCTCGTAGGCGAGCCGCCCCAGCCCCGGCCAGGCGAAGACCGTCTCCACCACGATGGCGGTGGTGACGAGGATGGCGAAGTAGATGCCCGCGAACGTCACCACGGGGATGAGGGCGTTCTTGAGCGCGTGGAGCCACACGACCCGGCGCTCGACCACGCCCTTGACGCGGGCCAGCTTGACGTACTCCGAATCGAGCACCTCGAGCATCCCGGAGCGAAGGAGCCGCATCATTCCCGCCACCACGAACCAGCCCAGCGTGAAGCCGGGAAGGATATAGCTCGTGAAGCCCGAAATGCCCCCCGCGGGAAGCCACTGGAGCCGCCCGGCCACGAATTCCACCAGCACGATGGCCACCCAGAAGGTCGGCAGCGACTGACCCAGCACCGCGATCACCTGGGCCGCGCGGTCGATCCACGTCCCCTTCTTGACGGCGGCCAGCACGCCCAGGGGAAAGGCGAAGGAGAGCGAGACGCACATGGCGAACAGCGCCAGGCGCAGCGAGTTGGGCAGCCGCTCCCGGATGAGCTCGCTGACCGGCCGTCGCGCCCGCAGCGACGTGCCGAAATCTCCCATCACCGCCTTGCCCACGAAGGAGAAATACTGCTCTACGTACGGCCGATCGAGACCGAGATAGCGCCGGGCATAGGCATAGTCCTCCTCGGAGGCGGACATGGGCAGGATCAGGTGCAGAGGGTCGCCGGTGGCCCTGGCCAGGATGAAGACAACAACCGAGAGGATGGCCAGGGCCACCAGCGACTGGAGAACCCGTGACAGGACGAAGCGGATCACTGCGCGCGCGTCACCCCGCCGCTATTTCCCCGAAGCCAGCTGGTCGAAGAAGAGGTCGTACATGACCGAGCCCGGGTTCCACTTGCCCAGCGTCTTGGAGGTGGCGTAGGGCGAGTGCAGATAGACCACCGGCACGCCGTAGTGCTCGCTCCGGAGGCGCGTGAAGATGTTCCGCATCAAGGCATTGATCTTTTCCCGGTCGGTCTGGCGCATCACCTGCGCGATCATGCCGTCGATCTCGGGATCGGCCACGGTGTCATTGGCCTTGGAGGGCGTGTAGGCCATCTTCTCGAGGAGGGCGTAGGCGCCGATCCAGTCGCGGTTGGCGATGTTGTAGTAGCCCACGGCGCCGGGCACCTTGCGGTCGACCCAGAGCTTGCGGAACCCTGGATAGTCCAGCGGCACGATCTTGGTCTTGATGCCGATCTTCTGCCAGTAGCCGCTCATCGCCTCCGCGAAGGCCTTGCCCTCGGGGAGGCCGGGAAGCTGGAAGGCGTACAGCTCGAGCGAGAAGCCGCTCGGGAAGCCGGCGTCGGCCAGGAGCTTCTTCGCCCGCGCCGGATCGTAGGGATACACCATCTCGGGCGAGACCTTGAAGCCGATATCTCGGAACGACCACGAGAGCCCGAGGGGGATGAACGCGGGTTCGGCCTTGCCCGCGAAGATCGCCTGGGCGATCTCCGCCCGGTCGACGGCGAGGTTCATGGCCTCGCGCACCCGCTTGTCGGCGGTGGGCTGTCCGTCGCGGGGCAGCACCCAGTACATGCTGAGGATCGCCTCTTCCTTCCGGAAATGGACGGGAAAGCCTTCCTTCTCCAGCTCGGCCACCCGCTCGCGACTGACGTCGGCCACGTCGACTTCGCCACGGCGCAGGAGGGCGATGCGCGTGGTCTCCTCGGGCACGAGCCTGAACAGCATGGTCTTGAACCGGGGCACGCCGATGCGCCAGTGGTTGTCCACGGCGGCGAGCTTGATGTGCGAGCCCGTCACCTGCTCCACGAACTTGTAGGGGCCGCTCCCCACCGGCTTGCGGGCAAAGGCATCATCCCCGTTGGCCTCGATGTACTTCTTGGGCAGCACCATGCCCTCGGTGGACAGGGTCCGGGAGAGGTACGTCGGGATGATGAGAGTCGGCTCCTTGGTGACGATGACCACGCGATCCGGGGCGGGCGTCTCGATGTCCTGAATGAGGGTCCGGAGGGGGCCGGCATAGCCCGTGGTGGAGCGCTTGCCCATGGCGCGCTGGAGGCTGAACTTGACGTCCTCCGACGTCACCTCGTCGCCGTTGTGAAACTTCACCCCCTTGCGCAGGTGAAACGTCCAGCGCTTGTGGTCGGCCGAGTTCTCCCAGCGCGTGGCGATCCCGCCGTCTCGAGACGGCTGACCTTCGGGGGTGGTGCCGACGAGATAGTCGAACATCGGCGAGAGGTAGTACTTGACGATGTGACCGCCCAGGACCGGGTCCAGCACTTCGGTGGAGAAGCTCGACAGGGCGACCGAGAGCTCGGGCTTGGCCTGAGCCCAGCCCGCCGTGGCGGGACCGAGGGCAAGCGCGACACAGAGTAAAGACATCGTCACGATGCGGAGCGCACTCCTCATGTTTCCTCCTGTATGGTCCAGTTTCGCTTTGGGCTCGGCGAGAGAAGCGCGGGCTAGGCCGCGGTGTAGCCTCCGTCCACGGGCAGGGCGACGCCGGTGACGAAACCAGCTTCGTCACTCGCCAGGTACAGAATTGCCGCCGCGATGTCCTCGGGCTGGCCGAAGCGGCCCAGGGGATGGCGCTCCCGCATGGGTTGCAGCCAGGCGGGATCGGCCATGAAAGGCTTGGTCATGGGCGTCTCGATGACACCCGGGCACACGCAGTTCACGCGGATCTTCGGCGCCCACGTCAGGGCCATCGTCCGGGTCAGGTTGACCACACCGCCCTTCGATGCCGCGTACGCGGGCGAGAGAGAGCCCCCCAC
>WNGL01004042.1_pt1 | contig 17659 bp, 20 predicted proteins | sample 5400591 | NCBI WGS metagenome assembly WNGL01 (sample SAMN13153377, study PRJNA577476) | soil metagenome | isolation source: 80 cm soil or saprolite under Garry oak tree replicate 1 | place: USA:California | collected 2016-06-15 | reverse complement strand
GGTGAGGTCATCTCATGCACAAGGTGACGGTCGATATAGAGAATTGCCGATTCACCTGGCACATCACGTACAGTGTGAGCTTCCCAGATTTTTTCAAACATAGTTTTTGGCATAAATAGGTCTCCGTCTTTGGTTCAACAACTTCATCGTTGTTTCCTCCATTAATTATGTATGATACCTTATTTTACCCTGTATGCTACGGAAATGCAAAATTGGTGCGCTAAAAGACTCATCATGAAACTCTTCATGGTACTATGGCGTTAAAGTGTATAGCATTCAGGAAAAATGAAAGAGCGTGATTAAGCGAGGTAGAGATGCTTAGACAGGATTCGCAGCCGGAAGAACATAAAAAATTGTATGTGTGGCCTTGGGAAGAGGAGATATGCAGTGCAGCAGAGTATTTGCGAGCGCTGCAAGATCTCAACCGTTTTCTCAAGGATGTGGATATAGATCAACTACATACGTTGGAAGATGTATCGGCGGTAGCTTCACTGCTTGGTCACGATTTACGGATGATAGCGATGGCAAAGGGGATAAGAGTTGAGGTAGAAAGTAGTTTTCTGACAACAGAAACGAATGAAGCATTAGATGATATTGAAGAGAAATATGTGCTCGCGATGTTCATCCGTGACCGCGAGGTGGCGATTGTTGCCGATGATAAGTATGTACTCATCACAGAGAAATACATTACAGGCCCTATACATTATGTGTATGAGGTGTTAAGAGTGGGATTGCCCGCAGATAGAGATATTGCCATCGGAGGAAAGCCAAATGTAGATGAGCAGAGACTTTACGCGCTGGACTGGCGAAACAGGCAAGGCAACGAATATTATCCAACCCAGGAACCATATAATGCTCAACTCCAGCAGGAATTCACGTGTGTGCTGAAAGATGCAATAGGGCATGCGAGAGAGGTTGTGATGATGCTCCAGTGAACTGGGGTGCAGTTCTTGTTTTACCAGGCATGATGACCTCCCCGCCACATGATGAGTACCCCGCTGCATGATGAGCGCAAGAAAGCATGATGAGTGCCCCGCCGCATGATGACCGCAAGGGTCATCACTACTATAGACGAAGGACGGGCGAGAGGTGTAGAGTGTGGTTCGGTTGGAACAGGGCGAGGAGTCATAATGTGCCGACAGGGGTGTGTACTTTACCGGAAGGCAAAGTGATCTAATCCTCAAAGTTATGGTACTCTTTCATATTACCTGCATGTACGGGCGGCGTCGCGGATGGCTTGCAGGTTGAGCAGTTGGTATAGATGAAAGCTTTGAGCTTTGCTAGCTACTTGTCTTAACTATTATAGAGGTGATAAGATTCCTTGGCTGTGTTATTCAGATAGTGGATAATGGGAGGAAGAATTATGTCTTGCCTTAGACGCAGCTAAAAAACCTAAATCAAGAAAGAGACTTTATATGATGGAAACACCCATTTCCTCTACAACACCGCCTAAACTTTATGCCTTCCTGCTGAAGCTACGGCCATTGCAATATGGAACGCTCATGGCCTTTAATGGCGAGCTTGTTCACGCTGCATGGCTACACTGGTTAGGTTCAGCTGCGCCAGATGTCGCCAAGTGGTTACATGAAGGCAATAAACGTCGTCTCTTTACCTGTTCTAGCTTACAGTTTCCTCTCCCTCCTCACAGGATGCGTGAAGCGGAGCGAGAGAATGTACACCTGCCTGTAGACCCTGAGAAAACGTACACAGTGCGTGTTACTCTGCTATTGAATGAATTGTTTCCGCTGTTCCGTCAAGCACTAACAAGTTTTAATACGCGGGAAGTTAAGGGCGTCAAACCACCTTTCATGCAAATAGGCAAGCGGCTTTTCATGCTTGAAGAGGTTATTCTTGAGAATGATGATACATCCGGTTGGACTGGTTTTACCTCATTGACTGATCTAGTAGAGCAGGCAAAGAGCCAGAAATTCGCCAAGGTAGAGCATTTGACATTGGAGTTTGCCTCTTTGACGACGTTTAATCGAAACAGCGCGAAAAATAAAGCGTATGGCAATTATTATGCGCGGTTGCCATTGCCAGTATATGTCTTTCCAGGCCTGGCGAAGCGTTGGGAAGATGTGGCTCCGCCTGAGTTGATGGACGCGGTGCAGAGAGAGCGTATCGAGCAGTATATTGAGGATGATGGGATCATTATTGCAGACTATGAGTTGAAGGCACATTCAGTGACGTTTACGACGCATCAGCAGCCAGGATTTGTAGGAATATGTAAGTATGCATTGCGTGGACTGGATGAGCCTACGACAGAGGAAGCTCCCTTGACGGTGCGGCAGCAGTTGTGGTTATTAGGGCGGTTGGCGTTTTATTGTGGGGTGGGATATAAGACGACGATGGGGCTGGGAAGAACATACGTTCTCACAGAGTACGGAAAGCAATTAGGTAGATGAGAAATTAAGGAGTAATTTTCACTCGTAAAATCCTTGACTTTTGGAGAGTTTGATACTATCATACTTATTAAAGACTTTGTGTTGACGAAAAAGGAGAAAAATAAACATGACCTGAATCTCTTTTGGAAGATGAGCTGCTAATTAATACCAAGGTGACAGTTCTCGCAATTTGATCATTCTACCAATGACCATAAGATTGCAAACGGTCGCTTTTGACAAGAAGAGTAAAACCGGTTTGCAGTAAAATTGCGGGAGCAGTCTACCTAGTAGTATTAGTTAGCAGCTCTCCAGAAGGGAGTTTTACAGTGGACAGCAACACAGAGTCGAACGAATTTGAAATCCGAGAGGTCCTGGAAGAGGAGGAATCTCTAGACCCTACATATGGCGGCGTACTCGAAACATGGGAACCAATTAGAACAGGACCCAAACCCTTTGATGTTCAGAGTCCTGGAAGCTCAGAGCCTTCTCAAGTAACATATGCTGGAGAGGTTGAAATCTGGAAGCGAATTACAGAGGGGAAACGATGGACGCTGGCATGTTGGATTATGGGAGTGCTTACAATCTGGATCTTTGTTGGATTGATCGGCTTCCTGATTAAAGAAGATGTTCGGCTTTTATCAAGTTTGGCAGTACCTGCCTTACTAATTAAGCAGATATGCGATTACTACTTTCACTATCCTAAGAAGCGCGGTGAGAATTCGAAACCCAACTCCAGTGTTAAAACTTGGCTGAGCTGGTTTTAAGTTGGAGCGAGCTAGACTGGAGGATTAAATGGCAGAGAAACAAAAAGAACGTGTACAATTTGATTTCTCACCTGAAGCACTACAACGACTTGATGAGATCAAGAGAAAGACTGGAGCAGCAACAAGAGCAGAAACGGTAAGAAATGCTTTGAGATTGTATGAGTGGTTCGTAAATGAGGTTGACCCAGATAGTACTATCCAGGTAATCGATAAGGATAATGAGATTACCTCCAGGTTCAAGGCGACTTTACTCTTAAAATAGCCATTTCTATCATATGAAAGGCAGATATTTCTATATTGCCCGGACTAGGAAGTATCTGCCCTTCATTGACAATGAGATATAGGCTTTGTATAATCGGTTAAATATCCTTTAGGAATTGAAACTGTCTGCCTTGCTATTGTTTAGCAGCTCAACTTCACGTTGCATGAGCGGCATGTCCCGGTAGGGTTTAACGTGAATGGCAATTAAGAAGGCGAGGATGGATTAAGCTCCTCGCCTTTGCTATGCTTGAAGCAATGATCCTTTGGATTATAATGCAACAACAAGCACTTCTATCGCTTTCATAATCAGAAGATCAGAAGTATTTTTGATGAAAATTCTCATCAACTATGTTATACTACTCATGCTTGAGCTAAGCTATACTCAAACGCAAACTAGAGAGGCCGGAGGTAAGATTTTAGTGGGGAAAGCATTTGTTCTACTCGATACCGATCATATCAAAAAATATGTATTTGGTACCAACGAACTAAAAGAGATTCGTGGGGCTAGCTCCTTGCTTGATTATCTCAACCGTATAGGAATGAGAAAAATGGCAGAAGAGGTAGAGCCTTCTACACCTTTTGATGAGAGGTGTATGATTTATGCGAATGGTGGTTCAGGTTTGTTTCTGATCGATGCTGATAAAGCTGAACGCTTCGGTCGGATAGTTCAGGAAGAAGCTCGGGAGCTGACTAATGGTCAAGCATCAGTTAGTTATGTTGTGCAGGAACTTCCAAAGGGTGTGCCAGAGGGTATAGATGATCTTTTGAAGACACCAATGAAAAGTACGCTTGAACTGATTCGCTATCGCTTACGCGAAGTAAAGGGTGGTTACTTCGATGAGTTGATGCAGTATAAGTTAGATGAAATAGAGGATGAGCCTTCAGACATTATTACCCTCCCTTCCCATCCCTTTATGCGGCCTTGTGATTCATGCGGGGTTGAATATGCAAGTCCAGATGAGCAAGGGAAAAAGGTGAATCGGGATCCTGGTGAAGAGGATGAAGTGTATTGCTTTAGCTGTCAGAAGAAGCGTCGAAGAGATAGAAAAGCCAAGGATAGTATCGACCGCTATCTAGCTGGCAGTAAAGTACGTGATGAGTATCTATGGATTCACTTGATAAATGATTTACGCGCAAGGAAGTATTATTTGCCGGAAAGAGTTGAGCGTCCAGAAGATTTCAATGTTTTCCGTAATTTCAAAGGATCAAAAGATTATTTTGGCCTGATCTACGCAGATGCAAATAGTATGGGAAGGAAGATAGAGGATTGTGAAACACTAGCAGAACTCAGAGAATTTGCACGAGACGTAGATAGAGCCATCTATGATGCAGTATGTTCTGCTATTGCCAAGCATCTGAAGATTGAAGAGCATATAAAGCCAAGCAGTGAGTTGATGGATGTGCCTAAAAATCCTCTCTTTCCTTTTGATATACTTCTGCTTGGTGGAGATGATGTGATGATGGTTGTTCCGGCTTCGACAGCCTTGGATGTGGCTCTGACTATTGCCAAAGAGTTTCATAGGATAACTGCAGAGAACGCCTCTAAGAGAAAGAAGGAGCAGCTTAAAGATAGGCAGCAAAAACAAGATGAAGGACATACACTTTCTGTTGGTGTTGTACTTGCCCCTATAAAATATCCCTTCGGACTATTGCGCTCCTTAGTTGAGAGTACCTTAAAAGCTGCCAAAAAGGGAGGTACAAATGCAAAAAACACTGGCCTTTATCGGGACACGCGCATCAATTTTATGACGGTGACGGGTAGTACGAGCCTTGATTTTGATCAGGTTTATAAAGGTTTGTCTAAAAACAATGTGCCAGTGAGCATAAATGGTGATGAGCAGAAGGCGTCTTTCTATGCAACTTTGCGTCCGTATGATCCTCGACAACTTGAGGTTCTTTTGGGTGCTATCCGTGAGGGGCGTAAAAAAGGGTTGGGACGCACGAAACTTCATCAGGTGCGTGAGGCTGTGTTGAAAAAGAATCTAACGACATCGGTGAGTGATGGGTTAGCTGTATTAAGAAATTGGCGCACAGATCAGCGCAATTATGTGGTAGATCACATCTATACATTGGGTGGCATCTATCAAGAGCCTCATCGAGATGATAATAAGCTGGGAACGCTCTTTCCGCGTGTGACGTTTCCCTGGTTTGCTGATGGCGATAGTACGTATCGCACATCCCTACTGGACTTTGTAGAACTGTATGACTTTGTAGCGGGAGAGGAGGAAAGTCAGTGAGGACAATGCCTGATCGTGTACAGATAGACTACACCTTGACATTTCATGCCCCTTTTCATTGTGGCACGGGCATACGACTTGGCTTGATTGATCGCTCGATTGTACGTGATAACGATGGTTATCTGTATGTACCTGGTTCGACCTTCAAAGGGGTGCTGCGTGAGCACTGTGAGCAATTGGAACGCTTCTATGAGCCAAGTGAACAGAGCAGGTTGCTTGTGCAGAGTCCTCATGATGCCAAAGCTGCATTGCAAGGATTTGGACAAACCATCACTATGATCACACGTATCTTTGGCTCGCAGACTTATCCTGGACGCCTCTTTTTTGATGACGCTTGCCAGACTGATGAGACGAAACTTCAGTATAATAGCCCAGAAAAAGATGGGAAGGGCAAGTATAAGAACTTGCAAACGGATATTTACACACAGGTGAGACTGGATCGTCCAACACATACAGCCGTGAAGGGTGCTTTATATACAAGCGAATTTGGCACAGCTGATATCAGCTTTCACGGAAGTATTATTGGTTGGTTAGAGTGTACACCTATTAACGATGCCAACAACAGCAGCAAAGAACAAGCTCAGGATATCCCTACCTATTCTTTGCTGCTGTTGTTGGCGGGGATGCAAATGATAGAACGGCTTGGAGGCAATAAGTCTACTGGCAAAGGAAAGTGTTCCTGCGAAATTGTGAAGGTAATCTTGAATGGGCAAGAAGCGGAGTGGAAATCCTGGTTGGAGCAATTAGATGCACTTGCTAGTTATAAAGTATCGTAGGAGATATGGCGCGTGAAGTATTTTTCTCTCGAATTGAAAGCACTTTCCCCACTGGCTATACGTGCTGATCATGCGACTGGTGGAGCCGATACAGCCAAATCTATAAGTGGTACAACGCTGGCAGGAAGTTTGGCTGCTGTCTATCGACTTTGGCCTTCTGGCGATGCAAAGGGATTTGAAGCGTTGTTTCTCAGTGGCAAGCTGTCTTATCCTTATCTTTATCCTGCGCTCTTCAAAGATAGCAATTTGCATACACCAGACTTTCCGGTCTATCCATTACCGAAGACAGCACACAGCTGTAAACGCTTTTCTGGTTTCCAATACATGACAGAGGATGAAATTGAGAAGGGTGAAAAGAGGCGACATGGGGTGCGTGATGAACTGTTTGACTGGACCTTGTTTAATAGAAGTCGCGAGTTGAGCAGGAACATTAGCGATACCCTTGCGATAATGGAGAGGCATAAGTACTGCCCCGGCCTTTCAAAGGAGCTAGATTGTCAGCAGATGATGGAAGCCTTCAGTGGTTATTACAGTCGCCTTGATCGTGAACGTCTTTTAGCCGCACAGATTGATGCTCATACACGCCTGCAAACTCGTACCGGAATTAATCGTCAGTCAGGCACGGTTGAGGAGGGTATTTTATACAATCGGCAAGTGTTTGATGACGGCATGCGCTTCTGGGGTGTGGTCAGGGTAGATGATGAGAATGATAGTAAGCTTGCAGAGGAATTTCAAACCTTGCTCACGCAGATAGGGAACTCACGCTTAGTGCGTGTAGGTACTGGCAGGACAAGGGGCTTAGGGAAGGTTTCCCTCACAATGACACCGGTCAAGGACGAAGCACACAGTTTGGACACATTCAAAGAAAAGCTCGTGAAATTTAATAACTCACTGCGCCAGGAGGCTGAGGCAATTGGGTTGAAGGATCACCTCCAGCCATTTTACTTTGCCTTGACACTGCATTCGCCAACGATTCTGTATGATGATTTGCTCAGGTATCGTGGGCGTATTGATGTCCCAATGCTGGCAGAGCTTGCTGGTCTTTCTCCAGAACTATTTCCTGCAAAAATGTTTCAGTTGGTCTATCAAACTGCGAGCATACGCAGGATAACAGGTTGGAATGAACTATGGGGAACACCGCGAATGAATGAGTATGCGATAGATACGGGTTCTGTCTTTATGTTTGCCTGTTTACAGCCTTTGAATGATACGTTGTTTAATACGTTAGTGCAGTCACTGTTCAGGCTAGAGGAACAGGGTATAGGTCAGTGTAGGGGTGAAGGCTTTGGGCGTGTATGTGTGTCTGATCCATTTCATCGGGAGGTAAAGCTGGTATGAACTTTGAACTGAAAATTATTCGCGAAGTGAGTATACAGGCGGAAGATTTCTACAACGATGCCGTAAATCTGGGTGATCACGCAGCGTTTACACTCAAGGGATCACATCGTTCACAAATGACAGCCTTGGAGAACATTGCTGAGAGTACCTTCAAGACCTCGGATGTGCTTGACTACGTTAAGAAGCAAACGGCACGCTTTTCCTACTGGCGTCAAGGTGTGCCAGGAGGCCCCAATGAAGGTTTTGGAGAACGCCTCAAGAACTATCTAGAGGGTAAATTGGTAGAGAGACGCGACTTTATTTGTGGAGATGACAAGCTAAAAATTCAGGATATGCAGGAACGCCGCCGTGTTCATCTGTTACTCATGCGTCAATTTATCCGCCAAATGGTGGTTGAATATGAGTATCAGGTCAATATTGACAGCAAAAAGAAGGGGGCGTAGTGATAATGCTCTCAACAGAACAGGTGAAGAAAATAGGCTTATTGAGTGATACCGTTCTGTATCCTGAGGCGGTGGCCTTTGTACGACAGCTTATGCAGAAAGAGCAATGCGATCCATTGCCTACTAGCCAGGTAAATGGGCTACTCAATGTGGCAACGTCTGCTACCTATGATCAGTTGCATACGTTTGTGGTTCATCAGCGCGACCGTGATTGGCCTGCCTCTAAGCGAGACATCAAGACGTTTTATACGGCTTTAGAGAAATTCCTGACCACGATGCAGACGAGGCGCATAAGAAGTGAATTTCATCTGCTGACAGACGGGCTCAATACACGGCAGGCGAAACAAGAGGCGGATACCGTGATGTTGCTATTGATGCAGAATTTTATTCAGCATCTGGTGGCAGAGAATGGACTGTTTGTGGCAGCAGATGCTGACGCGAGAATGCGTGAGCGAGGGAATAGGAGATAGATACGCATATGGTTGCACGGTTAAATCGCTATGAGTTACAAAACCGCTATGTATTTCAGGGGCAGTTGATCATGCAGACAGCTCTCCATATTGGCGGTGGTAAAGTCACGTTGAGCGGTAGTGATAGCCCTGTCGTTCTCACACCGGAAGAGATACCCTTCATTCCAGGTTCAAGTTTTAAGGGAGCATTGCGTAGTACCGTTGAGAAGCTGGTTCCTGGCCTCCCTGGCGATTTGTTCTCATGTGGCCTGATTGAACTAAATGATCAGGAAGAAACAGAGGCACAGAAAGAGGGTAGAAGGATATGTTCTACTGCCCGGCAGAAAGCCATTGTGAAGAAACGGCGTGATAATCCAGGGCAAGAAGCAGAAATTCTCAGGCAGGCACGGGCTGACCTCTGCAATACTTGTCAGTTATTTGGTTCACCCTATGCCGCCTCATCTATTAACGTCAATGACCTGTATATGCCAAATAGAGAATGGGCCGGTATCATTCAGAGACGTGACGGTGTAGCAATTGACCGCGATAGTGAGAAGGCCAAAGACCGCCTGAAATATGATTTTGAGGTTGTGCCAGCAAGTGCGACATTTAATCTTGAAATCACATTGGAGAATGCCACGCTACAAGACTTGCAACTTGTATGCGTAGGGTTAAGCGAGTTTGTACATGGTTTTGGAGTTATTGGTGGCAAACGTTCACGTGGTCTAGGAGCTTGTCGCCTCACCGATTTGCAGGTCTCTGCACTTGAATTAGTGGGTGATGGTATTGATGGGGATGAGCGCAAAAAGAGGTTGAGAAATTATCTACTCAATCGGACGTTTTCTTCCATCGAGACCGGTGAGGCATTTTTGAACAGATATATCGATAGCATTTTTTAAGTAGAGGCAAGGAGCAAGCCGTTATGTTGAAAAAATTGGTGAATGAGGCATATTTTACGCTACGTATTACGACGACGGGGCCATTGCTTATAAAGTCTGGTTATGCCTCTGTCAGTGGGCCCGATATGACGCCTGTATTAACGTTCCGCAATGGCAAACAGGAAGTGTTCTTGCCAGGTAGCTCGCTCAAAGGTGTGTTTCGCAGTCATATTGAAAAGATTGTGTGTAGCATTAAACCGCGAGTAGTCTGTTATCCCTTTGAGGGCAATGATGATAAGCAGGCGGCCATCAGTCAAAGACAGCGCGACTACCGGGAATCCTGTGGGGCCATGTTTACAGAACGAGCCAAACGGAGCGAGGAAGAACGGAAAAGACTTGAAGAGCAAACTGATCTGGTTTATAAAGAGTCGTGTCCAACCTGTCGGCTTTTTGGCTCAACGTTCTTTATCGGACGTGTTGCTATTGGTGACGCCTATTTGGTCTCACCAGAGGTGAAAGAGCAGCGCGATGGCGTGGGAATTGATCGTTTGACGGGCGGTGCCAGTTACGGAGCCAAATTTGAGTTGGAGGTAGTCAGTACTGGTGTGGTCTTTGAGACAGATATTCACCTGCGAAATTTTGAGGTATGGCAACTGGGCATGCTGTTCGTTGTTCTGCAGGATATGGAAGATGAACTGATACGCATTGGTTCGGGCCGTTCGCGTGGTTTGGGTAAGATCACAGCGGCTATCAGCACTGAGGGGAAGAATGGGCGTCCAGGTGGTTTGGTCACCAGTACTATTCGTGGCCATGATGAACCTGCTGACGAGCTGTGGGGTCTGGGACGCTGGCTTGGTGATAGTAGCTATGGGACGATAGCAGATAAAAATGGTAAGAATGCTGATCTCCTGAAACTGACATCACCGGTGGAACGGACTGACCGCGGCATTCGGCGCATGCGCGTCTTCACAGGGACAGAGTTGGATACGTTACGAGACGCTGCAATTGAAAAGTTTCTCACACGTATGCAAGCATGGCCATCCTATCCATTGCCAGCTGCGCAGGCGAGACGTTAACCAGAGAAGGGATGGAATGGGCAATGGAGCTAATGGAAATGACGGAGAGGGTATATAGAGGGCCTGTCGATGATATTGCAAAACTGATCGCCGCCTGTCAGTTTTCATCAGGGCCGGATGTCTTCTTCTTGGGGGAGAGACTTCCTCTGAGAATCATTGTTGACTCAGAAGAGCGACAGGAGTTACTCTGTTTTAGGTACTTTGATAAGGACATACCCTTTGCTTTCTATACCTCTGGTCGTATCTTTTCGCGAGATTTTGAGTTACGCTGGGACAAAGTCGATGGTAAGGCCGTACAGGCTGTGTATGTTGGTGCTGAGCGACGTCTACCATCGTTAAATGAGTACCCGCTGGACAAGTTGAACCTGAAAAGAAAGAAAGACCCAACCTACTACTACCTCTTTGGCAAACGTCTAGAAGAAAAAGAGCTTGAGCAGATTGGGAAGCCTGCGGAGCCGGGAGATTTTGCTGAAGTGCGTATACCGCGCCTGTTGCGTTATCCGAAGCGTGAGGGAGCAGAACGTCTTTGTCTTGAGGTACACGAATATGTTGAGGAAGCAACTGGTGAAGTCAAATTGTTCCGTTTTGCCAGTTTGGAACCACCGAAGAAGGAAGTAGAGGGCGGCAAGTTATGAATCCGTATGATTTTGCGCGTGTTGACTGGAATCGACCGCCCGAACGTCGTCAACCTGTTTGGCATCACCGTCTCGTTGGTCGAGGCGATCAAAAGCTCTACTCGGGTTCAATAGAGGTGAATGTTTATGCAGAAACACCGCTCTTCATTTCTGATCCACGAGCCGTTTCTCAAGACCCGCGTAGGCCAGCTCAATCGATCAAGAATAAGCAAGGGGAGTATATCATTCCTGGCAGTTCACTCAAGGGCATGTTGCGCTGTGTAGTAGAGACATTGGGTAATGGCTGTTTTACCCTCTTCGATGGCAACTATGAGCAAGAAAGAAGAAATGAATACAAAGCACCTTACAGAAACCTGATAGCCCAACCATTTTTACATTGCTCTGATAACGCCAATCTCTGTATAGCGTGCCGTATCTTTGGTATGCTCAAAGAGCGTGCCAGCGGTATATTTCTTGGCAAGATCAATATTGGTGATGCTTGTGCCTATTCCGACAAGGTGAAGTTGTATAAACCCATTTATACAGTGCCTCTCATGACCCCTAAACCCCATCATCGTGACTTCTATCTTGATCCATCGCAGAAGCGTATAGCTGGGCGTAAATACTACTTTCATCATTCACCAGATATAGAACCAATTATGGCAAGAGGCCCTCTACGTTTAGGCAATGTCACCAATCGCTACATTCAGCCGCTGGATTACGATACCATGTTCCATTTCCGTCTAGATTTTACGAATCTGGAGGCTGACGAATTTGCTGCACTCCTTCTTGCTATTGCTCTAGAGAAAGATATGCGTCACAAAATTGGCTCCTGCAAACCATTGGGGTTAGGCTCAATCTATCTCGATCCAGTAAGCCTAACACTTGTAGACTACGCAGCTCGTTATAGCCCATCTGGGAAGGAGCGTAGCAAGACGGTGCTACAAGGCAATGAGATGTGGAACGTCTTCTACGACCATATTGACGATTTTTCCAGCAAGCAGCTGATTCAGATTGCGATGAATGATCTGCGGCGCATCTGGCGTTGGCTCCCTAATCCCGATGTAGACTACTACTACCCAAGCAAACGCGATTGGTTTGATACATCCGATAGCATAGGAAAACGCATTGCAGATACACGTGATGTACCTGAGCAAAGATACTAAGATTATTTGACTTTGCTTTGAAGGGTGTGTATACTTGCGCTAGTTGATGGGCTATTCTAACAGGATTGAAATGGTGGTGTTGCTCGTTTCAGTGATGAAGGATTTAAAAATGTCGTCGATGGTATGGTGAAAGTAATAAAGCTATCGAGTGTCCATAGCTTACCTGATCCGACAGCAAAGAGAGGGATGTTGATGGTCTATCTTGATCAACTGGTTGAAACAGTCAAATCACACATGCAACCGCCCCCTCGTGCTATAGCAACGGCAAATACGCTTCAGCAGTTGAGTATCTTTATCCCAAATGATGTAACGCTAGCTGATTTGGTCGTGGGATGGCGAATGCTTTCTCATGCTTCTCAACAGCAGGAAGAGCCAGCGATAGCACAACGTCGTGTTACCTGTGGCGAGCTAGCAGAGATGGCTTCTCAGTTCACTGGCGAGCAAGGAAACTTGGCTCAGGCCATCAGGACTTGGCATATATGGGTGGAAGCTTTTAAAAATAGCAACGATCCCAGGCAAGCGACTATGGCAAGGACCTTTACACGCGAGCTAGCGGAACTGCAAGAAGCCACACATGATTGAGCATTATTGAGGGCTTATCTAAATTTAGATGAAAGTTGATTGAAGCCGCTATGACACTAGAACAGACACAGCCGATAGAAGTTTTTTGCTCTTATGCTCCTGAAGATGGAGAATATCTCAAGGAGCTAAAAAGACATTTGACCATTTTGGAGCGAGAGGGATTGATAAAAGTTTGGTATGACGAAAAGATCAGTGCGGGAAGAAATAAAATACAAGAGATTGAGGCACATTTAAATGCTGCTCGCCTCATTCTGTTATTGATAAGTCAAGATTTTATATCTTCTACTCATCATTATGATTTTGAAGCAAAGCGTGCTCTAGAGAGGCAGAAGGCTGGAGAAACTCGTATCATACCTATAATTCTTCGCCCGAGTTCTTTGGGAAGAGCTTGGTTTACTGAACTTCAAACTCTACCTAAGAATGGGCAACCAGTTACCATCTGGCCCAATCGCGATGAGGCATTTGCAAATGTTGTTAAAGATATACGTGAAGTAGTTGATGAAATAATGTTTTCATCTCAAACAACATCAGCTATGGAGCGTCCTGCTACAGCATTTCTTAGTTACAAGCATGAAGACAGTGAGGCGGTTAAATATTTACAACTGCAACTCAATATACGAGGTATCCGAGTTCAGCAGCATGTTCTGGATGATGGCTCCACTAAGGATGAGATTGTATATATGATTGAACAAGAGTCAGATGCTTGCGTACTTTACATTACTCATGAAAGCCTCGCGTCTTATTCTTTATGGAATAATGTCATACCTGCTGCCCTGAAACGTCGGGCGCATAACAGTGCATTTACTATCACATTTATCTTGCAAGGTGTCTCATTTGAGAAAGTCCAGCAACTCTGTAGTCCACATGGTTATCAGTTAGGGAAAGTTCATAGAGTTCAACTGCCTAATAGTATCACTAATGAAACGGTGGGGGAGTTTAAACAGAAACTTCAGCAGGCGGCAAAAGATATATTGAAGGCCGCATTTGACATGCGGTGGCGACGTGTAGGAGCAGATCATAGTTATGTACCTCATATATGTTTTAGGACCTTTAACTATGAGCCGTCAACATCAAGCCTTGATCTCGATCTTGATTGGGCAGAGTTTTTTAAAGGAAAAAATCAAGCACCAACTGAGGCGGAGTGGCGAGATGCAGATTTGTTAACAGCTCTTTACGATGTGAAGAATGTACTGAGTTCTAAAGTAGTAAGTCGTAGACTCCACGTTTTTCTGAAAGCACGGTTACCAGCGGCTTTTGCATTTGGATTTGCATTTCTGGATCGTACCTCTTTTGAATTAGAGCTTGACGATGGTAATAAAGAAAATGGTATCTGGCACACTGACGCTACACCTTCTAATGACATATTGCAACTTATAAATGTAGTTCGTCGTACTAATGATGGTGATTCGCGAGTAGCAGTAGTAGAATTAGCTATACCTCGTCCGATTGAAAGTTCTGTTGGGCCTAATCTTACATCGTTTGGCCTCTCATATAGTCATCATGTACAAATAGGGACTAAAGATCGTATTAAGGATGCAGCACAAGCTGTGGCAGTGGCTCAGCAGATCAGGGAGGAATTGGAACGTTTGGTTGACTATGAACGCGTCTCGCGTATTCACGTTTTTGCGTTGTTACCTGTTAATTTAGCTGTCATGGTAGGTCGTTTACTGAATGCGCTTCGTCCCATTACCTTCTATCACTATGTGTCTGGCAAGGAGACTTATGTGCCAGTTTGTACTCTGGGGTAATCTGGCCCGAACGCCAGTTCTTTCTGACAACATGCCTCTCTACAGAGCCTGACATCACACGCAGCATCCATTCAAGGATACCAGGCTCACGCATGCTGACATCGAATGGCTGCTTATTGTGCACGAGGATAAGCTGAAGTTAAAGGCTAAATGTTGTTAACGAGGCAAACTCCAGTGTCAGTGGCTCTACACGGCCCAACTTCACCAGCTTTGCTTGCTCGACCAACTGAGCAAACGAGGTGAAACCAGCCCACTGCGAAGAATGGTCAGATCCGGCAACGACCTCTTCAAGTAAGAACGTCCGTTTGCCAATCTGCATAAAAGGAGGGTTGCTGCGCTCTGCTCCTTTCCCCATCAAACCTCAACGGTTTTAGCCTACACCACTTGGGGAGACGATGACGGGAAGTCATACACCTTGCGCAATTCTTGGAAAGAGCTAGGTTATTGGACGAATGACACCTTTTGGCATTATACTTAATGCTGAAGCGGTTATTGTTCGTTGGAGCAGGAGTACACATATGATAACTTTTCCTGAATCGCACCAGGACCTCCTCAAAGCGGATGTGGCCATGCTGGCCACGATTGGGCAAGATGGATATCCACAAGTTACAGCGCTCTGGTTTTTGTTCGACGAGGACGCGACACTCAAGCTGTCGCTCAACAGCACCCGCCAGAAGGTGAAAAATCTCCAAGCGCATCCGCAATGCACGTTCTTTATCCTCGACACGGCCAATCCGTACCGCACGCTGGAGGTCCGAGCGCGGGCGCAGATCATGCCGGATGCGGATTATGCGTTTGCTAAGAAATTGGGTGCCAAATACGGTGGAGCCGATCTCAGTACCAACGACCGTCCGGGTGAGACGCGTGTTGTCGTCTCGCTCCAGCCCATCAAAGTGAATACATGGGGGTAGGTGAGCATCGGCTCTGCGCCGCGCCAAGTTGTGTTGCAAAAACACCGCTGCTCTGGTTGTCATTCGTCAGAATTAGCGGCCGTTTTCTGCCATGATTAATGTCAGTAATTGGCTTACGAGCGACCTTGAGGCGGTTTTTGACCATCAGTCTCTGCCGCTCTCTCCTTGGTGAGTGGAGCCGAAAAAGATGAGCTATGATGACGAGGCACATTATATGGCAGAAACTTTCATCAAAAATCGTCTCAAGGCTCACGTCAAGCCAATTGTTGGCATTTTATCTGGCAGAAACGCGCCAGGTTATTGGACAAATGACACCGATAAGGAGGAAGTGTTGTGGTGATCACTATTGTTGGTGTGGATGCCTATGACATTCGTTTCCCGACGTCGCGGACCCTGGCCGGTTCTGATGCCATGAATACCGCCCCGGATTATTCGGCGGCCTACGTGGTTCTGCGGACGGACCATCCCGCGGGCCTGGAAGGGCACGGCTTGACCTTCACCATTGGGCGTGGGAACGAGGTCTGTGTCGCCGCGATCCGGGCGCTGGCCCCACTCGTCATTGGGCGCACCCTGGAGTCGTTTACCTCTGATATGCGCGCCTTCTGGCGACATATCACAGGCGATAGTCAATTGCGCTGGATTGGGCCGGAGAAGGGGGTTATTCACCTGGCCACCGCTGCAGTGGTCAACGCAGTCTGGGATATCTGGGCCAAGGTCGAGGGCAAGCCGCTCTGGAAGCTGCTTAGCGATATGGAGCCGGAAGAGCTTGTCTCCTGCATTGATTTCCGCTACATTATGGATGCCCTGACTCCTGACGAGGCGCTAGATATACTACGTCAGCAGGTTCCAACTAAAGGGCAGCGCGAGGCGGAGATGTTTCAGCAAAGCTTCCCCGCCTATACAACTGGGGCTGGCTGGTCGGGTTACAGTGATGAGCAGATGCGCTTGCTGTGTCGTGAGGCACTGGGCAGCGGCTGGCAGCACTTCAAATTAAAGGTCGGCCTCAGCCTGCAAGACGATCTGCGCCGGGCACGTATCATGCGTGAAGAGATCGGGCCGGAGCGAACTTTGATGTTCGACGCCAACCAGGTATGGGAAGTGAACGAGGCTATCACCACCATGCAGCACCTGGCAGCCTTCGACCCTCTCTGGATTGAGGAGCCAACCAGTCCAGACGACATTCTTGGTCACGCTGCAATTGCGCGTGCAATAGCCCCCATCAGGGTTGCCACCGGTGAGCATGTGCAGAATCGCATCATCTTCAAGCAACTATTTCAAGCCAATTCCATCGGCATCTGCCAGATTGATGCCTGTCGCGTCGGCGGGGTAAACGAAGTCCTGGCGATTTTGCTTATGGCCGCCAAGTTCGGCATCCCGGTCTGCCCACATGCGGGCGGAGTTGGCCTATGTGAATACGTGCAGCATCTCTCGCTCTTCGACTACATCGCGATTAGCGGCTCGTTGGAGAACCGCATGATCGAGTACACCCCCCACTTGCACGAGCATTTTATCGACCCGGTCGTCGTCAAAGATGGGCACTATATGCCCCCACACGCGCCGGGATATAGTGTGACGATGTATCCTGCATCCATTGCTGCCTACTCCTATCCCAATGGGTCGGCGTGGGCAGGTGAAAGGAGATAGGTAGCTATGCACAGGGTTGGACAGATCATAGGCCTGAAGCCGGACCAGATCGAAGCGTACGAACGCCTGCACACCGCCGTTTGGCCCGAAGTGCTGGCGATGATTTCCGCGTGCAACATTCGCAACTATAGCATTTTTCGCCACGGTGAGCTGCTCTTTGCTTATTTTGAATATGTGGGCGACGATTATGAGGCCGATATGGCGAAGATGGCTGCCGATCCCAAGACGCGTGAGTGGTGGACATGGACTGAGCCGATGCAGGTGCCATTGGAGACGCGGGCGCCTGGCGAGTGGTGGACCACGATGAAGGAAGTATTTCATGTGGACTAACGGCGGGAAATAGGTGAGGGCGGGTGACCACAAGGGCTGACACGGGTAGGTTTTTTCA
>WNGL01004038.1_pt1 | contig 17666 bp, 23 predicted proteins | sample 5400591 | NCBI WGS metagenome assembly WNGL01 (sample SAMN13153377, study PRJNA577476) | soil metagenome | isolation source: 80 cm soil or saprolite under Garry oak tree replicate 1 | place: USA:California | collected 2016-06-15 | reverse complement strand
CTGCTCGCACAATGACAGGGCGCATCGTGGAGCTACTGCGCGCGCTCGGCGCGCGCATCGTGAACAACTGGATCTGGCGTCTCGGGTTCGCGTGCCGCTTCCTGTGGTTCACGCTCAAGGAGTCGGGGCCGAGCTTTCGGCGCTTCCACCTTACGGTTCGTGAAATTTATTTCACCGGTGTGCTCTCGCTCATCATCATTCTCGTGTCGGGGCTGTTCGTCGGGATGGTCCTGGGGCTGCAGGGTTACGACACGCTGGTGCGGTACGGTTCCTCCGAGGCGCTCGGGGTGCTCGTAAGCCTTTCTCTGGTTCGCGAGCTAGGCCCTGTCGTCGCAGGACTGCTCTTTGCCAGCCGCGCCGGGAGCGCGATCACGGCGGAGATCGGCCTGATGAAGGCGACCGAGCAGCTCTCCGCGATGGAGATGATGGCCGTCGACCCCATCGCTCGCGTGGTCGCGCCCCGCTTTTGGGCCGGTGTGATTTCCATGCCTCTTCTCGCGGCGCTATTTTCCGCGATGGGGGTGTTCGGCGGTTACCTCGTTGGCGTGCGGCTGATCGGCGTCGATGAAGGCTCATTCTGGTCGCAGATGCAGGCAGCCGTGGATTTTCGCGAGGACGTCTTGAACGGCGTGATCAAGAGCCTGGTTTTCGGCGTGGCAGTGACCTGGATAGCCGTTTATGAAGGGTACGATGCGCCGCCGACCGCCGAAGGCGTGTCGGGCGCGACTACGCGCACGGTGGTCACTTCGTCGCTCGCGATCCTCGCGCTCGACTTTGTACTCACGGCACTGATGTTCAGAGGACACTAAGTCATGATGACGCGCAAAGAGTTGGACTTGTGGGTCGGGATTTTCGCGGTGATCGGCATCGGCGCGATGCTCTTCCTGTCGCTGAAGGTGGCGAACCTCGCTTCTTTTTCGGCAGCGGATTCGTATCAGATCACCGCCAAGTTCGACAACATCGGGGGGCTCAAGGTCCGTGCGCCGGTGAAAAGCGCGGGTGTCGTCGTCGGCCGGGTCGGCGAGATCCGTTTCGACAACGAGAGCTTCGAGGCCGTGGTGGCGCTGAACATCGACGGCCGCTATCAGTTTCCAAAGGACAGCTCCGCGAAGATCCTGACTTCGGGCCTGCTGGGCGAGCAGTATATCGGCCTTACGGCCGGCGGCGATTCGGTCAGCCTGAAAGGCGGCGATACCTTGAAACTCACGCAATCTGCGGTGGTGCTCGAAAATCTCATCGGTCAGTTCCTGTACAATAAAGCCGCCGAAGGGGACGGCAAGAAGTAAGGATTGGAAGCCGGCCGCGTGGTAAATGCTAAGAGGCTGTGCGGGGTGCTCCTCGTGGGAACCCTGGCTGGCTGCGCCACTTCTGGGGGCAACCCGGCCGACCCTCTCGAGCCGCTCAACCGGGTGGTGTTCAGCTTCAACGATGCGGCGGACCGGGCGGTGATCAAGCCGGTGGCAAGAGCCTACCGTGCCATGCTGCCGGGGATTGTCCGTACCGGTGTTTCCAATTTCTTTTCCAACCTCGAGGACATTTGGATTTCGGTGAACGACGTGCTGCAAGGTAAATTTCAGGAAGGGGTAGACGACTTCGGCCGGGTTCTTTTCAATTCGACGTTCGGGATCGCCGGCATTTTCGATTTCGCCTCCGAGCTTGGATTGCAAAAGCACAACGAGGATTTCGGCCAAACCTTGGGCTCTTGGGGTGTCGGCAGCGGCGCGTATCTGGTTCTGCCGATCCTCGGTCCCTCCAGCATCCGCGACGGTTTCGGCCTGCTACTGGACACGCAGGCCGATCTCGTGTTCTATGTCGACGGAGTTCCCGTGCACAACTCGCTCTACGGGACACGCGCGATCAGCAATCGTGCCAACCTGCTCGACGCCTCGAGCGTTATTGACCAGGCGGCGCTCGACAAGTACTCCTTCGTGCGCGATGCCTGGCTGCAGCGTAGACGCAACCTCGTCTATGACGGCAACCCCCCGCGAGAGCGAGAAGAGCCCGATGATGAACCCACCAAGTGACCAGAATCCTATCGCCATGAAAATCTCATCCTACGTGCTCTTTGCATTGCTGATTCCCGCCGCACAGGCCCAGCAGCCCGCGCCCGACGTTCTGGTGAAATCGATCAGCGAGGAGGTCGTCGCCATCCTCAAGAAGGACAAGGACATTCAGTCGGGAGATTCGAAAAAGGTCGTCGAACTGATCGAGACCAAGGTCGTCCCTCATTTCGATTTCATCCGAATGACCCGGATCGCCATGGCGCGCAACTGGCGGCTCGCCTCGCCGGAGCAGCAAAACGTTCTCGCCGACGAATTCAAAACGCTGCTGGTTCGGACTTATTCGACGGCGATCTCCAATTACCGCGACCAGCAGATCGATTACAAGCCCTTGCGCGCCAAGCCAGAGGATACAGAGGTTACCGTGAGATCCGACGTGAAGCCATCGGGGTCATCACAGCCGGTTTCAATCGACTACGAGATGGAGAAAACTCCCAACGGGTGGAAAGTCTACGACGTCAAGGTCGGCGGGGTGAGCTTGGTTACCACCTACCGCGACACCTTCGCCGGGGAAGTTCGCGACCACGGCGTGGACGGCCTGATCAAATCGCTCGCTGCGAAAAACCGCCAGCCTGAGCGCTCGAAAGCGGGCAAAACGTGATCCGTCGAGAGGGCGACTCGCTCATTCTCGAAGGCCCGGTGACGCTGGGTACCGTACCGGGGCTGGTCGGACCGGCGGAAGAACATCTGCGGCACGGCGCGCGCGTGGTTGATTTCCGCAACGTGACCGACGTCGATTCCGCCGCGGTAGCCCTCGCCCTGGAGTGGCTGCGTCGGGCCGCAGAAAGCAGGAGCGGACTGCGCCTCGCCAACTTGCCCGCTGCGATGCAGAACCTCGCCAAGCTCTACGGAGTCTCCGAGCTGCTTCAGTCGGCTTCCAGCTGATCTTTTCGCGCGGGCGACCACCGGCAAGGTCGCTGCCTTCCAGAACTTCTTCATCATTGGAACGACGCTCGTGATGCTCAAGCGCGGCTACAGATTGTAGGCACTGGTATGGTGACGCCGGAGCAGGTTCAAAGCTACATCGAGAAAGGGCTGCAGTGTCGCGAGGTGCGCGTCGTGGGTGACGGAGAGCACTTCGAGGCGCTCATCGTGAGCGAAGCGTTCCGCGGCAAGGGCCGGGTCCAGCGGCATCAGCTCGTGTACGCTGCGCTCGGCGAGCGCATGCGGGAGGAGATTCACGCCCTGTCGATGCATACGCTGACCCCCGAAGAAGCGGCGGATGGATAAGCTCATCATCCAGGGAGGCGTTTCGCTCTCGGGTGAGATCCGCGTTTCGGGCGCGAAGAATGCGGCGCTCCCGCTCATGTGCGCGGGCTTGCTCACGAGCGAGGATCTCACGCTCTCCAACGTGCCGCACCTGAGGGACGTGAGCACCATGCTCCGGCTGCTCGCGCAAGTCGGGGTGGAAGTCTCGCTCGACGACCGGCTGGGTTTGTCCCTGAGGGCGGAGCGTCTGTCCGATCCGTTGGCCCCCTACGACCTGGTGAAGACCATGCGCGCCTCGATCCTGGTTCTCGGGCCGCTCCTCGCGCGCTGCGGCGAGGCTCGAGTGTCGCTCCCCGGTGGATGTGCCATCGGGACGCGCCCGGTGGACTTGCACGTCAAGGGGCTAGCAGCGCTCGGCGCCGAAATATCCGTCGAGCAGGGTTACATCTCGGCGAAGGCAAAGCGGCTGAAAGCGGCCCGCATCCTGATGGATCTGGTGACCGTCACGGGGACCGAGAACCTCATGATGGCGGCCTGCCTTGCAGAGGGCACGACCACGCTCGAGAATGCCGCGCGCGAACCCGAAGTCGTGGACCTTGCCCACTGCCTCTCGGCAATGGGGGCGCGAATCAGAGGGGCAGGAACCGACGTGATCACGATCGAAGGCGTAGCCCGGCTGCACGGGGCGCAGCACCGCATCATGCCCGACCGCATCGAAACCGGAACCTTCCTCGCGGCGGTCGCGGCGACTGGGGGCCGAGTCACGCTGCACGACACGAACGCCGGGATCCTCGACGCGGTGCTCGAAAAACTGCGCGAAGCGGGCGCGGAGCTGCACGTGGGTGAGGGAAAGCTCTCGCTCACCATGCGGGGGAGGCCCAAGGGGGTCAATGTCCGGACCGCCCCCTATCCGGCGTTCCCGACCGACATGCAGGCACAGCTGATGGCGCTCGACGCGATAGCGGAAGGCACTGCCGTCATCACCGAGACCATTTTCGAGAACCGGTTCATGCATGCCCTGGAAATGCAGCGTCTCGGCGCCGACATCGAGATCTCGGGGAACACCGCGATCGTGCGCGGAGTCGGCAGGCTGCAGGGCGCGACCGTCATGGCGACCGACTTGCGTGCTTCGGCGAGCCTCGTCATCGCGGGTCTGGTTGCCGAAGGTGAGACCCGAGTCGATCGGATCTATCACCTCGATCGTGGCTACGAGTGCATCGAGGAGAAGCTCGCGCAGTTGGGTGCGCGCATCAAGCGGGTTCCTTGAGCTGAGCATAGCACCGAGAAGCGCTGGAACCATTCCGGAATTTCGGAACACCATGAAAAATAAGGTTTTCCTTCGCGGTCTTCGCGTTCTTTGCGGTAAAATCTTTTTTTGGCCATTCAACCGTGATCACCCTCGCGCTCTCCAAAGGCCGGATTTTCGATGAGACTCTACCGCTGCTTGCCGCAGCGGGAATCGAGACGCTCGACAATCCCGACACCTCGCGCAAACTCATTCTGAGCACGAGCCGCCGCGACCTGCGGCTGCTCATCGTGCGTGCAGCCGATGTTCCGACTTACGTCCAGTACGGTGCGTCTGAGCTCGGCGTCGCAGGCAAGGACGTGCTTCTTGAGCACGGCGGCGAGGGACTGTACCAGCCGCTCGACCTGGGTATCGCATCGTGCCGCATGATGGTCGCCGTTCCGGAAGGCTTCGACTATGCTGGCGCCGTGCGCCAGGGCGCGCGTCTGCGCGTGGCGACCAAGTACATGCAGACCGCACGCGAGCACTTTGCGGCCAAAGGCGTGCACGTCGACCTGATCCGGCTCTACGGCTCGATGGAACTCGCGCCGCTCGTGGGTCTCGCCGACGCGATCGTCGATCTGGTCTCGAGCGGCGATACCTTGCGCGCCAATCGCTTGCGCGCGGTCGAGGAGATCCGACCGATCAGCGCCCGCCTCATCGTCAACCAGGCTGCGCTCAAACTCAAACGCGACGCCATCCAGCCGCTCCTCGACCAGTTCACGAAAGCCGCGGCGACGCATGCCTGAGATCACACGTCTCTCGACCGTCCAAGCCGGTTTCGGCGAGTTGCTCGCGAAGCTCATTGCATTCGACTCGATACTGGACGGGGAAGTAGAGCGCGCGGTCGCGGCGATCTGCGACGACGTTCGCGCGCGCGGCGACGCCGCAGTGCTCGAGTACACGGAGCGTCTCGATCGGCTCAAGGTTGCGCGCGTGGCCGATCTGGAGATCTCGCGACGCGAGCTCGAAAGGGCGCGCTCGCGGCTGGAACCCGGCCAGCGCAAGGCGCTCGAGCAGGCCGCGGCGCGCATACGCCGCTTCCACGCGCGCCAGCGCGCAACATCGTGGCAATTCACCGAAACCGACGGCACGGCTCTCGGCCAGCGGATTACGCCGCTCGAACGAGCCGGGCTGTACGTGCCCGGCGGCAAGGCGGCCTATCCGTCCTCGGTGCTGATGAACGCTCTACCTGCGAAAGTCGCAGGCGTCGGGGAGCTTGTCATGGTGGTGCCGACGCCCTCCGGCGAGCGCAACCCCCTGGTACTCGCGGCGGCGGCGATCGCCGGCGTCGATCGCGTGCTCACCATCGGCGGCGCGCAAGCGATCGCAGCGCTCGCCTACGGCACGCAGAGCATCCCGCAGGTGGACAAGATCGTGGGTCCGGGCAACGCTTATGTGGCGGCGGCGAAGCGCCGCGTATTCGGCACGGTGGGTATCGACATGATCGCCGGGCCTTCGGAGATCCTCATCATCTGTGACGGCGCGACCGATCCCGACTGGATCGCGATGGACCTGTTTTCCCAGGCCGAACACGACGAATCGGCGCAGGCCATCCTTCTTTGTCCCGACGCGGACTTCATCGAGCGTGTGGCGACGAGCGCCGGGAAGCTGCTCTCCGCGATGCCGCGGCGGCACGTGATCGCGGCGTCGCTCGCGCGGCGCGGAGCGCTCATCCGGACCCGGAGTCTGGAAGAAGCCTGCGACATCGCCAACCGGATCGCTCCCGAGCACCTGGAGCTCTCGGTTGCGGAACCGAGGAAGTGGCTGAAGAGGATCCGCCACGCGGGCGCGATTTTCCTGGGCCGTCATACTTCCGAGGCTCTGGGCGACTATTGCGCGGGGCCCAACCACGTGCTGCCGACTTCGCGCACGGCCCGGTTTTCCTCACCCCTGGGGGTGTACGACTTTCAGAAGCGCTCGAGCGTCATTTCGGTCTCACGCAAAGGGGCGCAAAGCCTCGGGCGCCTCGCGGCTACGCTCGCGCGAGGCGAGGGCTTGCAGGCGCACGCGCGCTCGGCTGAGCTGAGGCTTGAGGGAGATTCCGAGGACAAGCCGTGAGGGCAGGTCCCGAACAAGTCATCCGCGACGATGTCCGCGCGATGAGCGCATACACCGTCGTCCCCGCGGAAGGACTGGTCAAGCTCGACGCGATGGAAAACCCGTACCGGTTGCCGGAGACCCTGCGGCGCGAGATCGGCGAAGCCGTGGCAGACGCGGAGATCAATCGCTATCCCGATCCGACTGCGCCAGCGCTGATGAAGCGTCTGCGCAAAGTGATGGGAGTCGGCCCCGAGTACGACATTCTTCTGGGCAACGGCTCAGACGAGATCATTCACATCATCGCCCAAAGCGTGGCCCGCCCGGGGGCCGTGGTACTCGCGCCCCGCCCCAGCTTCGTGATGTTCAGCGTGTACGCGCAGCTCGCGGGACTGCGTTACGTCGGAGTGCTCCTCAACCCGGACTTCACGCTCGACCCCGACGTTTTTCTGCGCGCCTTGGCCGAGCACCGGCCCGCGGTGGTGTTCATCGCCTATCCCAACAATCCGACTGGCAACCTGTTCTCGGAGGAGGCGATCGCCACGATCGTGGCCGCGGCGCCGGGCTTGGTCGTGATCGACGAGGCCTATCACGCCTTCGGCCGCAAGACCTTTATGGCGCGGCTGGCCGAATTTCCGAATCTGGTAATCATGCGCACTCTGTCGAAGCTTGGGCTCGCGGGCATTCGGCTCGGTTACGCGATCGGGCGGCCGGAGTGGATCCGCGAATTCGACAAGGTGCGGCCCCCCTACAACGTCAACGTGCTCACCCACGTGGTCGCCGAGCGTGTTCTGGCGCACTACGACGTGCTCGACGCGCAGGCGCGGAGTATCAGCGCGGAGCGCGAGCGCCTGGACGGCGCGCTGCGCAAGCTGCCCGAGGTGACCGTTTTTCCGAGCGACGCGAATTTCATCCTGATTCGCGTTCCCGACGCCCACCGGGTTTTCGAGGGCATGCGGCGCCGTGGCGTTCTCGTGAAGAACCTCCATACCGGCGTGCCGCTGCTCGATCATTGCGTCCGACTCACCATCGGGACGCCGGAGGAGAATCGGCGATGTCTGGCCGCGTTCGCGGAAGCGCTCGCCGAGGGCTGATTTCGTGTAGGCTATCGCGCTGAAGCTCACCGCAATGCCCGCGCGCGCCGCAACCGCCGACCGCAAGACCACCGAAACGCAGATCGCCCTTTCGGTCAACGTCGATGGCAGCGGACGGGCGACCCTTGCGACGGGCATTCCGTTTTTCGATCACATGCTCGAACAGGTTGCGCGCCACGGCATGCTCGATCTCGATATTCGTGCGAAGGGCGACCTGCAGGTGGACGCGCATCATACGGTCGAAGACACCGGGATCACGCTGGGCCAGGCGGTGGCACGCGCGGTCGGCGACAAGAGAGGCATTCGGCGTTACGGGCATGCCTACGTACCGCTCGACGAGGCGCTGTCGCGCGTCGTGATCGATTTCTCCGGCCGGCCAGGTCTCGAGTACCACGTCCAGTTCAAGCGCGCGCTGATCGGCGAGTTCGACGTGGATCTGGTGCACGAATTCTTTCAGGGTTTCGCGAACCACGCGCAGGTGACGCTGCACATCGACAACCTGCGTGGTGACAACGCGCATCATCAGTGCGAAACGATGTTCAAGGCGTTCGCGCGTGCTCTGCGCATGGCGCTGGAGCCGGATCCGCGCGCCGAAGGAACCGTCCCATCCACGAAGGGCACGCTCTAGGCTCTTTCCCGACTGACTCTGCAATGCGTGTCGCGGTTGTCGATTACGGCATGGGGAATCTCCACTCGGTTTCCAAGGCGGTGGAGCATGTCGCGCCGCACGCGAGGGTCGAGGTGACCTCCGATCCGGCGCGCGTGGCGGGCGCCGACCGCGTCGTATTTCCGGGCCAGGGCGCGATGCCCGATTGCATGCGCGAGATGGATGCGCGTGGACTGCGTCCGGCGGTCCTGGCCGCCGCCCGCAGCCGACCGTTTCTGGGAATCTGCATCGGCCTTCAGATGCTCTTCGAACGCAGCGACGAAGGCGGAGTGGCCGGACTCGCGCTCCTCCCGGGGGCGGTGCGCTGTTTTCCCGCCCAGGCCATGGTCGACTCCGAAGGAAACAAGCTCAAGGTTCCTCACATCGGCTGGAACCGCGTGAAACAGGCCGCAGCCCACGCCCTGTGGTCGGGTATCGCGGACGGCAGCCGGTTCTATTTCGTTCACAGCTACTTTCCGCAGACGGGGGAGGCCGCCCTGATACGGGGCACTACCGACTACGGCCTCTCCTTTACCTGCGCGGTGGCACAGGATAATGTTTTTGCGGTACAGTTCCACCCGGAAAAAAGCGATATTGCGGGCCTGCGGTTACTCGCCAACTTCCTCAACTGGAATCCCTGAATCTTTCCATCTGCCGTCCCGGGTTGTCCGGGGCTTTGCGCTGTTTCCCGACTCAATGCTGATCATACCGGCGCTTGACATCAAGGACGGACACTGCGTCCGCCTGAAACAGGGAAAGATGAGGGACGCCACTGTGTTCTCGGAAGATCCTGTCAGCATGGCCGAGCATTGGAAGGCTGAAGGCGCGCGCCGGCTGCATCTCGTCGATCTGAACGGCGCGGCGGCCGGCAAGCCCAAGAACGAGAGCGTCATCCGCGCGATTCTGCAGGCGCTCGGGGATTCCCCGCCGGTGCAACTGGGCGGCGGCATCCGCGACCTGGACACGATCGAGCACTATCTCGACCTCGGGGTCGGCTATATCATCATCGGCACGGCGGCGGTGAAAAATCCAGGCTTCCTGCAAGACGCGTGCACGGCTTTTTCCGGGCACATCATCGTGGCGCTCGACGCCAAAGACGGCAAAGTCGCCGTCGAGGGTTGGTCCAAGATGACCGGTCACGACGTGGTGGATCTCGCGAAGAAATTCCAGGACTATGGCGTCGAGGCGATCATCTACACCGACATCGGCCGCGACGGCATGCTGACTGGAGTGAACGTCGACGCGACGCTGAAGCTCGCGAGGGAGTTGCGCGTCCCGGTGATCGCGAGCGGTGGCCTCACGAGCGTCGAGGACATCAAGGCGCTGTGCAAAATCGAATCCGAAGGCATCAACGGCGTCATTACCGGTCGCGCGATCTATCAGGGCACACTCGATTTCAAGAAGGCCCAGGCCGAAGCGGACAAACTGGGGAAGGGCAAAGGGAAGACGCAGGAGTGAGGGTCGAGGGAGCTTCCCTCGGCTTGCGATCTGACCTTTCCGGATCCTCGATTCTGAACCATGCTCGCTAAGCGCATCATTCCCTGCCTCGACGTCGACCGGGGGCGCGTCGTCAAAGGAATCAACTTCGTCGGCCTGCGCGACGCGGGCGACCCGGTCGAGATCGCGCGGCGCTACAACGAGCAGGGCGCGGACGAGCTGACGTTCCTCGACATCACCGCGAGCTCGGAGGAGCGCGACCTGATCCTGCACGTTGTCGAAGAGGTCGCCGCGCAGGTGTTCATCCCCCTCACCGTGGGCGGTGGCGTGCGCAAGGTGGAGGACGTGAGGCGCTTGCTCAACGCCGGAGCCGACAAGGTTTCCATCAACACCGCCGCGGTCCAGAATCCGCAGCTGGTCGCGGATGCCTCCGGCCGCTACGGCGCCCAGTGCATCGTGGTCGCCATCGACGCCAAACAGGCGAAGCCTTCGGCGAGCCGCGGGATTCGCTGGGAGGTGTTTACCCACGGGGGACGCCGGCCAGCCGCATTGGACGCCGTTGAATGGGCGCGTAAAATGCAACAGCTGGGCGCGGGCGAAATCCTACTCACGAGCATGGACCGCGATGGCACCCGCGAAGGCTTCGATCTTGCGCTCACGCGCGCCGTCGCCGAGGCGGTGGACGTCCCGGTGATCGCGAGCGGTGGCGTCGGCAAGCTCGATCATCTCGCCGAGGGCGTGCTGGAGGGTCGCGCCGACGCGGTTCTCGCTGCAAGCATTTTTCATTTCGGAGAATTCACAGTGCGTGCGGCAAAAGAGCACATGGCAAAGCGCGGAATCGAAGTCAGGCTTTGAATCGGCGGACGCGATGGCAGAAGACTGGCTTGAGAGAGTAAAGTGGGACGAGCACGGCCTTGTCCCCGCGATCGCCCAGGAGATGTCCACGAACAAGGTCCTCACGCTCGCCTGGATGAACCGCGAGTCGCTCGCCAAGACGGCGGCGACCGGTGAAGCGCATTACTGGTCGCGTTCCCGAAAGCGGTTGTGGAAAAAAGGCGAGCAATCGGGAAACGTGCAGACGGTGCGCGAGATCCGTCTCGACTGCGACGAGGACGTGGTGCTGCTCAGGGTGGAACAAGGCGGCGGGATCGCCTGCCACACCGGAAGACACAGCTGCTTTTTCCAGAAGCTCGACAACGGGCGCTGGGTGACGGTGGATCCGATCATCAAGGACCCGAAGGAAATATACGCACGATGAGCGACATACTCGAACGGCTGGCGGACGTGGTCGAGTCGCGCAAGGCCGGAGACCCGGAAAAGTCTTACGTTTCACGACTGTTCGCGCGCGGACCCGACGCGATCCTGAAAAAAGTCGGCGAGGAAGCGACCGAAGCCGTGATGGCCGCCAAGGACGGGGACCGGCTGCGCATCATCGGCGAAACGGCCGACCTGTGGTTTCATTGCCTGATCATGCTCGCACAGTACGACTTGCGGCCCGCCGACGTGCTCGCCGAGCTGCGCCGCCGCGAGGGTATTTCCGGGATCGACGAAAAGGCAGCACGCGCTGACAGGCGGCGCGCAAAGGTCGAGCGGAAATAGGGATGGACGCGGAAAACTGCGTCTTCTGCAAGATCGTCCGGGGAGAAATCTCCAGCCGAAAAATCTACGAGGACGCTGAGATTTTCGCCTTCCATGACATCCATCCGCTCGCCCCGGTGCATTTCATGATCATCCCGAAGAAACACATTGATTCGCTCGCGGATTGCGAGCTGAGCCACCAGGCGATACTGGGCAAGATCCTCGCCATGGCGCCGCGCTTGGCGCGCGAGCAGGGGTCGACCGACGGTTTTCGCGTCATCATCAACACCGGACGTGTGGGTCGGCAGGAGGTGTATCATCTGCACGTCCATGTCATCGGCGGCCCGGAAGCCTTGGGCCCGATGCTGAAACGCACGAAAGGGTAAGCCATGGGTACCTGGAGCATTTGGCACTGGCTGGTCGTGCTGCTGATCGTTTTGCTCGTTTTCGGCACGAAAAAACTCCGTAACATCGGCGCCGACCTGGGCGGGGCCGTACGAGGATTCAAGGACGGCATGAAAGATTCCTCGGCCGACAAGCATTCCGAGAGCGGACCTTCGCCCCAGTCTCAGCTGGGTGGCCGCACCATCGAAGGCGAGGTCAAGGACAAGGCCAAGACCTGAAGGGTCTTCGGCCTGATCCGGATGCCGGGAGCGGTCCCGGCTTCTTTTTTGAACGATTCGTTCACCCTCTGTGTTTGACGTCGGATTCTCCGAACTGATGGTGATCGCCGTCGTGGCGCTCATCGTTATCGGGCCGGAGCGGCTGCCTCGCGTGGCGCGCACCATGGGCCACTTGTTCGGCCGGCTGCAGCGCTACGTCAACGACGTCAAGGCCGACATCAACCGCGAGATCGAGCTGGACGAACTGCGCAAATTCAAGAGCACTTTCGAAGACGCCGCGCGCGGCTTCGAAGGCACGGTCAATACGACGGTCGACTCGGTTCAAAACGAGGTGTCGAAAACCGAGGCGGAGCTCGATGCTTTGACGAGAATCGAGGACGGCTCCGCAGCGCCGTCGGGCACGCCACAGTCAGCACCCGCGGATGCGGCCTCGCAGCCCGCTGAAGACGGCCGCGAGCCGCAAGGCGGCGCGCCCCCGCCTCCGGAAAAAACCGCCGTCTGACCCGGCTGCGAATGAGCACGCCGGACACCTTCATCTCCCATCTGGTCGAGCTGCGCGACCGGCTCTTGCGTGCGATTCTTGCGGTGATCGTCGTGTTCCTGTGCCTGTTTCCCTGGGCGAGGGAGCTTTACGCGCTCCTCGCCAAGCCCCTGATTGCGGCGCTCCCCGTCGGCGGTCAGATGATCGCCACCGACGTGGTCGGCGTGTTTCTCGTTCCGGTCAAGGTGGCGTTTCTCGTCGCGTTCGTGATCGCGCTCCCTTATGTCCTCTACCAGGTGTGGGCGTTCGTCGCGCCGGGTTTGTATGTGAACGAGAAGCGCCTGGTGCTGCCTCTGGTCGTCGCGAGCTCGCTTTTGTTTCTGCTGGGAATGTCTTTTGCGTATTTCCTGGTATTCCCGGTCGTTTTCAAGTTCATGGCGTCCATCGCACCGGAAGGCGTCGCGTGGATGACCGACATCGATAAGTATCTTTCTTTCGTGCTGACCACCTTCATGGCATTCGGGGTGACCTTCGAGGTTCCGGTGGTGGTCATCGTCCTAGTGCGGGTGGGCGTGGTCTCGATAGACAAGCTGAAGGAAATCCGCCCGTACGTGATCGTCGGCGCATTCGTAGTCGGGGCGATATTCACCCCTCCCGACGTCATCTCGCAAGTGATGCTCGCCGTACCCTTGTGGCTTCTCTACGAGCTTGGCATCGTGTGCGCGCGCATCGTCGGACGCGCTGCCGCTGCGTCCGAGGCACCTGGGGGCGGCGACTAGCGCCGCCGACGTTGCTGGGTCGGGCGTTTGCCGACGGCGATCTGGATATCCACGTCCTTGTTGTCGCGCCGCAGCCTTATCGAAGCAGGCTTTCCCGGGACGAGGGCCGCCACCAGGTTCAGCATCGCGTTCGGATCCTTGACCGGCTTGCCCTCGATCGCAACCAGGACATCGCCGGGTTTCAATCCCGCTCGTTCGGCGGGCCCGCCCCGCAGCACGCCCTCGATGAGGACTCCAGTGGTGGCACCCAGGCGGAAGGACTCGCCCATTTCCGGAGTGATCTCGCGCGCCTCGACACCGATCCACCCGCGCGTGACGCCGCCAGTCTGGATGATCTGTTCCATGACGTTCCTTGCGCTCGATGCGGGGATCGCAAAGCCGATGCCGAGGGATCCACCCGAGCGCGAGTAGATCGCCGTGTTGATGCCGACGAGGTTCCCAGCGGAGTCGATGAGCGCGCCGCCGGAGTTTCCCGGATTGATCGCCGCATCGGTCTGGATGAAATTCTCGAAAGTGTTGATACCGAGCTGGCTGCGGCCGAGCGCCGAGACGATGCCCATCGTCACGGTCTGTCCCACGCCGAACGGGTTGCCGATGGCAAGCACGACATCGCCGACGCGCAGGGCATCGGCGTCGCCGAAAGTGATCGCCGGGACCGGCCCGCCTTCGACCTGCAGGACCGCGATGTCCGTTTCGGGATCGGAGCCGACGGCTTTGGCCTTCAGTTTCTTGCCGTCGATGAGCGCTACCTCGATCTCGTCGGCGGCCTCGACCACATGGTGATTGGTGAGAATGTACCCCTTGGGACTCACGATCACGCCGGAGCCGAGGCTTGCCGCGCGCTGTGGTTCCTCTTCGAGGCGATCCCCGAAAAAATGCCGGAACAGTGGGTCGTCGAGGAAAGGATGGCGCGGCGTCTTGATTTCTTTGCTGGTGAAAATGTTCACGACCGAGGGGACGGCTTTTTTCACCGCGTCGCTGTAGGAGGCCGCGCGCGCCGGAAGGCCGGGTGATGAGGTGGCCTGACGCAACTCGACCACCTGGAGTCCGGAACCGGGACGACCGAGCCACTCCGGCTTCAGTGTGGTAACGACGAAAAGCACGCTCACCGCAACGGTAGCCGTTTGGGCAAAGATGAGCCAGAGATTGCGCATGGATTGAGCGGGCGGTGCTTCGGCGGAGATCTTGGACGCTCGTCCGCAGCGGTTCGCCTGCGCGGTATGCGAGGCGCAACCCGGACTCCCTTGTACCGCGATTATTGCGCAAAACGCTTGAGCGCGCCGGCTTGCCGCGGCAAGGGGCTGGTACCGCGTTCTTCGCGCACGCCCTCGGCGGGAATCCGGCGTAGGTCATGAATTCTCTCTCTGAATCAACGAGTTGGGCCACAAAATTTGGTTCGGCGCGATGCTTTCTGTATAATTTCGCTCTCTCCGACAATGCCTTTCCCAGTCAGGGTTTCTCCATGAGCGATCGATCCCAGGTCAACCGCAGCCGTCGCAGCTTGGTCATCGCGAGTGCCTGCGCGGGCGGTGCAGCCGCAGTTGCTACGTCCGTCCCCTTCGTGGCTTCGATGTTGCCCTCTGAGCGCGCCGAAGCGCTCGGCGCGCCCGTCGAGGCCGACATCGGCCAGCTCAATCCCGGAGAAAAAATGACCGTCGAATGGCGCGGACAACCGGTCTGGATCCTTCATCGCACCAAGGAAATGCTCGAAGAAATCAAGCAGACCGACGGCAAAGTCGCTGACCCTAAAAGCGAGCGCAAGAAGGGCGAGTTGACACCCGCCTACGCGCAGAACGAATACCGCTCGATCAAGCCGGAGTACTTGGTTGTTGTCGGAATTTGCTCGCACCTCGGCTGCTCTCCGCAGGATCGGCTCAAAGCGGGCCCGGAGGCGTTCGAGAGCCAGTGGACCGGAGGGTTCTATTGTCCTTGCCACGGCTCGCTTTTCGACCTCGCGGGCCGGGTCTACAAGAACAAGCCCGCCCCGGACAATCTCAAGGTCCCGCCCTACACCTATCTTTCCGACACCCGAATCCTGATCGGCGAGGACAAGAAGGGGACATAGAGCGATGGCCGCAGCAGAAAAGCAAGCCGTGACCGGCGCGGGACCCTTCAACGGCCTGCTCACGTGGATCGATCAGCGCTTCCCGCTGATGGAGACCTGGCGCTCGCACCTTTCCGAGTATTACGCGCCGAAAAATTTCAATTTCTGGTACTACTTCGGGTCGCTCGCGCTTTTCGTCCTGGTGATCCAGATCGTCACCGGCATCTTCCTCACCATGAATTACAAGCCGGACGCCGCTCAGGCGTTCGCCTCGGTCGAATACATCATGCGCGAGGTGCCCTGGGGCTGGTGGATCCGCTACATGCACTCGACCGGCGCCTCTTTCTTCTTCATCTGCGTGTATCTGCACATGTTCCGCGCGATGCTCTACGGCTCGTACCGCAAGCCGCGCGAGCTTCTTTGGATCTTCGGCATGCTGATTTTCCTGTGCCTGATGGCTGAGGCCTTCTTCGGCTACCTCCTCCCCTGGGGCCAGATGTCCTACTGGGGCGCGCAGGTGATCGTGAATCTCTTCGACGCTATTCCCGTGATCGGACCGGATCTGGCGATCTGGATCCGTGGCGATTTCGTGGTGTCGGACGCCACGCTCAACCGCTTTTTCGCCTACCACGTGATCGCGGTGCCGCTTGCGCTCCTCGCGCTCGTTGTCGCGCACCTGCTCGCCCTGCACGAGGTCGGTTCGAGCAACCCCGACGGCGTCGAGATCAAGAACGTAAAGAATCCCAAGACCGGCAGGCCGCTCGACGGTATTCCGTTTCACCCTTACTACACCGTGAAGGACACCTTCGGCGTGGTGGTGTTCCTCTTCGTTTTCTCGATCGTCGTGTTCTTCGCGCCGGACGCCGGCGGCTATTTTCTCGAGCACAATAATTTCATCCCCGCTGATCCTCTGAAGACCCCGGCGCACATCGCGCCGGTGTGGTACTTCACGCCGTACTACTCGATCCTGCGCGCTACGACCGATGAGTTCGTATTGTGGGCCCTTGCTCCGGGCGTCGTCGCTTTTGCGCTTCTTCTCGTTTACAACCTGAAGAAGAGCGCAACGAGGATAGCCGTCGGCGTGATCGCGATTGCGTTGCTCGCCGGGCTCCTGAATCTGGATGCAAAGGTCTGGGGCGTGGTGTTGATGGGCACCTCGGTGATGATCTTCTTTTTCCTGCCTTGGCTCGACCGGAGCCCGGTCAGGTCGATCCGATACAAGGGGCCGATCACCAAGACCGCGCTCGCCCTGTTCGTGATCGTGTTCTTCGTGCTCGGCTACCTCGGCACCGAATCGGTGACCGAGGGGCGCACGCTGGCGGCGCAAATCGGCACTGCCGTGTATTTCCTGTTTTTCTTCCTGATGCCGTGGTATTCGAAGATTGACAAATGCCTGCCCGAGCCCGAGAGGGTGACCTCGAAATGAAAGCGCTCGTAGCTCTCCTCGCGCTTGCCGGGCAGATTGCGCTCGCCGCCGAGGAACCGGTCAGGCTGGATTCGGCACCGATCGACCCGCGCGATGTCGCGAGCCTGCAATCGGGTGCCCGCAGCTTCGTCAACTACTGCCTGAACTGCCACTCGGCGGGGATGATGCGCTACCACAAGCTGCTCGACCTGGGCTTGACCGAGCAGCAGGTCAAGGACAACCTGCTCTTCACCGCCGACAAGATCGGGGAGCTGATGAACGTCGCCATGACGAGGAAGGACGCAAAGGAATGGCTCGGCACGGCGCCCCCGGACCTGTCGGTGATCGCCCGCGCTCGCGGCCCGGACTGGCTGTATACGTACATGCGCAGCTTCTACCGGGACCCTGAGTCGGCGACCGGATGGAACAACATGGTGTTCGAACGCGTCGCCATGCCGCACGTACTATGGACGCTCTCCGGGCAACAGGTGCAGGTGGAGCGGAAGTTCAGGAACATGGAGCAGGCGGAAGCAATCGGCAGGCAGCAGAAGAGCGCCTGGAAAATCGATGTGCTCACTCCTGATCAGGCCGGCAAGGACGGAGAGCGCTTCATACTCAAGACGATCAGGACCGAGACGGCGGGATCGCTCTCCCAGATCGACTACGACATCATGGTTCGCGATCTGGTCAACTTCATGACCTGGATGTCCGAGCCCAATCAGCTCACGCGCAAGCAAGTCGGGTACGTCGTGATGCTGGTCCTTTTGGTGTTGCTCGTGCTCACGTACCTCCTTTACAAGGAGTTCTGGAAAGACGTGCACTGAGAGAAACCGTCCAGGAGGCGCGGGGCGCCCGGCGCCCGCGCCTTTTTCATCTGCACATCGATCCGAATTCGGCGACAAGGCAAGCAAACATGATGAATCTCTACTCCGGAACCACCTGCCCGTTCTCGCAGCGCTGCCGCATCGTGCTGTACGAAAAGGGC
>WNGL01010753.1_pt1 | contig 17669 bp, 13 predicted proteins | sample 5400591 | NCBI WGS metagenome assembly WNGL01 (sample SAMN13153377, study PRJNA577476) | soil metagenome | isolation source: 80 cm soil or saprolite under Garry oak tree replicate 1 | place: USA:California | collected 2016-06-15 | reverse complement strand
TAGCCTACATACGTGTAAACGAGCGCCACAACGCTTGACCAAAACACGATTTCGGCCGCCGTACTCATATGGTTGCCGCATCCCTTTCGCCAATCAGAGGAGTGATACGCGGCTGGTCGTGCTTTCGCGCCTTCTTGCTATCGAGCACCACAAGTCTTCCGGTTTCCGACTCATACAGCCGTCGTAAGCACACCGCGTAAGCAACGAGGTAATACACGTACCAGGTGTAGGCGATCGAAAGAAAGAAACTGGAGACCAGGTAAGCTATCAGCGAGGCCTGTAGCCCAACGGCCAGGTAATAGAAGCTCGAATTTTCGGGTGCGGTAAACGTCTCGCGTACGATCTGAGCCAGCTTTCGGAGCGGCGCGACGATGAACATTACGTAGCAAACGAGTGCGACCACCCCCATTTCTGAAGCAACCTGCGTGTAGGAATTGTGAGTGACAAGCCCCCGAAGCGACATCTGTGACGCATAATTACCCATGCCAACTCCAAGGAATGGGTGACGCACTGCGACATACAAAGATCTGAAAAGCTCACCGCGTCTGGCATCAGCCGAGCCCACCGGATCGAGGCTGGGAATGAAGATCGATAGAATTCGGGTGCCGTAACCGGGCGCGATCACCAGGAATACTGCTCCGGCCAAAAGAATGCCCAAGGCAATTCCGAATCTGTCCTTGCGTCCCAGTTTCAGGCTCAGGAAGATCAGACTTACGAGTAGTCCGATGAATGCGCCGCGTGAGTACGAAAGAACTATGGCGATAAGAATCAATAGAGCGCATAGACCATACAGGAGCTTCAGACCGAATCTTCGCGAGTTAAATAAAAGCGCTATTCCAATCGGCAACGTGGTTACCATGTGCAGTGCCATGTCGTTCGTGTTGCCGAATATGCCGTCTCCCCTGCCGGTGGCTCGGTATCCCTCGACCGTCGAGAGACCGAGACGATAATCGTTGATGGCTTCGACGCTTAACCACATGGCGGCCGCCAGCGCGAGAAACAATAACCATTTCAGTCGAACCTCAGTTCGCACGACGTTGACCATCACGATGAAGATCACGATGCAGCGGTCGAATGTGCCGTTGAACGAAAGCCATGCCTGGGCCGGATCTAACGCCAGCGGAATCGAGAGCAAGCCGGCTAGACCCAACAAGAGCACAATCTTTACTTCTGGGAGCGAGGCCGTAAGCGTCCCTTCCAAAGCAAGCTGGGTGGGAACAAAGAAGCTCAGCGCGATCAACGCGACGATTAGTGCTATAGATGCAGTCAGCGCCGACGGATAGAACTCTCCCGGCCGGGCGTAGAGAAGCAACGTGAAGAGCCAAAGCGCTGCATAGGAGAACACATGCCCGCGCTTGAGGAGAGTCTTCGATGCTCCATTCAGTTCCGAATGATTCTCACTCGCGTCAGTAGCATTGGCCCTCTCGAGAGAAAACCGTCGATCGGTTGTGACGGGGCTTTCGCCTGTAAGAGGCGAGTCGGCCAAGGCAAAGTCGCTGGTTGCGCGCAATCCTCCGGATCGCTTCACAGGTTCATAGTCATCGCGTGGGCCGCGTTTCATCACTTAAGCGTTTCTATCTGAATCACTCGCAAAAACTGAAAGAAGCGCAGAGCCCTGCGCTTCTTCGATTCAGCATTACTGCAACGTGAGTTCTCGCAATTCAGGAACTAGATTACCGCGCTCGGTTCGTCGGCGATTACGACCAAAGTACGGACGTGCTCGCGCAGGGCTAATTCAAACTGCCGCGCTTCTTCGACTTCTTTGAAGGAAAGCGCGCGTAATTCTTCCTCGATGCGGCGCCGATAGTCAGACACCAGAGAATCAGAAACGCCTAATGTAGCGGCAACTTCCAATTGTGTCGCCGTGTCGGGGCTCAAATAACAATGCCACAGCACGCCCAGCATGCGGTTGTACTGCTTGACCTTGCCGCGGACATTGGCTTGCAGATTCGTCAGGAACCTTTCGACTGACCCCGCTGCCTCGCGCTCCGATTCGTGTCTCAACAAAGACTGCTCGGGATTCTCGCGCTGATCGGCAGGATCGTAATGCGGGCCTTCCGAATCTGCGTCATCGCCACCCAAAGGCACGAGGTAAATGTCCATGACCGGCAGGCGCGACATAACCAGACTACGCAGAGTGCGCACATCCGCCGGCGAATCAATGGCGTCCAGCACCGAAATTATCAGGTCCTCAAGGTCAGAGTTACTAATCACAATCTGCGCGTCGCCGGTGCAGCCCACCATCCGCGTATCGCGTTGGCGAACCGGAATCATGTGCGCACGTTGTTCCATTTCATGCGAGCCGCGGCCCCGCTTGTTTTCCGGCCACTCGCTCAGTCCATAGACCCGATCGGCCAAACGGCGGTGTTGCTCCTCAGAGTTGCCGTTGCTATCAAAACGGCGGAAGTTTGCGCTTGATTGAATGAGTGTCGAAATCCGGCGTGCCAGCCGGTAACTTTCCGGGTGACGTTTCCGCAGTTCAGCCGTGAGTAAGTTCGTCAGTTCGATCTGGCCGATCTCGCATTCAATCTCAGCGTCCGTCATCTCGGTATCGAGGTAATGCTGAAACCGAGACTTCGTTAACAACTGGACGAACAACTCCTGGGTTAAATCTGTGTACGCGCTGGTAGCCCCCTCTTCAATCAACAAGCCGGCACTGCGCGAGGCACGCACCAGCGGATGATTGCTGACGATGCGGTGCAGCTCAGCCCACAGACGGTTAACGTCTGAAGTCCGCAGGCTCTCAACCCAATGCCCGGCTCTTGCGCTGCGTTCTGAAAGTCGCGTCGAACGTGGCACTTCGCGAGCCATGTTGACAGTAGGATCTGGCGTCGTTTTTTGAGTGATTGATTTCACGATGGTAGAGTTTTGTCCCGAAAAGATGGATGACAGTTAGCGTGATCTGGCTAAAATCAAGCTGATCTGTCATGTGCTGTGGCCTGAGCCGACGGTCAGCGTAAGGATGTGAAGCTTGCTGGGGCAACCGGTGCTCGACCGAAGACAGGAAAGGTCGAGGCGCACAGCTATTCACTTGTCATTTTCAATCCCGAAAAGATGTTGCTTGTTCCGGCCGTTGTGTAGCCGGCCAAACGCGGGAAACTGTGGTTCGATGTACGCGGCATCCTCTCTGCGTCATCGAAGAAGGAAATCAAGGAGTAAAAGCGCTCCTCGATCAACCTTGAGGAATCTTAGCAACAAATTGAAAATTGGGCAACAATTTTTTACACAACCTGCAACTGATGAAATAGTTAGAGAAAGCGGCTGCGAGTCAAGACCCAATCTCTGGAAATCGAAATCGATTCGGCTTTTTTAGCACTTGGTAGAGTCAAGTCTAAAGGAAAGTTCAGTCCCGTCATCGATGGTGAGCATGTTTCGGAAGCGCGCAAGTTGCCCCTCATCACAAGAGCTGCTTGGATATCATCTTTCAAGCGTAACCGATGAACAGAGATCGCGCGTTCAAGCTCATCTTCTCGCCTGTGATTTCTGCAACGCCGAATTGCAATTGCTGGCTCGACATCGCGGCGACGTTGAAGAAGATGCTTTGGTAGAAATGCCCGCTCAACTTCGACGACTAGCGGAGCGATTGTTGCGCCGGAGCGCAGTGGCGTTTAGCGAATTGTCGGAATTGGTAAATACGCGCCAGCTCTCGCACTGACCAAATCGTCAGGCGTTCAATGTCCCTGGGCCCGCAGCTTTCATAGTAGTGTTCTGCGGCAACTCGATCGTGAATTGACTGCCGTCACCAAAGCGAGATTCGACGATCACTTCTCCTCCATGCGCTCGCGCCAGGTGTTTCACTATCGCCAAGCCCAGACCCGTTCCTCCGAGTTCGCGCGAGCGAGCGCGATCCACTCGATAGAATCTCTCGAATAGACGATCGAGATGGTGGGCAGGAATTCCCTCGCCGCTGTCTTCAACGCGAATGCGATCGGTGCGATCGCTTTCATGTCTAATCGTGACAGTGCCGCCTTCACGATTGAACTTAATTGCGTTGTCGACCAGGTTCGTGAGCATTTGGACGAGCCGATGCGGGTCAGCGAAAACTTCGGCTTTCTGATCGACGAGATCGTTGACGGTAACCTTCCGCGCTGCGGCCGATGCGGAGAGGCTCGCGATAACATCTTCGACTAACGGATAAAGTTGAATGATTTCAGGTTTCACCTTTACGTTTCCGGCTTCGATCGCGCTCAGTTCCAGAATGTCATCGATGAGGCGGTGCATGCGGTCGGCATTCTTTTGAATGATGGAAAGGAAGCGGCGATTGTTTTGGTGATCCTCGATGGCGCCGTTTTCAAGCGTCTCGGCCAACGCTCTGATCGAAGTTAAAGGCGTGCGCAGCTCGTGGGAGACATTCGAAAGAAACTCTTGCCGGATAATCTCCAGCCGCTCGAGTCGAGTAACATCAAAGAAGACTCCCACTGCGCCGCCGGATCCATGTCCGTTCGTCGATCGCAGGGGCACAACTCGCAGATCGAACACCCGCCTTTCCTGTCCGTAAGTTTCGACCTTTACACCTGTGCGTTCTTTGCCGCGGACAGCATCGAGAAAAGCGTCATAAATCGCCGGATTTCGCGTCAATTCCGTCAAGCGACGCGAGTCGATCACGTCATTAAGATCAGAAAAGAGATTCCGGGCGGCCCGGTTTGACACGACGACCCGCATGTCCGCATCAATCACCAGCAAGCCTTCGCGCATTTCCTTGAGTGCGGAATCCAGAAACTTGGCCGAGAAAGGGGAGGAATTCAAACCGCTTGGAGATGTGTCGAGATCGGAGCCGCTGGCGGTGGCCCGCTCACGTCTTCGTCCCAAAAGCAAGCCAAGACTGAAACCGATGACTAGTACCAATGCCACAAGCACAAGCACGCGAAGCAATCCTGACATCAATGCGGCGAGGACGAGCAGCGCTATGAGAGAGAGGAAGACGGAGCCGAAAATTGATCGAGCTTCAATCATTAGTTGAACTTGCCACGGCCTTTGTTTCGGGCGCGCAACCGATGAAACGATACCCGACGCCGACCACGGTTTCGATGCAGTTGCCGCAGCCGCCCAGTTTTTGTCGCAAGCGACGAATATGAACGTCCAGTGTGCGCGCGTCGCCGTAATAGCTGTATCCCCACACTTGATCCAGCAATTGCGTCCGGTTGATGACGCGGCCGGCCTTCTTTGCCAGCGTTGATAGCAGCAGGAATTCTTTGTTTGTCAGTTTCACATTCTCGCCGTCACACGAAGCTCGAACGTCGGCGAAGTCGATCGCCAGGCGGCCGTCATCGTAGCGTTCGGGCAGGTCCTCGTCAGCGCGCCGCAGTACTGCACGCACGCGCGCCATCAACTCGCGGACCGAAAAGGGCTTGGCGATATAGTCGTCGGCACCCAGATCAAGGCCGGCGATGCGATCCGCTTCCGAGGTTTTTGCGGTCAACATGATGATGGGCGTGCGACGAGTTTGGTTCTCGCGACGCAGGCGGCGGCACAACTCCATTCCATTCATGCCGGGAAGCATCAAATCGAGGACAATCACACTCGGCGGGTTGTGAGCATCGAGGGCAAGAGCTAAACCTTGCTCGCCCGTTGAGGCGACGACCGCGGAGAAACCCTCAGACTCGAGGTTGTACTTTACGCTCTCGGCTATGTCAGCGTCGTCTTCGATAATTAGAGCAGGTTTCGACATTGCTTATGTGTATTGGTCGCTAGCGACCATCAACTTGCCTTACCAACAATCGCGGCGACGAACCAAATGATCAGGAACGATAAAGCGGCGAAGAAGGCGGCGGCCGGAATGGTGAGAATCCAGGCCCACACTATTCTGCCCGCCACGCGCCACTTGACTGCCGACAGCCGAGTCGTCGAACCCACGCCAGTTATTGCTCCAGTTATCGTGTGCGTGGTCGAGACAGGGATGCCTAGAAACGTGGCGCCGAACAAAGTAACCGAACCTGCGGTCTCAGCGCAGAATCCTCCGACAGGCCGCAGTTTCGTAATTTTTGATCCCATGGTATGAACGATGCGCCAACCACCGGACAGAGTGCCCAACGCGATCGCCGCATGCGCGAGCAGTACGACGTAAAGCGGGATTGACGGCAGGGACCCCTTCTCCCCCAGTTGTAAATTGAACATTCCAGCGGTGGCGAGCACAACTGTGATGATGCCCATGGTCTTTTGGGCATCGTTACCTCCATGGCCCAATGAATACATGGCCGCAGAGAACAATTGGCCGCGCCGAAACGTCTTATCCACCTGTGACGGAGTCCAGCGATGGAAGATCCAATAAACCGCAACCATCAACGCAAAACCGAGCACGAATCCAATTACCGGCGAAGCCACAATAAATGTCAGCGTCTTGATCCATCCCTCCGGTTTAAGCAGGCCACTAAAGCCCCGATAAGCGGCGATTGCCGCGCCACCATAGCCTCCAATCAAGGCGTGAGAACTCGAGGTCGGCAGTCCCAGGTACCAGGTGATCAAGTTCCAGATAATTGCTCCCATAAGTCCCGCACATAACACGTAGAGACGCATGTCCTGGCGAATTAGGTCGATGCGCACCAAATCGCCGCCGATGGTTTTCGCCACTCGCGTGCCAAAGAGAGCGAAGGCGATGAAATTGAAAGTTGCGGCCCAAATTACGGCATACCGTGGTGAGAGGACTCGAGTTGAAACTACGGTAGCGATCGAATTCGCCGCGTCGTGAAAGCCGTTTGTGAAATCGAATATTAGCGCGACTAAGACGATCAAAAGCGCAATGGCTACTGTCGTGGTCATCGGTCTCCGTCGAAAGTGATTCTTAGATAAAGCGGAACGCCGGTCATTCAATCACACTTCCCGAGTAACTGGCTAGTAACTGGACAGTAGTCAGATTGCGAACGGGAATACTTGGCGGATGACTCAGTGCCGATGCTTAATGATTGCGGCTTCGGCCATGAACACGGTCAACTCGCAAATGTCGGTCACGTAATCGCCGATTCGCTCGAGGTGTTTAGCGATAAACAGCAGGCGCGCGTCACGCTGAGCCGTCGTGGGTTCGTCGGCCATCATTTCAATCAAGTCGTGAAAGACTTGATTGTAAAGCTCGTTTATTTCACTGTCGCGCTTCATAACAACGCGAGCTGCGACTGCGTCATTGTTGGTAAAAGCATCGAGGGCGCCTGCCAGCATCTCCAGCGCGATTTCGCCCATTCTATAGAGGCCAACGTGATTCTTAAGTTGCGGTTCGTGGTGCAAATCAATCGCCGCGCGCGCAATGTTGCAGGCGTGGTCGGCGATGCGTTCAAGCACGGGCGCCATCTTAGTCACCGACATCACGAATCGGAGATCGCGCGCCGCTGGCTGACGTAGAGCGAAGATATCGATAGCTTGTCGATCGACCTCGACTTCAAGTTGATCGATCATGTCGTCATGATCCAAGACTGCGCGCGCCTCAGCGGTATCGCGCTCGGCCAGCGAACGCATGACCCGCCTAAGCGCCGATTCCGCTTCGCCACCCAAACGCAAAACGCTGTCACGCAGCGCGTCTAGTTTTTCGTCGAGATGCCGGTGAATTTCCTTGCTCATCCAAATCGTCCAGTAATGTAGTCTTCAGTCAGCTTCTGATCCGGCGCGGTAAATATTCTCTCGGTGCTGTTTACTTCAATCAGCTTGCCGAGTAGAAAGAACGCCGTCAAGTCCGAGACCCGCGCCGCCTGCTGCATATTATGCGTGACTATCACGATCGTGTACTGCTTCTTAAGGTCGATGATCAATTCTTCGATCTTAGACGTCGCGATCGGATCAAGCGCAGAGGCCGGCTCGTCCATCAGGATTACTTCCGGCCGTATTGCCAACGCTCGCGCAATGCACAGACGCTGTCGCTGGCCGCCCGAAAGTCCCAACGCTGATGTCTTCAAACGATCCTTAACTTCGGTCCAAAGCGCTGCGTCTTTCAAAGCCTCTTCGACCCGATCGTGCAGTTCGCGTTTGTTTGCGGTGAGCCGATTGATCTTCAAACCATAGGCGACATTATCAAAAATTGATTTCGGAAACGGGTTCGATGTTTGAAAGACCATGCCTACTTTGCGGCGCAGGTCGACCACGTCGGCGCCGGGAGTATAGATATCCTGGCCGTCAATTAGAACGTTGCCTTCAACGCGCGTTCCCGGAATTACATCGTTCATGCGATTGAGCGTGCGCAGGAAAGTTGTCTTGCCACAACCCGAAGGGCCGATAAAGGCCATGACCATGCGCTCCGGAACATCGACTGTGATGTCATTCAATGCCTGGGTACGACTGTAAAAGAAGTTGAGGTTACTGACAGAGATCTTTGTCGGCGCGGATGCGAGCGAAGCTCGACTCTTAACCTCAAACTTCGGAGCAATGTTGGTTGACGTCGTTGACATTGCTTAACTGAATCGCTTGCGCGTAAGAAAACGCACGATGATGTTGATGGACAGTATTAGCGCCATCAGCACCAGAGTGGCCGCCCAGGCCTGCGCGTGCCATTCGTCGTACGGTGAAATCGCGTAGTTATAGATTTGAACCGTCAGCGAAGCGATCGGCTCGTTCAGATTTCGCGGAAAGAAGCGGCTGCCAAAAGCCGTGAAGAGCAGTGGCGCGGTTTCTCCGGAGACGCGCGCTACTGCAAGCATCGCGCCGGTGGCGATTCCTGAAGCAGCCGCCGGCAGAATCACTCCCAACGTGACTCGCCACTGTGGCGCGCCCAACGCCAGGGCCCCTTCACGCAAACTGTGCGGCACCAACCTGATCATTTCTTCCGTGGTGCGCGCCACGATCGGAATCGTGATTAAGGCCAGGGCGATCCCGCCCGCGAATCCCGAGAAATGACTCATGCGCAACACGACGACCGCATAAACAAAGACTCCCGTGACAATCGAAGGAATGCCGGTAAGCGTGTCAATCAGAAAGCGGACCGCGCTCGCAAACATGCCGCCGCCAAATTCCGAAAGATAAATTCCGGTAGCGATCCCGACCGGTATGCCTATGACGCACGAGAGCGCAAGCAGAACGGCGGAACCGACAATCGCGTTGCCGATGCCGCCGCCTTCGCCGACAGGGCGGGGAGTGTCAAACAGAAAACTAAAAGTAAGCGCGCTAATCCCCCGCAGCGCTATGTATGAAAGGATCACGATCAATATTCCAACCGCGAGGAACGTGCAAAGCGCCGTCAGTGTCGTCATCACTCCGCTAACAGTTCGTCGCGTTCGATCAGCTCTGGAGAGTATTCTCATGATGACTCGCCCTTCTCCCAATGGGAGAAGGGAAGGGGATGAGGGACGTGGTTAAGACTCGCACTTACGCCCTCACCCAAACCCTCTCCCAGAGAGAGGGAATTAACAATCTCTACACTGCTATTCCCGCTCCCAGGGTTCTCCGCGTTACTCGCCAGACCAGCAACCTCGCGATCGCGTTGACGACAAACGTAACCAGAAAAAGAATCAGCCCGAGCTCAACCAAAGAACTCAGGTAGATGTCGGCTGTGGCTTCGGTAAATTCGTTAGCGATCACCGACGCCAGCGTGTACGACGGTTGAAAGAGCGAGGCGCTAATCTGCGGCCGATTGCCAATCACCATTGTGACGGCCATCGTTTCACCAAGCGCGCGGCCCAGCCCGAGGATAACTGCGCCGGCGATTCCAGGCGAGCCGTTCACCAGGACCACGCGCGTGCTTTCCCATTTCGTCGCACCCAGTGCCAGCGCTGCTTCGCGTTGCGCATGCGGCACGGCCGCCAGCACGTCGCGCGCGACTGCGGAAATAATCGGCGTGACCATAATCGCCAGAATGATGCCGCCGGTCAGCAGGCCAATGCCGGTGATTGGTCCTTGAAACAGAGGCAACCATCCAAACCAGTGCGCCAGATGCGGCTCGACATGCACGCGCAAAAACGGCGCCAGCACGAAGATTCCCCAAAGGCCGTAAACGACCGAGGGAATCGCTGCCAGCAGTTCAACCAGGAAGGTAATCGGCCGCGAAATAACCGGCGGCGCTTGCTCGACGAGAAAAATCGCGATGCCCAGCGAGAGTGGCAGGCTAATGACGAGCGCGATCAGCGATGACACGATCGTTCCGTAGATAAACGCGAGCGCGCCAAAGTGTCCTTTGATCGGATCCCAATCGCGACCGGTCAGAAAGCTGAAACCAAACTGCCGAATCGAGAGCGTCGCATGTGACGCCAGCGCCGCGATCATCGCGACTACGATCAAGACGACGAGTACTGCCGTCGCCGAAATCGTGAGGTGAAAGATCGCATCGCCTGTGTTACCGGTGGGAGAGAGCCGGGGGCGCCATCGTCCGATAAACTTTGGCTTGTAGTTTCCCTCTCCCTCTGAGAGAGGGTTAGGGCGAGGTCTTAGCGACGAATATTTAATGATTTTATTTGTCCTCCCCCAACCCCGCTAACTCCAGAAAAAAGAGAGCAGTTCTGAAAAAAGAGAGCAGTTCTCCTAAATCGCGTTTTGCTACAAGCCCTCACGCCTCTCCCAAAGGGAGAGGGAGCCTAGCGCAACGGTTTGCCGCCGGCCGTGATCGAATTGATCTTCCCTTCCGCGCGCTTGACGATTTCATCCGGCAGAGGCGCGTACTGCAAATCCTTCGCGAATTTTTCTCCGTCGTGAATTCCCCACCAGAGAAAATCGATCACCGCTTTTCCTTTCACCGCGTCTTGCTGGTCTTTGTAGGCGAGAATGTAGGTGTAGCTCGAAATTGGATAAACATTCGAGCCGTTCGCATTTGTGATCGAAACGCGCAGATCGTCGGGCGTCGCTCCGCCCGAAGCAGCCGCCGCGGCTGTCACTGCCTCGATCGATGGCTCAACAAAATTGCCGCTGGCATTCTTGATTAACGCCACCGGCAGTTTGTTCTGCACGGCGTAGGCCAGTTCCACGTATCCAATCGTGTTCGGCTGTTGTTTCACTTGCCCCGTAACGCCTTCGTTCCCTTTGCCGCCTTGTCCCGCCGGCCATTTGGGCGCTTTGTCAGCGCCTACTTTTTCTTTCCAGTCCGCGCTAACTTTGGCCAGATAATCGGTGAAGACGAATGATGTGCCGCTGCTTTCGGCGCGATGAACCACGGTGATGTCCGCGGCCGGCAGAGTTGCGTCCGCATTGTCCGCTTTAATCCGAGGATCGTTCCACTTGGTGATCTTCCCGAGAAAGATATCGGCGATCACATCGGGTGAAAACCGCAGCGGCTTAGAAACTTCTGACAGATTGTAAGTAATTACCACCGCGCCCAGGACTGTGGGTATATGGATCAGCTCAGCCGGCGAAGCTTTCAATTCAGCGTCCGTCATCGGCGCATCAGAGGCGCCAAAGTCGACTGTGCGCGCTTGAATCTGCTTGATGCCGCCGCCCGATCCAATCGATTGATAATCGATCTTGATGTTCGGGTTGAGCTTGCCGTACTCGCTCAACCATTTTTGATAAAGCGGATTTGGAAACGTCGCGCCGGCGCCCTGCAATCTCACTTCCGAGCTTGTGCCGGTATTGCCGCCACATGACGCAAGAGCCAATGCGGCCACGTAGACGAACACCAGCTTGGCGCCTGCGAGTCTTTTCGAGAATGTCATGGTGGATCCTCCATAAATAAAAGCGGTGACAAGTCACCGCACTCCAAATCAGAATGTAAAGACGACCTGCTCCTGGATTCGATACTGCCGCGGCGTGAATGCATTTAGCGGCACGAAGAAGTTAGGAAACTCTCCGCTGTTGCGCAGCTCGCGCTGAATGAAAAACAGAGTCTGCCAGGTGACTTTCTTGCTCAATCCATAGTCGAAGCGAAAGTGATTGGTACGAACGTTGACCCCGCTGCCGGTTCCCAAATCGTCGTCAGTGAGTTGAGAGATGAGGGCGTTCGCGCCTTTGATCGAGAACACATAAAAGAACGCCATGTCTCCGCGCTTGGTGGTTCTTCCGACTTGCAACGAAGCCAGCATTGCGTCGCGTTCGTTCAGACCGACGCCGACATTTCGTGCTCCCTGGATGTTGAAGACGACTGGGTAGGCATGGCCGCCTTTCTGAAATCCCGCCCAGTTGACCCGGTAAGTCAGGCGCGCGATCTGAAAATTTCTCGCGGTATAAATTGCGCCACCCGGCGTGGTAGTCGCGTTGCCTGTTCCGGCGAGCGGACCTGATAGGGCAAGACCCAATCCGTTCTGCACGATCAAAGGCACGCCGTTGGCCGTCGAAGCCAATTGGATTTGATTCGGATTTCGATACAGTTGCACGTCGCCGCCAAACTGACCGCTCCAGCGGTCGTTGTATTTCTGGTTGACGAGGAGCCCCTGGTGGAAAAGATTCGAGTTGCGTCCGGTCGATCCGATAACAGCTCCGGCCTGAGCGAGCGGACTCCCTGCAGTCACCATCGCCACGTTTGGATTGCTGAAGATGTATTGCCCCGCGCGCAATTCCAGACTCGAAACCCTCAGCCCGTTGTTCTTGAACGAGAACGTGTATTTCTCGTTGGCGCCGTTGAAGCGAAGGTCATCGTCAAACAGAAAGCGCGAGTTGTCGGCAAAGATTTCCTGCACCCGCCCGCCCTGAAGAGAAGTCGCTTTGTTCGGATGAAAGTCGATCCACGCTTCGTTGATGAAAAAGGGGTGATGCGCGGTAATCCCGCCGAATTCCTGATCCAGCGTGAGCGGATTGTTAACCGGGCCCGTCGCCAGTTGTCCGTGGAAGCTAACCTTTGAATCGATGTCGGTATCAAGGTTGAGACGCAGTCGATATCGCGCCCGCGCATTTTGCTGATGCGTGAGCGGCGCAAAGCCCACGGGCGGTGTCGGATCGGCCTTGCGAAAGATGCCGTCGAATCGCAGACGAAAATCGCCGCTGAAACGGAACGGGCCGATCGCCAACACTTTGCCCTCGAGTTTCTTCACGCGATCCTCGAGCGGAGAAGTTTGGTTCTGCGACGGCGTATCAGAAACGGCAGTCGCCTTAACGGCAACGTAATCGGAATTCGCGGCCTTCCCGTCGTTCGCTTGCGCTGACAAACCTTCAATCAGACGTCGCTGGTCCGCAATGATGTCGCGCAACTCTCTCAGTATCTGTTTCTGCTGCCGCACTTCTTCTTCCAAATTGCGAAGCCGCTCTTCGGTATTCGCGCCCTGTGGCTGCGTCGATGGAGCTGCACGTTCAGAGGTTGTCGGGCCTTTGATCGCTTCGTCCTTCACGATTGCAGTTTGTGCGTAGGAAATTCCCGACGCGGTGCAAAGAAAGACAAATGTGAACGTCATATTCCAGATGACAAACGAAGAGTTGCGCTTTGATCGATTCATTGGTCGCCTCCGCTGACTGCACTGGCTGGACTCGCTCGTCGCCGGAACAGAGACGAGCGGCGTTCACATTTATGAAAACCCGAGGAAAGAGTCAGCTTAGAAGAGACGAGTTAAATCGATCTTACGCGCGTGTGAACTTTATGTTAACGACGACACACTTATCTTCTCCCTCCCCCTTTTGGGAGAGGGCCGGGGTGAGGGATTACGATGAGAGCTTAGTCAGGGCTCAGTCTTAACACTTACGCCCTCACCCTAACCCTCTCCCAATGGGAGAGGGAACCGCGCTCAGAAATTCAAACGCAGTGCAAACTGAATCTGGCGGTTCGTGCCCAAACCAACGACTCGCTCAACCGTCTGTCTCAACAAACCGAACGTCGAACCGGCGGCCGATTGAGTGAAGGCTTGCCCCGGTTGCAAACCGGATCCGAGTACGAACGCGTTCGCAGTCGCATTGAATGTCAGCGTTGGCAACGCTACATTCAGCGTTGAGGCCGGATTCGCGAAGTTCGCGTGATTCAAAATATTGAAAATCTCGGTGCGAAACTCCAGGCTCTTGGTTTCTGAGAAGCGAAACTTCTTATTCAGAATCAAATCAAGCTGCTGGAAGCCGGGCCCCTTCAGAGCATTGCGCGGCAGATTTCCATAAGTGCCCGCCGCAGGAACCGCGAACGCCGCCGGATTCAGAACATTTCGATCGTTGTTGAGATACGGACTAACGCCAGGAATTAGATTAGGTCGTCGCGTCTGTCTCGACGCGCCGCCGCCCGGCGCGTTTACGACCGCGATGAATCCGACGGGTAACGGTTGCGTGCTGCTAATCGTTGGCAGTTGCACGGTGAATCCTTGCGGCACGACTGTCGTAGTTGTCGCGCTGTTGTTAATTGTGCAGCCGCCCGCGGCGCCACAAACCGCGACCACGTCGGGACGAGTAATGGTCACGTCGATCGGCAACCCCGATCGTGCATTGAAGATTGCGCCAACTTCCCAATTGCCAAAAATCGCGTTACCTACGTTGCCAAAATCGAAACGCTTGCTCTTGCCGAACGGCAAATCGTAAACCGCGCTAAAGTTGAATGTATGCCGCACGTCGAAAGTGTTGTAGCCCAGATCGGCGGCATAATTGTTCACGTCGCCGCTTCCAATTAGCGCGGCTCCAAAAGGCTGCGCCGCAGTGCGCGATTCGTTCGATCCGGAAGTGAGACCGAAGCTGCGCGAGAATGTGTATTGCGAATTCAAGGTAAGGCCCGACCCAATTCTGCGAGCGAGAGTCATCTCGAGCGCGCGATAGTTGTCATGGCCACCGCTTGTCTTCGTATCTATCTCCGCGAAAGGTTTGCAGATTGAATTCGCCGCGGAAGCTCCGCACGCCGCAGCATTGTTGATGATGTCGAACACGCGAATCGAAGCGACTCCGATGACGCGACCCGTTACTGGATCGACTCGACTAACGACGCCCGCATTGTCGGGCAGCGGTTGACCGTTAACGATGGTCGCATGACCAGCGCGCAACGTGTTCGACAAACCGCGCAGGAACAAGTTGCGGCCTTCGCTGCCGACATAAGCCACGGTCGCCACGATCTTGTGCGGCAATTCCTGTTGCAGCGAAAACGTGTAGCTGTAAACCTTCTCTGGAATTCTGTATTCCGGCGCATAAGCGCGCGGCTGATACACGCGATTGTTCGGATTACTAATGAAGCTGGCGCGGGTCGCCGCTACGAACGCCGCGATGTTTGGATCGAAAGCAGAATTCGAAACCGTCGAAGAGATGCGATCGCTTTCGATCGGCTGAATTTGATCTTCAACCTGGCCCGGGCCGTAGAAGATTCCAAACCCGCCGCGCAGAACGGTCTTGCCGCCGCCAAACCATCCTGAACTGTTTAGCCTAGGCGACCATGTCAATGCGGCGCGCGGGGACCGAATGCCTTGTTGCCCTTCAGCGGGTTTTGGTCTTTCGTTGATGGTTTGATGACGCCGCGCGTCGTGTCAAAGAAGACCTGGCCGTTTCGGGCCTCATGCAGGGGCGTGTAGTACTCAACGCGCAAGCCGTAGTTCAGCGTAATGTTTGGTCGAACCTTCCATTCGTCCTGCGCATATCCGATGTAGTACTCGCTCTTGCCCAATCGCTGACCGGTAATGCCGTCATTGAATGGACTGAGGTCGCTCAAGTCGCCAAGATACTGAATCGACGCCGCGCGGTTCGCGAGAAAATCCGTCAGGCTGTTGAAGACGTAAGTCGTGCCGCCAAGTCGATCTGTGTAGATGCGATTCGGTCTGAATTCAAAGCCGAACTTGTAGCTATGGCTTCCTTTGGTCCAGCTCAGATTATCGATGAACGAAAGCGAGTACGCGGTGTAAGGCTGGCCGCGGCCGTTCGTCGCGCTGTTGGCGCGAATCAAGCCGCCCGGCGTCGCGGTGCCCGCGGAGGTTCCCTGACCGGCGATCGCAAAGTTCGCCGTGTTGCCGGAAATGTTAATCGTCACCGCCGAAAGATCGATGCCGGGAACGGAACGCGCAATGCCGTTGGTGCGAGTGAACGCCCCGTTGTAGCCGAACTTGAATTCGTTAACGAGCGTCTTCAAGGTGGATTGCAGCGCGACTAGTCCATTTTGAGGGGCGGCCACAAAGTTGACTCGCCGTCCCGATACTCCTTCGGGTTGAACGTTAGTTCCTTGATCCCTAAAGAAGCGGAAGTACATCGAATGCCGTTCGCTGATCTTATGATCCAAACGGAACGCATACGCAGTTTCGTTCACTGAAGCGCTCGCTTGAAGCTGCGCCACATCGAACAGGTTGCTCCCCGTTCCGGTCGAAATAATCGTCGCCTGCGGGTCGCGAAATGCGGGCAGCAGCGCCAGTGTTCGCGACGGCTGCCCATTCGTCTCCACGCACGGAACGCCGCCGGGCGCCGGCGCGCAAATGCGCGACTGGGCGCCGGAGACGGCCTCGATTGAGTTGATTCCCGCGCGGAGACGATAGCCTTCATAACTGAAGAAAAAGAATGTGCGCTTCTTGATAATCGGGCCGCCGATCGAACCACCAAACTGATTCAGGCGCAGCGGATTTTTCCTGCCTACGACGTTGTCGAAGAAGTTAGCGGCATCGAGTCTGTCATTGCGAAAGTATTCGAACGCGGAACCGTGAAACTGATTGCTTCCGGACTTGGTCACGACGCTGATCTGTCCGCCGGTGCCGGTTCCGAACTCCGCCGGATAGTTGCTCGACTCAACGCGAAACTCCTGCACGATTTCCAAACTTAATTGCAGTCTGAACGGCGACGGTACTTCGCCGTTAAGATTACCGGGCGAAGCATCGATGATTGCCGTTCCTTCGACGCCGTCATAGCGAATGATGTTCTGTTCGACTGCGCGGCCGTTGAAGCGAATGTCTCCGTAGGTGCCGGAGCCTGAGTTCAAGGATCCCGGAGCTTGCAGGTAGAGCTGCGAAAGCTGTCTTCCGTTAAGCGGGAGCCCCCCGACCTCGCGCGGGTTCACATTGGCTCCCATGCTGGCCGAACTTAGGTTTGTGAGCACCTCTTCGCCGCTGACAATGTTCACCGTGGCGGCAACTCCGGTAACCGAAAGCGCAAGATTGATCGTCAACTCCTGGCCTACATTGAGATAGATCTTGTCGACCTTCGCAGACAAGCCGGTGGTTTCGGCGGTGAGGTTGTAGGTTGAAGCCTTCAACGCCGGGATGGAAAAGAGCCCGTCCGTGTTTGAGGTGGCGCTTCGCTCTTCGCCCGTGCGTGCGTTCGTCACGGTAACGGTTGCGCCCGGAACGATTGCTCCGTTCTGGTCTTTCACCGTGCCGGAAATTTTTCCCGTGTCGGTTTGAGCAAGCACCGCTCCTGACAATAAAAGCAAAATCACAATCGCCAGGGGGGCGATTAGAAATCTATTAAGCGATTTCTTGAGCAACATATAAATCTCCTCTTCTTCTTCGTCATGTCTACATTGTGCGATTTGCTCGGATGATCGTCGTTACAGACCTGGGTACGCGGTCGTCCCGACTGCTTGTGTGGCGCCATGCCAAACCGAGCGTTTCAAGATTTCAGATTGCGTGTGTAAGACAAGAGGCTAACTGAGGTGCGTTACGTTGGCGTGAACTCAAATTTAAATCGAAGTTAACTTTACGGCAGTGGGGTGAATTCGAGGCGAAAAATAGGGACGGCGGAGATTGCTGGCAACTTCCGCCGTCCCTTCCCTTGTTCGGATGAGCTTTCCTTGGGCAGCAATAATATTCAGCAAATGCTAAATCGCAGTTACGAACAAATTAAGTCTGCGTTAATTCTTGTCCGATAAGCTTGAGCTTGTTGTGTCAGAACCGCGAGCAGTAGCGACCGGATCGTACTGAGACCTCGCACATGTAAACGTCATCTTGCTTTGATCCGGTCGCTACCGCTCGCGG
>WNGL01013138.1_pt1 | contig 17670 bp, 18 predicted proteins | sample 5400591 | NCBI WGS metagenome assembly WNGL01 (sample SAMN13153377, study PRJNA577476) | soil metagenome | isolation source: 80 cm soil or saprolite under Garry oak tree replicate 1 | place: USA:California | collected 2016-06-15 | reverse complement strand
GGTGGCCGTTCCACGGACCGATCTCGTGCTCTCCAGCAGACAGCAGCATGCTGCAAGCCTACGATCCCGGTTTGTCCAGTTCAACGGGAACGCGCAAGGCCGACGTAGGCAGACCCCGCACCACGGCGCCCGACCATGAGATGGCCCAGCGCGCTGGGTGATCTCAACTCAAGGGTCATGACCAGCACCCGCTGGACCTGCTCGTCAGCGATCCGCCGGGCCGCGCCGGAATAGCCGAGGGTGTCGTCACGCCGGAGGTCGTCGGCGCACGCCATCAAGCATCACCGGGCGTACGCCAACCGTGCCAGCGTGCATCCACAGGCGGACAAAGAGCCGTCCTCCAGACGACGACACCACACCGCGCAAGCCGCAGCATCGACACACGGGACGGTCCCGACAGTCCGTCGACAGGAAGGAATGTCATGACAACCTAGCCTCGCTCCGACAGCCATCATGGCCGTGCGCCATTGCCAGGGCGTGGTGGCGCCTGGCGGGCGTGTTTGGTCTTGGATGGTTCGTGCTGTTCGCGGTGGGCGCGATCGTCCTGCAGGGCGAGCCGCCCGCCTACGACGCATCCCTGGCCGAGGTCCGCCAGTTCTTCAGCGACAACAGCACCCGGTTCCTGATCGGCGACTATCTTGCCGGCCTGGCCTTCCTGCTGCTGTTCCTTCCCTTTGTCGTCGGCCTTCGAAGCCTGCTCGGAGCCGCCGAGGGCGGGCCGCAGATCGCCTCCCGCCTGATGCTGGTCGGGGGGCTGGCAACGGTCCTGATCGGTGACACCGCCACGGTCTTCCAGGACACCCTTGCGTTAGGCGCCGCCAATCCCGAGCTCCAGGACACCACCCTGCGCGCCTTCCTGTACGCCAACGCTGCGGCCATCGCGGCCATCGGCCTTCCCGCCGCGGTGTTCACCTTCGCTGCCTCGGTGGTGATCTGGACCACCGCGGTGCTGTGGCGCTGGCTGGCGGTGCTCGATGTGCTCGCCGGGGTGCTGCTGGCCGTCGGGGCCGCGTTCCCGCTTGCGGGTGACCCCACCGGGCCCCTGTGGACGATTTATCAGTTTCATTGCATTGGGGGGTCTTCGTGGTGTCGGCAGCCATCGGCATGCTCCGGCGTGCCGAGCCGGTCGCTGCGACGAGCATGCCCCTGGCCAGCGCATTGCGAGTTCGCTGGCTAGCCCATGGCTAGCCCTTGGCCAGCCCGGCGATGGTGGCTGGCCCTGCCAGGGTGAGGCGTTGCCCGAGGCCGCGCAGCGGGTGCTCAGGTGGCCGCGGTCGCCGGTGCTGCGTTGCTCATGTGGCGGGAACTCTCACGGACGATCAGTTGGGGCCGTTCCAGAGCGTGGGCCTCCAAGCGTGGGTTCGCCATCCTGGCGATCAACAGGTCAGTTGCTCGCTCGGCCAGCCGCTGGACAGGTTGGTGCAGGCTGGTGAGCGCCGGCACGGTTCGTGACGTCATGGCGGAATCGTCGCAGCCGACGATGGCGATCTGATCTGGGCTGCCTCCAACCTCGAGGCCGATGGCGGCGGCGGCGCGGATGACGTCGTAGGCGAATTCGTCGCAGGAGGTGACCACGGCGGTTGGACGCGGCGAACGACGTAAGAGGTTGTGCGCCTGTTCAACGGCGGGTTGTCCATAGCTTTGGAGCTCGATGCACTCGGGCAGCTTGCCCGCGGTGGCCAATCCGAGCCGGTAGCCTTCCAGCCGCCGGTCCGCAACCGCATCTGACGGCGGCCACCCGAGGTAGGCGATGCGCTGGTGGCCTTGCTCGACGAGGTGCTCGACCGCCATGACTGAGCCGGCGACGTTATCGTTGTCGACCCAGCAGTAACCGGTCTCGTAACGTAACCGTCCGACGAGGACGAAGGGCACCTGCGCGCGTTGGAGGTAGGCGACACGATCGTCGTCATAGACGATGTCGGTCAGGATGAACCCGCCGACCTCTCGCTGCTCCCACAGCTGCTCGTAATAGGGCGCGCGGGAACCCGGTTCCTTGTCGGTGACGAACGGGTGCAGGCGGAAGGCCGCTGAGCGCGCTGCCCACAGCAGATTCAGGAGCAGCTCGTTGAAGATGACGTTGACGGCGGAGTCTTCGGCGCGTGGCACTTCGAAGCCGATCCGGCCGAGTTGGCGGCGTCCCAGCCCGCCGACACTACCGCGCGGGAAGTAGCCGGTTTCCTGCACAGCGTCTTTGATGCGGGTGCGGGTCTCGGCGCTGAGGACTTCGGGGCGGGAGAAGTAGTTGCGGGCTGAGCTGACGCTGACGCCGGCGAGTCCGGCGACCTCCTCGATGGTCGGCGTGCTACTTGTGCCAGCTTTGCGCATAGGGTCCGTTCCATCGCTTCCGTAGATGCCCTACGTCGTTTGCAGATGAGTTTGTAAACATCTTTGTAACATACTTTTGGAGGGCCTCCTCCAGAGCTGGGGTGAGCTTGCGGGGGGCCTGAGCACCCCAGCCTGGGGGGGCCGTATGGCGCCCATCTGGATCCACAACAGCAATGCGAGGATATGTGCGACGGCGGCGCCGCCACCCACATCCAGCAACCGCAATTCTCGACGCTAGAGCCGACCGTCGGACCTTCGACGAGGAGCGGAGGGTTCGCGTTCTGGGATGTCATGTCCACCACAGCCGCAGGTCACTGACCTGCGGCTTTTCCTATCTGGACCACGGCGGGGGAGCGCTCGGTCCGCATTCGGTCCGTCTCCGCCGCCAAACGGGCGCGCTCGTGGAGCTCCTTGAGACGGTCGACGGTCGGCGAGGGAGTCGAGCTCGTCGGGGTACAGGTGGCCGTAGCGGTTCAAGGTCTGCACCGCATCCTTGTAGCCGAGCTGCTTCTGCAAGGTCTTGATCGAGGCGCCCTCGCGGATCAGCAGCGACGCGGCCGTGTGCCGGAGGTCGTGGATCCGCAGGTCGGTGACGAGCACCTCGCCGCCCCTCCGGTGGATGGTCCGCACGCCGAGACCCGCCCTCACCGCGGCCGGCTCGAAGTAGCGCTCCATGAGCTTGTGCTCGCGGATAGGGCCGCTGCGGGGGGCGGCGAACACCAGGTCGTCCGGCTCGTGGGAGCGGTCGGCGAGGTAGGCGGCCAGCTCGTCGCAGAGGAACCGAGGCAGCCGCACGACGCGTCGCTCGTGTGTCTTCGGCGTACCCCACATGAGCGCCCCATCGACTTCGCTGAGCGCCTCGGCGACCTCGACCTTGCCGCGCAGCAGGTCGAGCCGCTTGACCTTGAGGCCGGTGATCTCCCCGGGCCGGAGTCCTGTAGGCCCAACCCGCACCAGGAGCCGGTAGCGCGGGTCGATTGCCTCTGCGAGCTGCTCGACTGGACGGCGTCCAGGAAGTGCATCTCGCGCTCGGGCCAGCGGGGGAGTCCGCGCATGTTGGCGGCGACGTTGACGGCCAGCCGCTTCGCGTCGACCGCAGAGTCGAGGATCATGGAGAGCACAGGGTGCGCGTTGCGGATCCTGGAGGCGCCCGGGCCGTCCTCGATGAGGGCGGCGATCCATTCGCGGACGGCCATCCGGTCGATGCTCGCCAGACTGGCGCTCTTGAACGTCGGCAGGGTCTGGTTGTCCAGGAGCTGCCGGTAGAAGTGCCGCGTGCTCGGCTTGAGCCCGGCGGTCGTGCGGTACCACCGCTCCGCCCACTCAGCGAACGCCATCTTGCCGGCGGCCGGGCCGACGTAGGCGCCTTGGAGCTTTGAGTCTTCGACCTCGATCAGGAACCGCTGGGCGTCTGCTCGGCGGGTGAAGGTCTTGACGCGCTCCCGGCCGGCGGCCTCACGCCAACGGGCCCGGTAGGTCACTCGGCCATTGCGACACGTTTCTGGATGTGGGCCATACGCGGCGCTCCTTCGCGGAAATACTTCGCCTTGGATTTAGCTTCGTTGAGTCGTGCCGAGTCCCGTTCTCTACCTCCGGCAAAGGTCTCCGTGATACTTAATTTAGGCAGAGGTCTTGAGCTGCGGTGTTCCGGTGTTGGCGAGTGTTGGTAATTATCCAAACAATATCAATTGCTTCTGACAGCGCCGCTCAATACATCTCAAGCCATGCACGAATGACCGGTTAGCTATTAGCTAGAAGCCCATGAGGCCTTCGATGCCTTCCTCGGGTCGTTGGGTGGCGCTGGTTGCTTTGCGTGATGTGGCTCGACGATGACCGCGAGGGCCGTGCTGTCTTCCGGCAGTTCGAGGTCCTCCTCTCGCAGGACGCGGAGGAGTTCGCGAGCGAGCTCTGGGGAGATCCTGAACTGGCGGATCTCTCCAGTCGACTCACCAGCGGGCTCGGCGGACATTGATGGCCTCTAGGGTCGCTGTGCCGGCCAGTGTACGAGCGCCCTACCAGTCGAAACAGCCGCATTCGAGTTGTTGTTGACAGCCCGGCGTCTTCTCCCATAGAGGTCCGGGTGGCCGTGCAGAACTTGCTCCGTGGCGTAATCGCCCGACGCCGCAGACGCGAGCGGCCCTGGGTCGGCCCCGCGCGGATCGCTGGCCCCAAACAGGATCCGGACAGGCGACCGACGGTTCGGGGATGTAGCACCGAGGATGCTCGGCCGGTCCAGCGCTCACGGAGCCCAGGGTGGCCGCCGACGTGGCCGACGCCGGCCACGTGGCGGCGTCCGCGTCTGCGGCGCGTCCTGCTGGTGTTGTGCTGGGTGCTGGCGGTCGGATGTGTCACGCACGCGCTGATCGAGGACGCGCAGCGGGTGCTGAGCCTGGCCGGCGCACTGCAGATCCGCTACCCGGCTTCGCTGTGGGAAACGGTGAACAGGCACACTGCCGATATCCAGGACCTGGCCTTCAACGAGACCTGGTTCCTGATCGAAGGGCTGCTGTGGGGCATGCTTGCGCTGATAGTCCTCGGCGCGTCATCGGCACGCCGTTGGTGGACCGGCACCGCACTCGCCGCGATCGCCGTGCTGACAGCGATCGGATTGCTCAGCGCGTTCGACGTCATCGGCAACATCATCATCTTCTGACGGATCGCCGAGAACCACGGCGTTCACCGTTCATGCTCGAACCGCATCGTGGACGAGCCCGGCCGACTTGGATGCGTCGACGCTCGCCCACCGCCAATGCTACCCAGCGAGCGGCAGCCCAGGCTCCTCTACCGTTTGTCCGATCTGACGAACTCGAAGCTCGGTCTTGCCGACAGGGCTCGGCATAGTGCGGAATTGTCTGGATAGTCAGGTGAGAGAGCCTCTTTAAGGCAATGTGGGACAGGCACAGACACTGGCTGGGCAGGCCTTGCTGCGAGCGGAATTGGCGGTGTGCGCGTCCCCGGTTCTCTTTGGCGCGGCGATGCGATGGACGCGGGCAATGCTGGAAGCCGGCGTCGCGGTGATCCTCGACCGCGTCCAGCAGCAGCACCTGGCTGTCCCCGACTGACCGCCAGCCTGCCCACGTTACCGTGGCGGCCGGAAGATCGTGACCAGGACCCGGAGGATGAGGATGGCGCTGACCACGAGCAGGTTGTAGCCGAGCAGTTGAAACAGGCTGACAGCAGGGTTGACGCTCGGCCCGCCCGTGCTGCTGAGCAGCACCACCGCCATGATGCCGGTGGCGGCGCCCAGGAACGCCAGCAGGATCTGGTGGACGAGGGTGGTCAGGAACCGGCGGTCGCGGGGGTCGGCGAATAGCCGCACGCCCAGGCCGAGGCGGCCGTGCTCGAGGGCGCTGGTGATCCGGTCGGCGCGGCGCGGGAGGCGGCGCAGCACCGGCAGCAGCGTGGGTAGCTCGTCGCTGGCCGCCTGCCGCAGGGAGGTGGGCTGCAGCTGGCTGGTGAGCTGGGCGGCGGCGAACGCCCGCGATTCGGCGACGACATCGAAGCCGGGGGCGAGCTGGGCCAGGGTGGCTTCCAGGGTGGCCAGCGCCCGGAACACGGCGGCGACCTCGGGCGGCACCATGAGCTGGTAGCTTGCCACCAGGCGGAACAGGTCGGTGAACAGCTCGACGTCGAGGGCGGCGCCAGGGTTGAGATGGCGGGCCATGAACTGGCCGAGGGCGCGTTGCAGCCGCTGCTCGTCGAGGTCGTCGGGCCGTACCATGACCTCCAGGAGGGCGTCGTACAGCCCGGCCGGGTCGCCGCGGTCGATGGCGAGCAGGAACTGCTGCAGCGCTGACCGCAGCAGCGCGTCGAGCCGGCCGACCGAGCCGAAGTCCAGCAGGGCAAGGTGGCCGTCGTGCAGCAGCAGGATGTTGCCCGGGTGGGGGTCGGCGTGGAAGACCCCGCCGAGCATGATCTGTCGGAGCAGGCAGCACAGCAGCGTCCGCGCGAGGGCCTGCCGGTCCAGTCCACGGGCGTCGATGACTGGCCCGGCGGCGTCCAGGGGGAGCCCGTCCAGCCGCTCCATCACCAGCACCCGCTGGGTGCACAGCTGCGGGTGCAGGGCCGGCAGCCGCACCGAGGCGTGGGTTCCGGGCGTGGCCGACGCCGCTGTCACGGCGGCCATGTTGCGCGCCTCGACGCGGAAGTCGAGCTCCTCGTGGAGCGCGGTGGTGAAGCCACGGGCCAGGTCGACGGCGCCGATGGTGGCCCCCCACCGGGTGCGGGTCTGCAGCCTGCGCGCCATCCGGTCCACGATGTCCAGGTCGCGCTCGACCACCGGCCGGATGCCGGGGCGCTGGACCTTGACCGCCACGTCTGCCCCCGAGGAGCGAAGCCGGGCCCGGTGCACCTGGGCGATGGAGGCGGCGGCCAGGGGGTGGGGGTCGAGCTGGGCGAAGACCGTGTCGGGCGCGGCGTCGAGTTCGGCGCCGAGCAGCTGCTCCACCTGCGGCCACGGGGCCGGGGTGACCTGGTGGTGGAGCTTGGCGAGCTCGTCGATGAACTCGGTGGGGAGCAGGTCGCGGCGGGTGGCCAGCAGCTGGCCGAGCTTGACGAAGCTGACCCCGCCCTCCTCCAGCGCCAGCCGCACCGATCGGGCCAGTCCGGCGCGCCGGGCAGGGACGTCGGCGTCGAGGGGTCGGCGGCCTCGCAGGTGGGGGCGCAGGCCGTGGCGGGCCGCGATCTGGCTGATCTGGAGATATCGTCGTGCCCGGTCCAGCCGGTGCCGCAACGCTCGCGCCCACGCCAGCGGCCGCACCGACCCGCTCGGCAGGACCGCCTCGGCCAGGACCAGGAACCCCATCGCGGCCAGCAGCGCAATCCCGAGTTGCACAGTGGTGAGCACGAGGGGACGGTGTTGCGGTCGTTGGATCGTGATGCCGAAGGCTAACCAGGCCGCCGTGCCGACCAGGCCGGCGAGCACGGTGCGCACCACACCCAGCTGCAGTCCGAGCAGGCGCCGTGCGCCTACGGCGAGCCCCACCAAGAGGGCGCCGCCGGTGAGGACGATGAGGACGGCGTTGACGAGCAGCGAAGCGGCGTTCGTCTTGGGCACCTCGGTCGGCTCGTTGGGTCGCACCTCCCAGATCTCGTGGCGCTGCCAACCCCCAATGATCTGCCCCTGCCATACCTCCCGCAGCCTGGCTTGTAGGTGCCGGCGGGCAGGCTCAGCTCCTCCGCTCGCCCTTGTCGCAGGATGAGGTCGACGTCGTGCCGTGCGGCATGGCAGAGCATCTGAGCGGATGGGTCGAGGCCTTCGCAGCGTGCGCCTGTGCGCTGGTGGATGCCTGCCAGATGGTTGGCGGTGCCGCAGCCGACCTCCAGCACCGTCGCGGTCGATCCGATGCCGGCGCGGGCCACCAGCCGGTCCACGATTGGCTGGGATGGGCGCCGGTGTTGTGCGTATCGGTCGGCCAGCTCGTGATAGGGCGCGGTGCTCACCGGTCCGTCCTTCCCCGGATCGTTGTGGAGCGGTGGATTCGGATTCCCGCTCGGGGTGGTGCCACGCGGTAGTGGTAGTGGTGGGATGGTTGGAAGCCGAGCCGGGTGTAGAGGTGTACGGCGGCGAGGTTGGTTTCCTCGACCTGAAGGTAGAGCTGTTGGGCCCCGTGGTCGGCGGCCCATCTGGCCCCGGACTGCAACACCGCCGTGGCGATGCCGCGGCGGCGGTCCTGCGGGCGGGTCGCCATGCAAAACACTCCTGCCCAGCCGCGTTCGACCACCAGCATCCCGACAGCGAGCACCTCAGCGTCCTGGGTCGCGGTGATGTAGCCGGCTTGAGGACCGATGCGGGCAAGGACCAGCTGGCCGGTCGCGGTGGCGTCCGTACGGCCCTCCACCGCCGCCCAGGCCGCCCGCCATCGCGGGGTGGCTGTCTCGGTGACGCCTATCGCCACATCTGTGGTTGACGGGTGGTGGAGCACACGGCCGACGGGGGCGGTCAACCTGTGGTTGACGGGTGGTGGAGCACACGGCCGACGGGGGCGGTCAACACCACCGTTGGCGACTGGCGCAAGTAATCCCGCGCGGCAAGCTCGCCATCCAGCGCATCGTGCAGCTCCGCTGGGCTGACCTGCACGACCGTGGGCTGATTGTGGCGGGCGTAGAAGCGCTCAGCCAGGTCGAGGATCCGCGCCCGCTGGGCGGCGGTGGCCTCGGCCGCGGCCGGTGGCGGCAGGGCCGAGTTGGAGCGGCGCCGGGCGACGGCTGGGGTGTGGCGCAGCAGCCACCCGTCGACGATCTGGACGACTGCGGCCGGCCAGGCGTTGGCGGCGAGCTGCTCGATCAGCAGCGCGGAGTCTGCGACCACGGGCACATCCTGCCACGTGGGCATGGCCTACGGCAGGTTCGGATGTTGGAGTTGGGTGGGAACCGAGGAGGTGCTGGCCGAGCAGGTCGCCCACTATCTCGCTCGGGCGCCGGGGTATGACGACGCCCCGATGTGAGTCTGCTGCGGGACACCGCGGCGGCGCTGGGCGCCGAGTTCCGCGAGGCACTCCCTGGGTAGTACCAACAGCTCTGCCGCTCCCATCAACATCTCTCGGCCCCGGGTGCGTTGGCATATGTTTCTCATCTATTGATGCTCTTGGAGCTGGCTCGTCTGAGGCTCAACGAGGAGCGGGCGGTTCGAACTCTGGGATGTCATGTTCCCCATGCCTGTTGGTGAAGCCGCTATCGTGACGGACTTGGTTGCTATGCCAGGTGCCTCAAATCTCCTGTCACGATGTCCGGGGTGCTCGGACGGCGTCCCGGTCCTCGAGGTGAGTATGGGTGCCCGCCGCCGGGGGCAGGCTTGCCCGCAGCACGCGAAGAGCGACATCGGGACGCAGGAGTGACCCCGGACGCGCGACCAGGCCGGCGACCCGGACAAAAGCGCTGGCGAGGCTAGCGTCGTACACGGCTGCGGCGTGCAGTCGGGCGAGGTAAGCACTGACCAGCCGGACCTTGGCGGTGCGCCGTCCCTGGACGCCGGGGAAGATGAGGTCGCCACCAACCGCGATGTCCCACGGCACGTCGACCACGCGGGCGATGTCGCGGAAGAACCGGTGCGGCTGCGGCTCGATGCCCCCGCTCCAGGTGGCGGCGCAGCACGAGCGCCTCGAGCGCGGCCATGCTCATGCCCTGCCCGTAGATCGGGTTGAAGCTGCACACCGCATCGCCCATCACCAGCAAGCCGTCCGGGAACCGGGTCAACCGTTCGTAGCGGTGCCGGACGCTGGCTGGGAAGCGGAAGGGGACCGGGTCGTCCAGCGGCTCGGCGTCGCGGACCGTCTCATAGATGTCCGGGAACCGAAGGGACCGGGCGAAGTCGAGGAAGCCGTCGGGGTCGGGTTGGCGGGTGGTCACCCAGGATACCGGCCAGCGTCAACATCCACCGGTCGCCTTCGAGCACCTGGAGCGCCCCCGCCCGTGGATGCTCCGGGGTCGCGGCGTGCAGCACCGCCAGATCGCCGCCGAGGGCATCGCGCCGCAGCCGGTACGTCCGCGTCGAATAGCCTAGTAGCCCGTCAGCCCTGATTAACGTGATACGTGACGAGCACGGATGGGATGCCGTGCTCAGTGCGACTTGCTCCTCGCCTGACCGCTGGTGTCAACGCCAGCGGCACCCGGGAGCTTGCGACCATCTCACGGCAGGGGCAGGCGGGAGCCGTCGAAGTACCACAGCGCGCTCGAGTACCACATGACCACGATCAGGGTGACGAGCAGGCCGCCCGCGACCGGCAGCGCCCAGCCCGGCAGCCGACGGCTCCGCACAATCAGCACCTTGGCCGCGAACGCGCCGTAGAAGAAGCAGCTGGCCAGCGAGTGCACCGCCACCCGCGGGTCGCCCAGCTGCACGCCGTAGGCGAACATGCAGTGCACGGCAACGGGCAACGAGAGCAGGAACAAGCTCACGCCGCCGACGCGATGCAGCACCGGCACCGGCGGCGGCGCCACGCCGGCCCCGGGGAGCCGCCGGTACATCCACAGCGCCAAGGTGAGCTGGACCAAGGCCAGCCCCAGCATCCCGGTCGCCAGCTGCGCCTTGAGGCGGTTGACGGCGACGCCATACTGGCCGAACAGGCCCATCGTGTAGCTCGGGGTGTGCGTCCGGCCGAAGGCGTACAGCGCCACCGCCACGACCAACGCCAGCCCGCCGGCCACCGCCAGGCGGCCGGCGCGGCGCGGCACGGCGCGGGCGGGCGTCATCCCATCGAGTCCTCTCGTTCACAGTCACGGCCACCAAAGCCACCGGGCCGGTGCACGGCCGAGCCGGGTACCAGCGGGATGGCGCCAGCTCGTTAGTCGGCGTCGATCTTGTTGCCGTCCGGGGCCAAGACGTACCACTTGGCACCGAACTGGTTCAACCCCTGCCCCGCGGCGTCCCCGGGCCGGTTGTCGCCAGCGTAGTGGTAGAGCGGGTGACCATGGTAGGTCACCTGGGTACCGCCGCCGTCGCCGCGGATGCTCGTTCCGAGCAGGGCACCGGTCACGCCGGTCCCGGCATGCGCGGTGCCGTTGCTGACGTACGGCGGCCACGCGCTGGTGCATGCGCCATTGCAGTTGGACTTCCCTGCCTTGTCCGCCTCGAACAGGTACAGCGTGCGTCCCTGACCATCGACGAGGGTCTGTCCCAGCTTGGAGCCGCGGAGGTCGACGATCGCAGCCGACGGCGAGCCGCTCGATGTGGTCGGACCCGCGCCATACGAGCCAGCACCGGAGGATGAGGAGCCGCCACCTGTGCAAGCGGCGGCAACAAGGGCGAGGGCAGCCAGGCCAGCGACGGACCACCCGAGGCGTACCAAACGCGGCTTGCCAGACGGCCGGCGCCGAGCCGAACGAGTCGGCCGCTCGTAGACAGTCTCGTGGGTCGAGTTCATCGAATCTCGCCGGCTCCGGCGTCGTCGCCGTGGGCTGAGGACGCTCGCGGTTGGCTTCTCGTGTGCCACGGCGGTCTTCCTGGTTGCGTGCAAGTCGCGCTCCCCTGGAACATGCGCTCGGACCTTCTGAGTCCCGGGCGGTCCAAGCAGCGGCTGAGACGGCGGCCCGATCGGCCGCTCCGGTGCGAGCACCCTACGGCGCGGCGGCGACCCTGGGATCGGACGATGCGCCAATGCCGCGTCGCCGGGAAACCCTAATTCCTGCCGGCGACCCTCCTACGCATCCGGGGCCAAGAGAGTGAGGTGCTCCCGCCGGAATCTGGGAGTATCGCCCGATGGTCGCGGCATGACCGTTCCTTACTGTTCACGGCAGTGACACCGGCGTACCGGAGAGCGACCCACTCCCGATGGCGGGAACCGCCTGAGGATGATGTGCGACGGTGGCGATCACAGCGGTGACGACGCCAAGGGCGACGCCGAGCCGGAGCGCGGACCGACCCCAGCGACGATGTTGCTGGCGATCGTGATGTCAAGGTGTGGGCGGTCGGCCGCGGCGCTGACCCCTGATCCTCAACGAGCTGCCTGACGTCCTCATGTCACCTGCCCTGCTCAAGCACGGGCGTCAGCCCGTGAACAGGGAGACAAGGAGGGCGATGAGGGCGACCACGAGCGCGAGACCGGAAAGCCACATCGTGACGATGGCATACCGTTGCGCCTGCGAGGCAAGGCGACGGGCGGCCACGAGCGCGCTCTCGTGGAGTTGGACACGCTCGTAGTGATCGAGCAGGCCGGCGTCCACGGCACAGGCTCGGCAGTGGTCAGGGTCGAATCCGTCCGCTTTGTGCTGGTGTTCGGCGATCACGATGGTCCCCTGTGGTTCGTCTTGCCCGACATCCCTGGGAGGGGATGCCGAACGAGCTTCAAGGTAGGGATAGGCCTCTGGCGGGGCATCGGACGATGCTCCTACGTTGGGGCGCCAGGGGACCGTATCTCTGCCAGCCAGGGTCAAGGTCGCCAGCCGCCAACGGGCCCAACGGCACACATCAGCGGTGGCCGGACCCCGCGGGCGCGAACCGGCCGGTGATGATCCTGTCCTGATTCGGTGGATGACCGCGTCCTTGCTTGCGCCAGCCTGGCGGTGATTGTCGGTGACGGTCGGCCCGCCGAGGGCCAGTAGCCCGGTCCTGGGATGACGTGGTCGTGCGGAGCGAGCCGCCTGCGCTGGGGCCGTCGAAGGCGGCCTCGACCCGTTCACGAACCCGGCCTGGGTCAGTTCGCCGGCGAAGGTCGGCGCCGCTCATCGAGTGGCGTCGGTGGGCCGGCTACGACGCTCCAAACATGAAGATGCAACCCTTCGAGCGAAGGATCTAGGAGCGTTGCACGATGCCGGTGCCAGCAGCTCCCCCTACCTTCGCTCTCGGCCGACAAGACGCGACCGCTCGTCACGGTCCGTCCGGGCCGCGACCGCCACCGCGGCGGCTGCCGATGCCACCAGGAGGACCACCATTCCAGGAACTCAAGCAGCCTCACGTATGCAAGCACCACGACTCGACCTAGCGGCCCCGCACTCCGCACGGTCGCCATCGTCGGGCTGCCCGCTGTGGCGCCGGTGAATCCGCTGGACTCGCCGAATGAGCTACGGGAGGCCGCCTGCCTCTTCTCAGGACGGTAACCGCGGACGACCCGCGAGGTGTGTCGTGCCGGCGCGTCGACGGTATCGACGCCAACGTCTATCGAGCACGACCCGCACGAAGACGCTCAGCACAGCTGCCGTGCGCCGAACCAAAGGACGTGATCAATGAGCATCGACAATGGTCCCCAAGTCGACCGGCGCGACCTCGTGGCCTTCCCCGCCGAGCCGTCCAGGACCGGCGACCAGGACCTGCCCGGCGCCGAGACCTGGGACATCGACGAGGACAGCTCAAGCATCTTCTTCGTCGTCCGCAACAGGTTCACCAGCCTGCGCGGCGAGTTCAACGAGTTCTCGGGCGTCCTGACGTTCGATCGAGCACCCGAGCGTTCGCGCGTCGGGGTCAAGATCGTGGCCGCCAGCATCAGCACCGGCCACGCGCGACAAGATGCCGCCCTCCGCGGCGCTCCCTTCCTCGACGCCGCCCGGTTCCCGTGGCTGGTGTTCCACAGCACCTCGGTGCGACATCTGGGCGGTCAGCGGTACGTCCTCACCGGCGAGCTCACCGTCCGCGATGTCACCAGGCCGGTGATCCTCGACCTCGACTACCTGGGGCTGGTGGACGACCCCTGGGGTAGGCAGCGGGCAGGGTTCTCGGCCCGAACCGAGATCCGGCTCGATGACTTCGGGATCAGTGGCCACAGGCTGTTCCGGCTGGGCGGGTTGTTCGCGGGGACCACGGTACGGATCGAATTCGAGATCGACGCACTGCGTCGAGGCCAGGATGCCGCACCGGCCGCGGCTCGAGGGCGGCGTGGAGACGCGGCCGGGGATTCGAGCTCGACTTGAGCGCGCCAGAGTGGCCTGGGTTCGTTGCTCTGCATGCTTGGCGTCATCGCCGCTGAATCGCCGATGCGATCGGCAGGAACGCAGCGACACCACCACAACCGGCGGCGCCAGCTCCGCTCCGGCAGGACACGCCGACTCCTGGCAGCCTGCCTGCCGCTGGCAGCCATCGTTGCTGTCTTGCGATCCGGGTCGGGCTGGTCCCCGCCGCTGCGACTGGGCGCCGCCATCCTGCTGCCGTACGCCGCATTGAAGGCCGCGGCCGTCCTCAGACAACCCCCCGGCTTGCTCGGGCGAGCCGGCACCATCAGGTGCCTCGTCTACCTCACCGTCTGGCCCGGCATGCTGCTTGCGCCGTTCACCGTCGGGAGGACCGTCGCGGTGGAGGCGCGGGTAGAGGCGCGCCGCTACGTGCAGCAAGGGCTACGCAACCTGGCCCTCGGCGGTGTCGCCATATTGCTGCTTGCCTGGTGGGCACCGCGCCTGACCGACCGCGACCTGAGCTGGGCCGGGATCGCCGCGCTGCTGCTCGCCGTGCACCTGGGTTACGCCGATGTGCTCAGCGGCTGCTTGCGCCTAGCCGGCGTGCCCGTGCCACGCCTGTTCGACGACCCCCTGGCCAGCCGCTCACTCACCGAGTTCTGGAGCCGACGCTGGAACCTGGCGTTCGTGGAGATGGACCGGCTCCTGTTCCTCCCACTCCTGCGCCCACTCGGGCAGCTCGGCGCACGGCTTGGCGTGTTCGTCGTCTCCGGCCTGCTGCACGAGCTGGCGATCAGCTTCCCGGCGGGGTCCGGCTGGGGCCTGCCGAGCTGCTACTTCGCGCTGCAGGGCGTGCTGGTCGTGGCCGAGCGCCGGCTGCATCCCCAGCGATGGGCGATGCCGCTAGGTCGGCTGTGGACGTGGGCGTGGCTGCTGATCCCGCTGCCGCTGCTCTTCCATGCCGCGTTTCGCGCCGCGCTGGTCGTCCCGCTCTTCGGTCACCTGCATGGGCTGCTGCGCTAAGACCATCCCCGATCACAACCCGATCACAAGGAGTCGCGATGCTGACAGACAGAGTCATGAGCGGGGCGCTGTGGTTTGGTGCTGCCGGGCAGTTCCTCCTCCTCAGCGTGAGCTACCAGATACCCCACCGGCTGATGTGGAAGACCGACCTCGCCAAGCTCTTGCCGATGAACCGCAAATTGGTCTGGGTGACCAGCGGCTACATCGTCGGGACCTACCTCACCTTCGGGATCTTGACCCTGCTTCTCCACGCCGAACTGCTCCGCGGCGACAAGGCCGCCCTCGCACTGGCCAGCTTCATCGGCCTGTACTGGCTGGCCCGCCTGGTGATCGATGGGGTGTACTACCATCACGACGCCTGGCCGCAAGGCCGCATCTTCGTCGTCGCCCACGTGCTGCTTGACTGCTTGTTCGCCGGCCTCACCCTGATCTACCTGGGACTGGTCGCGTGGCGCCTGTGGCTGTGCTGACAACCGCCGCTACAGCCAGGGCGGCCTGCCTCGAGCACGCCGCGGAAGGGAGCCCCTGGCACGGTCACAGACGTCACCCGCCACGGGGATGAAATCCGGCCAGGAGACCAGGAGCCACACGCCGCTTGAGCGGCTCCAGCTCATCGCGGCGCAGCTTGCCGGCGACCAGCAGGCCGGGAAGCAACGCCAGCAGTACTCCCTCCGGCCGTTGTTCCTGCAGCGGGCGGTCTGGGCAGGGCTGCCGGCGCCCACCCCGGCTGACCTGGCGACGTGGACGCGCGGCACTGTTGCATTGAGCCGGAATGCATCGGCGGAGCCGAGCAAAATGGAGGCTCTCCCTCGTAGACGGCGCCAAGGAAGTACTTGAACCGCTCGATCGTGCCCATGATCCGCTGCGCCTGAGTGCCCGAGTGGAGGGCATCGGACGGGGTGATCGCTCAATGCAACAGTGCCGCCCAACATCAGCGACTGGCGGCGCGAGACCGTCAGCAACCTGACCGGCGCGTTCCGGTTCGGCAACGCCTCGGAGGAGGCGCCGCTGCTGCCGGACACCACCGGCCAGTTCAACCTGGCCCAGTTCGAGGCCTCGCAGCTCCCGCTGCCGAGCATCCCCGGCAGCAAGCAGACCATTCCGACCCAGGAGCGCGGCCACCGCAAGCGCGTCGGCGGACAGCCGCGACGCTGAACCGCCGCGCCCTGAGCGCACGCGCTAAACCGCCGCGCCGCCGCGTGGCATGATCCTCACACGGGGCGAACTCCGGTGAGGAGCTGCGATGCCGGCGCGGCGGCGCAAGGTGACGACGGTGAACCGGCTGATCGTGGTCCTCGACACCGCGGACGTCGTCACACCGGCGACCGGCGGGCCGACCCGCTCCGGCTTCCGGTCCCGAGGCCGTCACGGTCCTCGAGGGCGACGAGGACGCGAACCGGATCGGCAGCATGGGGAAGCTGCGCAGCCCGCTGACTCGGGTCCGGTCGGCCGGGCTCCCCTTGGCGACCTCCGCGATCCTGAAGACTGCCCATCCTCGATCTACTATCTATCCTCGTCGCAGCTCGACGCGGAGGCTCCCTGACACGGCCGCCACGACAACGCTGCCCTTCCGATCAGGACTTCCGCGCCAGTCAGCGCATCCCGCCGCAGTACCTTCAGCCGAGCCCACGCGCCGGCCTCCGCCAGCCGTGACTATAGTCACGCCAGCGACCCCAGCGAACGGAGACCCGATGTCCCGCGTCCTGATCACCGGCTCGGCCCAAGGGCTCGGCCTGCTCGCCGCGCGCCGGCTCATCCAGGCCGGCCACGAGGTCGTGCTACACGCCCGCAACCCCGCCCGCTCGCGCGACACCAGCGCCGCCGCGCCCGGCGCCAGTGCGGTAGTGGTCGGCGACCTGGCCAGCATCGAGCAGACCCGCCAGATCGCCGAGCAGGCCAACGCCACCGGCCGCTTCGACGCGGTGATCCACAACGCCGGCGTCTACCTGGAGCCCCAGCGCGTCGCCACGGCCGACGGGCTCGCCCACGTGTTCGCGGTCAACGTGCTCGCCCCCTACCTGCTGACCGCGCTGATCCCGCGACCAGAGCGGCTGGTATACCTCACCTCGGGCATGCAGCACGGCGGCAACCTCGACCTCGACGACCTGCAGTGGACCCGCCGGCGCTGGAACGCCTCGCAGGCCTACGCCGAGTCCAAGCTGCTGGACGTGGCGCTGGCCTTTCGCCATCGCTCGGCGCTGGCCGGAGGTGCCGTCCAACGCCGTCGACCCCGGATGGGTGCCGACCAGGATGGGCGGCCCGTACGCGACCGACGACCTCGAGGAGGGCGTGCGGACCCAGGTCTGGCTAGCTACCGGCGACGACCCTGGGGCCTCCCAGACCGGCCGTTACCTGTACCACCGCCGCCCGCGATCCCCCCACCCCGCCGCCGCCGACCCCGCCGTCCAGGATCGCCTGCTCGCCATCTGCGCCGACCTCACCGGGACACCGCTGCCATGACTTCTCCGCCAAGCGCACCCCCCTGGCAGTCGGCCGCCGCCGCCGGCAGGGGCTGAAGACTCCTACAAGGCGGCCTTCGGCGCCGTCGAGTTGGAGCGCCCCGGTCGGTGAAGATCACAGCTGGTGGATCGGCCGCTCGCCGACCATCCGACCACCACTGGGAAGCGGAAGACCACTCGCGCCGTAGGAGCGAGTTAGGCTATTTGCCCTTGGCCAGTCGACGTACAGCCGTCCCTGCCTGTCCGCCTTCACGACGCCGGCTACCTGCTCGGCACGCCAGCCAACATCGGCTACATGTCGGGTGCGCTCAAGCATTTCTTCGACCAGATCTACTACCCCTGCCTGGAGGCGACCGTGCGGCGGCCCTATGGCTCGTATGTCCACGGCAACAGCGACACCACCGGGGCGGTCCGGGCGGTCGAGGCGATCGCGCAGGGTCTTGGATGGCGCCGCGCGCAGGCTCCGGTTAGCGTGGTGGGCGGTCCAAACCCAGGGGTGTGGGTGCCGCTTATTCGATCACCTCATGCGACCTGCGCATACTCA